>Ga0209589_1000109_pt1 | contig 83533 bp, 74 predicted proteins | sample CowpeawhiteBW_FD_187525 | JGI IMG/M metagenome (GOLD analysis project Ga0209589, IMG submission 187525) | Root nodule microbial communities of legume samples collected from California USA - Cow pea white BW (SPAdes) (version 2) | ecosystem: Host-associated > Plants > Roots > Nodule | place: USA...
TCGCCCTACTTCGTCACCAACGCCGACAAGATGCGCGTTGAGATGGACGACGCCTACATCCTGATCAACGAGAAGAAGCTCTCCTCGCTGAACGAGCTGCTGCCGCTGCTCGAGGCCGTGGTGCAGAGCGGCAAGCCGCTGGTCATCGTCGCTGAAGACGTCGAAGGCGAAGCGCTCGCCACCCTCGTCGTCAACCGCCTGCGCGGCGGCCTAAAGGTCGCAGCCGTCAAGGCTCCCGGCTTCGGCGATCGCCGCAAGGCCATGCTGCAGGACATCGCGATCCTGACCGGCGGCCAGGCCATCTCGGAAGACCTCGGCATCAAGCTCGAGAACGTCACGCTGCAGATGCTCGGCCGCGCCAAGAAGGTGATGATCGACAAGGAGAACACCACGATCGTCAACGGCGCCGGCAAGAAGGCCGACATCGACGCCCGAATTGCCCAGATCAAAGCGCAGATCGAGGAGACCACCTCGGACTACGACCGTGAGAAGCTGCAGGAGCGTCTCGCCAAGCTCGCGGGCGGCGTCGCGGTGATCCGCGTCGGCGGCGCGACCGAGGTCGAGGTGAAGGAGCGCAAGGATCGCGTGGATGACGCGATGCACGCGACCCGCGCGGCTGTCGAGGAAGGCATTTTGCCGGGCGGCGGCGTCGCGCTGCTCCGTGCCACCGAAGCTCTCAAGGGTCTGCGCACCAAGAACGACGACCAGAAGACCGGCGTCGAGATCGTGCGCAAGGCGTTGTCGTGGCCGGCCCGCCAGATCGCCATCAACGCCGGTGAAGACGGCTCGGTCGTGGTTGGTAAGGTCCTGGAGAAGGATCAGTACTCCTACGGCTTCGATGCGCAGACGGGCGAGTACAGCAACCTGGTCTCCAAGGGCATCATCGACCCGACCAAGGTCGTGCGAGCGGCGGTCCAGAACGCCTCCTCCGTGGCGGCGCTCTTGATCACCACGGAAGCGATGGTCGCCGAGCTGCCGAAGAAGAACGCTGCCGGCCCCGCGATGCCTCCGGGCGGCGGCATGGGCGGCATGGGTGGTATGGACTTCTGATCCCGTCGCATCACGCGGAACGCAAAATAAGAAAGCCCCGGCAGCAATTGCCGGGGTTCTGTTTGTGCACCGATACCGCGGGCTATTAAGGCCGTCGACGAGGCTCGTTCCTTTGGAACCGGGTTCGATCGCGGTCGTCGAGCTTGCGTCGGGCAATGTGAGGTGAGGATCTTGTGTTGGCGAGCCATACCTGACGTTGCCACTCATCTCGGCACGGGCCAGCGATGTGCATATGCCAGGAGGGCGGTCACTCTATATCATTGCAGATCATGTGCCCGATGGGGTGCAACTTCGGTCCCGTCCCCCGTACGGTCGGCGACGCAATCCTTGCAGCACGGCTCTGTCCCCAGCATTATGTGGCGATTCAATTAGGTGGCGCAGAGTGAAGGACGCAGAGGCCGTCGCGATCGTCATCTCAGCGCTTCGGCAAGCTCACGGCGAGGATATTGCTCGCGCACTCCTCACTGACGGCATGAGCCTGGCCGTTCTTATGGATGCGGTGTTCTCCCTATCAATGCGGAAGCGACGCGGTTCGAATGATCGCGAGAGCGCTAGAGTCTCGCGATTTCGTCGTCGCCCCCGACGTCGGCTCGCCTAGGCACATAAAGTATCTATATGATCGCCCGGGGTCGATGACCGTTGTCGATATGCTGGTATTGACGCCCGAGAAGACGTTCACGAGCACTGAAATTTCGTTGCGTCTAAAAACCTGATTGGGAGGTGCGATCGCCGTCGCAGCGCAGTCGACACCGCTCGGCAAGCGCAATGGACAACGAGCCATGGCGATCACCCGTCTGAAATTGCTCGTTCATCCCACGAGCGGCAAGGACACAATCAATTCGTTGCGCTTGGGTGTGGGTAGGGTATGAACGCTCTGTCTTCCGAGTTCGGCGTCGAGGACGGTCACCCTTAAATCCGCCGTTCGAGGGATCAAAGAGGATATGAGGCCCCGCGCATAAGACCTTTTCGGGACCATCAGGCCTGGTTGGAATGAGTGCCTTCGAACTTCGGTCGACGAATCCTGTCTGAGATCCTCACATCGATCAACGTTCGCTGCTAGCGTAGGCATTCCGACCAGCACGCCAAGTGCTCGGAAGTCAATCACTTCCCGCAAGCTGTGATGAGCTTATATTCCTCTCCACGACGCTCCACGTTTGACTGTACCGAAGAAGTCGAACAGGCGTACCCAACCATTCTTGGTAGGTGCATTGCAGGTATTCCCCGAAATATTGTTCCAGTGTTGTCAGCACCGCGCTTCTCTCGAGAGTCTCAATAAGTCGCGTGGGCCGGGCCGGAGCTGCAGCAAAAAAAGTGAGTCCAATGTAGCGCTCCGCTTTAGCGTTGGCATCGACTAGTGGCGATGAGAAGATGATGAAAATGACCAGAAGGAGCATGCTTTGGCTCTGCCTCGGCCTCATGTTGATTTGCCCGGGTGTGATCGTCGTCACGAGCAGCGATGTCAGAGCGGAGGACAGCATCCTTGTCGACAAGCTCAAGTCAACCTGGCGATCGCAGGACGGTGACACAATCGAGCAAATCATCTCCAAGGTCGCGAAGGTCGCGCACTTCGTCCCGAGAAGGTGGGGAGTCGCTCAATCGAACGATGGAAGCGAATATGCCTTCTTTTCGTGGAGTAAACACCGCGACGATAAAGCCGCCGAATATGCCATCATCTGGAAGGCTGCGCCCGACGGCACGTTAAAGGTCGATTCGCCATATGCCAAGCCGATAGAATTGGGCTGGAAGGCGTTCGCACTCTCTCTGATCGCCAGTGAAATCGCAAACGGCGAAAAGGCGGTGAATCTCCACTTTCTGCATAACCCCACAAACTTCAACTTTGTGATGACTGCTCAAGGCAGGTTGGGCGATCTTCTGCGACGCGGCCGCTGCACTATCGGTGATCCGATCCAGGTGGATTACCTGCAGAAGGTTGATGAAAAAGAGTCCGCACACAGCAGCCTATGGCGCGCTCTGATTGTGGTGAACTGCAATATTCCAGGACCTCGGTACTTCACTCATGGCGGCGTCATCATTTTTGAGAAGGCCGAGGGAAAAACCTGGGATCCGCAGTCGTTCTTTGCCAAGCGCATCGCAACCTATCCCCCAGGCTCTTGGTTCGATCATGCAGATCCAGAAGAACAGGAAGCATTAGAACCGGCCAAGAAGACCTTGCAGAATGACGGCGGAGGGCAGCTTCGCGGCGCGGCCCCTTGAGACAATGCGTCGAGTTACAATGGGGATCTACGACGAAGCGATGCTGCATCTGAGCCGGAGGTGCCCTGTTGGGTTTGTGAGATTTACGACAACACTTCTCCAAACTCGTCGTGGGTCCGAGGGTGCCGCAGCCCGCAATAGCAAGTAGTCGCGAGAAGCAGGCTCATCCGAAAGTCTGCACCAGGAACGTCGCGTTAATTTCGCAATGGCACTGGACTTGCAGTAACCGAAGCATGTTCCGCGACGACATCGTCGTCGGGCAGCCCACCGTGTGCAGGCATGCGCCGGCAAACGCCGGCGCGCCGTACTCGTAACGTCCGTTCTCTGCGGAGTGCCCCGTGAAACCGTCTGCCGATCCGCCGGCCGGCCTGCTCGCGACGCGACTCATATTTTTTGTCTCCGGATTCGGCTTCTCGGCCTGGGCGCCTCTGGTGCCGCTCGCCAAGGAGCGCCTTGCGGTCGATCATCGCGTGCTTGGTCTGCTGCTGCTCTGCCTCGGCATGGGGGCCCTCTTCGCCATGCCTTTGACCGCCTTGTCGGGGGCGCGCTACGGCACCAGGCGCACTATTCTTGTAGGTGGACTTGGCCTTGCGCTCACCCTGCCATGGCTCGCTATCGCCAGTACACCTCTGAAACTCGGGGCGGTGCTGCTTGCCTTTGGCGCTTCACTCGGCTCAATCAATGTAGCCATGAACGTTCAAGCGGCGGAAGTAGAGCGAGCAGCCGGCCGCCCATTGATGTCCACCTTTCACGCACAGTTCAGCATCGGCGAATTGTCGGGCGCTGGCGCCCTGACAGCGTTGCTCTCGCTGCGCATTGAATCGTTTGTTTCGACGCTGGCTTGTGCGGCGTTAATGATAGTTGCGATTTTGTCGGCATGGCCGCGGTTGCTTGCGACACGTCGCACGCCATCGGAGCCACTGTTTGTCTTGCCCCATCGCAGCGTATTGCTGATCGCGGTGATTGCAGCGATCACCTTTCTTGTCGAAGGCGCGATGATCGACTGGAGCGCCTTGTTTCTGGTTGATAGAGGTCTTGTGGCGCAGGAGCATGGCGGGTTCGGTTATATGTTGTTTTCCATCGCGATGACCGCAGGCCGTCTCGCCGGAGATGCCCTCGTGATCAGAATCGGAGACCGCGCCACACTGATGTTCGGACCTGTGCCGATCATGATCGGTTTTGTGGCCCTGCTGGCCGCGCCGGTGGCTGCGATTGCCATGGCGGGTTTGCTGCTTATCGGATTGGGTGCATCGAATATCGTGCCGGTGTTATGCCGCTGTGCCGGCAAGCAAAAGGTGATGCCGGCAGGTTTGGCGATCGCAGCCGTCACGACGGCGGGTTACGCCGGTATCCTCGTCGGTCCGGCTGGCGTCGGGCTCGTTGCGCACATGGCCGGGCTCCCTTTGGCTTTCGGGATACTAGGAGCACTCATGTGCATCGTCACGCTGTCGGCCCGGACTGTGACGGCCAACCCTCGCTGATTGTTGGAGAAGGACATGTAGGCCTTCTGCCAAGCGGTTGCGCACGGTTGGCACCCATCACCGCCACTCGGGGGTAGCAACATAGCGAGGACGCTGCGAAGAGGCCAGTTATGGCCAAGAAGGACTGTCGCAGAATGGCCATTGGTCCAGCGGCTTGAAATACATAGCAAACGCAGTGCTGGTCCGTTCGACATCGATGGGGGCGCCGAGCACGGCAAAAGCGAGATTGGTTGATAGTGCCAAGATCTTCCATGCCTTCCAGAGCATATTCGCACGTCTCGGCGCACACAGCCGACGGGATAGATACGTTACCGGGAGCTGCTTACCGGCCCAGACGCTCGAACCACCTGCCGGGATGGGCAAGCTGATTTGACCCGCGGCTTCCAAGGGTGACGGTCCCGCAAGGCGGACCTTGCTAAGTTGTCGAGAGGTTCACATGTCGAAGATGCTAGTAAAGGCTACCGACCGGTAGCGCGGTCGAAGCCGATCTGTCGCGTGCCATCGGCTGCAGGCAAAATGCGGCCCCGATGTACTCGCGCGTGCAGAGACCCGTGCAGAGACCAGGGCCGAGTTCGAAGCGAGCACTGCCCGGCACACTCATCGCGCAAAGAGGGCTTTAGATCGCGATCGTCGCGATGGAGCCACACCTACAGACTTGTTGAGTCCATGCAGACCTGTGCGGAGCCGCAGAAGGATGCCGTACCAATGATTCAAGAGGTTGACGGAACGCTGCTTGTTCAGATAACTGATTTTCGTCGAGGTTCTCCGGAGCGCACTGATCCGGAGCTAAGAGGGAAGCCGGTCGAATGCCGGCGCTGCCCCCGCAACTGTAAGCGGCGAGCCGCTGTCCAATAAAGTCACTGAAACCGCTTGGTTTCGGGAAGGCCGGACAGCAGCGATGACCCGCAAGCCAGGAGACCTGCCCCGACAACATATTCGTCCGCGGGCGGGGTGTCCCGGTGGTGCGCCAAGCAATTGCCGCTTCGGCGGCTTTTCCTGCACGCAGTCGCCATGACCTCTGCCCCAAACCAGGGGTTAGAGCTATGTCCGTCCTTTCACTTCCCGTTGCCACATTGGGTACGCCACGCATCGGTCCGCGCCGTGAACTCAAATTCGCGCTCGAAAGCTACTGGACCGGGAAGTCCACCGAAGCGCAGCTGCTTGAGGCGGCAGCTGGACTGCGCACTGCTAACTGGGCGCGGCAGAAATCGCTCGGCGCGACCGTCATTCCGTCGAATGATTTCTCGCTTTACGATCATGTGCTCGACACCAGTGTGATGGTGGGCGCCATTCCGGATGTTTACGCGTGGACCACAGGTCCTGTACCGCTCCACACCTACTTCGCTATGGCGCGCGGTGCGCCGAACGGTGAGCACGATGCGAGTTGCCCTCACTCGAATCCTGCACAGGGCGCGCCTGCGCAGGAGATGACGAAGTGGTTCGACACCAATTACCACTATATGGTCCCTGAATTTCACAAGGGGCAGATCTTCAGGCTTTCTTCTCGAAAGCCGATTGAGGAATATGAGGAGGCAAAGGGGCTTGGTTACCAGACGCGTCCCGTGCTGATTGGCCCAGTGACCTTCCTGAAGCTTGGCAAGAGCGCAGATCCTTCATTCAATCCATTGTCGCTGTTGGATCGACTGCTACCGGTCTATGTCGACGTTCTTCGTGAGCTGGTCGCGCGCGGTGCAGAATGGGTTCAGCTCGATGAGCCCTGTCTGGTCTTGGACCTCGACGAAATATCCCGCAAATCGTTGCTTCGTGCCTATAGCTATTTCGCTAAGGAAGTGCCTGCTCTCAAAGTCATGCTGGCTACCTACTTTGGGACCATCGGCGGTAATCTCGATACGGCCTTGGCTTTGCCGGTTTCCGGGCTCCACGTCGACTTGGTAAGGGGGGCAGACCCGCTGAACGCGATCGTCGCTGGGATTCGCAACGATCTCGTTCTCTCACTGGGGGTCGTCGATGGGCGCAACGTTTGGCGCTCCAACCTTTCCGCGCTGGTCGATCAGCTGGCGCCCACCGTGGCAAAACTCGGCACTGATCGCGTCCAGATCGCCCCCTCATGTTCGCTGCTCCATGTTCCAATCGACCTGGGGCTCGAAACCGATCTCGATTCCGATGTAAAGAGCTGGCTGGCTTTCTCGGTTCAGAAAATTAAGGAACTAGCGACCCTAGGAAGGGCGCTTGCTGGCGATCGTGCCGGCGTGGCCGATGTGCTCGCGGCATCAAAAAACGCGGCACTTGCACGCGAGCAATCGCCCAAGATCCACAATGCGGACGTCGCCCGGCGCATGGCTGCGATCGACCAAACCAAGCGCTACCGTTGCAGTCCTTTCGCAAAGCGCGCCGAGGCCCAGCGCGCGCGGTTTGCCTTGCCGGCATTTCCCACGACGACCATTGGATCGTTTCCGCAAACCGCGGAAGTTCGCAATGCCCGCGCTTGCCATGCCAAAGGAGGGTTGAGCAACGCGCAGTACGAGCAGTTTCTCAGAGAGGAAACGGCGCGTGCGGTGCTATGGCAGGAGAACATCGGGCTCGATGTTCTCGTGCATGGTGAGTTCGAGCGCAATGACATGGTGCAGTATTTCGGCGAGCAGCTTTCCGGATTCGCCTTCACAAAGCATGGTTGGGTTCAGTCGTATGGCTCGCGCTACGTCCGTCCACCAATTCTGTTTGGGGATGTCTCGCGGTCGAAGCCGATGACGGTCGAATGGTGGCGATACGCGCAGTCGCTGACCAACAAGCCAATGAAGGCAATGTTGACTGGACCGGTGACGATTCTGAACTGGTCTTTTGTCCGTGACGATATTCGGCGAAGCGATGCCTGCCGCCAGCTTGCGGTTGCGATCCGCGACGAGGTGCTCGACCTTGAGGAGGCGGGAGCGACAATAATCCAGATCGACGAGGCCGCGTTGCGCGAAGGGTTGCCGTTACGCAAATCACAGTGGAGGAGTTATCTCGATTGGGCCGTGGATAGCTTTCGCATCTGTTCGTCCGGTGCTGCCGACGAAACTCAGATTCATACGCACATGTGCTATTCCGAATTCAACGATATCATCGATGCGATTGCGGCGATGGACGCAGACGTCATTTCGATCGAGACGTCGCGCTCGAAGATGGAATTGCTCGACGCCTTCAAGAACTACAAATATCCGAACGAAATCGGGCCGGGTGTCTACGATATCCATTCGCCACGCGTTCCCGGCAAGGACGAAATGAAAGATCTCATAACGCTGGCCAGGCAGCGATTGTCCGATTCGCAGCTCTGGATCAATCCAGATTGCGGCCTAAAAACCCGAAGATGGGAGGAGGTGCTTCCCGCCTTGGTCAATATGGTCGCAGCCGCCCGCGAGTTACGAGCAGCCTGCTGATTGCATGAAGATCGTCGGCCCGAACGCCGTCGTCGATGGTGAATGCCGACTCGGACAAATGCACTGCGCTGAAAGGCGGGCGGTCCAATTGCGTGAATATCTCGCTAGTTGGCGGGATATGGCGAAAAGACCGTTCCGGAGTCGATCACACGCCGGTCTGCGAAAGGCCGGCACACCCCAGGACCCGTGGTATTTCGCTTTGCCTGGTCGGATGGGCAACAAATTGCGTGGCGGCGGTACTGAAGCTTCGGCGAAAGCCTGCATCAAGGAGAGCGACAGGCCGCGGGCATAGAGTGGGCGCGTCCTACGTCTGTCCTTTCGGTGAGGCGCATCGTCGCCATGATGCCATCGGGCAACCCCGTCTCACGATTTCGCGCGAATGCTCAGAATCAATCGTCAAGCGTTCGCGCTTTCGAATTCGAAAAGCTTGCAGCCTGGTCCGGCTGCCAAATCGGCGTCCCGATCGGGAGTAGAATCGCAACCGACTGATTGCGGCGCTCGATTGCTCTGCTTCATCCTTGCGTGTCCGGCACGAGTGGGCTTACTCTCGCCGTGCGTTACTGTCGTCGAGATACGCTCGATACGCGAGCCTGATGCCGTGCTCGAGCGAGGTGGTGGCGCGCCAGCCGAGCTTGGCCAGGCGGCTGACATCGAGCAGCTTGCGCGGCGTGCCGTCCGGGCGCGACGTGTCGAAGCTGATCTCGCCGCGATAGCCGACGGCAGCCGCGACCACGCGGGCGAATTCAGCGATGCTGATATCCTCGCCGGTGCCGATATTGACCAGTTCAGGAGAGGAATAGGCCTTCATCAGGTGGATGCAGGCGTCAGCGAGATCGTCGACATAGAGGAATTCGCGCCGAGGCGTGCCGGTACCCCACACCACGACGTTGGTCGCCCCCGACAGTTTAGCCTCATGGAAGCGGCGGATCAGCGCCGCGACGGCGTGGCTGTACTCCGGGTGATAATTGTCGCCGGGACCGTAGAGGTTGGTCGGCATCACGCTGATGAAATCGGAGCCGTATTGGCTGCGATAGGTCTCCGCCATCTTGATGCCGGCGATCTTGGCAATGGCATAAGGCTCGTTGGTCTGCTCCAGAGGGCCGGTCAGCATCGAATCCTCGCGCAGCGGCTGCGCCGCCAGCCGCGGATAGATGCAGGACGAGCCGAAGAACATCAGCTTCTCGCAGCCGGTGGCGTGCGCGGCCTGGATCACATTGGTCGAGATCGCCAGATTGTCGTAGAGGAACTCGGCCCGCAATGTGTTGTTGGCGACAATGCCGCCAACCTTGGCCGCGGCAAGGAACACGGCCTGGGGACGTTTCGCGGCAAACCAAGCGTCCACGGCGGCCTGGTGGCGGAGGTCAACTTCGCTGCGCGACGCCGTCAAAAGGGTCGTGCCCTCGCGGGCGAGCCGGCGCATCAGCGCCGAGCCGACCATGCCGCGATGGCCGGCGACGAAGACAGTCTTGCCCTTCAGTTCATACGGAGTGCTTGCCATTGGCGGCGTCCTGTCTGGCTTCTGCGAGATCGCCGGCAACCATTTCCTTCACCAACTGCGCGAAGGACGTCCTCGGCTTCCATCCAAGCTTGGCGCGCGCCTTGCTCGAGTCGCCGATCAAGAGATCGACCTCGGCCGGACGGAAATAGGTCGGGTCGACGCGAACCACAGTCCTGCCCGACGCCTTGTCGACGCCGGTTTCGTCGACGCCCTTGCCGCGCCATTCGATCGCGCGGCCGACCTCGGCGAACGCCAGCTCGACAAATTCGCGCACCGAGCGAGTCTCGCCGGTCGCCAGCACGAAGTCATCGGGATGATCCGCTTGCAGGATCATGTGCATGCCCTCAACATAGTCACGCGCATGGCCCCAGTCGCGCTTGGCCTCGAGGTTGCCGAGATAGATCGTGCTCTCAAGGCCGACCTCGATGCGAGCGACGCCACGCGTGATCTTGCGCGTCACAAAGGTCTCGCCGCGGATCGGGCTCTCGTGGTTGAACAGGATGCCGTTGCTAGCGAACATGCCGTAGGCCTCACGGTAGTTCACCGTGATCCAGTAGCCGTAGAGCTTCGCCACGCCGTAGGGCGAGCGCGGGTAGAATGGCGTGGTTTCCTTCTGCGGCACCTCTTGCACCAGGCCGTAGAGCTCCGAGGTCGAGGCCTGATAGAACCGCGTCTCCTTTTCCATGCCGAGAATCCGGATCGCCTCCAGGAGGCGCAGCACGCCGATGGCGTCGGCGTTGGCGGTATATTCCGCGCTCTCGAAGCTGACTGCAACGTGGCTCTGCGCAGCCAAGTTGTAGACCTCGGTCGGCCGGATCTGCTGCATCAGCCGGATCAGATTGGTGGAATCGGTCATGTCACCATAGTGCATCAGGAACGGCACATTGCCGGCATGCGGGTCCTGGTAGAGGTGATCGACACGCGCGGTGTTGAACGAGGACGACCGGCGCTTGATCCCATGAACGGTGTAGCCGAGACCGAGCAGGTATTCGGCAAGGTACGCACCATCCTGTCCGGTGACACCGGTGATCAGCGCTACGCGCCGCTTCGAATCCTGAGCTGCCATGTCGTCTCCAGAGCACGGAGCGGAAGTTGAGCTCGGCAACGCCATCTGCGCAGCGGCCTTTCGGAAGAGCCTGGATATGCTGGGTCGCGATCACACGAAGTGGAGGAGAGCAATCGTTCGCCTTGATAATACACGTCAAGTAAAGATGCGCATTATATACATTGATTTATCTTCCACCAGGCAGTGCGGAGGCCGCTCTTTATGCACACGTCCCGCCGAACGTTCAGGTCACGCTCCTGTCTTCAGTAGAAAAAACAGCTCGGCCTTCGACACCCGAACAGAGCATAGGAGTCTGCTATCCCGAGCGGTCTGCAGGCGCTGGATCCGCACAGCCCGTGTTTTCAGGCGCGAAGCGACGCCCTGAGCGCGGATCAAGCGGTGCAAACGTATGTATAGTTCATCAAACGTTTCGATATCGGAGGTTTACTTCCGTACAGTTGAGCTGCCGATGCCGATCCTTCTAGTCTGGCGTTGGTCCGACTAGCGCCGTTCGCGTTGGTTCGAGTGTCGCGGTCTTCAAGATCAACGCTTGCGCGGTAAACTGATGCTTCGCGGCAGTGCCGTTGCAACAGCGCCGAATGCTTTTCAGATTAAATCAATCCGGCGAAGCAGAACGTCCGCAAGATAGAGAGAAGACGGAAAGCACATTCGAAACAGGATAGGGCAGCGGCAATCTAGATGGCAGGAATCAAAAGTGCGTTTCAACACAAAAGGTGGGCCCTATCAATGCGCATCGTGTCGTTGAGAGAAGCCGTATGGTCGTCGTTCGCTCAGTTGCGCAGCTCCGCCTTTTCAAAAGCTTATCTGTCCGCATTCTGGGCCGGTTAACTGAGGTTATCAGCAGAATGGTGGAGCGCGGCTATTTGGATGTTAACTGGTGTATCCTTCCAGCTGTGGCGCTGCAGAAGGTTCTTATGGTCTCGTACCGGAGAATCAAGCGTGGCTCTCGACCACGACGGGTCGAACCACGATCATGAAGTTTTATCGCCGGACATGCCGTCGGCCGACCCGCCTCGACTGTCGTCGATCTTTAGAAGGAGGTCACTTGCACGACATTGGTCTGCGACGCGATTATGATTGCTATCGTCGCTGTCGGGCGAAGGCTCCGCTGGTGCCGGAGCTGGCCGCCACACCCGAGCGTGGAGACGCGCCTGACTATCCGGTTCATCTCGAGGTCGTCACGTCGTCTGCTGCCGCATCGCCGCTTGTATTCAGTGGCGCTCGTCAAAACCGCAATGCGGTTGGGCGAACTGATGATGACAAGAACGAGAATTGACGCGTGCGTACGCGTGCGACGATGCCAAATGAGGCTGCAGCGACGCCCGAGATGATTGCTGGTGACTATCCGTCAGATGAATGTCGTGATGGCTTTCCTATTGGGGTGAATGCCAGGTTCCTTGAAGTTGGGTGCATTGATCGGTATGTGCGGAATTGTCGGAATCTTGGGTCGTGGTTCGGTCGTCGAGCGGTTGATCGGCTCACTCAAGCGATTGGAATATCGTGGCTACGACTCGGCGGGTGTCGCGACGCTCGAAGCTCTTCGCATCGAGCGCCGCCGCGCCGAAGGTAAGCTGAACAATCTCGAGAAGGAGCTGCGTCGCAAGCCCTTGTCGGGTCATGCCGGCATTGGTCACACCCGCTGGGCGACTCACGGAAAACCCACTGAGGGCAACGCCCATCCGCATGCGACGGAGAATGTCGCGGTCGTTCATAATGGAATCATTGAGAACTTTCGCGAGCTGCGCACCGAACTGGAGCAAAGTGGTGCCCAATTCGAGTCCGAGACCGACACCGAGGTGGTCGCGCATCTCGTCGAATCCTATCTGCAGAATGGCTGCTCGCCGCAGGAGGCGGTAAAGGCGTCGCTGCCACGGTTGCGCGGAGCTTTTGCACTGGCCTTCCTATTCAAAGGCCACGACGACCTCTTGATCGGTGCGCGTCAGGGGGCGCCCCTTGCGATCGGGCATGGCAATGGCGAAATGTATCTGGGGTCGGACGCTCTCGCGCTCGCGCCGTTCACCGATACCATCACCTACCTTGAAGACGGCGACTGGACGGTTCTGACCCGCACGATCAGTGTCATCTATGGAGCACGGGGGATTGTCGTCCATCGGGAACCGTCAAAGTGTGGTGCGTCGTCGCTCCTCGTGAACAAGGGGAATTATCCACACTTCATGCTCAAGGAAATCCACGAGCAGCCGGAAGTAGTCGGGCAGACACTGGCCCATTACGTGGACATGACCGCTGGGCGCGTAGCCTTGCCGCTGAAATTGCCATTCGACTTCAATGTCATTGAGCGTATCTTGATCACGGCTTGCGGCACGGCGAGCTATGCTGGGCAGATTGCGAAATGCTGGTTCGAGCGGCTGGCACGCGTCCCGGTCGAGGTCGATGTCGCGTCCGAGTTCCGTTACCGTGAGGCGCCTTTGCGCAAGGGGGACCTCGCGATCGTCATTTCTCAGTCAGGGGAGACCGCCGACACGTTGGCCGCATTGCGCTACGCCAAGGGCCAGGGGCTGCACACGATCTCCGTCGTCAACGTGGCAACGTCGACGATTGCACGCGAGAGTGAATCGGTGCTGCCGACGCTGGCGGGGCCGGAAATCGGCGTCGCCTCGACAAAGGCCTTCACCTGCCAGTTGATGGTGATGGCCGCGCTTGCGGTCGCGGCAGGTAAAGAGCGTGGAGAACTATCCGAGATCGATGAATGCAAGCTCGTGCATGAGCTGATCGAAGTGCCCCGGCTGATTGCCGCGGCGCTGGCGGTCGAACCGCAGATCGAGAAGCTGGCGCGTGATATCGCCGGGTCAAGTGACGTGCTCTATCTCGGTCGTGGCCCATCGGTTCCCCTGGCGCTGGAGGGCGCCCTCAAGCTGAAGGAAATCTCCTATCTCCACTCAGAAGGATATGCCGCCGGAGAGCTCAAGCATGGTCCGATTGCATTGATCGACGAGACGGTGCCGGTCGTGGTGATAGCGCCTTACGACCGGGTCTTCGGTAAAACCGTCTCGAACATGCAAGAAGTCGCTGCTCGTGGCGGCAAGATCATCCTGATAACCGATACGAAGGGCGCCTCGGAAGCGGCGCTCGACACGTTCGTGACCATCGTGCTGCCGGACATGGCCGCAACCTTTACGCCGATGGTATATGCCATCGCGGTGCAACTTTTGGCCTATCACACCGCCGCCGTCATCGGCTCGGACGTCGATCAGCCGCGTAACCTCGCAAAATCGGTGACCGTCGAATAGGCGGCAACGGAGCGATCGCCCGTGAGGCTCCTGGCCGTCTCGCGATCCGGTGACGTTTGGTTGCGTCTGTTCTGTGAATGCGATAACCGACCACATCGTCAGTCTCGCTCCTATCCAAATTGGTCGTCGTTGGCGAGGATCGGGCCACGTGGTTAGGCCGATCCCGATCACTCCGCCTGTGCGAGCTCGTGCAGCACTCCGCTCGCCAGCTCGAGGAGACAGGCCAGCCCTAGACGTTATCAAGCGCCGGACGGCGGTCTGGGAAAGAAGCGCGATTGATAGCATCAATCGTGCGACTATTGACGCTCCAATTGCTGGTGTCCGGCATCATCGGCCGCGATCACGCTCGTGGCGGAAGCTGGTCCGCTCGGAAACAAGCACGCGCCGTTATTGGCGATTGGAAATATGTGTGACCACGCCGGCCCTGGAAGGCGATCTCGAAAATCCACGTCAGCTTTTGGTAAGCCTGGATACCTATCAGCTTCCGCGGGCCTAGTCGGCCTTAAGCCAATGCTGAAATGTCCAGGAGTACGTATCATCATGTATAATCGAATCGGTGGCTCATCCAACGGCCAATGGTCGCGTTCGGCCGAAGACGACGAGCACGCTTATGGAGATAGGTTCGCGGATACGTTCGCCGAACTGCGTTTAAGCGCCTCGGATTCGAACGGTTACTCATCGTCGTCGTCAGCGCGGCCGTACTCCGTCGTTTCCAGGCCGCCCGTGGTCGAGATGACCAAGGCGGCGTTCAGGCAGGAGGCGCAGGCCTTTCACGGCCCGGAAATCTGGCATATCGCCAACAATCCCCAAGAGTACTCACACTTCATATCCGATAAAGCAAGGCGAACCGCGGAGGTCGCCGAGGAATATGGAACCACTCGAGATTCGGATCAGGCGCGATATTTCAGCTACCAGCTCGGAAGTAAGAGTGTCGGGCTTCTAAGAATGGAGGGCGGAGACAGCATGACCGAGTTCGACGTCGAACGGTGGCAGGAACTGTTTCCGGGACGCACTCGAACGACCTCCACCGTAGATCTTCAGGTCGTCCACCCGCTTGTCGAGAATGCCGGCGATATTTTGCTCGAGTATCAACTTGGTCTCGACGGTAAACGGCCGTTGCTCAATCTGCGCCCGGCGAATGATGAAGCAAGAGCTCGTGCAGAAAAGTTGGGCTTCGTTGAGCTTGATGATGACAACATGGTGCTCGATCCAACGACGTCAGAGCAGTGGACACTCAGTCATGGTAAGTGGCAGCGAACAGGCACGTCTGCGCGATATCTTTCCAAAACTGACGAGGGTGAGGGCAGAAATGCAAAACCTGCGGCAAGCTCCTCAGAATATTCCGATGAAGACGATTTCATGTGATCATCGAACATTCTGAAGATGTCCCGCGGAAGGAGAATAATCGGCCGCGCCGGGGGTTCTCGTGCGCCGACCCGACGCGTTTGGCGCCTCACGATTGAGAAGAGCTTCCACGATCTGGGCTAGACTGCTGCCCGGAATGTTCGACAAAGCTTAGCTTCATCGTTGCAGCGTCGATCGCGCGAGTTGGGTGTCGTGGTTTCGCGCAGTAAAATTGCTCGCATCGGCAACAACTACACGTGACGACGTGCGCCCGGCCGCCGAAAGGGACCGGGCGCTTTTTTTCCGTGCGATGACTGCGGCCCAAAGAGCCCGGGCGAAGCCGCGGTGCGATGGAAAATAACGGCAACAATATCGCGTGACGCTGGCGCGAACGAAACGGTTGGCGTCGCCACCCATTCTGTTTACGAGCTGCATACACAACAGCGGGGCAAATGGACCGTCGACGTCGGCACTATTGCTGACCGCAACACTCACCCTTCCGATGGCTCATTCGCGCGCAGGTTCGCGCGAGAGGTGCTCCTGGATCGTTCATCCGCTCAGGCGCCTGGCCCACCGCGGTGCTCCTCTAAAGCGATTTCGAGGTGCTTGATCAACGTCTGCCCGGCGAATGGCTTGGCCAGGAAACAAGCCGCTCCGGCACTCTGCGCGGCGGCGCGAACGCGGTCATTGGGAAATGCCGTGATGAAAATGAACGGCGCGTTGTAACCGCGGGCGCGTGTGGCCGCGAGCAGATCCAGGCCGCTCATCGTCGACATCTGTACGTCCGTGATCACGCAGGACATTTCGTGCAACTGCATCGACTGCAGGAACTCTTCGGCCGACGCGAACGTCAGGACGATATAGCCGCGCGATTTCAGAAGATTCTCTATCGCAGCACGGACCGAGGCGTCGTCGTCAACGACGGAAATCAAAGGCGTGGACAAGACGAGCCCTCCTGACCCGCAAAAGCGCTTTCCGAAGCATTAGCCTCCCTGAGCGGAAAGTGGGCTTGGGGCACGTGATTGTAAAATCATACTTAGGTTTGTTCGGGCCGATTGTCATGGATACCCAGCGTCTCAGTCATTCTGATCAGATCGGCCAACGACCGAGCGCCCATCTTCTTCATCACGTGTCCCCGATAGATCTTGACGGTAATCTCGGCGAGGCCGAGCTCCGCAGCTACTTGTTTGTTCATCAGGCCGGCCGTCACCAGTTTCAACACGTCCTGCTCGCGCGGGCTCAAAGTCTCAAACAACGACTGGAGGCCCGCGATTGTCTTTGCGGCTTCCCGTCTCTTGCGATCGCGTTCGATCGCCGCAAGCACCGCATCAAGGAGCTCCTGATCGCGAAATGGTTTGGTAAGAAAATCGACCGCGCCACCTTTCATGGCTCTCACGCTCATGGGAATATCGCCATGGCCTGTGATGAAAATGATCGGGATGTGAAGGCTCGACTTGGCCAACTCGGCCTGGAACTCAAGTCCGCTTAATCCCGGCAGCCGGACATCAAGAACCAGACAGCTTACGACATCTGGAACGTTGCTCTGCAGCATTTCGCGAGCCGATCCAAAAGCAACGACCTCCAGGCCCACCGACTGAAAAAGGTTGGTGAGCGATCGACGCATTGAGGCGTCATCCTCGACAACGAAGACGATCGCGCTTGTTGCTCCCTCGGCTTCCCTGCCTTGGCGCGGCGAGTCAGAGCGTTCGGTCACGACACGACCTCCTTATGGAACGGCAGGGTGAATTGGAAAGTCGCGCCCGGGGCCGCCTTGCGGACAATCGACAGACGCCCCCCGTGAGCCTCAACGATTGAACGGCAGATCGAAAGGCCCATTCCAAGCCCGCTCGATTTGGTGGTGAAGAAAGGATCCAAGACATGATCCGCGTGATCATCGGCGATTCCGACGCCGCAATCAGTCACCGCAATCTGCATGGATCCGCTATCGTCTTTGCATGACTGAATCACCAGTTCGCGCGGCCGGTCCTCAACCGTTTGCATGGCCTCGATTCCGTTCATCACCAGGTTGATGATCACCTGCTGCAGTTGAACCCGGTCGCCGAGGACCGCTGGAAGCGCAGGCGCCAACTCGGTTCGTAGTCTCACGTGGTGGGTCAACAGTTCACGCGTCACGAGCGCGATGGCGTCGTTGATGACCTCGTTGAGACCGAGAGGCACCATCTCGATCTCGCCTTTCTTCGCAAGTGCGCGGATGCGGCGGATGACCTCGCTTGCTCGAATTGCATCTTCGATAATCCACTCAACAGACCTACGCGCAGCGGAAAGATCGGGAGTTTCGCGACCCATCCAACCGAGACACGCGTCGGCATTGCTGATAATGGCGGCAAGTGGCTGATTGATTTCGTGGGCAATGGAGGTCGTCAATTCCCCCAGCGTCGTCACGCGCGTCACGTGCGCAAGCTCGGCCTGAGCCTTCCGCAGCTCTTGCTCCGCTTGATCTGCGCGAATCGTCGCGGTGATGTCGGTGCTGACGCCACGGTAGCCGAGAAAGTTGCCGTCCACGTCAAAGAAAGGCTTGCCGCTGGTCCGAACGTAGATTGGAGCCCCCATCCGGTTGACGGTGCGATAGACCAGATCGCGAAACGGCAGATGCGCATCCAGCGTTGCTCGATGCTCTCGCCATTTTTCGGGTTCTGCGTCGACGTCGCACGCAATGTCCCAGCGGAGCTGGCCGATGAGGCCGGTCGCCAGGATTCCTGCGGCGCTGGTGTGCTCCGAGAGGTGTGTGACCAAGTGATCCGGGCCGGTCTCCCAGAGCCAGTCCGAAGCAGTTTCGGCGTAGTCGCGAAAGCGTTGCTCGCTTTCTCGCAGCGCAGCGAGTGTGTTTTCCAACCGTTCCCTGGCCGCGTACTGCTCGGTGACGTCCATATGGGTTCCGATGAGCTCGCGCGAAGAGCCGTCGCCCCCGACCATAGCATGCGCGACGGAATGTATGCGCCTAGTTGTGCCATCGGGAAGCAGGACTCGGAAATCATACTCGAAGTTATCCCCCTTGCCTTCGACAACCTGACGCTGCACCTCCTGAAGCGATGGCACGTCATCTGGATGGATCCGCGAGAGGATCGCATCTCTCGACGCAGCCTCTTCCGGATCGAAGCCAAAGAGACGATCGACTTCGGCGGAGCGATAGGCAAAATCGCGACGGTAGACATCCCAGGTCCAACTGCCCGTATGACTGAGACGCTGGGCTTCGGCCAGATTGGCTTCGCTACGGCGCAACTGTTGCTCCGCCTGCTTTGTCGCCGTAACGTCCGTCGCTGCCCCCACAAATTCGATGTCCCCAGATGCGGTCGTGATAGCTCGCGCGCGCGCGTGGATGTGCTTTATTGAACCGTCCGCCATCACGATTCGGTATTCATGCTCGAAATCCTCTTGGTCTCGCATCGCGCGATCAATGATCTCTTGGACAGAAGCCTTATCGTCCGGATGGGTCCGCTCGACGACCAGGCCCGGATTGGGTTCAGTGGCCGGATCGAGTCCGAAAATTCGAAAAGTCTCTCTTGACCAAAAGACCTCGCCGGTGGCGACATTCCAACCGAAACTGCCGGTGCGGCTCAATTCCTGAGCCTGGGCCAGATGCGCTTCGCTTCGCTGCAGGGCAAGTTCCGTGCGCTTTCTCTCGGTGATATCTTCGCAGGCAATGAGGACGATCGGCTTGTCATCGGCCCATACCATGGCTTTGGCGTTTTCACGCACCCACAAGACCGAGCCGTCCTTCCTAATTTTCTGAACGTCCCAAGTGTGCGATTGGCCGACCTGTTCAAGGCACTTGGCGATGCAGTCGCGCACGAACGCACGGTCATCCTGAAGAAAAACCTGCAGGACGGACTGGCCGATCAGTTCCGCGCGCGCGTAGCCGAGCTGCGTCGCGCCGAAGGTATTGACGTTTAGGACCATGCCGGCGTCATCGACCATGAAGTACATGACTGGGTTGTGCTCAAAGATTTCGCGCCACTGCTTTTGGCGGTCGCGCAAATCGGATGCCTCCCGCTTGAGCCTGACTGTTGCCTTAAGCGTATCTTCCCGTTCCAGGCGGAGCCGTCCGATGACGTACGTTGCAACAATCGAAGTAATCAGGAACGCGACAACCACCTGAAGATATTGCGGATCGTCGATCCGAAGATTGAAACTTGGCGGCATAAAGAAATAGACCAATGCCGCGATCGAAATCATGGACAGCGCAATTGGTGCAATGAAGCTGTCCATCGGAGAAAACGCCACGATCACCGCCAGATAGGCAAACGCGGTCGCGGCGAAGTGGGGGCGAAAGTAGAACGAAGCGAGCGTTACCGCCGCCAACGCTAGGCTCCCGGAAACAAGCCGCCAGGCTGGATGCTTGAGCTTGGTGAATTGATTACGCATGCCTGTCGACTGTCCGGCCTTAATCGATGCCGGAAGAGATTAACATTTTGGGCAAAAATGGGGCAATTCATTTCGACCGAGAGCGCGCCTGAGCGGCTCCACGATCGGTTATCGATTGTGAGAATCAGCACGACCGGCAGGGAAGCGCATTACAAACGTTCGTATAGTTCCGCCAAATGTTTGAATATCGAACGTCGCCTCGGCGTGACAGCCGCCGGTCTCGGCTCCCGATTTTCTTCGCTCGACGGCGAGGAGTGCTTGCAGGAGACAGATCGGATCAAAGGCAGGAGTGTCTAACCCAGGTTGACTTCGACTGGGCCGCAGAACGGCTTCGTCCGCCCTTCGCAGTGCGACCAGCGAAGTCGATCTCTTCGGACGGGGCCGTGCTCAAGGTTCTGAGCGTTTTTCGAATGACCGGGCGGGCAAACTGGTTTTTTGGTCGCCCCAATCGTTCGACGTCGTTCGTCCGCTTCCATGCTTTCGAGAGAACAGTCTCGCGCGTGAAAGCTCATCTCTACGCGAGCTGATTTGGCGCTGGACCGCGCCCGGAATATTGGAACCGACGGCTATGCGAGATGCTCGTTTCGGTTTCCAAGCTAAGCGTCACTATTGCGCCGGATGCCGACTGTAGGCAACGGAAAGCTGAGTTGCCGGAGACAAACTTTTGGGGGGTACAATCCTGGACGCCCTCCGCCGGATTGAGCAGCCAGAATGACGAACTCAGCCACACTCGACTTGGTGGCATTTCGCCATCGCCGACAAGCTGTAGATCTACCCCGCTGTGTCCGTCGGCTCCGCCTTGGTGAGATCGATGTCCTTGTCGAGCCGCGCACGCAGCGTTGCGTGGTCGAGTTCGCCTTCCCACCAGGACACGAACACGGCGGCAATGCCGTTGCCGGTGATGTTGGTCAGGGCTCGCACCTCGCTCATGAATTTGTCAATCGAGAACACGATCGCCATACCGGGCACGAGCGCTGGGTTGACCACTGATAGGGTTGCGGCGAGCGTAATGAAGCCTGCGCCGGTAACGCCGCTTGCACCCTTCGAGGTCAACATTGCCACGACCAGGATCGTGAGCTGTTGGCCAAAGGTGAGATCGACCCCGAGCGCCTGCGCAATGAACAGCGTTGCCAACGTCATATAAATGTTGGTGCCGTCGAGATTGAAGGAGTAGCCGGTCGGTACCACGAGCCCGACCACTGGCTTGGAGCAGCCCAGTCGCTCAAGTTTTTCCATCAACTGCGGCAGCGCGCTTTCCGAGGACGAGGTGCCAAGTACAATCAAGAGCTCGTCCTTGATATAGACGATGAACTTGAGAACCGAGAAGCCGACCAGGCGGGCAATAACACCAAGCACGACCAGGACGAATAGCGCCGCCGTCACGTAAAACAATGCGATGAGGCCGATCAAGTTGCCGAGCGCCGCGGGCCCGAATTTTCCGATCGTAAAGGCCATGGCGCCAAACGCCCCGATGGGAGCCGCCTTCATGACAATGGCGATCACGCCAAACACCGCATGCGCGGCGTCGTCGATAATGCCGCGTAGCCTCTCGCCGCGCTCGCCCAGCGCCATCAGCGAAAAGCCGAACAAGACCGCGAACAGGAGTACCTGCAGGACGTCTCCGCGCGCGAGAGCGCCGACCACGCTGTCGGGAATAATATTGAGGATGAAATCGACTGTTTTGGAGGTTTCCGCCTGCCTTACGTAGTTGGCGACCGCCCCAGCGTCCGGTTTGACGGAAAGCCCCCGACCGATCTGGAACAGATTGCCCATTACCAGCCCCAGCAATAGGGCAAAGGTGGAGACAATCTCGAAATAGGCAAGCGCCTTGATGCCAACTCTTCCGACCTTCTTTGCATCTTGAATATGCGCGATGCCGGACGTCACAGTGCAGAAAATGATCGGCGCGATGACCATCTTGATCAGCTTGATGAAGCCATCACCAAGCGCTTTGACCCACTCGTTGGTCGCGAGTGACGGCCACAACCAGCCGACAACGATGCCAAGGAGGATCGCGATCAGAACCTGGACGTAAAGAAGTTTGTACCAAGATCGCGATGCCCGCGCAGGCGCCGCAGTTGCGATGGTGGTCATGTCGCTCCTCCCTTGGACGCAAACTCAAATACGAGCCGCCGCGCGTTGAGAAGCGACGGCATCATATGCGTCAGTCGTTTCTTGCCGTGTCCGATTGAAGACGTTGATGTCGGCAGTTCGACACGTGCGGCGTCATTTCAATGGCAGGCTTTCAGTTTCTGCTTATCCTGCTCTGTCTAGCAAGAAGTGCGCCAACCGCTGGGGCGGCGCTTCTTGGACAGGCCTGACGATGACTCGACGGTCTTCCGTGCTGGCGCGCATTCGTGCCGCGAACGCGGCGACGTCGCTGGATGTGCCGCCAGTAGATTCCGTTAACTTCCGGGATTGGATGCCAAGCCAGGTCAAGTACGTAGCGCTCGTTTGTTTTGTCGTCGCTCCGCAACTTGCTTCTTGACCGTGGCGATGATTGCGTTCGCCAGTTGAGCTCCCCTCCTGTCGTTTTCTGTCGACATTGCGCCATCCCATCTTTAGTCGAGCAGCGTCACGCGATGGTCAGTGACGTGATCGGCATGAGAGGGGTGGCGGCGTCGATGCAGCATTCCGCAACAATGGTAAAATCCATTGTTTGGATGGTAGGTATCCACGCCGTGAAAGTATGGAGCAATGCTCGGAGGGGATGCCGAGATCCACGTTGGTTCTTGCTCGTTCCGTTGCCCGCGTAACCTGATCAGCTGACGCAGCAATGGTCTAACGCCGCCCGAATGACCTCGGTGGACTACTTAGACTCCACGTCTCTCTCGATGCGGCAAAAGAGGCGGTGCCGGGCTCGGACTTCCGTACTGAGGCAAGCCCTGGCTCGGAAGCCAGCAACCGTCTCGCTTGTGATCGTGCGTAACATAGGCAGCTAGAAGAGTAGTCGTCGCTGGCGAGAACGACATCTGGCTCAATCTGAGGATTGTCGCACCTTGGTTGCTGTGAAAAGCTTCTGTCACACCAAAACCCCTGGGGGCGTCGACCTTGAGCTTGTCATATCAGTCGGCCTACACAGCGCCCGTGTTGCCCAAGCTCTACACTGTACCTCCGCCCCAGGCTGGTAGCACGATGACCAACGGGCGCGGCGACATCTGATACATGGGATGCGATCGCAAAAGATCCTACCGAGCGCGTCTCAGCCGCAGGCAGATCTCACGTTTAAGGCGTGAGCTACGTGGCCACCATTGGACCGCCTAACCTGGAGCGCGAGATTTTCTCCGTCGAGCTTGATTGGCTCGCCCAACCAGTTTGGGCAGCGCTGCGCGCCGGAGCTCTCCTCGATGCAAACTGACGGATCGCAGTTATTTCTCGGGGGGGGGAGCGCAGTCGTTAGCTTTGCTGTCAGGCCGGTAAGGCTGGTCAGCGAAACGAGTAGTGCATGATAGTGACGGCAGCGCTTCGTTCATGCGTGGCTCAGGAGCGCCAAGTCACAGCGTTACTGACATCATCCCAGAATGCTGGGCGAGATCGTCTCGGAACAATGAATGACAGGAGTGGAATCTGCTCCCGACACTGCAAAGCAGCGAACACCGATGGCCGTGACCAGTTGTACGCGCTGTCCGGCATCGGCGGCCTCTTCAGATCGCGTTTGACTTGGCGATTCCGTGAGGTCGAGGACTCTACCGGCGTGTCACCTGCTCGCTGCAGAACCCCACGTATCCGCGACAGTACGTAGGGGAGGTGGCTGATGGCGCGCCGATCCTGGCTTTGCCACAGCGGCACGCCCTGCGGCGGACGAGGATCCGCATTTGGCATTGCGCTCCCATCCTGACACGAAGGTCGGGTTCGCGGGCCAATTTCCATCAGCCGGGCAGGCAAAATGGAGATGCGCGACCGCGATGAGCCGACCTCGAAATGTATACAGAACCTGACGTGAATGCCGCCAGATGTAGATTTTTGGTCAATATTTGACCCGATTTCATCTGTTATCGTGGAAGCAGTGGATACAACGAGTATCCATCGGTGAACAACGAGGACCGCCAATGGACCACTGTTTTCCAATGAATGCCTGGTACGCCGCTGCCTGGGATGCTGACGTGAAGCAGGCGCTATTGCCGCGTACCGTATGCGGCAAGCACGTCGTGATGTATCGCCGCAGCAACGGCGAGGTGGCTGCCTTGGAAGATGCCTGTTGGCATCGGCTGGTGCCGCTTTCAAAGGGGCGGCTTGAGGGCGACGCTGTCGTCTGCGGCTACCATGGGTTGAAATTTAACGCGCAGGGGCGCTGCACCTTCATGCCCTCGCAAGAAACAATCAACCCCTCCGCGTGCGTGCGTTCCTATCCTGTTGTCGAGCGTCATCGTTTCATCTGGCTATGGATGGGCGATCCCGCGCTGGCCGATCCACAATTGGTGCCGGACATGCACTGGAACGACGATTCCGCGTGGGCCGGCGACGGTAAGACCCTTCACCTCAAATGCGACTACCGTTTGGTCGTCGACAACCTCATGGATCTGACGCACGAAACGTTCGTCCACAGCGCCAGCATTGGCAATGACGCCATCGCGGAAGCGCCGTTCGATGTCACGCATGGCGAGAAGACCGTCACCGTCACGCGCTGGATGAAGGGAATTACCGCGCCGCCGTTCTGGGCCAAGCAATTGCAAAAGCCGGGTCCGGTGGACCGCTGGCAAATCATTCGCTTCGAGGCACCGTGCACCATCAATATCGATGTCGGCGTCGCGCCCGCCGGGACGGGCGCACCCGAGGGCGATCGCTCGGCCGGTGTCAACGGACTTGTCCTCAACACCATCACGCCGGAGACGGAAACGAGCTGTCACTACTTCTGGGCATTCGTGCGCAACTATCGGTTAGGCGAGCAGCGTCTCACCACCGAGCTCCGCGAAGGCGTTGCCGGCATTTTTCGGGAGGACGAGCTGATTCTTGAGGCGCAGCAGCGCGCGATCGCCGAAAACCCAGACCGGGTCTTCTACAACCTCAATATCGATGCGGGCGCGATGTGGGCACGCCGCCTGATAGATCGCATGATTGGCGCGGAGCATCCGCCGCAACGGCAGGCGGCGGAGTAAGGCATGGCCGAGCGTGACAGCGATCGCGCCGTCTCGCAAACAGTGCGCGCGCAGCTCAGTTTGCGCGACCTGATCCTGTCGGGCGATTTGCGGCCAGGCGCGCGAATCTCAGAATTGCAGGCAGTGCAGGCCACCGGTGTCTCGCGCACGCCGGTGCGAATGGCGCTGGTGCGATTGGAGGAGGAGGGTCTTCTGGAAGCGATCCCCTCCGGCGGCTTCATGGTCAAGGCGTTCTCCGAGCGAGATGTCTTGGATTCGATCGAACTGCGCGGCACGTTGGAAGGACTTGCGGCGCGCTTTGCCGCCGAGCGAGGCGTTTCATCGCGCGATCTCGAATCCATGAAGGGTTGTCTCGACGAGATCGATACCCTGGTGCGGCAGGACCCGATCTCAGTCGAGGCCTTCGCCTCCTACGTCGCGCTCAATGCGCGTTTTCATGCGCAGCTCACCGAACTGTCGCGCAGCCCACCCCTGATCCGGCAGGTCGATCGCGCGTCGGCGCTGCCGTTCGCCTCGCCGAGCGGTTTTGTCATGACGCAGTCGACGCTGCCGGACGCTTCCCGGACGCTGCTGATCGCGCAGGATCAACATCGAGTCGTGATCGACGCAATCGAGAACCGCGAGGGGGCGCGGGCCGAAGCGGTCATGCGCGAGCACGCGCGGCTGGCCGCACGAAATCTGCGGCTGGTGCTCAAGAATAGGACATATTTCGATCTGCTCCCGGGACTGGCGCTCATCAGGACGGCGGGCGATTAGAGGAGGAACCGCATGCGCTTCATCGAAACATGGACGCCCGCAACCTTGATCGCGACACGCGATCTGACGACTTCAATCCGCGAGTTTCTGATCCGACCTGACAATTATAAGGGCGCGGCCTACCCGGTTGGAAGCCACATCGATGTTGCTGTCGTCGTCGATGGCCAGCCCGAGACGCGGTCCTACTCGCTGGTTGGTGAAGTGGACGGCGCCGGCTACCGTATTGCGGTGCGGCGGGCGGATGACTCACGTGGTGGCTCGCGCTACATGTGGTCGCTCGCGCCGGGGGCACGGCTGAACGTCACATTGCCGATCTCGTTGCTGCCGATTGACTGGGCGCGTCAACATTATTGCTTGGTCGCCGGCGGCATCGGCATTACGCCGCTGATCGGGGCGGCACAGGCGCTCGCCCGGCGCAATGCTGAGTTCATTCTGCATTATGTGGTGCGTTCGCGCGAGGATGCGGCCTATCTGAATGTTCTGGTCCCCTTGTTGAACGAGCGCCTTGTTGTCCATGCCGGCAACGAAAAGCGTCGCTTCGATCTCGCCGCGGCGTTCGCGTCGCTGCCGCCTGATGCCATGACGCTGTTTTGTGGCCCGATGCGTATGCTCGATGCCGCGCGACGAGCTTGGATCGATGATGGGCGCGCATTGTCCGACCTGCGCTACGAGACTTTCGGTTCGAGCGGCTTGCTACCGACCGAAAGTTTTCGGGTGCGCCTTGCCGAACAGGGCGTCGAGATCGAAATTCCGCGCGATCGCTCGATGCTGGACGCGCTCAATGCGGCAGGTTACGAGGTGATTTCGGATTGCCGTCGCGGCGAGTGCGGCGTTTGCGCTATCAACCTCATCGGCGTCGAAGGGGAGGTCGATCACCGTGACGTCTTCTTCAGCGAGCAGCAGAAGCGCGCCAGCGAGAAGATCTGCGCATGTGTCTCGCGCGCCCGCGGTACCATCACCGTCGACATGCTGCTTCGCCCGGACGTGGTTTAGCCTCGCCTCAAGACGCCCGACGGCGGAAAAGCCGGAGTTTCAACGGAGGTCTCGGAGGAGCCAAGTCGTCCCACATCTGACCGTCCTCGGGCGTTCGGCAAAAAATCGTGTCATTCGACACCGATCACGCTGACATTCAGCCCGCAATCCTGCCCATCGCAGCCGATGCAAGCCTCGATCTCTTGGCCCCGAGCCGCTATCGCCGTTCCCGTCTGCAGGAGGTCGTGCCGGCGGTGTCACGGCAAATGTGTTGCGCGGCATGACTGTAGCACACCTCAGGTTGCACTGAAATGCGCAAGCAATGCCAGTCCAGACGCAATTTGCACGACCTTATTCTCTTGCGAGAGCGAAAATCGGCCGACGACGGTCGCCTTCCTTGGAGAAGCTGAGCTACCCAACAACGGTCAGGCATGGACGCACCAATCTCCAGCTTAAGAACCTGAATGATAGATCCACAAGGCTGGCGTTGCTTCGGTTGAGCTAAGTCAAAGCCTGCAGCGCAGGACGCCCTACCTTCAACTCATTAGGCTCAGGAGGCATTCCATGCGAGCTCACCAGGTCATGACGAAGAATGTCATCACGGTCACTCCTCAGACCTCGATCGAGAACGCCGCCAACATCATGCTACGCAACCACATCGGTGGGGTGCCGGTCGTAAACTCCGATGGCAGGCTTGTGGGCATCGTCTCGGAGAGTGATTTTCTGCGCCGCAGCGAGATCGGAACCGGACGCAAGCGTCCGGCCTGGCTGCAGTTCTTCCTTGGACCCGGCCGAGCAGCCGTCGACTTCATCCGTGAGCGGGGCCGCAAGGTGGAGGACGTGATGACGCTGGAGCCGATCACGGTCGAGGAAGAAGCATCGCTGGACGAGCTCGTGGGCCTGATGGAAAAGAAGAACGTCAAGCGCCTGCCAGTGATGCGCGGCAAGGACCTAGTCGGCATCGTGGCCCCTTCGAATCTGCTGCAGGCCGTTGCCAGCAAGGCGGCCGAGATCCCGGATCTAACTGCAGACGACGACCATATCCGCGACCGCATCCTTCAGCAGGTCAGCGCCACGGACTGGTGCCCGATTGGTTTTGAGGTCGCTGTGCGTAACGGCATTGTGCACCTTCACGGCGTCGTCATCAGTCCTGATTCGCGCCGGGCAGCAATCGTGGCAGCGGAGAACGTCGCGGGCGTCAAGGATGTGCATGATCATTTCTGCTTTGTCGACACCTATTCCGGCTACCACCTTGAATTTCGGGAAGACGCGAAGGCCGCGAGTTAGTCCGCTACCTCATTTGGAAGCCAATCGATGTCCTGGATTGTTTGGATCTTCTTCATCATCGCAGCGCCGATCGCGGCGTTGCTGGTTGCGCCGGACTCTGCGAATTTCGATATCGTGCAGGCTGTCCTTGCGATCATCCTGATGACTGCCCTGATCGGCCTCGGCGCGGCGTGGACAGCCTATCGCCGGCGAAGCGTCCGCCCATAGATAAGGTTGGCTTGGTGTCTTTGACCGGACGACAATTGTCATCTTGCGATCATCGGCCTGAACTTGATCAGGTCCGACAACGCCCTCGGCGTATCATATGGACCAAAGAAATGGCTGATCGACAGACTTGGCGCCCCATTCTCTTTTGCTGCCCGTGGACGGGGCGCACGGTACAGGGATTATTGTCCGAAGAGGTCTTCAGCTCTACCGGTTCAAGCAAGGATCGCTACGAGCCTGTCACATGCGTCGCCTGCGCGGCCACTCATTTCGTCAATCCGGTAACCGGAATTGTACTGGGAGCTGGCGCAAAGCGGTCGTGATGCCTCCGCATCAAACTAATCGACGGCGCCAATTACGCGTTCAGCCGATTCAGGACGGCTTCGTCGCGCAACTGGATGCGTCGGGATGTTTCGAGTGTAATGATGCCGGATTGTACGAACTGGGTAAATGTGCGCGACACGGTCTCGATCGTCAATCCAAGGTAATCGGCAATGTCCCGCCGCGACATTGGCAACTCAATCACGGCATCGCGGCAGCTGCGGCCGGACATTTCCAGCAAAAATCCGGCGACCCGCTCTTCGGCGCTCTTGATCAGGACAAGGGAATGCTCCTGGACCCTCTGCAACTCCCGCACCGTGAGCGCCCAAAGCTGCGCGGCGAAATCCTTTTCGCGCTCGGCGCGAGCCATCAAGCTGCTGCGTTTCACCACGAGCACCTCGGCATCATTAAGGGCTTCGGCGGACGACAGGTGAACCTCGCCGGCCTCGACGCCGAAGATGTCTCCAGGCAGGTAAAAACCGCAGATCTGGCGTCGGCCATCATCCAGCATACGATAGGTGCGCACGGCTCCAGAAATGGCCTGATAAAGGTATTCGGCTGGCTCATCTTCACCGTAAATTTCAGCGTTACGGGCAAATCGCATCGCTGCCCCCATCAGAGCCTGCGGACTGTCTTTTTGGGCTACACCTGAGCGCAACAGCGGAAGGGAACGACTATACTTTTGGGAATTGGCGGCCGTCATGAGCATGGCAAAACTCCGGTTCGATCCTTCACGATCGGAAGTCTGCCTTTTTTTAATGTTTCCGAAATCTCGGGCGGTCCCCTAAGTATAATTCCGGAGGGCCGCAGGGAGTTACCGACCGGCGTCGAGCGCTGGTTACCTGTCAGCTTCGCTCGAGGTGCAATCGTTGCGGCGCGCCTCTCATCTGCTTAACTTGCAATTGTGGGGAAGATGGCGAGTGGATCTCTCGCGGCATCGGCGTAGCCGTCCAGCCTTATTCACGCGACGTCCCGGATCCGATGCGCGATCTGCGGTTCATAGTCCATCAGACGCTCCAGATACCGTCCAGGGTCGTATCGCCCGAACAGATCGATGGTACAACATCGGCCTTGATTTTTCTGATCTGGCATGAACCCGGGCAAATCTGCTCTCGCGGTTGTCTGCTCGGCTTGTCTTACCAACGCGCAACCGTTCTTCTATCAGGCTAACAATTCCGATCTGCTGCTCGTCTCGCTCTTCATCACTCGCCTGCGGACATTTATCGACGGTGATTCACTTCCTTCCATAGACATCTGAGGGGACGCGATGCCTTGGCTTCATCGGCGCGCATCACAGATCTCATCGCTCCTGCAGTTCCGGCTCGGCAAAGGGCAAGGTGAACTCGAACACAGTACCGCCGTCATTGTGAGGCCGGGCGGAGATGCGGCCACCATGCGATTCGATGATCGTGCGGCAGATGGAGAGGCCGACGCCCATTCCGTTCGGCTTGCTGGTGACAAACGGCTGAAACAACTGCCGCGCGATCTCGGGGTTGATCCCCGTGCCGGTATCGGCCACCGAGAAGAATGCGGTGTTGTTCCTGTTTCTGACTTCGATTGTGAGTTCGCGACGGCTCGTTGTCTCCATTGCCTCAACTGCATTCCTGATCAGGTTGAGCGCAACCTGCTGGATCTGGATCTTGTCGACGATGATATCCGGAAGGTCGCGATCGCAATGAAGCGAAACCCGGACGCCTTGCTCCCTCGCGCCCACAAGCGCTAATGCCGCGGCTTCTTCCAGCAGCACGGCTGGATTTTCCAAGGTTTGCTGGGTTTCGCCCTTCGCAACGAACTCTCGCAACCGCTTGATGATGTCGCCGGCGCGCAGTGTTTGGGCGGCGCTACGATCCAGCGCTTCGATGACTCTCTGCTTATCGACATGCTCGGACTTCAGCAGCGTCGCTGCACCGCGAAGGTAGCTCGTGATCGCAGACAGGGGTTGATTGAGCTCATGAGCCAGCGAGGACGCCATCTCGCCCATCGCGGTCAGGCGCGACACGTGGACCAGCTCCGACTGCAACTCCTGCATGCGCCGTTCCTCGCTCCTGCGCTCGGTCAGATCACGGATGAACCCTGTAAAGAACCTTTCCGCACCGACCCTGGCCTCGCCGACCGCCAGCTCCATCGGGAAAGTCGAGCCATCCCTGCGCTCTCCGACAACAATCCGCCCGATGCCGATAATGCGACGTTCACCCGTGTTCCGGTATCGGTGCAGATAGTTGTCATGTTCCTCCCGATAGGGCGTGGGCATCAGGATCGAGACGTTCTTCCCGATGACCTCCGCGGCTGCCCAGCCGAACAGCCGCTCGGCAGCGACGCTGAAGGAGCGCATGATCCCATTCTCATCGATCACGATCATCGCTTCCGGCACAGTGTCCAGGATGGATTGTAGCTGCGCCTGCCGATAGCGTGCATCCTCCGACTCGCGCGAAAGCCGGTCTCCGACGAAGCCGAGTATCGGACCCAGAACGGCGAATGACAACACGTCGATCAGATCAGCCGGATCTGCATGGAGCCTATTTCCGAGGAAGAATAGTGTGGCGCCAAGACACAGGACTGTCGCGAGGAGCGCAGGGCCACGTCCGCCAGCCAGGGCGGCAAACATCACGGCCGGGACGTAGATGACAGTGAAACTGCGTCCTTCGAAATAGCGGTCCAGCACGAGGCGGACGGCAAACACAAGTAGCGTTGCAGCCACAGCCGATCCATACCTAAGCCAGAAGCGACATCGCATTGTCATCAAGCTGTTTGCCTCGCCGCTTCCCAAACTTTCGCTTCTCGGGCGATTTCTATCTATATAGCCCAAAGCGGCTGGTCACTCCTATCCGCTTGTGTCAATATACCAAAGCTCGCAACGGCTTTATTCTTGTCGATGCCTTCACTCACCATCGCCTGTTATCCAAGCCATCGATTGTTCCGAAGGTGAGCGGATGCACGTCGTCGTCATCGACATCCGTCATGTTGCCATCGAATGGTACTGTCGAGATCCTTCGAGACTGCGCTGTCCTTCATATGCCTTGCCCGGCCTTCGGCAAACCTTGACAGCGTTGATACAACTCGTTGATGTAGCAATTGGCCGCACGAGTCCAGTGACGCAGGTCAGCGTTGCCGTCGCTTCCGTCCGAAGCTGCCAATCGGTCTTTTGCTGTCTGATTGCGCCACATCAACTGCTCTGGCGATCCAAACTGTCATGCTCGACGTCATCGCTCACAGATGAAGCCCGGCATGCGTCGAACATTCAATGTCATCTTTCGTTGGCTCACTCTGCTGGGGTGGCGGGACGTCACGACCGCTCCATTCGACTGTGCGATCGAACTTGCAGTGTTCGATGTCGATCCGCGCAGGCTGGCGTTTCCCTGCCTGCGCCACGGCGACGCATGGGTCGACGCCACCACAATGCAACCCATAGAGGTCTCGCCGACGCACTGGCGCTACTGGCAACCCGAGGTCCTGCCGATGAGTTGCTGCTGACCATGTCTCGGCTTGCATCCATCGACAGATTGCTCGCAGTTCTGAACCTGCGGTCGCATCGTGCGAGGTCTTGCTGGCGAATGGCCGCCGGCCTGATCCTGGCGTTTGCCTGTACCGCGCTGACCGTCGCTGCCGCGGTCGCGCTGGTTCATTTCCACCACTCGGATACGCCGTGATCGGTGACAGGCTCGTCATCGGCGATGGCACGCCACGCCGCGCCGTCGAGGTCGTCATACTGGCCGCTCTTGAGCGACCAGAGAAATCCGAGCAGGCCGAGGAAGCCCAAGGCGAGCGCGAGCGGAACCAGATAGACCAGGACTTCCATCAGACAGCCTCCCTCGCTCGCGCCCTCAGCGCATTGAGCATGACCAGCAGCGACGAGCCAGACATCGCCGCTGCGGCAATCAGCGGCGTAACGAGGCCGGCGATCGCAACCGGCACCGCCAGCGCATTGTAGATCACGGCAAGCCAGAGGTTCTGGCGCATCAGATGCAGCGCCTTGCGCGAGACCTTGACCGCCATCAGCACCGGCGCGAGACAATCGCCGAGGAAGACCGCATCCGCGACGGCCTGGCTCATGTGAGTGGCGCTGACCGGTGACATCGAAGCGTGTGCTGCGGCGAGTGCAGGCGCATCGTTGAGGCCGTCGCCGACCATCAATACCTTGCAGCCCCCTCGCGCCAGTTCCTCAATGCGCGCGATCTTGTCGACCGGAGAGACCTCGGCGCGCCATTCGTGGATGCCGAGCATTCCGGCCGCGAACCGCACCGCAGGTTCACGATCACCGGAGACGATCTCGACTGCGATGCCGAGGCGATTGAGGTTCGCGATAATCTCAGCCGCGTCCGGCCGCATCTGTTGCCGAACGGCAAAGACGAAGGTCGCGTCGCCATGGCTGAATGCGACAATGGACGCCTCGGGATCACGGCTGAGCATCTCGTTGGCGAGGTTCTCGGCGTTGCAGAACGAGGGCCGGCCAAGCCGGATCGGCTGCCCGTCATGATAGCCCCGAACGCCTTGCCCCGGCTCCTCCTCGATATCAGTCAATGGCTCGGTCGCACCCGCGGCGCGCGCCACGGCAGCGGCGACCGGATGGCGGCTCGACAGCGCCAATCGGCCTGCGATCTCGACGACGTTGTCGGGAAGGTTCGCCAGATTGGCAACATCGAGCTCGGGAAGCGTCAGCGTACCCGTCTTGTCGAAGATGACCCGGTTGATCTCGGCGATGCGCTCGATCGCGTCGCCGGCATTAAGCAACACGCCGGAACCGAACAGCGCGCCGGACGCGACCGTCTGCACAGCCGGGATCGCAAGGCCCAGCGCGCAGGGACAGGTGATGATCAACACTGCGATCGCCGTGACGATCGAATCGTGAAGCGTTGCACCGTAGGCGAGCCAGCCCACCATCGTCAGAAAGGCGGCTGCGTGCACGACCGGGGCATAAAGCCGCGATGCGCGCTCTGCGAGGCGCAAATAGCGTGAGCGAGCCTGCAGCGCTTGGTCGAGCAGCCGAGAGATCTCGGCAAGCAGCGTGTTCTCCGAGGCCGCCGCCGCGCGGACACGGAGCGTACCCGATCGCACCAAAGTACCGGCGAAGACCGCGCTGCCCGGCGCTGCGCTCACCGGCAGGGTCTCGCCGGTGATCAGGCTCTGATCAATCTCCGAGCGTCCCTCGATCACGTTGCCGTCTACCGCACAGCGTTCGCCGGGCCTCAGCAGTACGATGTCGCCGGGCCTGATCGCCGCGGCGGGTACCGTCTTGATCTCCGTGAAGCTGATGAACTTCGTCGCGGTCTCCGCCTTCAGTGCGGCGAGATTACCAGCGAAGGTGCGGGTACGCCGCCGCATGTTCTGGTCGAGATAGCGGCCCGCGAGCAAAAAGGCGATCAGCATGATCGCGGCGTCGAAATAGGCGTGTTCGGCGTGGCTGATGGTCTCGACAACCGACATCGCCAAGGCGAGCACGATGCCGATACTGATCGGGACGTCCATGTTGACACCCCGCGCGCGCAACGCAGACCACGCGGAAGCGAAGAACGGTTGCGCCGCATAGGCCGCGGCCGGTAAGACGATCAGCGCCGACAGCCAGTGGAAGAAGTCGCGCTGCTCCGGCAGCATGTCCGAGACGTTGCCGGACCAGACTGGAATTGACAGCATCATCACGTTCATCGCGGCAAAAGCGGCGACGCCGAGCCGACGCAGCAGGCCCTGGGCTCGCTGGGCTTCGCGATTCTCGGCATCGTCCCGCTTGAATGGATGGGCCTTGTAGCCGAGTTCCGCCAAGCGCTTCACGAACAGTGCCGGATCGAGCGCGCCCGGCCTCCACTCCAGTGCCAGCCGACTATCGGCGAGGTTCACACGCGCAGAAACCACATCCGGAATACTGGACAGGTTGCGCTCGATCTTGGCCATGCAGCCGGCGCAATTGATACCTTCAACTGCGAGATCAAGGTGAACGAGTCCCTCACCCGCACCTTTCAAATAGTGGGAGAAGTCGACTTCCGCCTGCATGCGCGCTGCCTCAATCCAGGACGATACGATTCTTCGACAGAAACATGCGGCGGCCGCCGGCGTCGCCCTCGATCACGAGGTCCCATTGTCCGGCGGCGACGCCGTCGACGCTGCCGCGGTAGCGGCCGTGATCGGCTTCGGTCATCTCGATCGCGTGGTCGGCGCGGTCGTCGGTCGGCCGCTCCAGCCGCGCGATGAAGGTCATTCCGGCAAGTGGGGTCCCAGCGTCGTCGCGAGCCTCGATCGCAAGCGACGCCGCGCCATCGGATCGCCGCTCGACATGAGCTTCAATCCGCCAGTTGCGCTCATTCTGTCGCCTCGCGGCGACGATCTCACGCTGGTAGGCGAGACTTGCGCGATAGGCGCTGTCGACCTCCGTTCCCGGCAGGGTCGCGATCGCAAAGCGGATCATGACCACGTTGACACTGATGACGACCGCGAAGAATGCGACCGTCGCGATCAGGACGAAGCGTCCGGTGATCGGTCGCGCGCTTGGTGTCGTTATGCTCATTGTGGCGTTTCCATCGGCGGTCGTTATGGGAGAACGAAATGGTCGGTTGCCGAGGCGACCTCTCCTAGACCGATATCGGTGATGCGGAACCTAATCGGCACGGATTTGTCGGCATTCGCCGCGAACTGTGCGGTCACCAGTACGCGCAGCTCGCTGCTGGTATCGCGTGCAAGAACGATCATTGGACGATCCGGCGTCACCGAATCGATGCCAATGACGTGGAGCTTGGCGGCCGGCGGCCCATCGACATCGATCGCGATGACGCGGTCGAAGCCGCGCTTGTTCAGAAAACGCAACGTGTAGCCGTTGCGGATCGAACCATCGCTGAGGCGCACCGCCACCGGATTGCGGTCATGCAGCACGTTGATGTCCAGCAATGTCCGGGACACCAGGGCGTAGAGCATCACCGCGCAGACCACGGTGATCAGGCCGGCATAGACGACCGTCCGCGCCCGAACCGGCTTGAAGATCTCTTGCTTGCCGGCAGTGCGGCGCTGGATATTGATGTCGTTGTCATAGCCGATCAGGCTGGTCTTGCGGCCGACCTTGGTCATCACCGCATCGCAGGCATCGATGCACAGGCCGCACTGGATACAGCCAAGTTGTGCGCCGTCGCGGATGTCGATCCCGGTCGGGCAGACCGCCACGCACTGATTGCAGTCGATGCAATCGCCGGCCTTTTCCCCAAGCGCACGGATGTCGAAAGCCTTCTTCACCGAGCAGCGCGGCTCGCCACGATCATATTTGTAGGTGACGTTGAGGGCCCATTCATCGGTCAGCGCCGCCTGAATGCGCGGCCACGGGCACATATAGACGCAGACCTGCTCCCGCATGTAGCCGGCCAGGAGGTAGGTCGAGGCGGTCAGGATCGCGATCCAGATATAGGCGAGCGCGGGCGCCTGGAGAGTGGCGAGGTCGCGTACCAATGTCGGGGCGTCGGAAAAGTACAGCACCCAGGCACCGCCGGTCCACCACGCGATCACGAGCCAGATCGCATGTTTGAGCACGCGCCGACCGGCCCGCTTCACCGTCATCGGTCCGGCATCGGCCTTGATCTGTTCGCGACGGCCGCCTTCCACGAAGCGTCCGACGGCATAGAACAGGTCGGTCCAGACCGTCTGCGGGCAGAGATAGCCGCACCAGATGCGGCCGCCCAGCGCGTTCATCAGGAACAGCGTGAAAGCCGCGAGCACGAGCAGGCCCGTGAAATAATAGACCTCCTGCGGCCACAGCTCGATGAAGAAGAAATAGAAGCGTCGGTTGGGAAAATCGATCAGTACGGCCTGATCGGGCGCGCCGAGGCCGCGATGCCAACGCATAAACGGCAGCAGGTAATAGATTCCCAGGCAGACGGCCATCAGCCGCCACTTGATGGAGCGGAACCGTCCCGACACGCTCTGTGGAAACACCTTCTTGCGAGGCGCGTAGAGCGGTCCGGTTTCGCTGGTCATGAGTTCATCGGGCGGCACGGGCTTGTTCATGCGTCTGCTCGGGTGAGACGGTTAGTCGATGCTACATCGACGTCCCGGTGCCGATTTGACCTCGATCAGCAGTCTCGGAAATCGCACCCGCTATGGCGGCGGTTACTTGCCGCCCCCCAGCGAGTGCACATAGACGGTCAGCGCCTTGATGGTGACCGGATCCAGACGACCGACCCAAGCCGGCATCACGCCGGCGCGGCCGTTGGTGATGGTCTCGATCAGTGTCGCCTCGTCGGAGCCATATAGCCAGATCTGGTCGGTCAAGTTGGGCGCACCGACCTCCTGATTGCCCTTGGCATTGTCGCCATGGCAGCTCGCGCAGTTCTCGGCGAAGGTCTTCTCGCCGGCCGCCGCATCGAAGTTCGGCGCGGTGGAAAGACCGGAGAGCGAGCGCACATAGTTGGCAACGGTGACGATCTCATCCTTCTTGAGGATCCCGTCCCGTCCGAATGCCAGCATCTGGCCTTCATGCGCCTTGGCATGTCCGGACCGCGCCCCGAACTGAATCGTCTGCGTGATCTGGTCGAGCGTGCCGCCCCACAGCCAATCGTCGTCGTTGAGATTGGGAAATCCCTTGGCGCCAGCGGCTCCGCTGCCGTGACATGGCGCGCAATTGTCCGCGAACACGGTCTTTCCGCGAGCGCGCGCAAGCGCCAGCAGGGCTGGATCATTCTCGATAGCGGCCAGGGAAGCGCTGCCTAGGACTGCCATTTTCTCACCACGCAGCTCCTCGAGGTCGGCCAGGTCGGTCGCGACGCTGGCGCGGGTCGAGTAGTGGAGCAGTCCGGAGGTATAGCCCGAGACGAGCGGCCAGGCCGGATAGACGAGCCAATAGCTGATCGCCCAAATGATCGTGGCGTAGAACGTCAATATCCACCACCGTGGCAGCGGCGTATTCAGCTCCTTGATGCCGTCCCACTCGTGACCGGTCGTGCTGCGGCCGGAAACATGGTCAATCTCGCTATGCTCGCTCATGATCGATCAATCCTCCCGCAGCGGCATCCGGGCTGCGGCATCGAAGAGAGATTTGTTGCGGGGCCAAAGCGCGTAGGCAACGATGGCGATGAAGAGTCCGACAAAGATGGGGGTCCAGAGCGTGCCGACCAGGCTCGACGCAAAATTCTCGACCTGAATGATCGCTTTCATTCTCGTGCCCTCAGCGCAAATTGGCTTTTTCGTTGTAGAGCTTGAAGTCGACGAGCGTGCCGAGCATCTGCAAATAGGCGATCAGCGCGTCGAGCTCGGTCGGATTGCCGCCCTTGCCGTCGAAGTTGCGAACCAGAGCCTTCGGATAACGTTTCTGGAACGCGTCGGAGCCAGCACTGTCGGGATCGGTCTGCGCCTTCAGGTCGGCGGCCGCGTTGGCGATCTGCTCGTCGGTATAGGGAACGCCGACCGCGCGATTCGTGCGCAGATGAGCCGCAATATCGGACGCGTCGAGTTCAGTCTTTGCGAGCGACGGATATCCGGGCATCACCGACTGCGGCACGATCGCCCTCGGGTCGGTCAAATGGGTGACGTGCCAATCGTCGGAATATTTGCCGCCGACGCGCGCCAGATCGGGCCCCGTGCGCTTGGAGCCCCACTGGAACGGATGGTCGTACATGCTTTCCGCGGCCAGCGAGTAGTGACCGTAACGCTCGACCTCATCACGCAGCGGCCGAATCATCTGCGAATGACAGAGATAGCAGCCCTCGCGGACGTAGATGTTGCGACCTGCAAGTTCGAGCGGGGTGTAGGGCCGCACGCCGTCGACCGCCTCGATCGTGCTCTTGAGGTAGAACAGCGGGGTAATCTCGACCAGCCCGCCGATCGCGATGACGAGGAGAATACCCACGATCAGGATGATCGAGTTCCTCTCAAAGATCTTGTGTCGGTTCCAGAGAGACATCGCGCGACCTATTCAGCAGGCTGGAGGAGGCCGGCGCCCTCGGTCTCATTGATCTTGCCGGCATTGACCGTCATCCAGAGATTGAAGGCCATGATCAGCGCGCCGACCAGGAACAGCGCGCCGCCCGCAGCGCGGATGATGTAGAAGGGATGCATCGCCTCGACGGATTCGATGAAGGAGTATTCAAGGAAGCCAAGAGACGTATAGGCCCGCCACATCAGGCCCTGCAGGATCCCCGAGACCCACATCGCGGAGATGTAGAGCACGATGCCGATCGTCGAGATCCAGAAGTGCCAGCTGACCAGCTTCAGGCTGTAGAGCGACCGATTCCAGATCCAGGGCACGAGACAATACAGCGCACCGAACGAGACGAAGCCGACCCAGCCCAGCGCGCCGGAATGCACATGACCGATCGTCCAGTCCGTGTAGTGGCTGAGCGAATTGACGACTTTGATCGACATCATCGGGCCTTCGAAGGTCGACATGCCGTAAAAAGCGACCGAGACCACCAGCATGCGCAGCACAGGGTCGGTACGCAGTTTGTCCCAGGCTCCCGACAGCGTCATCAGGCCGTTGATCATGCCTCCCCAGGAAGGCATCCAGAGCATGATGGAGAACGTCATGCCGAGCGTCTGGGTCCAGTCGGGCAACGCGGTGTAGTGCAAGTGGTGTGGACCGGCCCAGATGTACAGGAAGATCAGGGCCCAGAAGTGGATGATGGAGAGCCGATAGGAATAGATCGGACGCTCGGCCCGCTTCGGAATGAAGTAGTACATGATCGCCAAGAAGCCTGCAGTCAGGAAGAAGCCGACCGCATTGTGGCCGTACCACCACTGGAACATGGCGTCCTGCACGCCGCCCCAGGCGATGTAGGACTTGGACCCGAGAAAGGAGACCGGAAGCGCTGGATTATTGCCAAGATGCAGGACCGCGATCGTGATGATGAACGCGAGATAAAACCAGTTGGCGACGAAGATATGCGGCTCGTTGCGCTTCACGAGCGTCATCAAGAACACGAGCAGATATGTGACCCAGACGATCGCCAGCCAAAGGTCGGCATACCATTCCGGCTCGGCATATTCCTTCGACTGCGTCACGCCGAGCAAATATCCGGTACCGGCGACCAGGATGAAGAAGTTGTAGCCAACCACCACGAACCAGGGTGCAAGGTCGCCCGCAAGACGCGTGCGGCAGGTCTTCTGCACGACGTAGAAAGAGGTCGCGATCAAGACGTTGCCGCCGAATGCGAAGACCACCGCCGAGGTGTGCAGCGGGCGCAGCCGACCGAATGTCGTCCATGGCAGGTTGAAGTTGAGCGCGGGCCACGCCAGTTGGAGGGCAATCAGTAGGCCCACCGTAAAGCCGGCAATGCCCCAGAACATTGCCATTGTGGAAGCGAATTTGATCGGACCGAGATAGTAGTTCGGCCTGCCGCCGATCGCTTGCGGCGGCAACGTGGCCGGACGATCATAGTAGCGATTGAGGATCACGGCCGCAGCGATCAGGCCCGCTACTGAGGCAAGCGAGGCATGAAACGTAAAGGCCGCGTCGTGTCCCATTGCCGCCGCAAAAAAACTGGTGAAGGCAAGGACTGCGGATGCAGACATCAGGCAGGCTTCACCCGTCGTCATCGACTTTGAAACAGGGGGCGGACTAGTCATGTCGAGGCTTTCCTTGAATGCGAGGAAGCTTGGGAAACCAGGGCGGCCAGTCACCAGGTTGAGTGACGTCAATCGCCGAACGAGGACACTTGTCGTTCATTGCGCGGCCAAGCGCTCTCAATGTCAGTTCGTCCGGGCGGCATCTCGGCGGGCTCGCCCGCTCTCTACGAAGGTCTGCACCACGGGGCAGCTTTTCGAGACACAAGCCGCATATTCCCTGGAGGTCGCCTGGCGCCTCATTGCGCGAGGTGGCGAGCGCGCTTTCCGATGAGCGGGCATGCGCCAGACGCCTGCGCAGAAGTGCAGGAGTGGTCGGCCGGAGGGGCAGGGCGCGGAGATCCCACCTGGAGAGCCTTGGTTCGCGCGCGACCTCCTCGACCGTCCGGTCGGTCATTTGAGAAAAGTCCGCTGCTGGGACCGCAGCGAACGCAGACGATCGAGGGCGCGCCCTAACAGCGGAGATGCGTTGCTGTTTGATTGAATGACCATTCTTTGCACCCATTGGCCCTCCGTAGCGGATGGTCGCAGGTGCAGGTTTGATCTGCGTCAAATGAAGGTCACAACGATCGAGAAACGCAGTCCACGTGCCGTATTGAACTGGTCTGTGCCTGCGCGTTAAAAAGGTGTTCGTGGCCACATGCACAATTGGCGCGGGTCGCCCGTCAGCACCGGCTTCTGCCAGCGCTTGGAAGTGGCACATCAGCCCTTTGCTGATCTGCCTTCGCTGTCGATCCGCGCTGCGAAAGGATCGTTTTCAATCGTTAAATTGGGCCGGCCAGCAAACTCTTCATCGATCAACATACCTGCGCTGAGAAGCCCAGCCTGCTCGACCTGGCGCGGGTCCGATTTTCAGCTTTTGCAATCGCGCAAAACCGAGAATACGAGTTTGTCAGGTGTAAGAGATGCGACCGCAGCGCAGTTCAATCACCGTGTGGCGGCGAGCAGCGCTGTCCAAAAAAAAGCTCCGCGCCTAGCCGCCCCATCCCGGCGGTAACGCCGGAGGCGTTCGAAGCTCCATCGCGTCCGCAAAGATGGTCCAGTCGCGGACGCCCTTCTGTTTGCAGAAATCGGCCTCTGCCTGCTGGGCCGCTGCGGTGAGAGAGGTGGCATCGACCTTGAATGCCGCCTGGCAAGCGCGATGTTCGTGACCTGTGTCGTCGCAAACGGTCTTGATAAATCGAATATCGAATGATGGCATCGCTATCTCTCTTGTGAGCTGCTCAAGTCTGCGGATGTTGCCATCGGAGATCGATCTCTGTCTTGATCTGCCGCAACAGGTATGGCCCAAGAAGCGAGCGGGATCCGCCACGCCGAGACCGGCAGCCGGTCCCCCAGCACGCTGTGTCGACTAGCTAGGGCCATGATCGATATCAGCGATTCCATCATGGGAATCAGCCACCAGGTTCGTGGGAGGCTTTCCGAGCCGCCTTATGCCGGTGAACGGACGAGGTGTAGAGGTCAATATGCACGGATGCTCGCGCACGTCCTGGGGATCACGGCCGGGGCAGGCAAGCGCCGCCAACTCTCCCAGCGCACGGTTCTCTCCCATTGTCGCATCTGGGCTGGGTCGTGACGACATTCCCACATTGATGCACGTCTACTGAGACGTGCGCAGCCCCGCGCGGACGGTGGCTTCCAATCAGCAAACGCTGTAATGTGAATCAGGTGTAAGGCTTGCCGGCGTAGCATCTGACGGCGACCGGTATCGCCGCTCCCCAGAGTGGCTGGCGGCAGTCAGCCCGATACACGATTACGGAATCGGTGCCACCGCAAAGGGCGAACAAGGACCATGACTGCGCGACCAACAATTCTCGTGATCGACGATGATCCGGCGATGCGAGATTCGTTGACTTTCCTGCTGGAGGTGAACGGCTTCGCCGTGGCTGCGTATGAGAGTGCGATCGAGTTTCTCGATCATTTTGCGGATGGTCAGTCCAGTTGCATAATATCTGATATTCGCATGCCTGGCATGACGGGGCTTGAACTGGTCCGCAAGCTGAACTCCGACCACGCCAGTAGTCCTGTCATTCTGATGACTGGTCACGGAGATGTGGCACTCGCGGTGGAGGCAATGAAGGCCGGAGCAGCGGACTTCATCGAAAAGCCGTTCGATGACGAAGTGCTTCTGCGTGCGATCCGTGACGCCTTGGAGTCGCCGCCGAAAGTTACCGATAATAGCGTAAAGCTGCAGGCTGAGGCTCGCCTGGCTGACTTGTCACCACGCGAGCGTGACGTTTTGCAGGGACTGCTGACGGGCAAGATTAATAAGGTGATCGCCCACGAGCTGGGCATCAGCCCGCGCACGGTTGAGGTTTATCGTGCGAACTTGATGGCCAAGACGAACGCGCGGAACATGTCGGAGCTGATGAGGGTCGCGATCGCTGCAGGACTTTAGGGGCAACGGCAGAAAAGCATCGACCCGGTCTGCACCTGAAGAGTCGAGCCCCGCGCCGAGCGCCTTTGTCAAGCCTCGGCCAGAACCAGGCGAGGCGGCAACAATAGCGGTTTTCAAGTGGCTGTCGCCGTCTCCCCAGCGTAACCTACAAGCATAATCATAGCGCCGAGGAGTTGCGGCGCTGGAATATACCTAGCGCACACGACAACGAAGCTGCGCTGGCGCAGGAACTCGTCTCATACAAAAGCAACAAGTCGACGGAGGTCACCGATCGGTTGATCTATTTTGTCGAGACCTCGAGGTTCAGCGCAACACCAACAAGCGCGCGTTGAGTTCTGCCTTGCCAAGGCCAGTTAGCGCCTGCGCGGCCCGTTGAACGATCGCCAGCAGAAGAGTGTCGCCCGCATGTTCAAGCAAGACATTGATCTGTATGTGGAATATGACCGCTCGGCGTTTGAAAACAATTGTTGTTCATCCGAAATCTGATGGCTGCCGGTGACGCCTGAGCATTTCATAATGTCCGGGCGGACGAAGAGCGCCGCAGCGACGGCTTCACCCGCATCGTTAAGCTTGTCGCGACTCGATGCGGAAAAGAGAAGTTGCCATCCTGCCGGTTGGCGTGCGCTTTCGTGCGTAATGTCGTGTTCACGACATCTCGGCGATTGACCGGTGGCCAGACTGTGCGCGCCGCGTTTTGTTTTGGGTCCAATTGACCGCGCAGCGTGCCCGTGCGCGACGCCGTCGGCGATTGGCCCGGTCTTTGCTCTGTTGCTTTCCAGTCATGTGCGGCTATCCGCTTTGTCGGGACTTCCGCTACAGATCGTGGATTTCTATGAGACGAAAGGCGACGCGTGAACTTGAGTTCTTTGACGAATAAGGTGCTCGGCACCGGCCCTCGCGCGACATGCACAGCGCCGGCGGTCGAATGCGGAGCCGATGATGGCCGGAATAGTGGCGTCCGATACGTTTCAGGGAGCGTCCCCGTCCTCAACACTGCCACCTCGGATCGACCAGCGAGCTTCACGCTTCACAACGGCCTACAGGTAGTGGTGATTCCGGATCATCGCACCCCCGTTGTGACCCAGATGATCTGGTATAAGGTCGGCTCCGCCGACGAGCCGCCAGGCAAATCGGGGCTCGCGCACTTCCTCGAACACCTGATGTTCAAGGGTACGGCCAAACATACTGCGGATGAATTCGTCCGGGCTGTGCTGCGAGCCGGCGGCACCCACAACGCCTTCACTGGGGTCGACTATACCAGCTATTTCCAGCAGGTGCCGCGCGAGAAGCTCGGCCAGATGATGGAATTTGAAGCCGACCGCATGACCGGCCTCATTCTCGAAGATAAGAACGTGCTGGCCGAGCGCGACGTCGTATTGGAGGAATTCAATATGCGCATCGCCAACAAGCCGGATGCGCAGCTCGCCACGCAGATGATGGCAGCGCTTTACCTTAACCATCCCTACGGCCGGCCTGTGATCGGCTGGCGCCAGGAAATCGAACAGCTCGACTACAAAGACGCGCTCGCCTTCTATAAGTGCTTTTACGCGCCGAACAACGCCATACTTATCATCGCCGGTGACGTCGAGGCCAACGAGCTCCACCCGATGGTGGAGCAGCATTTTGGTGACATTCCCCCGCAACCATCGATCCCTGCGAAACGGTTGCGACCGCAGGAGCCGACGCCGGCCGCGCCGCGTACAGTGATGCTGGCCGATGCCCGCGTCAGGCAGCCGGCCTTGGGCCGCTGTTACCTCGTGCCATCGGCTTACACCGCCTCCTCCGGCGAGAGTCCGGCGCTTGATGTGCTCGCGCGATTGATCGGCGGCGGCGCCAACTCCTATCTCTATCGGGCGCTGGTCATCGACAAGCAACTCGCGATCAGCGCCGGAGGGAGCTACCCTCGCAGCTCGCTCGATCATTCGCACTTCATGATTTTTGCCACACCGAAACCCGGTGTCGGGTTCGCTCAGATTGAGCGCGCCGTCGATGAGGTGATCGCCGATGTTGCGCATAATCGCGCCCGCGAGGAGGATCTTCAACGAGTCAAGACGCAGTTGATCGCGCAGGCAATCTACGGTCAGGACGATCAGGAAGTACTTGCGACTTGGTATGGCCGCGGGCTCACGACGGGACTGAGCATCGACGATATCCGAGGTTGGCCGGACGGCGTCCGCGCAGTCGGCGCCCAGCAGGTGCGCGAAGCCGCGCGGAAATGGCTCAACAAAAAACGCTCGGTGACCGGCTATCTCACCCAAGAGTCAATGCCGAGGTAGAGGAGAAGCGATCATGACGTATTCCTTCACACGGCGGGACGTCCTCCTCGGCGGCGCCTCGCTTTCCGTCGCGATGCTCGCCTCGCCACCTGCGCTTTCCGCAGCCAAGGCGCTTGCCGCAACCAAGATCCAGCGGCTGGTCTCGGCGTGCGGTATAGAAGCCTGGTTCGTGCAGGACGCCACTGTCCCGTTGATCGCGATGCAGTTTGCTTTCGGCGGCGGCGGGACCCAGGACCCCGCCGACAAACCAGGCGTCGGGCGCATGGTTGCGGGCCTGCTCGACGAAGGCTCCGGTGATCTAGACTCCAAAGCCTTTCATGAGCGGATCGACCGTCGCGCCATCGAGCTGAGCTTTGAAACGACTCAAGACGAATTGCGCGGCGCCTTGCGCACGCTCGAGGGCGATAGGGAGGAGGCCTTCGACCTCTTACGGATGGCGCTAACCTCGCCACGTTTCGACGCGGTCGATGTCGAACGGATCCGTGCCAGCGTGCTTGGGCGCCTTCGGCATGACTCGACCGATCCTTCGTCGCTCGCCAACCGCAAGTTCTTCGAAGTCGCCTTTCACGATCATCCCTATGCTCGCCCGACTGGAGGCACGCTCGAGAGCGTGCCGAAGATCGAGGTCGCAGATCTTAAGGACTATGTCCGACGGGTGATCGCAAGAGACACGCTCAAGATCGCGGTCGTCGGCGACATTGAGCCGGAGACCCTTAGCAAACTGCTCGATAAGACCTTTGGCGGCCTGCCGGCCAAGGCGGATTTGAAGCTGATTCCCGACGTGATCGCAGCAAAGCCGCCACGGCAGGTCTTTATCCCGCTCGATGTGCCGCAAACAGTTGTGACTTTCGGCGGACCCGGCGTCCGCCGCAGCGAGCCCGATTTCATTGCGGCCTATGTCGTCAACCACATCCTGGGCGGCGGGGATCTGTCGTCGCGGCTGTTCCGCGAAGTACGCGAGAAGCGGGGGCTGGCCTATTTTGCCAGCGAGCGATTGGCGTGGATGGATCATTCCGCCGTGTTCGTTGGCCATAGCGGCACCCGCACCGTTCGCGCCGATGATACCGTCGAAGAGATCGCGAGGCAGGTCCGCCAAATTGCCAAGGAAGGACCGACCCAACAAGAACTCGATGATGCAAAGTCTTACCTGAAGGGCTCGCAGATGCTGGCTCTCAACACATCATCAAAGCTTGCGCGAACGCTGCTGCAGCATCAGCTCGACAGGTTGCCGATCGACTATATCGAAAACCACAACGCAATTGTGGATGCGGTGACATTGGAGGATGCCAAGAGAGCGGCAGAGCGGCTCTGGGGCCAGGGTCTGCTCACCATCACGGTCGGTCGTCCCCCACGGGGCGCAGGCCAAGCGACCACCGCGCCATCGGCTGCGACGCCCCCGCCAAGCGCCGAGCAGCCAGGCGCAACGCCATCCCCGACGATACCCGGCAGACCGAATTAGCCGTTAGGCAACCGGCGCGTGGGCGCGAGCCTCGCGCGCTACTGTCCTCCTTGCGGTCGAGAGCCAGAAAGTGGGTGCCGCGGGCGCAAGATCGAGCTCAAACTGTTGGTCCGGCGGCTAAGCCACCAAAGACGGCCGCCGCGCGAGCGAGATCGTTTGCGGACAGACGATGATGCGCTTGCACGCGAAAGCGATTGGTCAGGCTTGATTGCGAACCAATCGCCCCTCGCTAAAGTCAGGTGGCTGCATCGCGAATCCGCAAAAAGAAATGGCCTCTGCAATGCAGGGGCCATGGCGTGCGATTTCCGAACCTCAACTATAACTGCGCGTCGCCAGATTGGTTCCGATGCAGCGCATTTGCCGGGCGCCTCACCCGGACCGTCTAAGCCTGACGAACCCTCCTTCGGTCAATTCCGCCTTGTAAGTCCGACCGTCGATCGCGATGGTCGTTGGAGTGCGGTAGGCATGAAACCCGTTTCGCGCAACTTCTCAATGAGGGCTGGCGGGGCCCACTGCTCCGGAAGCGGGAACCCACGCCGTCTGGCCTCTAGGATGAATGCTCCGAAATCCGGCAGCCCCGCCGGGCCGGTGCCGATCCGTTGATCCTCCGGAGGATTGTGGATGAGGTGAACGCCGTCAGACGGGCTCAACGCAGCCGTGTAGCGATGTCCCCTGATCTCGTAGGTCATCGTGGGTTGATCCGAGTCCGGCAGGAGACCCAGATGACCCAGTCTCTCGACCATTCGGGCCGGGGCGGCTTGGGAGCCCTGCGTAAATTTCTCGGGAACGGAGAATGAGACATCATATGCTGTCTCCTCCGGGGCGGCGGACGATGATGGTCCGGCTTCATTCATGATCTGATCGAATAGATCGCGATCCTCTTGAGTCCAGGTGTAGGAGTGTGGGGATCCCGGGGATCCGCCGCCATCGATCGGATTGAAATCCATACGGCTTTCCTTCGGTTTTGAGAACACAGCCTCTCTTGCGGATCGGCCAGCGGCTATCCCAGATTCGTCATCAGTTCAGTCATCGGCTACGTCGGCATTGAGAGGCTGGATTCTCATGCTAGGGCGGTTAGCTAGCCAGAAGCTGACGAGGTTCGGCGAGAGAAACACCGGCCGAGCAGGCCGGCGGACGGCTTCTGGACGGCAAGACCCTGTCATGGCTGCCTTGGCCACCAAAGGTGGCGAACGGCAAGCGAAAGCCGCCTCCTGCGAGCGATGTCAGATCGTGCTGCCTGGTCGGCTTCCTCACGTCAACGTTTCAAATCGGACGCGCATGGCGCTAAGGGGATGGGTGGCGGATGACGGCATGATTTTTTCTATCAACCTGCACGTTCATATGATGCGCCTCGTTAGACTTCGCACCTAAGTCGCAATCGGTCCATCAACTGGGCATTAGGCGGCTTATGGCGTTCGGTCCCGTCGTGTAGGAGCTCGCGGGCTTGCACGAGAACTGCCATCCAGCTTGCGGTTGCCGGAAAGAGCGGTTCGACAGCAGCTCGCCAATCCTTGCCATAAATCGCAAATCGCCTGCTATCTGTCAGACTGTCCATGACTTCTTGGCCTGCTTCTTGCTGTCCTGCATGTCAGCAATTTGTTGCGGCCGATAACCGATCACAGGGAAGGGATCATGGGTGATGCTACGGACACGTTTTACAGCGTGATCAGACGTCAGGGTATCACGCGTCGCAGTTTCCACAAATTCTGTAGCTTGACCGCAGCGGCTCTTGGGCTCGGTTCACCTGGAGCAGGCCGTATCGCCGAAGCGCTGGAGACGAAGCCGCGTGTGCCCGTGATCTGGATGCACGGTCTCGAATGCACCTGTTGCTCGGAAAGCTTTATCCGCTCGGCCCACCCATTGGTCAAAGACGTCGTGCTGTCGATGATTTCACTCGATTATGACGACACAATCATGGCTGCGGCTGGACATCAGGCCGAAGCCATTCTCGAGGAGACCCGCGCCAAACACGAGAACCAATATGTGCTCGCCGTCGAAGGCAATCCGCCGCTGAATGAGGGCGGCATGTTCTGCATTGATGGTGGCAGGCCCTTCGTTGAAAAGCTGAAGTGGATGGCCGAAGCCTCGAAGGTGGTCATCGCCTGGGGCTCTTGTGCGTCCTGGGGTTGCGTCCAGGCGGCCAAGCCCAACCCGACTAACGCGACGCCGATCGACAAGGTGATCACGAACAAGCCGATCATCAAGGTACCCGGTTGCCCGCCGGTCGCCGAAGTCATGACCGGCGTGCTGACGTTCATCACCACTTTTGGAAAGTTGCCTGAGCTCGACCGCCAGGGGCGTCCAAGGATGTTCTACTCTCAGCGCATTCACGACAAGTGCTATCGGCGATCCCATTTCGATGCTGGCCAATTCGTCGAGGAGTGGGACGATGAGGCTGCGCGCAAGGGTTATTGCCTCTACAAGATGGGTTGCAAGGGGCCGACCACCTACAACGCCTGCTCGGCCGTGCGCTGGAACGGAGGAATTTCCTTTCCGATCCAATCCGGCCACGGCTGCCTCGGTTGCTCCGAGGACGGCTTCTGGGATCAGGGCACGTTTTACGACCGACTTACAACCATCAAGCAATTCGGCATTGAGAACAGCGCCGATCAGATCGGGATCGCTGCCGCCGGCGCGGTCGGCGTAGCCGTTGCGGCGCATGCGGCGGTCACGGCCGCGAAGCGGCTGACCCGTAAACGGTATGGCGCAGCCGAAAAAAATGATCGAGTGCCAGGGAAGGACAACGATGGGCGTCGAGACCACTGACAGGTTCAAGCTCGACGGGGCCGGCAAGCGCGTCGTTGTCGATCCGCTGACTCGGATCGAAGGTCACCTTCGCGTCGAGGTCAACCTCGATTCCGACAATGTGATCTGCAACGCCGTCTCAAGCGGAACGATGTGGCGTGGCATCGAAACCATCCTCCGCGGGCGCGATCCGCGCGACGCCTGGGCGTTCACCGAACGGATTTGCGGTGTCTGTACCGGCGCCCATGCGCTCACCTCCGTGCGCGCCGTTGAAAATGCTCTCGGAATCACAATTCCGGACAATGCCAACTCGATCCGCAATATCATGCAGCTCTGTCTCCTGGTGCATGATCATCTGGTGCATTTTTATCATCTGCACGCGCTGGATTGGGTCGACGTCGTCGCCGCGCTGAGGGCCGACCCGAAGGCGACGTCAGTGTTCGCGCAGTCGATCTCTACCTGGCCGCTTTCATCGCCGGGATATTTTAAGGATTTGCAGATCAGGCTTACCAAGTTCGTCGAATCAGGGCAGCTCGGCCCGTTCAAAAATGCCTATTGGGGGCATCCGGCCTACAAGCTTCCGCCAGAAGCGGACTTAATGTGCGTGGCGCATTATTTGGAAGCGCTCGACTTCCAGAAGGAGATCGTCAAGATCCACGCCGTCTACGGTGGCAAGAATCCGCATCCGAACTGGCTGGTCGGCGGCGTGCCATGCGCAATCAACGTTGATGGCACTGGCGCGGTGGGGGCGCTCAACATCGAGCGGCTCAATCTGGTCTCCTCGATCATCGACCGCTCGGTCGAGTTTGTCGAACAGGTTTATCTACCCGACATTGCCGCGATCGGCTCATTCTACAAGGACTGGCTCTATGGAGGCGGGCTGTCGGGCGTGAACGTGATGTCCTATGGCGACATTCCGGAAAACGCCAATGACTATTCGGCGAAAAGTCTGAAGCTGCCGCGCGGCGTTATTCTCAACGGCAACCTCAAGGAGGTTTTGCCCATCGACCACGCTGATCCCGAGCAGATCCAGGAATTCGTCGCGCACTCCTGGTACAAATATCCTGATGAGTCGATCGGGCTGCATCCCTGGGATGGCGTTACCGAGCCGAATTTCCAGCTAGGGGTGAACACCAAGGGCACCAGGACCAATATCCAGGAACTCGATGAAGGCGGCAAGTATTCCTGGATCAAGGCGCCGCGCTGGCGCGGCAACGCCGTCGAGGTAGGGCCGCTTGCGCGATACATCATAGGTTATGCGCAAGGCAACGCCGCGTTCAGGGACCCGACCGAGAAGCTGCTCAAGGCGCTCGATCTTCCCGTCACCGCGTTGTTCTCCACGCTCGGCCGCACTGCGGCGCGCGCGCTCGAATGCCAGTGGGCGGCGCATCAGATGCGGTATTTTCAGGACAAGTTGGTGGCTCGCATCAAGGCGGGTGACACGGCAACTGCCAATGTCGGCAAGTGGAAGCCGGATCTCTGGCCGAAGGAGGCCAGGGGCTACGGCTTTAGCGAGGCGCCGCGCGGGGCGCTCGGGCACTGGATCAAGATCAAACAGACCAAGATCGACAACTACCAATGCGTCGTGCCAACGACGTGGAACGGCTCGCCCCGCGATTCCAAGGGCAATATCGGCGCATTTGAAGCGTCTCTGATCAACACGCCGATGGCCGATCCGGAGAAGCCACTGGAGATCTTGCGTACGATCCATTCCTTTGATCCCTGCCTGGCGTGCTCGACCCACGTGATGGGGCAGGACGGGCAACAAATGGCATTCGTCAAGGTTCGGTAGAAAGATGACAATGTCGGAGAAGGCCGGGCAAGTTCCCACCACTCATCTCGCCGTCGATGCCGAACAAGGTGATCGCAGCACCGACCGAGACGTCGTCGACGTCTATCAAGCGCCGGTACGCTTGTGGCATTGGATCAACGCGGCGGCGATTCTGGTGCTGGGCAACACCGGCTACCTGATAGCGACAGGGATACCGGCCATGCCAGGAGAGGCAAGCGACAATTTCCTGTTCGGCTATATCCGCTTTGCGCATTTCGCCGCAGGCTATGTGCTCACGGTCGGCTTCTTGCTGCGCATCTACTTGGCGATCTTGGGTGACCCCAACGCCTGGCAGATCTTCTACGTGCCGCTCTGGCGCAGCTGCTTTTGGAGCGAGCTGTGGCATGCGATGCGCTGGTACGCCTTCCTTGAGGTCAAGGCGGAGAGACATGTCGGTCACAATCCGGTCGCTCGGCTCGCGATCTTCTTCATGTTTACGCTGCCGATCGGGTTCATGATTGTCACCGGCTTTGCCCTTTACGCGCAGGGTTCTGGCAACGAAAGCTGGCAGTATAGGCTGTTTGGCTGGGTGTTCGCGATCTGGTCGAACAGCCAGGACGTCCGCACCTGGCACCACCTCGGCCTATGGGTGGTCCTGGCCTTTGCACTCGTTCACGTCTATGCGGTGATCCGGGAAGACATCATGTCGCGCGGGGGCGTCGTATCCTCCATGATTTCGGGCCAGCGTGAATTCCGCGGTTGATGCCGGTGGCGATTCCGACAAACACGAGACGGATCCTGGTGCTCGGCATCGGTAATATCCTATGGGCCGACGAGGGATTCGGCGTGCGAGCCGTGGAGGAATTTCATCGCCGCTATGTCGTCTCCGACAACGTCACGGTCCTCGATGGCGGCACGCAAGGGCTCTACCTGGTCAATTTTCTCGGTGAGGCCGATTGTCTGATCGTGTTCGATGCCATCGACTACGGACTCCGGCCCGGGCAGTTGAAGCTTGTGCGGGGTGGCGACGTGCCGAAATTCACTGCCGTCAAGAAGTTGAGCCTGCATCAGATCGGATTTCAGGAGGTCCTAAGTGCAGCAAGCCTGCTCGGCTGCTGCCCGCGAGAGCTCGCTCTGATCGGCTGTCAGCCACTTCATTTGGAGGATTGGGGCGGGCCGCTGACCACTCCCGTGTGCGCTCAAATTGCGCCGGCGATCGAGCTGGCTTGCGAACTGCTCGCGCAATGGGGAGCTCCGCCAAAACTGCGCGCCGGGCCATTGCCGGCATCGGAACGCCTCCTTGCAAACGATATCGACCAAGTGAATTATGAGATGAAGGTGCGGCCGATTTAGTGTCGCGGACGACCATGTGTCTTGGCCTGCCAATGACGATCATCGAGACCGACGGCATGTGGGCGCTATGCGAGCATGGCAATGAACAGCGACGCGTCTCCGTCATGCTGCTCTCCGAGCCGCCGGTTGGCGCGAAGGTGCTTGTTCATATCGATGCCGCGGTCCGGCTCCTCGGTGACGACGAAGCGCGGCTGATTGCGGAGGCTCTCGACGGTCTTGACGCAGCCCTCAACGGTCACAACTGTGATCATTTCTTCGCAGATTTGATAGATCACGAACCTCTGTTGCCTGAGCACCTCCGCTAGCACGGGGCGCCATCAATACTGTTCGCCAATTTCATGGAAAGCAACTCTCGAGCCAAAGACAAGCCTTGTGCAAGAGATGTCACACTGTTGATCCAAGCCGAATGGCAATCGGTCGCAAGCATCGCTTGGCACGTGCCTTGCTAATACCTCATCCAGGAAAGCCCTGACACGACCAGAAAAGAGATCGATGAATTTGCAACCCCGAAGGCATGGTTTGGCGCGGCCCGGTCTGCCCGAGGAGCGTACGGCATGCGCTGGCGTGCGGCTCGTCTCCGCCAATTCAGTCGGTTCGATCGTGACGCTGCAGCCGGAGCGCCACTCCAAGGGTTGGCGAGGGGCGATCTACATCGCGATTTCACTGCCGGAATTGACCAAGGCATTTCGGCGAAGCCTGTTGGGCGACGTAATCGCGCCGGCCGCTGAACGCGAACTGAGGCGGCGCTTCCACCCGCGCATCGACGCTGATCCTTCGCCGTCAGGACCAGAGACGAGACCAGACCGTCAAGCCTCCGGCTTGGTCGGCCGATATCGACCACATCTCGAAACAGACTAGTCATTTCATCTGTGCCCAGCAGTATCATCTCTTCCCACCTGTTGTGGAGCGTCGCGTCATGAAGGCGGAGATCTGGTCCCGGCCCGAAGTGCCCAGGCCGCAGGTGAGTGCGCATCGCGCCGGCGCGGACAGCCTCGGCGCAATCCATAGCCGCTTGACCACTGCGGGCGCGCTCGCCAAGCTCGCTTCGCTCGATGGCGCCGAGCTCACAAGGAGCTGTCCGAATGCCATCACGCTGTTGTCGGATGTCGCCGCCGCCGTTGCTTGCCAAAAGTCCGGCGTCTCGACACAGCTGTTCAGGCTTGGCCACCTTAGCGATCTTGAGCGCAAGCTGGTTGGCGACGTGCTTGGCGAGGGTGAGGTCGCCGGCATCGTTGCGCTGCCCGATGGCTCGGTAGCACACATTCAGGAGGCAGCGCTTGCAGGAATCTGGTGCTTGCGCTTTGGGGCTGAGACCGCGCACCAGTACATCGAGGTTGGCGCGATTCCCAAGATCGTGCGACGGGCTGCGACCGATTTGACGTCGACCGATCTTGTGATCGACGCGCCGCCGGTTGGGGCGATGAATGTGCGGCCGGTGCTCGCACAAATCCGCGAGCGGGCGCTGGTTTGGCGCGAGGGCATGCGCGCGCAGGTCATCAATTTCACCCTGTTGCCGATGAGCCCGGTTGACATGGCGTTCCTGCAGCAAAGCGTCGGCAGCGGTCCGATCCGGCTCATCTCGCGTGACTACGGCACCTGTCGAGTGCAGGCAACCGACATCCGGAACGTCTGGTCGGTGCAATTCTTCAATTCTGTAGACCACATCATCCTGGATACTTTGGAGGTCGGTGGTGTCCCGGAGATTGCGCTGGCGGCTGCCGAGGATTTTGAAGATTCCGCCGAACGCCTGCAAGAAATCATCGAGGCTTACTTCGAATGACGAGCTTCGAGAATCGTGGCTGCCGGCAGGATATGACCAGCGGCGCGCGCATGGCGTGCGGCGTCTGCTGGATTGGCTACGATCCGGCCAAGGGCGGCGAGGTGCGCAGGTCGCGAGAGCAACACCTTATCGCAGCCTTGTCCGAGAATTGCCGTTGCCCGAACTGCGATGCGCCCAGGTCCAAGTTCATGACGATGACCGCTGACGTCAAACAGTATCCAGGCGGGGGCCTGTCCGCCGATACCCTGGCGTGGGAGAAGATGTTCGCCGCGGCCAATCGTGATAGCTGCGGTCGCGACCTGGCGGTTCTCGACGGGACCTTGAGCAGGCAAGCGCTCGGCCTTGGCGTGCGACGTCGGCAGAATGCGCCGCATATTCGATCGATCGGTCGTCGCCACGGCTTGACCGGGGGACCGACGGAGCGGCATCCATGAGCGCAGCCGCCCACAACCAGATCGATATCACCCTATCGCTATCGGGCGATACAATTGCCGCCGTCGAGGTCCTGCCGCGAGCTCGGCTCGCACTGGCCGGGCTATTTTCCGGCAAACCGACCGTTTCATTGCTCAACGCGCTGCCACGGCTGTTCTCGTTATGCGCCACAGCACACCAGGTGGCGTTCTTGTCCGCGGTCGAAGCAGCGCGTGGCGAAGACATCAATCTGGCGACGCGGCAGCATCGCATTATTGTTGTCGTTGCCGAGCGGCTGGCGGAATTGCTGCGGGGGCTGTTTGTCGGGCATCTGGCGCTCGATTTCGCCAGTACGGCAGCAATCCGGGCCCTGATGCAGGATGCTTCGGTGCTCGTCGGCAGCGCTACGGCCGGCTCCGGCACCGTCCGAGGCGAGGCAACAGCCAGAGTTGCGGACAAATTGGCCGCGTTCGGCCTATCGAATGAGGGCGGTGCGCCGACGCCGGGTAGCCCACTCGCGCGTCGTATCGCGGAGCTCGAAAAGCTCGCATTGAAGCCTATGCCAGTGCAGCACTCCTTCCTGACCGTCGCCGACGACCGGACCATCGTCGAAGCGGCGTCCGTAAGTGATGCAGGATTCTACGATTGCGCCGGTCCACAGGTCGATATGCCCGAGACCGGCCCTTGGGCACGGCACATGACCCGTAATGGACTCTCACTCAGTCGGTCTGGGCCGGCCGAGCGGATGAAGGCGAGGATCGATGAAATCGTCGAATTGTGCGCCTGGCTCAAGGCGGGCGCGCATGACGAGCCCGCCGAGGATGGAACCGTCGAAGGTTACAGGCTGGGACCGGGCCGCGGAGCGGCCGCAGTCGAATGCGCCAGGGGACGCCTCTACCATAAGGTTGAGCTTGATCGTCACGGAAAGATCTCGCGCTTCGAATTTCTTGCACCGACTGAGTGGAATTTCCACCCGCGCGGACCGCTTGTCCGCAGCCTGCAGGGCGCGGTGCTGACGGCAGGACGACGTGGACAGGAGGCGGCTCGCGCTGTGATTGCCTCGTTCGATCCTTGCGTCGCCTTCACCGTCAGTTTCGGCAGTGCTTGCGATGCATGAAATGGCGCTTTGCGTGAGCATCATGGAGATCGTCGAGGACGAGGCGCGCCGGCGATCGTTCTCAAATGTGAGGACCGTATGTCTTGAGCTTGGGGCGCTGAGTGGCGTCGCTCCTGAGGCGATGAAATTCTGTTTCTCGGTCGTTGCCGCACGGACGGTTGCCGACGGCGCAGCTCTCGAGATCGTCGAGTCGCCCGGCCTTGCCTGGTGCATGGCGTGTTCGACGAGCGTCGAGATCGCACGGCGTTGCGAGCCGTGTCCCTGCTGCGGCAGCTATCAACTGCAGGTGACAGCGGGCGAACAGATGCGCCTGAGAGAGCTGGAGATCGACTGATGTGTATCGAATGCGGCTGCGGTGAAGCAACGCCGACCATAGAACCCGGCCGATACGTCCGAGCCATAGGGGATCACCATCATCATGCGCATGATCACTATGGCGAGCACCATGACCATCTGCATGGCGGCGACGAGCATCGTTGTCATCACCGCCGTTCCCAAGACAGCCACTTCTGTCAACATGATCATGTCGCTCGCCAGGCTCATCGCGGGCAGGGGCTAGCAGATTGCAGTTCTGAAGCGGCGGGCTTGAATCTCGCGCGCACAAGTAGCGAGCGAATCATTCGGATCGGACGTGATATTCTGACCAAGAACGATCGGATTGCGGCCGAGAACCGGGCGCGCTTCCTGACCGATGGTCTGCTCGTGTTCAATCTCGTTTCCAGCCCTGGTGCAGGCAAAACCTCCTTGCTCGTCCGCGCCCTCGCAGAACTCAAGCGGACGCATCTGGTCGGCGTGATCGAAGGCGACCAGCAGACATCGAACGACGCCGAACGCATTCGCGCGACCGGCGTGCCCGCGATTCAAGTCAATACCGGCAAGGGCTGTCATCTCGATGCTGAGATGGTTCGCCGTGCATATCGCCGCTTGCCGCCGCTCAAGCATGGTATTCTCTTCATCGAGAATGTCGGCAACCTGGTTTGTCCTGCGGCGTTCGATCTCGGCGAAGCCTGCAAGATCGTGATCTTCTCGACGCCGGAGGGTGAAGACAAGCCGCTCAAATATCCCGATATGTTTGCCGCATCGTCGCTGATGGTGATCAACAAGATCGATCTGGCGCCGATGGTCGATTTCGACCGAGAACAGGCCCTCGAATATGTGAGACGGATCAATCCAAGTATCGAAGTGATGAATGTTTCGGTGCGTAGCGGCGAAGGTGTTGCCGACCTCTGCGCCTGGATCCGGAAGCAGGCGCTTCGGATCGATCGGGCCGAGGGTACGGCGCGATGAACGCGAATGGCAACGCGATCGGTCACGGAATGCGGCTGCGCGTGCGCATTAGTGGCGCCGTGCAGGGAGTTGGCTTTCGTCCGTATGTCTACCGTCTCGCGACCCGTTTCGGATTGTCAGGGTTTGTCGCCAACGATTGCGAGGGCGTCATCGTCGAGATCCAAGGCGATCACACATCGGAGTTTGTCGCCGCGTTGCCGCTTGAAAGGCCTTCTTTGGCCCGCATCGACCACATCGCTATTGAAGAGATCGGCACCCTTGCAACGAACGACTTTTTGATCCGAAGCAGCGAGCTCGGCAAACCAGCGACGCGGATCGTGGCTGACGCTGCGACCTGTCGGCAATGTCTCGATGAGTTGTTCAACCCGGGCAGCCGTCATTACCTCTATCCTTTTATCAATTGCTCGCACTGTGGCCCGCGCTACACCATCACCGAACGGCTGCCGTACGATCGCCGCAACACCACGATGAAGGCCTTTGCGATGTGCGACAGCTGCGCGGCCGAATATGCCGATCCGGCAAGCCGTAGGTTTCACGCGGAGGCGATCGCGTGTCCAAGATGCGGTCCCCAGCTCAGTCACGGGGTCAACACCATTGCCGCGGCGATCGCCGGCGGCCAAATCGTGGCGATCAAGGGTATCGGAGGGTATCAGCTGATTTGCGACGCGCACAACCATGAGATCGTGCAGCTCTTGCGCAGGAGGAAGCGGCGTGACCAGAAGCCGTTCGCGGTCATGGTCGGTTCTGCGGAGCAGGTCCGTGAGATTGCCAACGCGAATGCAGCCGAGCTTGCGCTGCTCGAATCCGTGGCCCGCCCGGTCGTTCTCATGCCGTCACGTAACAGTCTTGCGCCCGCAATAGCTCCGGGGCTGTTGCGTGTCGGCGTCATGCTCCCGGTGGCTCCATTGCATCACCTGATCTTCCGTGCGCTTCGTTCAGCAGCACATGGGGGTCACTCTCCGGTCATCGTCAACACCAGCGCCAATCTTGGCGGCGAACCGCTTCCGATTGATAACTCCGAGGCGTTGCAGCGCCTTGCGGGCATCGCAGATCTCATCGTGACCCACGATCGCGACATCCTGACACACGCCGATGATTCGGTCGTGCGGGTAGTGGCAGGACGGCGCCAATTCATTCGCCGCGCCCGCGGCTACGTTCCCGACTCGATCCGCCTTGTGAGGTCCGTGCCGCCCGTACTTGCCGTTGGCGGTGTGCTAAAGTCGACAGTCACCGTCACGCGAGGCGACGAAGCTTTCGTTTCCCAGCATATCGGCGATCTCGACACGAGCGAAGGCATCCGCTGTTTCGAAGAGACGATCCAGCACCTTACAACGACCCTTGACGTCAGGCCCGTTGTCATTGCCCATGATTTGCATCCCGACATGGCGTCGACCCGCTTTGCCGAAGCAAGCGGCTGCGCACTGGTCCCCGTCCAGCATCATCACGCGCATGCTGCCGCTGTCATTGCAGAGCATGGCCTTACGGAGCCGGCGCTCGCCCTTCTGCTCGATGGCCATGGCTATGGCTCTGATGGTAGCAATTGGGGGGGCGAGTTGTTGCTATGCGAAGGCGCGAAATTTCGACGTATCGGACACCTTGCGCCCCTGCAAATGCCTGGCGGAGATCGCGCGGTCCGCGAGCCCTGGCGCATGGCGAGCGCCATATGTCATTCGTTGGGGCGGGGAAGCGAAATCAAACATCGGTTTGCGGCACAGCCAGAGGCAAAGCGCCTGCAGTCATTGCTCGATCAACCCGGGGGCGTCACCACGACCAGCGCCGGGCGGCTGTTCGATGCCGCAGCAGCGCTTTTAGGAGGCGCGCCGTTGCAGAGCTACGAGGGCGAAGCTGCAATGAAGCTCGAGGCGCGTGCGCAGCGGCCAGCGGTGCTAGAGGGCGGCTGGATGATCGACGACGGCGTGCTGTCGCTTCACCCGCTGTTTGCGCGTTTGATCGCAGACGACATTGACGCCGAGGAAGGAGCTGGGTTGTTTCATGGCACGTTTGCTGCCGCCTGCGTTGACTGGGTCGTGCGAGCTGCGCGGACGACCGGCATCGCCACCGTCGTGCTGAGCGGTGGCTGTTTCGTGAACGCGTTGCTTGCGAGCGAAATCGAGCGCGGTTGCATTGCGGCTGGCCTTACTCCGCTGGTCTCACAGCAGGTTCCGCCCAATGACGGTGGCCTGAGCCTCGGGCAAGCCTGGATCGCTGCTCTGCAGATTGCCGAACGATCGTCAGCCGTGGGAGGAATAATCTGAAATGTGCCTCTCGGTACCTGCGGAGATCGCGCAAATTCTTCCAGACGACATGGCCATCGTCTCCGTCGATGGTGTCAGCATGGAAATATCGACCGCACTCATCGCCGATCCGGGTGTTGGAGACTACGTCCTCGTCCATGTCGGCTACGCCCTGGCCAGAATAGACGCGGCCGAAGCCAAGCGCACGCTGGAGCTGCTGCAGGACGTGGGTTCTGAGGGCCGGGAATTGCGGCCATGAAATATGTCGTTGAATTTCGCAATAAGACGATCGCGCAGGGGCTCGCCGGGGCGATTGGCGCCGAAGCCGATTTACGACGGCCCTACCGCTTCATGGAATTCTGCGGCGGACATACGCATGCGATCTCCCGCTATGGCCTCGAGGATCTGCTGCCGGCAAATATCCGGATGATCCACGGACCGGGGTGTCCCGTCTGTGTTCTCCCCGCCAGCCGGATCGACATGGCGATTAGGCTTGCGGACCGGGCGGAGGTCACTGTGTGTGTTTACGGAGACCTGATGCGTGCGCCAGGCTCGCAAGGACAGTCCTTGTTACGGGCCAAGGCGCTCGGCGCTGACATTCGGATGGTCTACTCGACCCTTGATGCAATCCGGATTGCCGAACAGATGCCGAAACGCGAGGTGGTCTTCTTTGCCATCGGATTTGAGACCACGACACCGGCGACGGCGGTGATGGTGCGGCTTGCCGGGAAGAAGCGATTGAAGAATCTCAGCGTGTTCTGCAATCACGTGCTTACGCCTTCGGCGATGCACAGCATTCTGAAGAACCGCAACGCCCACGATATCGGTCGGGTCGAAATTCACGGCTTCGTCGGGCCCGCACATGTCAGCACCATCATCGGTACGGAGCCCTACGAATCCCTGGCGGAAGAGTTCGGCAAGCCAATCGTGATCGCGGGATTTGAACCGCTCGACGTGATGCAGGCGATTCTGATGCTGGTCCGGCAGGTGAACCAAGGCCGTCATGAGGTCGAGAACCAATACAGCCGCGCGGTGAAGCGCGAAGGCAACCGGCGGGCCAAGGAAGAAGTGCTCGATATTTTCGAACTTCGAGACCCGTTCGAATGGCGCGGCCTCGGGCTCGTACCCAATAGTGGGCTGAAGCTGAAGCAGGCTTACGCCCAATTCGATGCCGAAGTGCGGTTCTCGATGCACGAACTGCACGTCGCCGACAATCCGGTATGCGAGTGCTGCGCTATTCTGCGCGGCATGAAGAGGCCGGTTGACTGCAAGCTATTCGGAACCGCCTGCACGCCCGAAACCCCGATCGGGGCGTGCATGGTTTCGTCCGAAGGCGCCTGCGCGGCATATTGGACATACGGTCGTCTTCGCGACTATCAACCGAGGCGCATGTCATGAGAATGGGCGTCTATCACCGCAAGCTTGATCTCAAGAATGGATGCGTCGACCTTTCCCATGGCTCGGGAGGACGCGCCATGGGGCAGCTGATCTCCAGCCTGTTTCACGAGGCCTTCGGCAATGAATGGCTCGACCGCTGCAACGATCAGTCGGCCTTTGATGTCAGCACCGGCCGGATGGTCATGACGACCGACGGCTATGTGGTTTCACCGCTGTTCTTCCCGGGCGGCAATATTGGTTCGCTTGCGGTACACGGTACCATCAATGATGTCGCGATGGCCGGTGCACGTCCGCTCTATTTGTCGGCAAGTTTCATCATCGAGGAGGGATTCCGCTTCTCTGACCTGAAGACGATTGCAGATTCGATGGGCGAGGCGGCGCGTGGCGCCGGCGTTTCCATCATCACGGGCGACACCAAGGTCGTCGAACGCGGCAAAGCGGACGGCTTGTTCATCTCCACGACCGGGATCGGGCGTCTCGCCGATGGACTTGATCTCTCCGCCGAAAAGGCAAGGGTGGGCGATCGTGTGCTGCTTTCGGGCTGTCTCGGCGAGCATGGTGTAGCGATCATGTCGAGACGCCAAAACCTCGCTTTTCAGACTGAGATCGTCTCGGATTCCGCGGCGCTGCATGGCCTCGTGGCCGTCATGGTTGCTGCTGGCGGCAATGGCATCCGGGTCATGCGCGATCCGACGCGCGGCGGTCTCGCCGCAGCGCTCAACGAAATTGCACATCAATCGAGACTTGGATTCCGTCTGTGGGAGGAGGCCATTCCGGTGAAGCCAGAGGTTGCGGCCACCTGCGAGCTCCTTGGACTTGATCCGCTCCATGTCGCCAACGAAGGCAAACTCGTTGCCATCGTGGCGCCCGACGTCGCCCGTTCCGTGCTTGCTGCGATGAAGGCGCATCCGCTTGGTTGCGATGCAGCTGATATTGGCGAGGCCCTAGCCGATGATCATCGGTTCGTGCAGCTGTCGACCAGCTTTGGTGGCGGACGAATCATCGATTGGCTGTCTGGCGAACAATTGCCTCGCATTTGCTGAGCAACCACCGTACGCATTTGCTGGAAAGAGCAGCCGCACGTCAGCAATCGCTCGACGAAGACGTGCAAATGTTTTCGGCCCGGCCAGCCGGACGTCCATGGCGGTGGTCTACCGGGGGAGCTGGCGCGCCAGCACGCGGCAGGATTACGTCGCCTGCTTCAACATGCTCGATTGACTGAAATCATTTCGATGCGGCTCCCCGGCACGGTCACGGGATGCGACCCCTTTCGTTAGCATTCGCCGGCGGGGGAGGCATGCTTTCCGGAATATCGAAACCAAGCTCGTTTCCGTGCTGAGGCGCATGCCCGCCCTGGCCTGAAGCTTCGCAAAAGTTGTCAGAATCGATCCGGTCGGCGTCCATTCGTTGAATCCTGCGCATCTGACGAAAAATCGCTGAAATCCTGCGCCGTTTGGGCTGCTGCCTCACAATATCGCGGTGCTGTTCCGATTAGAAAACCCGTCCAAGCGAGGAGATTGCAAATGAAGATCGGGGTCCCCAAAGAAATCAAGGCGCACGAATATCGTGTGGGCCTGACCCCCGGCGCTGTTCGCGAATATGTGGCCGCCGGCCACAGTGTGGCGGTCGAGCGCGATGCCGGCACTGGCATTGGTGCCACAGATGACAACTATCGCAAGGCTGGCGCCACGATTCTGGATTCCTCGCGCGAGGTATTCGCGTCGAGCGAGATGATCGTAAAGGTCAAGGAACCTCAGCCGTCCGAATGGCCGCAGCTGCGAGAGAACCAGATCCTCTTCACTTACCTGCATCTGGCGCCAGATCCGGAGCAGGCCAATGGTCTTCTAGAATCTGGGTGCACCGCGATCGCCTATGAAACCGTGACTGATACGCATGGCGGCCTACCATTGCTCGCGCCGATGAGCGAGGTCGCCGGCCGCCTCGCGATTGAAGCCGCCGGCAGCGCCCTGAGGCGATATGCTGGCGGGCGCGGGCTGTTGATTGGTGGCGTGCCAGGCGTTCCGCCGGCCCGGATCGTGGTGATCGGAGGCGGTGTTGTTGGGACCCATGCGGCTCGCATGGCTGTCGGTTTGGGTGCCGAAGTCACCATTATTGACCGCTCAATTCGCCGGCTGCGCGAGCTGGATGAACTCTTCGGGGGACGCGTTCGTACGAGATTCTCGACGATCGACAGTGTCGAAGAAGAGGTATTGGCGGCGGATGTGGTCGTCGGCGCGGTGCTCGTTCCCGGGGCCAGCGCGCCGAAACTGGTCCGCCGCAGCATGTTGGGCTCCATGCGCAAAGGCGCGGTGATCGTAGACGTCGCTATCGATCAGGGCGGCTGCTTTGAGACGTCACACCCAACCACCCACGCCGATCCAACTTACGAGGTGAATGGCGTCATTCACTACTGCGTGGCCAATATGCCCGGAGCCGTTCCACTGACCTCGAGCCACGCGCTGAATAACGCGACGCTGCCATTTGGGTTGGCCCTTGCCAACAAGGGTTTTGCAGCCGTGCTTGAAAATCCGCACCTTCGCGCAGGCCTCAATGTTTATCGGGGTCGGCTTACCTACAGGGCTGTGGCGGAAAGCCTCGGCTTGCCGTTCTCACCGATCGAACAGGCTGCTGCCTGATCCCAGAGGCCCCATGGCGGGCGTTTCCTCCCTGACTTGGGCCACTCCTTTTGGAGTGGCCTTTTTTTGTAGACATCGTCTTGGTCCCACCTTCTTGTGGCGCGAGAGATTGGCGAGGTTCGCGGTGTCTTTGAAGGGATCGGCGCGTGTCCTATGCTTGATCGTGCGCTCAAGTCGGACGTGGCGACAGGGCGGTTGGAGGTAATCGCGCAGACGGGACGATGCCATTGGTTCTCGAGGGATGGCAAGAGCCGGATTGTCGAGGAGACGGACGCTTGGCACAAGGCGCGATCGTTTGCGAGGTTGCCTGGCGACACGGGCTGAACCGCAACAAGCGTTCAGGTGGCGACGGCAGGCCTGCCAACTGCGGGCACCGCAGATTGACGCCTCCTGTAAGCCGGAATGCTCCGGCCTAGGCTTCTTTCACGGGTAGTGGGTGGTCGATGAGCCAGCAGCAGCCGTAGGCCCGGACCGCACGGCGCAGCGATGCAAGGTTGCGCCGAATTTCGGAGTATCGAGATTGAGGTCGATGGCATCACGGTTCGGGCCGGTCGTAGCGCCGACGCGGCGGTGATTGCTGTCAGTGTCCATGCCCAGAAGGCGTCCCGCTGATCGGGCCGTCCGGAGCGGTCCGGGACTGTCCCAGAGCTTCATAGGATAGCTCGCGACCAACCGCTGCATTTTCCTCGACGGCGCAGATCGGACCGATTGCCTGAATGATTCTCGAATGTGGATACGCCGAGTATAGCGCAGCAATCTGGCTGAGATGCGCGCGACATCCCAGTTGACGCCCCACTTCCACCTTGCTCGCCGCGCGGTACTGAACCGAACATAGCGTCTCAGCTGCGAGCGAGGATCACCGGCATCGCCTGGATGGATCGGCGCCTCGTCCGCCTTGGCTAGGACGCATTGAGGGGCCATACTGGGGTGATTCCGGCACTCCTGATGATCAAAGCCATTCTCGCCGTTGCGATCTTGATATCGGCATACCTTGCGACGCCCGCCCGGGCGCAGGACGCGGCTGCGCCGTTCGACGGCGACTTGCAGCGGCTGGCCGAGATCCTCGGCGCTCTTCATTATCTGAGCGGCATCTGCGGCTCCAATGAGGGCGCCGAATGGCGCAAGGAGATGCAGGAGCTGATCGACGCCGAAACGCCCTCCGGCGACCGCCGCGCGCGCATGGTCGCGGGCTTTAACCGCGGCTACGAAGGTTTCAAGCTGACCTATCGGACCTGCACGCCCGCAGCAAGAGTGGCGATCAGCCGCTACCTCGAGAAGGGCTTGACTATCTCGCGCGACCTGACGGCTCGCTATGCCAGCTGACGGTCCGATCTTCTTCGATCTCGACGGCACTGCCGGCGGTGACGATTGCCGCCCGGTTAGTCGTCGGACCGAATTGGCGGCCTTAGCCCTTGCCGGGCTTGGTTCGCCCTGCAGGGTAGCCAGCATCGTCTCGCTGACGATTTTCGTTGTGGCGGTCGGATCGAGAAGACCGGAAATCTCCTTCGAAGGGCCGGAGACTGCCGCGGGATCGATTCCTCATCCACGTGGTCCAGCACTTGCCGAAGGTCCCTTCCTGAGAGTCCGCCCTGCATCGCATGCGGCGTGCGTCTGCACCAAAGCGGACGGGGCCGGTTGACCATCTCGCCTTCTACGGCTTATTCATCATCAAGCAGTCGCCGAAGCTCCTCTGAAGGGAACTGCTCTAAATCGGAAGTAAATTCTTCTGGATCAATCAAGACCGGAGGGGCGAAGTGATCGTCCCGTAGTCCGTGAAGTTCGTCGTGAAGGTCCTTTTCCAGTTGCTGGAGCTGCTCTGGAGCGACGGAGACTGGCGTGGGGATGGTTTGATCATCAAGATGATCGAGGACTCGCCGAAGCTCCCCCTGGGGGAGCGGCTCTGAATCGAATGCGACCTGCTCCTGAGTGAAGGCCGACGTGGCGGGTTGATCATCTCGATCTTCGGCAAGCTCCTGTGAATCTTCATCGTCGAGCAGTCGCCGAAACGCCCCCGGAGAGAACTGCTCCGGATCAATAGTAAACTCTTCTGGATCAATGGAAAACGAAGGGCCAGGGGGAGCCTCCCATTGCCGGTGAAGCTCGTCACGCAAGTCCTTTTCCAGCTGCTGAAGCTCCTCCGAAGCGAGGAAACCCGGCAAGAGGATGGCTTGGTCATCAAGGTGATCCAATACGCGCCGCAGCTGATCCTGAGGAAGCTGCTCTGGGTCGAACGCGACCTGTTCTTCGAGGAGAGCTGGCGGGACGAGGTGATCGTCCTGCCCCTCCTGAGGCTCCTTTTCCCGATTAGCTTCGTGCGACGCACGGTGCTGCACAGCGGCACCGTCGATGCGTATCGGTTCCGTGAGTGCCGTGCCTTCGGAATTGATGAGAGCCGCGTTCTGCGGAGGAGGATTGAGCTTTGCGCGAGTGCGCCCTGGACGAACGATGGGCACGACGACCCCCGTCGACCGAAAGGTCCGCAGATGCTCCAGTGATTTAATGACTCTGTCGCTATTAACGTCTGCGCTGAACTCGCGCACGTCACCGCCATCGGTCAGCGACTTGCTGTCCAGCCGAGCAACAATGCTTGGTTTGCTTTTTGCGAAGAGCCAACGGCTAAAGCCAATAAGAGAACTTGCATGCTGCTTCGCCGTAACGGCAGACGTCCCGCCCTCAATGAGGGCGTCCTCAAGCCTGAAGATAGCGCGAGCATCCTCGGGATATAGAGGCCGCCTGTCCGAGTGCCCCCGGATTATGACGCCCGTTGAGGCGACCGGCATTGCTCCGCCACGTCCTCCTGAAGCTGCGCTTGCGCTCGGTTGCCGGTATACCAAAACCTCTTCCAGATCGTTCAGCGTCCTCTGTCTCTTCGCTGTTCTCGATTGAGCTGGGTCATGCTCATGATTGATGGAGACCTCGTCGCTTGGCAGGAGATTGCTCTGGGCACTTGCATCCATCGCCTCGTCGGGGGATTGCTGGCGATGGTTCGATGCGTCTTTCGCTGAGGAGAGCGCGCGCGGTCGCCCGCGAGAAACTAAATGGTCGGAATCATGATACGCACGAAGCACGCTTATACCAGTCTTCATGAGTGCGTCGTTAGGAAAGTAAGTATCTGCGTGATCAACCAGGGACTTGTAGTCCGCTAGATCAGTCGTTTGGCCACGAGCGCGGAGATCATTCGCCAGTCGACGAAGTGCCTGAGTATAAAGCTTGACCGTGTTCGGTTGCGGGTTTTTCTGAGCCGCATATTGAGTAATCGCCCTGTCGATAAGATCCCGGTCCTCTGTAGATAGATGGGGATAGGAGCCCCCACGGCCGAAGGGAGCGGGATCGGCCTGTCTTGCCTCGGCCAAGTGCTGCTCAAAGCCCTCTTGCCCGGCTTGACCCGCCTGCGACTCGTCCGAGACGGCGTGTTGCACCTGCGACCAAGCTGGGACATTAAATGGGTCAAAACCTTGCGGGTCCACGCTAGCCTCACCTAAAAAAATCAATTGAGCAAACCCCTACTATGGATGAGCTTTCGAGAAGCTGACGAGGCCGTCGCTCGTGAAGTAATGCATGGCCAGATCTGCAAAAAAAACAGACTGCACCGCGGCTCTCAATGGTCGCGGGGCCTTGTTTGCGTTTCAAGCCTCGTGTTACTCCTCTACGTACTGCCGCATCCTCTCAAACAGGTCCCTTACGTCCGAGAGGGTATGTTGGGCCCACGTGCCTGCGGTGCTGCCTGAGCGCATGGAGTTGCCGCACGGCGATCTCGTCCCGCTTATGCTGGTCGGTTAGCCAAAAATAAATCAGCATATCTTCCGCGGAGCGGCGAGCGACTTCGGCTGGCAGTTCCATGTTCAGCTTGATCATGCCTCTACCTCGGGGCAGGCTCGTCGTCAGTGGCGTCATCCGTTTCGTCGAACGCCGTCTTGAATCCTTCCGGCAGACGCGGCGTATCGCCGCTGGGGCATTGTACGGCGGGCAGGGCGCTTATACGGGACGCTGAGCGTTCTCAAATACCCGCTCGACAAGCATCTCTACGCCCAGCGCCATCTCGTCGAATGTTGCTTCTCAAAGCTCAAGCAATTCCGGCGTGTCGCAACCCGTTTCGAGAAGACCGCTCGAAATTATTGGGCGGTCGTCACCCTCGCAGCCATCATTCTCCGGCTGCGGTAAGTGTCCACACCGCCTAAAGCGCGGCGCCACGGAATGGCTGCGCGACGAGCATATCAACAGGGGGTTACGAGCTCCTGGCGCAGGAGTTGCTGATGGACCATCCGGAGCTCGCCGCCCGGACGCAGTTCGTCCGTCCCCTCATAGCCCACTATCAGCTGCGCTTCGGCACCGCGATCGACATGCTCGGCGCAATCCAGCGTATGATGCCACGGATCCCAATCGCCGCGGCAACCATTGGTCGCTGCTACTCCTTGATCGCCGCACGCGGGGAGAGCCGGTTGCTTATCACTACGACTCTATCCGGAGATACAACGACGAGGCGGCAGCGCAGCACGCACGATGGCTGGGCGGGCGCCCGCCTGGAGTCACCCGGCATGGCCCAGCAGCGGAACAGCTATGATTGCGGCCTCTCTTTGGTGGACGGCACGCGGGCGCTGGTTCGACGATTGTCCCAAGGACAGTGGCCAGGGCACGAGCCGCTGCAGTCGTGCCGCCATGGCCGAAATCGCGCCGCGGCCACGCACATCCAATATCGCAAACCAATCCATTGCGGATTGGGACGATCCGCGAGCTCCAGAGCATCTGGGACGCGACTGAAGATTAAGTGATCTCAATCGCGATACCACAATAGGAAGCCGTGTCGGAGCAGGCGAACCCGGTTCGCCTGCACGGGTCAATTTGCGCCAGGTTCGCTATGAGTCGAGAAGGCATGGCGGCGAAGCAAGCGTCTATGGCTGCGATTGTAGAACTTGCGACACATTGTCGAGGCCGTGACATGCGCGCGACCTGTCTCAACCGAGATAAATGAACGACCGACGTTTGGCACAATCCTTGTAAGGAAGATGCGGTCCATATCGCCTGACCAAGGAATCGGAGTGATGGCTTACAAGATAATCGCGTCTCAGTGCACCGCGTGCGGAGCATGCGAGTTCGAATGTCCCAATGACGCAATCAGTCTCAAGAACGACATGTACGCCATCAATCCGAAGAAATGCACCCAATGCGAGGGGCACTTCGAGGCTCCGCAATGCGCCGTTGTATGTCCGGTCCCCGGCACCTGCGTACCAGCGTAAGGGAGCGGCCGATGAGTGGCTCCGCAGCGCGCAGCGAGCTTGAGATGCTATCGGCGGCTATCACCTTTGCGGTCGACGGCCCGATTGCGCCCGCCGCGCTCGAGGGGGCCGTGATCCCCGCGGTGGGGTGTGCGCGCCGCACAACTCGCCGAAATTGCTTAGCATCATCCTTACGTGGTCGGAGCGGACAATGGTAGCTGTACAAGAGACGGTCGAGCGCGTCCGTCGCATCGACGTCGATCAATATCGATATGGGTTTGAGACGCTGATCGAGTCCGACAAGGCCCCCAAGGGGCTGTCGGAAGACACCGTCCGATTTATCTCCGCGAAAAAGGACGAGCCGGCCTGGATGCTGGAATGGCGCCTGGAGGCGTTTCGCCGCTGGCTGACCATGACCGAGCCGACCTGGGCCCGCGTCGCCTATCCGAAGATCGATTATCAGGACATCTACTATTACGCGGCGCCGAAGCCGAAGAAGGCGCTGTCCTCGATCGATGAGATCGATCCCGAAATCCTCAAGACTTACGAGAAGCTCGGCATCCCGCTTCGTGAGGTGGCGATCCTCGAGGGCGTCGAGCCTGCGCCCGGCGGCGAGCCGTCGGCCAGCCGCAAGATCGCGGTCGACGCCGTGTTCGATTCGGTTTCCGTTGCCACCACCTTCAAGGCTGAGCTGAAGAAGGCCGGCGTGATCTTCATGCCGATCTCGGAGGCCATCCGCGAGCACCCGGAGCTGGTGCAGAAATATCTCGGCAGCGTGGTGCCGACCTCCGACAACTTCTTCGCGAGGTTGAACTCGGCGGTGTTCTCCGACGGCTCGTTCGTCTACGTGCCGCCGGGCGTGCGCTGCCCGATGGAGCTGTCGACCTATTTCCGCATCAACGAGCGCAACACCGGCCAGTTCGAGCGCACGCTGATCATCGCCGACAAGGGCTCCTACGTCTCCTATCTCGAAGGCTGCACCGCGCCGCAGCGCGATGAGAACCAGCTGCATGCCGCCGTGGTCGAGCTCATCGCGCTCGATGACGCCGAGATCAAGTATTCGACGGTGCAGAACTGGTACCCGGGCAATTCGGAAGGCAAGGGTGGCATCTACAATTTTGTCACCAAGCGTGGCGACTGCCGCGGCAAGCATTCGAAGATCTCCTGGACCCAGGTCGAGACCGGATCGGCGATCACCTGGAAATATCCGAGCTGCATCCTGCGCGGCGACAATTCGAGCGGCGAGTTCTACTCGATCGCGATCTCGAACGGCTTCCAGCAGGTCGACTCCGGCACCAAGATGATCCATCTCGGCAAGAATACTTCGAGCCGGATCATCTCCAAGGGCATCGCCGCCGGCAAATCGCAGAACACCTATCGCGGCCTGGTCAGCGCCAACCGCAAGGCCACTGGCGCGCGCAACTATACCGCCTGCGACTCGCTCTTGCTCGGCGACAAGTGCGGCGCGCACACCATGCCCTATATCGAGGCCAAGAATTCGTTGACGACGTTCGAGCACGAGGCGACCACCTCGAAGATCTCCGAGGACGTGCTGTTCTACTGCATCCAGCGCGGACTCTCGCAGGAAGAAGCCATCGGCCTCGTCGTCAACGGCTTCGTGAAGGGCGTACTTCAAAAGCTGCCCATGGAGTTCGCGGTGGAAGCGCAGAAGCTGATCTCGATCTCGCTCGAAGGGGCCGTCGGATAGTTGCATGTGCCGCGAGCATGCCAAATGCAGCTCGCCCTATGGAATGCCGTATTGCGGGATGAGCTAGTATGCCATTACTCGAAATCCGAGATCTGCATGTTCGTGTCGAGGACCGCGAAATACTTCGAGGGCTCGACCTTTTGGTCAATGCCGGCGAGGTGCACGCGATCATGGGGCCGAACGGCTCCGGCAAGTCGACGCTCTCCCACGTCATCGCCGGCAAGCCGGGTTACGAGGTGACCGACGGACAGATTCTGTTTCGGGGCGAAGACCTCCTGGCGATGCAGCCGAACGAGCGTGCGGCGAAGGGCGTGTTCCTGGCGTTCCAATATCCGCTCGAGATTCCCGGGGTCGCCACCATGAACTTCCTGCGCACGGCGTTCAATGCCCAGCGCAAAGCGCGCGGCCAAGAGGAGTTCTCTACGCCGGCCTTTCTGAAGAGGGTTCGCCAGGTCGCCAAGTCGCTGAGCATCCCGCAGAGCGCGCTGAAGCGCGGCGTCAATGTCGGCTTCTCCGGCGGAGAGAAGAAACGCAACGAGATCTTGCAGATGGCACTGTTCGAGCCGAGTCTATGCATATTGGATGAGATAGATTCCGGCCTCGATATCGACGCGATGCGGGTCGTGGCCGCCGGAATCAACGCGCTTCGTTCGCCGGACCGCGCGATCGTCATCATCACCCACTATCAGCGGCTTCTGAACCACGTCGTGCCGGATACCGTGCACGTGATGGCGAGAGGGCGCGTGAAGAAGAGCGGCGATAAGCACCTCGCGATCGAGCTTGAGGCCTCCGGATACGCCCGATACGGGGACGCGGCTTGAGGCCTCGATGGATTTTCAGATGAGTCCGGTTCCGGCTGAAACTGGTGCCGGCTGCACAGTGGAGAACGTGTTCGCTGCAGCGCGCGCACGGCTGCCGGGTGCGGGCCCTGTCCTCGATATCCGCACGAGGGCATTTGAGATTTACGAGCGTGCGGGCCTGCCACGCCGCCGCATCGAGAACCGGAAATACACTGATCCGCGCATGCTGATGCGCGATGTGCTCCCACTCGCCGCGCATCCCGATGCGGCTGCGTTGGCGCGGGCGAGAGACGCGGTCCAGCAAGCGGCAATCGAGCGGGCGGCCAAGCTGGTTCTGGTTGACGGCGCCTTCACGCCTGGACTATCTGATCTCGCCGAGCTCGAAAGTGGCATCGAGCTACGGACGCTGCGCGAAGTTCTGGAGAGCGCGGCCGCAGACGCCATGGCCGGCCTGGTGCTGTCGACGAGGGACGATCCGGTCATTTCGCTCAATACAGCGATGGTGACCGACGGCCTGGTGATGACCGTCGCTGCAGGCAGCGCGTTGAACCGTCCGATCCAGATCATTCACGTCGCAACCGGATCATCGGCATCCAGCTTTACGCGCTCATATCTGCACCTTGGAAACCGCGCGCATGTGGCCCTGGTGGAAAGCTTTGTCACGGCCGAAGGCGCGTCTGGCTACCAGGCCAACGATCTGATGATTGCTTTGCTTGGTGATGAGGCGGTCCTATCGCACCTTCGCGTGGCAGCAGATGCGGCCGATGCCGTGAACATCTCGTCCGGGATCACTGCGGTCGGTGCCAACGCGAAACTCAATCTGTTCAATATGACCGACAGTGGCGCCCTCAGTCGCTATCAAGCATTCATTACGCTGGCGGGCGAAGGAACAGAGCTCTCTGCCAACGGCGTCAACTTGATCAAAAACGAGCAATATGCGGACGCAGCACTCGTCGTCGATCACGCCGCGCCGCATTGCAGGAGCCGGGAGAAGTTCCGCACCGTCGTCAACGATCACGCTCGCTCGGTGTTCCGGGGACGTATCATTGTTCGTCCAGGGGCACGCAGGACTGACGGCAAGCTGACCGCGAGAGCGCTGCTCCTGTCTGACCAGGCCGAGGCTGATCTCAAGCCAGAACTCGAAATCATGGCCGATGACGTTACCTGCGGCCACGGCGCGACACTAGGGACGCTGGACCGGAATCTCCTATTTTATCTGCGCGCTCGTGGTCTGTCCGAATTCGATGCGCAGACGCTGCTGATTGAGGCATTTGTGGGCGAAGCCGTGGAGGAGATCGATAATGACAGCCTGCGCAATTATGCGGTCGGGCAGATCCAGCGCTGGCTGGAGGCGCGGCGATGAGCATGCATCCAGCGGTTAGCTCTGGCGCATATGACGTCGACCGACTGCGTCGCGAGTTTCCCGCGCTGGCCATGATGGTCCATGGCAAGCCATTGGTTTATCTCGATAACGCCGCATCTGCGCAAAAGCCGCAGGCAGTGCTCGACCGCATGATGCAGGCCTACTCCAGCGAATGTGCCAACGTCCATCGCGGATTGCACTATCTCGCCAACGCCGCAACAGAGGCCTATGAGGGCGCGCGTGCCAAGGTGGCAAAGTTCTTAAACGCGCGTCGAACCGAAGAGATTGTCTTTACCCGCAGCGCCACAGAGGCGATCAATCTGGTCGCCCAGAGCTTCGGGCGTGAGCGTATCACCCCGGGCGACGAGATCGTCCTCTCGATTATGGAGCACCATGCCAACATCGTGCCCTGGCATTTTCTGAGAGAGCGCCTCGGCGCGGTCATCAAATGGGCGCCAGTGGACGACGATGGTAACTTTCTCCTCGATCAATTCGAAGCGCTTCTGACCGACCGCACCAAGATGGTTGCGGTCACGCAGATGTCTAACGTGCTCGGCACCGTCGTGCCGGTAAAAGAGGTGGTGAAGATCGCACGCGCTCGTGACATTCCCGTGTTGATCGATGGCTCGCAAGGGTGCGTCCATCTGGATGTCGATGTCTGCGACATTGATTGCGATTTCTACGTCATGACCGGTCACAAACTGTATGGTCCCACCGGCATCGGTGTGCTTTACGGAAAATATGCGCATCTCGCCTCGATGCCGCCGTTCAACGGCGGCGGCGAGATGATGCGTGAAGTCTCCCGTGACGGCGTCACTTATGGCGACCCCCCACATAGGTTCGAGGCCGGCACGCCGCCTATCGTCGAGGCGATCGGGCTTGGCGCAGCGACGGACTACATCAATTCGATCGGCAAGGCACGGATCCGCGGGCACGAGCGGTCACTCCTCGCTTATGCGCAGGAGAAGCTGCGGTGCATCAACTCCTTGCGCATCATCGGAACGGCGGCCGAGAAGGGCGCGATCATCTCCTTTGATATGAAGGCCGCGCATGCGCATGATTTTGCCACCGTTATCGATCGCGACGGGGTCGCAGTGCGTGCCGGAGCCCATTGCGCGATGCCGCTGCTCAAGCGCTTTGGCCTGCTTGCAACCTGCCGCGCATCCTTCGGTCTTTATAACACGCATGAAGAGATTGATGTGCTCGCGGGTGCGCTTGTCAAGGCCCAGAAGCTTTTCTCGTAAGGGGGTAGACCTGCCACGATTTCGGTGGCTGGGCTGCCGATCCGATTGAGTTCACGCCTGCCAGGCGGACAGGTGCAAATGTGCAATTGCGCCGGGTAATGAGCTAAGCACGACTGGCCCGAGCGACGATGGATCGTCGTGGCGGCGTCGACAGGACCGACGCCTCTCGGCACTCGGGCATCGTCCAGGTACCCGCAATCCTCGACGGGCTTGTAGCGAATTTAAGACGTCGCCCGGCTGCTGTTGCCGTGTTTCGAACGGGACCAAACGAGGATCTCTCGAGACAGGGAGCGATGTCGGATTCGCAACAATCCTCCACCGCCATCGCAGAAGGAGCGCTAACTGACTGCAAACGCGTCAATTGTGATGCTTACACCGAGCTGGCACGCTGGTTGCAAAAGCTTTGGCCGAAGGCCGGAATCGTAACAGCAAACATCTGAAGGACATCAGCATGAGTCTCGCCACGACCCAGAGCATCGCAGAGATCAAGGCGCGAAACAAAGAGCTGATCGCCGAGGTGCTGAAAGTCTATCCGGAGAAGACCGCGAAACGGCGCGCGAAGCACCTTAACGTTCACGAGAGCGGCAAGTCGGACTGCGGGGTCAAATCCAACATCAAATCCATACCCGGCGTGATGACGATCCGCGGCTGTGCTTACGCGGGCTCCAAGGGCGTCGTCTGGGGGCCGATCAAGGACATGGTGCATATCAGCCACGGCCCGGTCGGCTGTGGCCAGTATTCGTGGGGTTCGCGGCGCAATTATTACGTCGGCACGACGGGCGTCGATACGTTCGTGACCTTGCAATTCACTTCCGACTTCCAGGAAAAGGATATCGTGTTTGGCGGCGATAAGAAGCTCGTCAAAGTCATGGATGAGATAGAGGAGCTGTTCCCGCTCAACAACGGCATGACCATCCAGTCGGAATGTCCGATCGGGTTGATCGGGGACGATATCGAAGCGGTCTCCAGAAATAAGTCCAAGGAATATGGCGGCAAGACGATTGTGCCGGTTCGCTGCGAGGGGTTCCGCGGCGTGTCGCAATCGCTTGGCCACCACATCGCCAACGACGCGGTGCGTGATTGGATATTCGACAAGAGCGGATCGAAAGGCGAACCGAAGTTCGAATCGACGCCTTACGATGTCGCGATCATCGGCGACTACAATATCGGCGGCGATGCCTGGTCATCTCGAATTCTGCTCGAGGAAATGGGTCTGCGCGTGATCGCGCAGTGGTCGGGCGACGGATCGTTGGCGGAGCTCGAGGCAACGCCGAAGGCAAAGCTCAACATTCTGCATTGCTACCGCTCAATGAACTACATCTCGCGCCACATGGAAGAGAAGTTCGGTATTCCCTGGTGCGAGTACAACTTCTTTGGCCCTTCAAAAATTGTAGAATCCCTCCGCAAGATCGCGAGCTACTTCGACGATAAGATCAAGGAGGGTGCCGAGCGGGTGATTGAAAAATACCAGCCGCTGGTGGATGCCGTGATCGCTAAGTATCGCCCGCGCCTGGAAGGCAAGACCGTGATGCTGTTCGTCGGCGGGCTGCGTCCACGTCATGTGATCGGTGCATATGAGGATCTCGGCATGGAGGTCGTCGGCACTGGATACGAGTTCGGTCACAATGACGACTATCAGCGCACCGCCCAGCACTATGTGAAGGACAGCACGCTCATCTACGACGACGTCAATGGCTACGAGTTCGAGCGCTTTGTCGAGAGGATACAGCCCGATCTCGTCGGATCGGGCATCAAGGAAAAATACGTGTTCCAGAAGATGGGTGTGCCGTTCAGGCAGATGCATTCCTGGGACTACTCGGGGCCTTATCATGGCTATGACGGGTTTGCGATCTTCGCGCGCGACATGGACATGGCCGTCAACTCTCCGATCTGGAAGAAGATGAAGGCGCCCTGGAAAGATGTTCCGAGCCGCAATCTGATGGCTGCTGAGTGACGGAACAGATCTCCGCTCTCCGCCGGGAGCTGAGCGACATCAATCACGATATCTAAGAAGGGTCTTACTTATGCCGCAGAGTGCCGAACACGTGCTCGATCACTTCGACCTGTTCCGCGGTCCGGAATACCAGCAGATGCTGGACAACAAGAAGATGTTCGAGAACCGGCGCGATCCCGCCGACGTCGAACGCGTCAGGGAATGGACGAAGACAGCCGAATATCGCGAGAAGAATTTTGCGCGAGAAGCATTGACGGTCAACCCGGCGAAGGCCTGCCAGCCGCTCGGCGCGGTGTTCGCCTCGGTTGGGTTCGAAGGCACGCTGCCCTTCGTGCACGGCTCCCAAGGCTGTGTGGCCTATTACCGAAGCCACCTGTCGCGACACTTCAAGGAGCCAAGCTCCTGCGTCTCCTCGTCGATGACGGAAGACGCTGCCGTATTTGGCGGCCTGAACAACATGATCGACGGGCTGGCCAACAGCTATCATATGTACAAACCCAAGATGATTGCCGTCTCCACCACCTGCATGGCCGAGGTGATCGGCGACGATCTCAATGCCTTCATCAAGACGTCAAAGGAAAAGGGTTCGGTTCCGGCCGACTTCGACGTGCCGTTCGCGCACACGCCGGCCTTCGTCGGTAGCCATGTGACCGGCTACGACAATACGCTCAAAGGCATCCTGGAGCATTTTTGGGACGGCAAGGCCGGAACAGCGCCGAAGCTCGAGCGCAGGCCCAACGATAAAATCAACCTCATTGGTGGTTTCGACGGCTATACAGTCGGAAACCTCCGCGAGATCAAGCGCATCTTGGACTTGATGGGTATCGAATACACCATCCTCGCCGACAATTCCGACGTGTTCGATACACCGACGGACGGTGAGTTCCGGATGTATGACGGGGGCACCAGATTGGAAGATGCCGCGAAGGCGGTTCATGCCAAGGCAACGATCTCCATGCAGCAGTGGTGCACGGAAAAAACCCTGCCCTTCATCGCCGACCATGGTCAGGAAGTCATCGCCTTCAATTACCCGCTGGGCATATCCGCAACGGATGAGTTGGTCATGACGCTGTCGCGCATCAGCGGCAAGACCATCCCGGAGGAATTGGCGCGCGAGCGCGGTCGTTTGGTCGATGCGGTCGCTGATTCCAGCGCGCACATCCATGGCAAGAAATTCGCGATCTATGGTGATCCAGATCTCTGCTATGGGCTGGCTGCCTTCCTGCTCGAACTTGGCGCCGAGCCGGTCCATGTGCTGTCCACAAACGGCAACAAGCCCTGGGAGGAGAAAATCCAGGCGCTGTTTGCGAGTTCGCCATTTGGGCAGAATTGCCACGTCTATCCAGGCCGAGACCTCTGGCACATGCGCTCGCTCCTGTTTACTGAACCTGTCGATTTCCTGATCGGAAACACCCACGGGAAGTATTTGGAGCGCGACACAGGCACGCCGCTGATTCGTATCGGCTTTCCAATTTTTGATCGGCATCACCATCACCGCTCTCCGGTTTGGGGATACCAGGGCGGTATGAACGTGCTGGTGAAGATCCTCGACAAGATCTTCGACGAGACCGACAAGAAAACCAGCATCCTCGGCAAGACCGACTACAGCTTCGACATCATTCGTTGATCGATACGCGTGCCATCGCCGGCGAAAGTCGGCGATGGAAGGACACGACCACCTGATCTTTGCAGATAGCTTCGGTTGAGAGGAAAGACGTCGATGAGTTCTCTACCGGCTACGGTCCAGGGCATCTTCAACGAACCGGGCTGTGCCAGGAATGCCAACAAGTCGGATGCCGAGCGCAAGAAGGGTTGCACCAAGCAGCTGCAGCCGGGCAGCGCTGCGGGCGGCTGCGCCTTCGACGGCGCAAAGATCGCGCTGCAGCCTTTCACCGACGTAGCTCACCTGGTGCACGGTCCGATCGCGTGCGAAGGCAATTCGTGGGACAACCGGGGTGCGGTGTCTTCGGGCCCAAGCCTGTGGCGTACCGGATTTACAACCGACATGACGGAAACCGACGTCGTATTTGGAGGCGAGAAGCGACTCTACAAGGCGATCAAGGAGATCGTCGACAAATGCGACCCGCCCGCCATCTTCGTCTATCAGACCTGTATTCCCGCCATGATAGGCGATGATATCGATGCGGTCTGCAAGTCTGCTTCGCAAAAATTCGGCAAGCCGATTATCCCCGTCAATGCGCCGGGCTTCGTCGGTTCCAAGAATCTCGGCAACAAGCTGGCCGGCGAGGCTTTGCTCGAGCATGTCATTGGAACGCAGGAGCCGGACTACACGACGCCGTACGACATCAATCTGATCGGGGAGTACAATCTGTCCGGGGAGCTTTGGCAGGTCAAGCCGCTGCTGGACGAACTGGGAATCCGCATTCTCTCCTGCATTTCAGGTGATGGCAGATACCGCGAAGTCGCCTCGTCGCATCGGGCGCGCGCGGCCATGCTGGTCTGTTCGAAAGCGATGATCAATGTCGCGCGGAAGATGGAGCAGCGCTATGGCATCCCGTTTTTCGAAGGTTCATTCTACGGGATCCAGGATTCCAGTGATTCATTGCGGCAGATTGCGCGGCTCTTGGTCGAGCGCGGCGCAGCGGAAGAGCTGATTGCGCGTACCGAGGCGGTGATCGTGCGCGAAGAGGCGCGGGCATGGGCAGCCATTGAGCCGTATAAGCTGCGCTTCAAGGGCAAGAAGGTCTTGTTGATCACGGGCGGCGTCAAATCCTGGTCAGTCGTCGCCGCATTGCAGGAGGCCGGCCTCGAGCTGGTCGGAACCAGCGTCAAGAAATCCACCAGTGAAGACAAGGAGCGCATCAAGGAGTTGCTGAGACACGATGCCCATATGATCGAGGACATGCCGCCGCGTGAGATGTACAAAATGCTGAAGGATGCGAAAGCGGACATCATGCTCTCAGGCGGAAAGTCCCAGTTCGTCGCACTCAAAGCGGCGATGCCATGGCTCGACATCAATCAGGAGCGGTGCCACGCCTATCTGGGCTACGTTGGAATGGTCAAGCTGGTTTCAGAGATTGACAAATCGCTGTCAAACCCGATGTGGGAACAGCTGCGTCGACCGGCGCCCTGGGACGCGTTGGCGAGGGCGTTGCAGACGCATTCCCAGAGTCCTGACTCCGTCTCCGATCCGGCGCTCAAGCAGACGTCCCGGCGCGCGAAGAAGATCTGCTTCTGCAATACAGTCGAGCTTGGCACGATCGAGGATGCCATTCGTTCGCGTGGCCTGACCAGCGTCGAGGCAGTCAGACAGCACACTAATGCGGTCGGCGGCTGCTGCAGACGCCGCATCGAGAACCTTCTGGCCTCTTCTCCGTCCGCAATGCAGGCCGCGGAATAGGACGCTGTCATGGCTACCGTCTCGATGCCGAAGAAGGCCTGCGCGGTCAATCCGCTGAAGATGAGCCAGCCGATCGGTGGCGCATTCGCCTTCATGGGGCTTCGTGGAGCGATGCCACTGCTGCACGGCTCCCAAGGCTGCACGTCGTTCGGGCTGACGCTGTTTGTGCGGCATTTCAAGGAGGCGGTACCGCTGCAGACCACCGCCATGAGCGAGGTCGCGACCGTTCTCGGCGGCTATGACAATCTCGAGCAGGCGATCCTCAATATCTACAATCGCACCAAGCCAAAGCTCATCGGGATTTGCTCGACCGGAGTGACCGAAACCAACGGTGATGATGTTGACGCCTATATCAAGCTGATCCGGGACAAACATCCGCAAGTCGCCAAGTTGCCTCTGGTCTATGTCTCGACGCCCGATTTCAAGGACGCGTTCCAGGATGGCTGGGAGAAGGCGGTGACGCGCATTGTCGAGGTGCTGGTGGAGCCGCGTGCGGTCAAGGCGCCGCGCAATCCCTCGCAGGTAAATGTGCTTCCAGGATGCCACCTCACGCCGGGTGATCTCGATGAACTCAGGGTCATGCTGGAGGATTTCGGGCTACAGCCATCCTTTCTGCCCGATCTGGCGGGATCGCTAGATGGGCATATCCCCGACGAGTTTACGCCAACAACCATCGGCGGCATTGGGGTCGACGAAGTCGCCAACATGGGCCGGGCCGGCTGGACCATCGCAATCGGTGCGCAGATGCGGCGCGCGGCGGAAGCCATGCAAGCCAAGACCGGCGTGCCATTTCGCCTGTTCGAGCGGCTGTGCGGCTTGATTCCCAACGACGAATTCATCGCTTTTCTGAGCGAAATCAGCGGTCGTCCGATACCACCGAAGTATCGACGCCAGCGCGGACAGCTCGCTGATGCGATGCTGGACGCGCACTTCCATATCGGCGGCCGTAGACTTGCGATCGGTGCCGAGCCGGACCTGTTGCTCGACCTGTCCAGCATGCTGCACGAGATGGGCGCGCAGGTGGAGGCAGCCGTCACGACGACGCAGTCGGCGGTGCTAAAGAAGATCAGGACCAGCGAGGTGCTGGTTGGCGATCTCGAGGATCTGGAAACGTTGGCCAAGACCAGGAACTGCGATTTGCTGATCACCCATTCGCATGGCCGGCAAGCCGCGGCGCGGCTGAAGATTCCGTTTTATCGCGCGGGCTTTCCGATGTTCGATCGGATTGGCGCCGGACATCAATTGTCCGTCGGCTATCGCGGCACGCGCGACCTTATCTTCGATATCGCCAATCTCGTGATTGCCGACCGCGAGCAGAATCATCAGCCAACGCCGGATCGCTGGCGGATCTCGGCACCGCCGTCAAAGTCCGGCCGCCGTAATGGCTTCATCGAGGCGACAGAGAGGTCGATGGCATGAGAGTCGCATTCGCGACCCAGGACCTGAGGCGCGTTGACGCGCATTTTGGCTGGGCCAGAAACATTGTGATTTACGATGTCGCGCCAGGCGGGCACGTGTTTTTGAAGGCCATCCAGTTCGACGGCGATCTCAAGGAAGACGGCAACGAGGACAAGCTTGCGCCGAAGATCGAGGCAATCAAGGATTGCGCCATCCTCTATGTCGGTGCCATCGGCGGCTCTGCCGCCGCGCGTGTGGTGGCCAACAAGATCCATCCCATCAAGGTCAACAAGCCCGAGAACATCCTGGGGTTGCTCGAAAAGCTCCAGCGCGTCCTGAAAGGGACGCCACCTCCCTGGCTGCGGAAGGCCTTGGCGAAGGACCGCAAGCGCACGTTCGACCTTGACGAGTGAGGACGAGTTGACTGTGGCTGCCGAAACGGTGCAATCCGAAACCGCGCTCGACGCTCCGTTCGTCAAAGAACTGCTCAAGGTTTGGCGCGCTGAGGACACCAACGGAGCTTGGGAGAGCAAGAGCGATCTCGAACTCCTCGAACCTTACGTTCTGGATAAAGCGAAGCGGCGTGAGTTGCCAATTGTCGGCGATCCCGATCCCGATACGGTCTGGCGGTTGGAGCTGTTCTTCAATGCGGTCGCGCTCTCGATCGAAAAGGCGACCGGTGTGATGATCCAGCCGATGCTGAAGATGCACCATGAAGGTTTTGGCCGCATGGTGCTGATCGGCGGGCGGCTGATTGTGGTAAACAAGCAGTTGCGTGACGTCCACCGCTTCGGCTTCGACAATTTCGCAAAACTCGCAGACGAGGGAGGAAGGTATATCGGAGACGGGATCAGTATGATTCAGAAATTCCCTGACGTGGCGAACTATTGAGGGCGGCTCATGAGCGATCGTGAAACACTGAAAGCAGAGTTGAAGAGGCTGTCGGCTAAGGCGCTGCAGGCCAAAATGGATCTGCACGACCTTTCGGAGGAGTTACCCGTTAACTGGACCTCGATCATCGCGGTGGCGCGGAAGGCGCACGATGCCTACGCCGAACTCGAGCGCAAGAGCCAGGATCTTAAGCGGCTGGAGAAAGCTTAAAAGGATATCGGATCATGTCACTTACCACGCGCGACGGCCGGGACTGGACGCCGGACTACCTGAATTCAATCGACGCCAAGAAATGCATCGGTTGCGGCCGCTGCTTCAAGGTCTGTGGTCGTGATGTCATGACGCTGAAGGGGATCAACGAGGAAGGCGAACTCGTCGACCTCGACGATGATGACGATGAGATCGAGAAGAAAATCATGGTGATGAACGATCAGGGCGCCTGTATCGGCTGCGGCGCCTGCGCCAGGGTTTGTCCCGCCAACTGCCAGTCGCACGTCTGCGGCGCCGCGGTAGCGGCTTGAGGGCGCTGTGTCCAGCTCTCCCAGACGGCGCGCAATAGTTCAAGCAAATCCGCTCGCCTATCATTTCTAGCCGGCGCTGAAGGCAGGTTGCCCTTGTCCTATCGCAAGAGTCGACTTGGGCCGATGAGCGCTCCCGGGCGAGCCCGGGCCGTCTGCAGAGACTAAAGAGCCCACATTGCTCGTGATGCCATGGCCGGTGGACCGTCGTTGTGCGATCGGTAGCCCACGGCAAAAGCATCTGATGGCTAAGGCGCGCACGGTCGCAGAATCGACGGTCCCGAACGTACAGCATTGCTGATCAACCTTACTGCTGGTGACGATGTCGTGGCTCAATCACGACTTCGGCAATGAGGAAGCATCGTCATGTGTGTCGTGGCATCAAGGATCGGCCAGGGCAACTTGAGATCAGCGCGGATCGAGGCGCACGCCGGGGAACGAGCGCATTGCCGATGCGCTTCGGTATGATGCTGAGAGCGTCCGGTTACATTTCAAAATCAACCGGTGTCGAGGCCTGCTTGTATCGGCGCTGGCCCTTATGTTCGGATATCGTTGTCCTGGAGCCGTCTCGCCGGCTGCGCTCATTCAATAGGGCAGCCGCCAATCGCCGCGTCGCCGCGATTGAGTAGCACCGATGTGCGCGACACTTGATGGCATCGTGTCAGGTTATTGTAAGCTAGGCCTTCTATCCCTGTCGGCGGGCTCGATCGGCACGGGCTTAGGTGCAAGAAACCATGCCGACAGGAAAGTTGAATCTGATGTATGGACGAATTGTTGGCTCATCGAGCCAGTCCGCCGGCGCTAGCCAAGCTGACGAAGCCGGTCCGTCGTCAGATAGTGGCCGCTTTGCGGATACGCTTGCAGGCATGCATCCGGGTAGTTCGTCGTCGGCTGCAACATATTCTCTCGATCCTCGCGCCCCGATCGTGGAGATCGAAAGGAGTTCCTGGAAAAGAGAGGTGAAAACCTTTCATGGCAATGACATCAAGAGCATCGCTGAGAATCCACAAGAGTACTCCGATTTTGTATCCAAGAAAGCTGTTCGCACAGCAACGGTTGCTAAACTGTACGGTGGCACTGACGAGGACGGAGATGAGACGCGATATTTCAGCTATCAGCTGGGAGACAAAAGTGTCGGACTTCTCAGGACAGAAGGTGGATTCCGTATCAAGGCAGATCAATTTCGCGAGCAGTTTCCGGGGCGAAAGGGGATTACGTCTGTCGTCGACTTGAGGATCACGCATCCGCTCGTCGAGAACGCTGGCGACATCCTGCTGGAACATCAACTTCGGCTTGACGGCGAGCGCGCGTTGGTCATGTCGCGTCCTGCCCTTGCCGGTATGGAACCGCGTTTGGCAGAGATGGGTTTCGTCCACTTGGGTGACTTGGGTGAGCCACTGGGCAACAACTGCTGGGTGCTTGACCCTAACCAGAGCGATAAATGGACGAAGAACTCCGAAGGGAAATGGCAGCGGGCAGGCAAACCTGAGATGTATCTTTCAAAGATGGAAAGCGGTGATGTCGATACAGAAGCAAGCAGCGAAGCCGAGCTGAGCGAAACGGATAGTGAGGCGTCATCATCTGATGATGATCTTTCTTGGTATTTTCAGCAGAGGATGAATCTGGCCTGAGGAGGAAAGGCGGGAGCGCTCACCAGGGGCGAGCGCTCCCGTCTATGCCGCAGTCACCGGCATGAATGCGACTGCGCTCGCAAATTCCAGATGACTGCCACGGATGGTAAAGGAGGAGGGGATGTTCCGCTCAAGTCGAATCCATTTCGTCTCGAGCATGATCTGGATCCGAAGGTCGTGTCAGCGCAGAGCGCGCCGCGGTTTTGCCTCGCAACAAGCGCGAAGCGGAGATCATGCTCGAACAACAGCCCCTTGGCCAAACAGCGTCGGCTGCGCGCGGCCGGCGCGCTCCTGGGCCTCGACCGCGGCGACCGCCGTCATGTTGAGCACATCGCGCGCCGTCACGCCGGAGGGGAGGATGTGAGCCGGCCGCGCCGGTCCGATCAGGATCGGGCCGACCGGCAAGGCATTCCCCAGCACCTTGATGGTCTGATAGGCGATGTTGGCGGCGTCCAGCGTCGGCATGATCAGGATGTTGGCCTCGCCCTCCAGCCGCGACTGCGGCAGCACGGCCTTGCGCGCGATCTCCGAGAGCGCGGTGTCGGCCTGCATCTCGCCGTCGGCTTCGATCTCCGGATGCCTATCCTTGAGGAGCTGAGTGGCGCGGCGCATCTTGCGCGCCGAGTCGGTGTCATAGCTGCCGAAGTCGGAGTGTGAGACGAAGGCGACCTTGGGCTTGAAGGCGAAGCGCTGGGCGTGAACCGCGGCCAGTGACGCCACCTCGGCGAGTTCCTCGGCGCTGGGATTCGGCCGAACCTGGGTGTCGG
>Ga0209589_1000111_pt1 | contig 82962 bp, 37 predicted proteins | sample CowpeawhiteBW_FD_187525 | JGI IMG/M metagenome (GOLD analysis project Ga0209589, IMG submission 187525) | Root nodule microbial communities of legume samples collected from California USA - Cow pea white BW (SPAdes) (version 2) | ecosystem: Host-associated > Plants > Roots > Nodule | place: USA...
TATATACATATATATATAAAAAAAATATATATATATATATATATATATATATATATATATATATTAATAAATATTTAGAGCATATTAAATTATATAATTTTTTTAAGCTTTTAATTATCCATTAATATCTTTAATTTAATAAATTAAAATAATAATTATATTTATATGTTAAATTATTTTATTATAATTAATAATTATAATATAATTTTAAAATATAATAATATTATATATTTATATTTATATAAAATATAATTTAAAAAATTAATTTTTTAATTAGTTTAATTTAAAAAATAGAAAAAGTTAATAACCATGAAGAATTAGTCTACTTTTTGACATGTTAATTTAACGGGTTAGATTTAATAGACCGACATATCATGTCTAATTAAACGCTTTAAGAAATGCACAAAATAAAAAATATATATGAATATAATAATTAATTAAACAAATGTGAAATGACATAAAGCCAAAATGATTTTTAATATGGTTAATTATGTAAAATTTCTAATAATTTTGATTCTTAGTTTTATAATAGATAATAAATTCTACGTAACATTTTTAAATTAGGAAAATGCTGTTTTTTCACAGTGCACATGTTGTTTAAAAAAATAGTAAAAGACTTTGTGACATTTCATGGTAAGTGGCCGGTGGTGAATAGATGTTTGATTTAATCACAAAATTTTATTAAAAAAACTTTTGATAAAAAAGTATTAATTAAATAAAGTAATTATTTTGACATTTATATTTATAGATGTGATCTTAATCTTGTATTTAATGTTCATTTCAATTTTGTTATCAATAATAAGTTTTATAAAGAGACAAATTCTATTTTTGTTCAAAAATTCAGGAACTATAAATATATTATTCTTTTTATTTTATATAAAATAAAAATATATAAAAACATGATTTTCTGTTTCCAAATTTTTTACACTGTTTAACACGTTTCAGCTTCATTGTCTCATAATTTATGAATTTTAATTTTACTTAAAAATTTAAGGATTAAAAGAACATTTAATTTTTAATTCTATATAAAATAAAATATATATCAAAATTACTTTTTTCAAATGTATAAAATTGTCATTTAATATATAAAGAAATTCATATTTGAAATAAATTATTATGTTTAAAATACTTGTTTAATTTGATATACGATTACGATACGTGTATCGGATATGACACGTATTCGATACATCGATATGTTTATTTTAAAAATAATATAATACGATACGTAATATATGAATATTGAAATGTGTACAATCATTGTTAAAAACATAACAAATATTTATTATTATTATTATGTGAATCAAAATTAAAACTATAGGTACTAAAGTTGTCAACATAAAATACATAAATTATTGTCATCATACCATTACAAAAAAAAAAAACTCTTAAATAATGACTAATTTTAGTAACCAAAATTATGTTAGAGATCAATTTCATAATAAGTAACCAACTTAGAGAAGAACTATTTTGGTAACCAAAACCTTGATAGGTAATATTGTTGACCAATTGAGAAACCAATTATTTTGGTAGTCAAAATTTTGGTAGCTAATGTTAGTGACCAATTTAGAAATTAATCCATAATAAAAACTATTTTAATTATCAATTTATAGACCAATTATGATTTTTTTGAATTATTTTAGTTGCCAATAATCTTTAGTTTCTAAATTGGTACTTAAATTATATGTTGTTATTAAAATTGATCATTATTCAAATATTTAATTTTAGTGGACCACGACTTTATAAATTATATACTTCATTGATAAATATCAATAGAGTATCATAAAATATCATATATGGATACATATATAACACAGATAATGATCCAAGTTGAAGTATCAGTGCATCATAGCTTGTTTCCTATGATTTTGGTATAATTCTTTTTATCATTTTCTTTACAATATAAGACACACATAGGTATTTCTCTATGTAATATATAATTAAAAATAAACCCAATTTATGATTCTATCATAAAATCTTATTATATAATTAAAATTATATTTTTTATGAAGTTATATAAAATAAAACATTTATACAATATAAAAGTAGGATTTTCTATTTAATTAATACAACGAGCAATTAATTTAGAAGTAAAATTTCATTTTAGTTTATAAAACGGAATATACTACTTACACACAAATATCAAAGTTTTATAAAATAAATAAGAAAATTTAAATTTAATTTACCATATATTATTTTGTTTGAAAAGTTAAAATAACTCATGTAATTAACATATTTTAATTACTTAAATAAATATTTAAGTCATTAACTTTAATTTTTTAAAACTAGTGAACAAAACTAATTTTAGAGAAATGATGTAATTCTTATAGTTCATTATTTTATTTTGTAAAGATAAGTTTCAGACAACATCATTTTTAATATATATATATATATATATATATATATATATATATATATATATATATATATATATATATTAAAAATAAATCTGTAAGATAAATATATTAAAATTTTCTTAAAAAAATGAAAAAAATATTCTTAAATAGTGAGCAGATATTTTACTTTTGATCACATCAATATTTTAATTAATATAATAAATTTGAATAAATAATTTTGGAGAAACTATATTTTTTCTTTTTTACAATTTAAAAAAAATATTCTAGATATAAAAAAAAAGGTGTTTAAAAAGTTAAGAACAGGAAATATACTTAATTTATTGATAAACCTTTTTACTAGAAAATTAAACTGAACTTTAATAAAAACTGCATTTTATTATTTTAATTAATCTATAACTATATATCTACAACAATATATAAAAGATGATTTGTTTATATTCACAATTACTCATTTCTAATTTATTATTAGTAATATAATTATTTATATATTTTTCAAAGACTAATAATTATTTATATGTTTTATATAAAATTATTATAACAATAATTTTGTTTCATTTATCACTTTTTATTTTTAATAAATATAAATTTATTTTATATACTAACTAAATAAGATTATAATATCATTATCACCTAATATAATATTATATATATTTAAAAATCATATATTTTATAAAAAGTTAAAAAATACCATTTAGAGAAATAATTAAATAAATTATATTAGAAATAGAAAAACAATATTAGTTAAGTATATAAAATAGAATATTTATATTAACTTTTATATAAATTTCGACAAATTAAATTTAAATATAATTTTATTATTTAAAAAATGGATGGAAATGCTACTTTCAATACAAATCAGATAAAAAAGAAAAATTATTTATGGAATAAAAGAACTTTTGAAACTGTTTCACTTGAATCCAATCACATAGAATGTGCAGATGAAACATTTTACCATTTCCTTACCCGCCTCCAGCAACGCCGAGTTTCAGCGCCAATGACATGTCACTACAACCATAAAAACCCTACAAAAATTAATTTTACCCGCGCGGACTTAAAGGCGGGGCAAGCTGACCCGTTTATAAAATTAAAGAAATTGAAATTGTGATGCAGTGAGTGAAGTGGTGGTGAGGTAAAAAAGTAATTTTGTTCATTAATTTGTATAGTCCCTTCTTCACGGAACGCAAAAGCTCCCTTCTTCGCGAAACTCCCTCTCTTCCCTGAAAAACGAAATGCGAACGCTGTGAAAATCGAGGCAGCAGCAACACGGTGTTTCCTTGGTCAGCGGCGCCACACATCCAGCGGAGGCGCAACCGTAGGAGTTAGGGTACCAGCGAACGCGGTGGCGCAACCCTAGGAGTTAGGCTTCCAGCGAAGGCGGCGACGCCTTCCTCACTCTCCAGACAGCTAGCGACGCCTCCGTAACTCCCTAGCCAGCCAGCAGCGCCTCTTCAACTCCCTAGCCAGCCAGCGGTGCCTCCTCCATCCCTCGAAGGCAGCGACAACGACCCTCGTAACGCGGTGCAACACTCCATACAATTCTATTTCTCTTCCGGCAAACCCCTCCCATTCTAGGTACGTATATGATTTTTCTATTAAATCATAAAATTGATATCTGTTGATAGCTAGTAATGACATTTTGATATGATAGTTCTAATTCATAGTTTATGCTTCGTGTTCTGTCAGCGTCTGTTTCTGTCAATTCTAGTTTTTGCTTCGTATGATGTTGTCATCATAGCTTCTGTTTCTGCCCAATCGTGTTACCTCAACGTGTCAAATCCTTGATCTTCTTCCACGGTCATACCCACAAGTTAATTACAGACTGATGCATTGTATAGATAGATGGATAGATAGATATACAAACTGATATGATCGACCATTTTATCTTTGCAGCTGGTCAGAGATAAAATTTTCCATGGCTCCCTCGACTCAGGTTATTTACCTCTCAAAATTTATTTATTCACCAATGAAGGAAGAGATTTATGTTTGTTGAATGATGATCTTCATTGCAATATGAATTGCTTTTTCAGACTGCTAAACTGTTTACATTCTGCTGTTGAAAACAAAAAGCCACATATCAGACCTTCATTTTTCAAGGTCAGTTGCAACTGCACTTTCCTCAGCAGTTTTTTTTTGTTTTCATGTTTCCATTTTTTTCTGTTCTCGTGGTTCTACCATAAGTTTGGACTCATTCTTGTGGTTCCTAAAAGCATTAGTATTTAAGATTCAAATATTTACATAATGTTATAGTATATGTAAATGTGCAAAGTATATGTTTTAGTATTTCCTACGGTTTTTTGGAAAGCTTGGAGGGTATGAATTTGTGATCAGCATTTTAAGGTAAGTTGAAATTGAACCAAAGTGTTCAGAGAGTATGAATTTGTGATCACTGCATCTAACTTGATTATTAGTTGAATTTCTGGTGAAAATATGTCATATGTCTTCATCATATGTGAATAAATGTGGAAAACATTGATTTAGTAGTCATGAACGAGCACAACTTTTCATGGAATAATCATAATAGAATATGGAATGTTGGTGTAGCCTCTCCCCTTTCTCTTGCTTGCTTCCTTATTGTTTATGTGCATTTGCGTATCCCTGTTGCATAGGACATTTTTTTACTCAATTTTCAATGTTCAACTTAGATCTTCTCAACTAGAAATTGAAATGGATATTTTATTCTGGCAGCTTGGACTTGTAAAGAACAACATCTTGAATGATGAGTTTGAACTGGTAGCATCAGATTCAAGGGATGCCAATGCAAACAGTACCACCTTGTTCTCTGATGACACAGATGACAAGTCCAAAAGAAGCACTAATCCAGAGACTGTAGCATCAATCGAACAAGAACAAGAGGTTAATGCTAGAAAACAGTATTTAAACAGCAAAAGAAAGAATGTAATGGGTTTTACAGAATTGGAAATTCATGACTTTCTGTTTGACCTTGAAATTAAATGATTATTTCTAAGTTCAGACATTTTCATCTGTCCAATTTAAAAAAAAGTATTATTTTTTTCATGTTTAATAAAGAAAGCTCATGGGCTGGCCCTGGCCGGCAGAATTTTTGTGGATTTTTTTGCCATGTGGGATTTTTTATTGGGGACTTTTTGGTCCCGTGGACTTTTTTGGGCCTAACCCATGTCGGCCCGGGCCAAGTCATGTGAACTGGGCCAAATTGACAACTTCACCCACACGCTCAAATCACTACAACGATATCAAACTAGAAAAGAGAAAATCTATAACACCATATTCGATTAGTATTTGATTTGAGTGAATTCAAACTAAGATATTAATGTTGCATCTGCCAAGATAATTCTCCAGCAATGTTTGAAGGACTGGTTCATCAGTTGCTTCTGGGTTACCTGGGACGATATTTCAAAGATATACAGAAAGAACAACTGAAGATTAGGCTCGGTACGTGATTTACTAGTTGTGCTTCTTCAGTAATTATATTTCCTATTGTTTTTATGCTAATCTTTTTGGAGTATGTTAACGAGTGTTAGAATTACCCTAGTGTTTACGTTGAGGCCATTGCTGCTGCCCCTCAATCTTGTGAAGTTGAATTGAGTGGAAACTCAGTTTGGACTTCCAATAATGTTTATTTGGTCCTCTATTAATATTTTGAACAAAATAGTGCCTCAGTGTATAACTTTGAGGTCAAACTGCTCTTTTGAAAAGCTGAGGTTGTTGAAGGACCTATTTGATTCCAAAAATTGGTACTGACGAGTCTTTATGACATGCTGAGCTGTTCACAAACTGATAGCACTTGTATCTTTGAAAGGCCAAAATGGAGGTTTACTTGTTGATTCTGTTAGTCTGTGAATCATAGTTAGCCAGCCCTATTGCATCCTGCCAGTGTCTCAGTTGCTAAAGGATGTAAGGAGAAAGATCAACTTACATTTGGAAATTTTACACATGGCATCCACCTCAAAATTTGGTTGATTATGTTCATAAATGCAACTAAATTTTGTTTTATAATTAGTTAAAAGTAAACAAACACGATTGATTTGAAACATTTGTCAATATATGGTTAATAGTCATGAGGTTATTGAAATATTTAAAGGTGGTTGAATTTGTTTCTTAAGTGGTTAATAATGTCGTGAGGTCATTGACATCACCAGTGATTAATTTCATGCCTAAATATGGTTAATTTTATCTAGTGGTTAATAGTGTTTAGAAGTTATTGAACATCACATGTGGTTGACTACATATGTAAATATGGTTAACTTTGTTTCACAAGTAGTTAAGGGTGAATGAATGTAGTTGTATCAAATACCTATATGGGGTTAATAGTGACATAGGTTATTGAAATGTCTAATGGTGGTTAACTTTACCATAAAGTTGTTAACTTAATAGTTTTTGCCGAGGTTATTAAAATGTCTAATAATAGTTAACCACTTGCCAATCAAAATTAACCATGTCGCTATGTTATTAACCATGTGTGCTGGGTGTAATTGGGTGTATGATATTTTTGTAATATTTGTTTAATTCTTTCCAATGTGTACTTTGACTTATATTAGCACCTTTCAAACTGTATGAGTTAATTTGATTCAACAAGCTATCAATTTGTATTATATGATTAATCTCAAATGACTTTTAATCTTACGGTGCATGAATAAATTAGTGTAATTTTGCATCCTTGATACAGATCAACAATTCATCACCTTTTCGTTTTTACTTTTCTTTCACCAATTCTCATGAAAGAAATTGAAGAGTCATATAAACTTAAATTGTTAAATGAAAAGGAATTGAAGGAGCAAAATTAAATTTTAATTAGTCTACTTTCCAGTACTTCATTTGCCACTCATCATTCATTCAATTGATGCACTTTATTTAGATGTTCATTGCTTCATTTCCATTCTTTCAAAATAGAGGATATAACAACTCAGGTTCAACTAATAATTTTGTTTTGAGACTTATGGTTAAGTATTTTCCATCTATATATAGTTTAAAATTATTACATCGAACACTGTATCATCTAAACAATATACTTAGTTGGTTTTCGTTGTCATTTGTCTTATGATTCTGTACAGATTATGATACATAGTTTAAAAACCTAGCACGGGGATTCACAATTTGATAACTAAGTTTGACTAAATGCATAATGTGCTTCCATTTGGTTATTCTGTTGCTATTTACTAATAATTTTAATCGTAAATGCTTGCACTTTAAATTAAGAATTTTGGAGAACTGTTTTTTGAGTTGACATTTATTATTGCATAGAGGAAGTACTACTGGAGAATGTGGAGCTGATACTTGATGCATTTGATTATCTCCAGCTTCCCTTTGCACTAAAACAAGGTATAGCAAATTGATCCTCCTACAAACATATAGTTAACAAATGCAGCTCATTTCCATAAAAAATCTGGACCTGATTTTCTATTCTACACTCTGTCTTCTATTTATAATTATGCTGTTCTGTTTTTGATTTTTTTTGATAAAGTGGTTGATTGAAATAAGTGGATTGGAAATTCTCGTTGGAACTATTTTTTCTTTCCTAACGTTGCTTGAAAATTTGGCTAGGTCGAGTTGGAAAGTTAAGCATAAAAATTCCATGGAAAAAGCCTTGGGACCCCATTATAATAATTTTAGAGGATGTCTTTATTTCTGCATCACAGCGAGGTGATCAAGAGGTACTTCTTAATTCCAGCGTTCTGTGTCCAAGCTTCTTTTTTCAAGAGCAACCTATAACCAATGAATCATAACCATTAATGAAAAAACATAGTAAACAAATTTTAGATTCTTAGTTGTATCATTTGTAGCCAAACATTTTTCTTATGTATTTTATTTATTTTTGAGTTTATTAGCTATTCTATGCTGTTGTAATAGTGGGGTGCTGATGCTGTTGATAAAAGAGAATTTGCTGGAAAAAAGGCTAAGCTAGCAGCAGCAGAGTTGGGAAAATTATCCAGACGAGTGTGTGGTAAGCCATTTAACTTTGATTTGAAGTGTTTTTATTCAAATATATTTTATTTATTTTCTATGTAAGAAGGGAAATTATTTGTCAAGCTCCAAATAAGGGTTCGGATTGCATCAGACCTTTATTTGAGAGATAGAGAATTTATTAATAAGTTCAATGGAAGGCCGCTAGAAGGGTTTGCAACTTTTTCTAAAGAAGTAAAAACTGAAATTTTCTTCTGTACGATATCAATTCTTAAGGTCTAACTTCTTGATAAGCTCCTTCTCCCTCTGCCTGTGGCTACACTGCCTTGGCATATTGAAGCCTTATTTTTTATCTGTTGTGAAAAAAAATATTTTCATATTCATTACTTAACATAAGTTAAATTGAGCCTTGGGGCAACAATAAGGTTACTGCTTTGTGACATGACTCATGTGTTCATATCCTGTGAGCATTTCTGCTTCTTGGGCCAAGGTCATGGAGATCTACCATTCTCAATTCTTACTGACAAAAGCCACGTACACTCCATTTTTATTCTTTACTTAATAAATAACAATTAACATTGACATCGTTTTCCATTTTGCCATGGTAAGTTTCCTTCTCAATTCCAACATATCTTAGCAATGAATATTTAAAGGACTTTTATTAAGCTTAGATTTTCATGTTAATGAATGAATTTCTATTTCTTCATTTATACAAAACTCATCTTGGTCTTTCGAAAATATTTGAGCTGAACTAAATGGATTTTGAATTAAATTGTATTAAAAAACTGAATTGTTTAGAACAACTAAACAAAATTGTTATGCTAGTTTAATTTTTTACGACTAAATTGTTTTTAAATAGAACTGTTTGAACTAAATTGGACTGTGACTTATGAGATTGGAAAACATATTCTAAAATAAGCTGGCCATTGGTAACAATTCAAAAAATTCAGATAGTTCAAGCAATTCTAAAAAAATTTAGAATAATTTAATTTGATTCAATTCACTCAAACCATGATGTTGTTACCATTATACTATTTAGTTCAGTTATGTTGAATCACCTTTAAAATTCAATTTCAGAATAATTCAATTCATGCATTTGCTTAGCCCTAAACTTAGCAGGCCCCCCTTCTCTCCTTAACGGCAGGGAGGAATGGGTAGTGATCAATTTATAAAAAGGAGAATAAGGAGAGGGAGTGCAGAATGTATTGTCGAAGGAAAAGTAGAAATTAATGTAGTTTTGAGTTTATTGGTAGCTGTGGGACAGCTGTTTCGGTTGGGTACAGAGATTGCAATTAGTGGGATAGCTGTTGCAGTTAGTGGGACAGATGTTCTGGTTGGGGGCAGAGGTCTTCCTGGTGGAAAACCTTTATATTCAGTTGTTTTGTTGCTTGAAGGGGAGAGAAATTGTAGTTTTTTTTTTTTTTTTTTATGGTATGCACTGTAAGAAAGGAAGTAATTTTCCTTTGCTTTTTGTGTATATTTGGAAGATTATGGAGAAATAATATTTCTTATATAAATTTTTTTTTTTTTATTCCTTTCGTGTTTCACACCTTCAATTGAAGGTTTCCTATAACCAATCTATATGCTTTAAAGACGAGACGAGATCTTTATTATTTATTGGCTAATGTGTTTGTTTGGTTTTCAATCCCTATTAAACAATGATTTGGGAGCAAATGTTTTCTTATGTTGCATGCTTTGCTACAGAGGATAGTAGGATACAGTATCCTCCAATTGTTTTTTATTTTCCTCTCTTCTTTCTAATAAACATTTGAGAATTTAATAATCTTTCACAATATTAAATTTCAACTTTTGACCTGTTTTCTTGTGCTAATCCTTGTGCTGGTCAACCTAATATTTGGGTGAAGTATTTGTGTATTTGGTTTTTATATTAATAGTTTTTTTCTGCAGGTAGTCAAGCTGGGCAATCTTTCATTTCTCATGTCACTACAAAGGTAGGATATTTCTTTTTTTGCTAGGTATTATTGTTGTTTCTGCCTAGGCTACTCTGTTCATAGCAATCTAGTCTTGTTGGTCCTAGGTGTCAAGGACCAAGCTCCTGTAAGGTTGTGCTATTTGGTACATGCCCAGGAATGATTTTCGTTTGTAATGTACCCCTAATTCAATTTTCTTAAAGTGTGGATAGAGCATTTTTTGAACCGCTGGGTCAACCAGTCAAACTAGGAACTAATTTGGTTATGCTCGTTGATAACACAACAGTAACAAAGAGTAACTGATTCTATTTTTATCAGTTACCCTTTCTTTCCTATATATATTTACGTTCCTATGCATAGGTTTAGTTTGGTATGCTTTTGTAATTGACAACAGTCAAATACAGTTTTCTTTCTTTCTGTCTCTCTCTCTCCCAATCCTCTCTATCTTACATGGTATACAGAGCTGAATCCCATGGCCTCTGAAAATTCTTCTTCTGCCCACAACTCTAACACATCCACTGTTACTTCCTCCTACCACCCTCACACTTTCACAATACTGATCTCTCTCAAACTTAACTGAAAATTTCTTGATCTGGTAACAACAAGTGCTTGTCACAATCACAGGACTGCAACTTTTCAAATTTTTGGACGGTCAACTTTTCAACTTTTCAACTTTTCAAATTCTACCTCTTTTAAAGCATACTTGTTGCTACAAACTGGCTTAGGAACGGTTTCTAAGTTTATCTTCTGGTATTAATAATATTCTTATTGCTGTATAGGATAAGACTACTGTCATTTCTTTTTTAATTTTTGTTGTATGCATGGTTGATTCCATTTTTTAAGTTTCTTTTGCTGGACCTTGGTGCCAAATAATTTAAAAAAACGAAGCAAGAAGAAAGATTACAATTTCAAATTTATATAAAGATTTGTGCCATTGGGCCATGTTAGATGCTATTGAGTTCTGCTTTGTGGTTTTCTGTTTTAGTAGACTACTTGTGGGAGATATTTTATCCTCCTATTTGTGTAATTTTTTATATCTCTTCTTATCTAGTGTCTTTCTCTACCTAATAGGACACTCGTACTTGGTGCAATTAATGTTTTATGCCTTATTGCTTTTCTTTCAGATCCTTGACAGCATTCAAGTAGACATAAGGAATTTTCACGTATTATACACAGATATGCAGAATGATATGGTATGTTTATGTTGCACATATTCCCTTTCAAATTACTCAGGTCTTGCATGTTGCTTTTAAATCCACATATTTTAAGTATTTGCTTATTAACAACTAACTTTGGCTAACAGTTGTTTAATTTTAATGTTTTTCAGGGGCATGTTATGTTTGGTTTAAAGTTTACTAGCTTGACCATGAAGCAACATCTTATTGGGTAATGCTCTCTTATTTTCGTTTTACTTTTATAATTAGACCTTTTTTCTTTTTTTCTTGTTGAAGATTTGTAGAGACTTTTTTCTGGATCTATTTTGGGGCTGTGGAATATTTGTCGCCTATTCTGTGGGTGCTTATCTTATATCTTATTACGTCTTGTGTTTATTACATTTTTTTTATCTTACATCCCCGATCTTTTTTTTTTCTTTTTCTCTAAATGTTCATTATTTTACCTCTGTTAAAAGGAATGGTGACAAAACAAGTCATCGAACATGATACTGCACTGGTACCATGTTCGGAAGAGAGAAATCAAGATGGATTATAAAGAATTCTGTGTTTTGTATACATTAGTATTGTTATTTATAATGGAAAAGAGATACAATAAGAAAAAAAATCAATATCTTATAATAGGAAATATTTGGTAAGTTATTTCCCTATCTACCGTATCTTATTTAATAAAATCAAATCATATCTTTAATATGTGCTTTCACGCTGGAGCACATGTATCATATAATACAAGCTTATTACAAATGTCATTATCACAAGAGCCCGTGAGAGAACCATGTAGGCCCTTTTCGTTGTTAGAGCCAATAAGGTAAATAATGCCAAATAATATCTGACACCCCCACCTCCCACACCCCCTCAAGTGGGAGGGCATGACATCTGCTGTTGAGCAAAACCTGCTTGGATTTCTTCAAATCATACCATATCTTTCTATTTAATGTAATCAAATCATATCTAATAACACAATCAGATGAGATCTCTAACACTCCCATTCAAGTTGGAGCCTATGCATAGGGAGACAGACTTGTTATAAATGTCATTAATACTTTCCTTGGGAATGCAGGGTTTGCAAGGATTGTAAAGGAAGTTTAGTTCCTTTGTAAACACTTGTTGAACAATAGTAATTGTGGTATATTCAGTAGAAAAGGGTTCTACCTATGCATTTTGGGAATTTTTCTGTTTTTTCGGTCAAGGTGTGTATCAGCACCAGTAAAAAAAAAATGTAGGGGATGGTACTTCTCTAGTACCAAGTTGAGAACCGAAAAACTGAGAAGGGATATAAAGAATTCCATGTATTTTGTACACACGAGTATTTAGATATACAATGATAAAGAATGGAATCAATATCTAAAATGAGAATTATTTGGTAACATATTTCCCTATCAAATCCTATCGTACCTCCCTCTTTAATGAAATCAAATCATAATTCTAATATAATCAAATCATATCTCTGACCTCCTCCTTTGCTGTTCAAATTGAAATGTAACATTCTGTTGGTATGGTTAATGGTATTGTGTTTGAAATGTTGTCGTTCTGTTTCAAGTTTTATCTCAAGCGAGCAAATTCCAATTAATGCAAGTTAGTTGACTTAGAGGTGACTTGTTTTTTCTTCCTATATTTCAGGTCAGTAAATGGAAGGATGAGAAATGGCCAAGAACATAAAATTGTTGAAGTCAAGGGGCTTGAATTTTATTCCAGATTGTTTCATGGCTCCATGGACTTGGTAACTATGAACACTATGGGTGACTCGTACTCAGCAAGCAATATTAGATTGGAAGGAAAACATTACTATTCTATATTGGCACCATGTGATGCAACCTTAATTCTTTCGGTATGGACATCTTTAGTAGAACCCTCTTTCTCCATAATTCCACTTTAACTTTGCATCTTACTAATTGTTGTTTTATTTATGATTTTAACTCTATTAGAGAATGAACAGTAGCTTTATCTATTTCTATTACAAGAGAGAGAGAGAGACAATGTCTATGGTGTCCTGCTTGTGGTCTCTTTAATGGTGCTTCTTTGTTAGCAATGAAAAGTAGTTGCATGCCCTGTTACATGTTTCAATATCTTAAGTTCTAGCTGTTTTCTTTTGTAACTTGTCAAGGTTTCATCCCCGTGTACTTTTCGATCAGAAAAATTTCCTATTCATAGTAACTGTAATCAATGTTGTTTATACTGAGGTCCTATCTGCGGACCAAGATGGGGGTGAAATATTGTAAATCACATAATCCTAACACATGGATTGTATGATCCTACTGAAAATGCAAAGTTATACATGTGCATGAAAAACGGTGGGGTTAAAAAATAACATCTAAATAATAACATTTAACTAAAATTTAAAATTCATTATAAAAGGATCACATACAACGCACAACATGATTTCATGATAACACAATTATAAATACTAAAGCATGGTAAAATGGTTCCAATGTAACCCAAGCATCTAAACTTGAGGAGATTTTTTGGCATGAGAAGTTAAAGAAGAATATAGATTGTGCTGAGATATAGAAACCAGATCAACAGCATGAACATTGTAGTGTAGTCAGAACACCAGGTGGGAGATCAGAATGCGGTTGGTCGAAATTTTATTGCAACAACAGAAGGCAGACAGTGGAGAGATCAAGAAGGTAGGGTGTGGGATAGATTTGATGTGTGAGGAAACAGATATTAGGGGACTTTATGTGTAACGGAGCTAGAAGTTTAGTTTACTTTGGTAACCTGAATGGTCGAAAACCAAACACAAAACCATGTTACACAAATTGGAATTTGTAAAGAAAAACTTGCTGATTCTATGTTTCAACAAGCAAGATCAGTGTTTTTACTCTGATCGAGCATGGACAGCCCTCCATGCTCGTAAGGTTTTGCAATTTGATGATCTTAGCCACCATTTTGACAACCACTAACTTCATTTATTGCAATTTTTTGCAATACTCCAACCTTCTTTTGTATTTACTGCATATTTCCATTAATTGTGTAGTGGATGTGTATTGCATTCCACTTATTATTTTTGTGCATAACCTTCTGGTCAGTATTTGTGTAATTAATATTAAGACCATGGGAAGCTTTTCTTTCTTCCTACTTATGCTTTGCCTTTTAATTTGTTTTCCAGGACAACAGATTGGAAAAGCTTGATGGCAATACTCCTCAGTATTCTGTCACTGCCGAATTGAGTGGTTTGGTTGGTACTCATTTTGTGGACTTTGTCAATTTAACTAATCTGTTGGTATTTATCTTTTTCTGTTCTACCTGCATTGGTTATATGTAGTTCTAATATTGTCTCCATTTATCAGGTTATATCCTTAGACGAGGTTCAGTTACAGCACATGTGTCTTGTGTGGGATTATATTTGCACTTGTAGACTAAGAGAAAAGTAAGTTCCTTGCCATAGCTTGAGTTGAAAATGAGGAAAAAACAATTAAATACACTTTATATTTTCCGAGTGTGCAACAATTTATACAGCCTTGGTCATAAAAACTTATGCTAGAACTATGGACGTCATAATTGAGTCTGATTGCAACAAATAAGAAAATATCGACTAATCAATTCCGGTAAGGAATAACTAAATCTAAAGAAAGGAAAGAGGAAATAAACACATTAAGGTCGTGCTGCACATGTTACAACAGCTTGTAATAGTTGTTTTTGTACTGTTAAAGAAGTACTTTCTGGACATACTTTCACATGGTGCAGTAATCTTTATTTTTTTTAGAAACAAAATGACATCGATATATATGAAGCTAAACACGAGGCAAGGTTAAAACAGTGACAATTATTTACTGTTCACTGAGTTTTTTTATAACAATTTTAATTTTGGAAAAAACTTGTAGAAACTCTTCAGCTGATCAGATAATTTTGCGAATCTAATATTAAAGTAAATTGCCAGCCTGTCAATTTTTGTTATTGCAGTTGTTGGAAGCAGATCAGTGGATGTGAAAAATATTTCCACTTATCAACTGCTTGGTTATTGTAATATTATATCAACAGTACAATACTCTTTTATGAATTCCGAGTATATTAATTGATTTATGCTTTTCATCTATTGTATATTGCAAAAGGGTTTATCTAGGAAGACTTGTGGTTACACAAATTGTGTAATTCTCGTGTTCTGCGCAAAAGCTAGATCTAACTTCAGCACTAACTATGCACTATTCATTATAACATTATATCTGAGTTGAAGCTAAAACTGGTTTCAGACTTCCAGTTCTTATGCGGAATAGTGTATTAGAAGGAACAAAACTGAGTACTTTTTCAGTGACTCAGGATTTGTAATTCCTTGATAGAGCTAAACTGGTTTCAGAATTTCAGTTGTTACATTTGATAACAGAAGGATTGTGTAAATACTTGGTACTTGCATTAATTACTCCATAGCTCCTTCAAATCTTTGATTATCCAAATGTAATTAATTTGTTCTTTTCCCTTCCATAAACTGGGGATAATCGCCTTTTTGTGATCAGCTTAATAGCTATTATTCTGATTGTATTTTGCCTTTGGTTCAGTTCTTGCTTTTCCAATGAAGTTGTCTCTTATGTAAAAAGTATAGCTTTAGGTTTTTTAAATTTTTAATCTTTATGTTATACAGGTATGGACGCTTTCGCCCCTGGCATTGTCTTTTACCAAGAAAATGTGAAGGCTGGCAAATATTTTGGTGGCACTATGCACAGCAATCAGTTCTTTCTGATGTTCGTAGGAAATTGAAGAAAACATCATGGAGATACTTTGGTGATCGATTGTAAGTTCATGCAATATAATTCGTTCTCAATAAAAGTTGTGTTTGATTTCTGATGTCCATTTTATGTTTCTCATACCTTTTGTGGGCATTCTCTCTCTCTCTCTCTCTCTCTCTCTCCAGCTCTAGTTTTCTCTCACCGCCACTTGACTATGATAACTTTAGGCTTTACTTGAACGGAATTTGAATTTGCTATCTTTACCATGTCAATGTCATACTCTGTATTGCCTTGTTAGATGACTAATTATGATACCTTGGCCTCTAATATCAAGCTATGGCACAAAAGACAAGATTATGGTAATCATCGTTTTCAGAAAAACTATTTATGATATTTTTCATAGAGGAGCAATTGCTCTTAAATTTATCACACAGATATATTAACCTAAAATCCTAATTTATTATGGATATAATCTGTCCCTACAATTCAAAATCAAAGATCTTGTACTATAAATATATAATATGTTGTCAGCCTATTAATTATCCTAATTATGAAATGTAATTAAATTTCCTAGATATGTAATTTAAATTATACACGGAAATATTAAATGCAGCATAAATCAAGGGATTCTAACACTGCCCCTCAAGTTGGTATCTTTAAATTTTTGTCTTCCTTTTCCTACTTATAAGGCACAAATAGAAGGAGAAATGTAGTATACCTGATTTCCTTATGACATGTGTTGTTATGCAGTTTCTCCCTCACATTCATATACCTTGTCTTAGTAATTCTTTAAGTTTCCTGGATGCAGAAGTTTTCGACGGAAATATATGAACTTGTACAAGATTAAGTTGGATTTTCTCCAACAAGAACAGGTTGCTTCTTTTCCTTCTTTCTTTGAAAACATATTGATAGGAACCAAAATATATGTATATAATATAACCAAAATATTTTTTTTTCTATCCTGAAATATAATTTGTTTTTGTTTTATTTGTTATGTGTGTGTGTGTTTGTGTGTGTATATATATATATATATAAATACTTTTTTTTTCAATCTATTGTCCTTAACAATTATAAAAAGCATGTTTTTAGTGTCTAGTGAAGAATTAAAATCATGGGTTTCTTGATGGTCTAAATGAATTTTCAGTGTTACTGACAAAGAATTGTCATATTTTTATTTACAAGTAAATGACCATTTTAATCTCAGAAACTGTAACCCACTGTCACTTTGGTCGTTAGATTGTGAAGAAAGTTTCTGGAATTAATTCATTTATTCGAAGTCCCAAAATTTAGTCAGCTATTGTCATTTAGGTCCCAAAAATATGGTAATATTATTACTCAAGTCACGTGTTGGACTGCTGTGATTTGCATGTTATAGTTTTGGGGATTTTTTTTTGGGTTGAGGGACTAGTGTGATAGTACCCACCAACTTCAGAGACTAAATTGTTCATTTATTCTTTCAACCACTAAAACTATATTTAAACCTTATAGTTATGTAGAGAGGCATTTAATTGCATGAAATACATTTAGGATGGTGATGGTTTGATACCATTTTTCTTTTATACTAAATTCATAAATTATTATTTTATTTAAGTTTATATTATTATTTTACTATAATATTTTGTTATAAAGGTTTGTTGTCAAATGAATGTAGATAAAAAACGTCAGTGTCAAAATACATTTTTCCATACATTTAATTTGCGTGGAATACATTTAGTCTTTGAATGTGGTTTGATAATATGTAAGCAGTGTCTTAATTCACAACGTTGTGTAAATCATGATTCAGGGAAACACACTTTTTTTCTTATCTGAATAATTCAGCATCATGACACATGGATATGGAAAAGCACTTTTTTTCTTATCTTGTGTTACGGTTTCCTTTTAGATGGTATTAGAGCTTGATGCAAAGTAACTTTTTTAGTGGTATGCAGTTCACGATGCTATGCAGTCATTTCAGCAGCTTGAGACACTTTCTGGTCTTCATCTGTGATTGTTTTTTGCCACAATGAACTGTCATTTGTCAAAATTTCTGGCTGACAACACGTCTGGCTAATGAACCTTGTGTAGACTGGCTCACATTTGAAATCTTTAGAGACAGACCGAAAAGTGCTTAAATATGGAAGGAAGTCCTCACCTCATAAGTTGGTTCTATGGATTTGAAGGTGGTACTAAAGCCCATCCTAGATCCATTAAAAGGGCCACCTACCTATTACTCTGGCAAAAGCCAAATAGGCTTGGACATTGCGGGTGTATTGGGGAAAAAGCATGTCATTTGTCTAGAGATAGAATCTGAAAAGAATATATATGTGAGGAACAACTCTTTACAAACAAGCCATTTTTGCTGAGCTGAGTTACTCTCAAATCCTAATTCTACTCTCTTATCCCCATGGTCTGCAAGAACTCATTTTTTTTGGCACGTGCAACCAATTCATGCCCTGTATCAAAGACTTCGTATTTTTTATTCCTTGCATTGATGGGCTTCTTTGCTCTCTCTATCTCAACATGTTGGAAATCGTGACATTTATTTTTAATTTTCTTTCAATTAGCGTAGATATTTTATTTAGCTAGGTTCTTTCCATCTTTACAGCAACCAGTTTCTTTGTTTTACAAATAACTTAAACAGTTGTACTCCGCTGTCACCTGGCAGTTGGCATGTCTAAACTTATTAATAGGTAGCAAAATACATTTTCCACATTCCTATACTAAAACAGAAAAGAATTGTTTGTGTAGGGACTACAACTGAGTGTTTAGGTATAGTTTCTAAAATGAAAAATTGGCACAGCTATAAAGACCGAATGGCTGATTAAACCTTGTTTATTTAAATGACTTGTTAGGATATGTTTTAATGAAGGGATTGGGTGGCCCTTTAATTAATTACAGATAAACAACCTTGATAAAAAGGACTTCGATTAATTGCAAATACTAATGGAATGATGTAATTTTGGTAATTAGGATAAGTTTGGTATTTGCCTTATAGTTTTTTCTCTGTTAATTCAGTCTGCCATGTAGTTTAGCCACATACTGTTTTCATTACATTTTCCATTTTCTATTTTCAACCCATGGTTTAGAATATTAATTTTGTAGTGTGTCCTGTTAATGATGACTATATTTATGTTTATTAGCTAGTTGATGATGACATTCTTCGAGATTTGGAGCAAATGGAAAAAGAATCAGATTTAGATGATATATTGAATTATCGATCTGCTGCAGAATCTGAGATGGAGGTGAGTAGGCTCCAAGTCATTTAATGAGAACAGCGTTTGTTTATTGGTGTTATTTTCCTTCTTTGACTTTCATATTTTATTCAACTTCGAAATCTGAGGAATGTTTGTTCTTGGGGTATTCTCTATTACAGAAGGGTTAAGTGTCTTTCATCAAGTTACAGAGTATATATATATATATATATATATGTCCAAAGATGTTCTGTTTAAGGAACACGACTTTCCTTATATAGATTCTTTTCCTAATGCACTGAATTCTATCATAGATCTTAATTTGTATTTCTGCACAGGTCTCACTCTTACACCACCTCAAAATTCTCAAGCTTCTTCACCAATAACTTCTGTTACATTTGAGTCTTTTAATACGCTATGTATCACTCAAGGTTATTGAACTCGCGGGTTGACTCGTAAACCCGTACGAGTCTGCGAGTTTACTCACCGTTTATGAGTTAACTTGTTAATAAACTCGTTTTCTTTCAGACTCGAAGTGGACTCAGAGTAGGGTCGGTTGACTCGTACAAACTCACGAGTTTCAGACCGAGTCACCGAGCTCGTAGAAGGGGATGAAACGACCTAAAAATTTGTCTTCAGATTCAGATTTTAAACCCAATCAAAAGCCCCAAATAAAAAATGTGAACCAATTGAGAAATCGAAGCTCAAATCATAAACCCTAATTGCAGAACAAAAGAAGATTGAAACTTGAAAGTGCATCGCAATCGCATTGCCGTCGCGTCGTCGTCGTGTCGTCGTCGCGTCACACTCCTCTGACGTTGTAGATGCAGTGGCTGTCGCACTTCTCCCTTTGAGCTAGTTCAGTTTCTCACTTTCTCAGACTCACCTTCTCTAGCTTTTTCTATTTGAGTGCTTCGTGCTTCGCTTCGAGATTACATTTTAAGTTACTGTTATGCACACATTACATACATATATTCCTTTAAATTAATTTAAGTTGTTACTTATATACATACATATATATATATACATATATATATTTGTCTTTTTTCTTTTAATTTTTAATTTAATTTTTGTATTTTTGGTTTTTTGAAAAAATAAATTATGTCATTTTTAATTGATTGAGATTGATTCACAATACTCGAGAAATGGTTCGGTTAATCCTATTTTAGAGGCATTTGATCTTGATAATAAAATATTTGATGTCAATGTTTATGATGTACACTTGTCATCTGAGGAAGAGCATGATGGTAATGGAGAAGATGATGATGAAAGAGATAATGATGTTGGAGATTATATAATTAGAGGATTGGAGCTAGAAAGTTGAAGTTATTTATGTTGTGATTTGTATTAACTTATGTATTTGGTGTTATTTGAACTTATATAACAATGACATGTGTGTTGAACTAAGTTACTATATACAATTTTTCAGATGAAGTAGACTCTTACAAGTCTACGAGTCAGGTTTGCGAGTCGAGTTTACGAAACTCTCACGAGTCTACGAAACTCTCACGAGTCTACGAAACTCTCACGAGTCTACGTAGACTCTCGAGTCTACGTAGACTCTCGAGTCTATGTAGACTCTCGAGTCTGATAACCTTGGTATCACCTCTAACTCATCTTCTAGTCTGTTTCTGTTCCTAATACAACTACAATAGTTAACACTCATCTTATGGAAACTAGACCTAAATCTGTTATTCTACATGCCGGAATTCATCCCTCATTGTTTCTCTCATTTTGTACATAAAAATTTTAAGTAAGCACATGAGGATGATAATTGGTTGATTGTGATGGAGCTGGAATGCAACGCACTTAAGCAGGACGTGCTTGTGCAGCAAAATACATGGGACTTAGTATCTCTACCTCCTCATAGACAAATTGTTGGCTGTAAGTGGGCTTATAGAGTTGAGGAAAATGCAGATGACTCTATTGATAAATATAAATTAGCTTGATGTTAGGGGGTTTCATAAAGTACATCTCTTTGATTTTCATGGGACCTTCTCTCTGGTGGTAAAGCATATTACAATCAGAGTTGTTCTTTGTCTTGCTGTGGAAATTGGTTCAGCTTGATGTCAACAATGCCTTTTTGAATGATATCCTTGAAGAAATAATTTAAATGGCACAATCTCTTGGATTTGAAGTGGGGGACAAATCTCTTGGGTTAAAAGAAGCACCATAGCAATGGTGTGGCAGATTGCAATTTACACTTTGTTAGTATGTCTTTGTAAGCAGTAAATGTGTCTTTTTGCTTTGTGCTATAGAAAACAATCTCAGGTTGTATATTTTGTGGTATATGTTGATGATATAATAACAGGCAGCTCTAGTCCACTAACTCCACAAAACACAACAAAACTTCATGCAACTTTTTCTCTTATGGTTCATGCTCATCTAGACTATTTTCTTGTCCTTGAAATTAAATATTTGCTTGATAAGTTTATTCTTATAACTCAGCAAATATATTTCAGACTTGTTTCACAAAACACGTATTACTAAAGCTCATCCCATTTGTTCCCCTATGGTTTGCAAATGTAAGTTATCAAAGTTTTGGTTCAGTGGCTAGTATTTTGCAATATGCCACTACTACTAGATTGTAATCCAGCTTTGCTGTGATCAAAGTTTGCCAATTTATGGCCAAGCCACTGGATTCTCACTGGGTTGTGGTTATACACATTCTACAGTATCTTAAAGGTACTTTGCTCCTTGGACTACATTTTCAGAAAGCATCTCTTGCCAACCCTGAAAGCATTTTTCTGACGCTGATTGGGCATATGATATTGATAGTAGACATTGTACTTCAGGAGCAACTAACTTTCTTGGTCCCAATTTAATATCTTGGTGGTTTCGCAAGCAGTGAGTCACTTATTTTTGTAGCACAGAGGTTGAGTACAGAAGTTTGGCCCAAACTTCTACTTAATTAAGGTGGCTTTCTATATTTCATTCACTGAATTTCAAGTTTCATTTACTGATCCCATTCTTTGTGATAATCAAAGTGCTATGTCTATTGTTCACAGTCCAGTGCTTCATAGTCGCACTGAACTCATGCAGATTGGTATTTTCTTTGTGCTGGAAAATATTATGGCCAAACAGCTCTTCATCTATCATTTTCGTGTTCTTGACAATGGGCAGATGTGCTGATGAAGTCTTTATCTTCAACTCCTTTTGCTTTTCTTAAAGGCAAACTCGATTTTATTCTGAAAGATCTTCTCCTTGAGTTTGAGATGGGGGAGGGGGGAAGTTTTGTTAGAGTGTATATTACTAGGGTGAATAATTAATTATTGTTATATATGTTAGCTTTTATTGCTGTCAGCTATTCCTAACCATAACTTTTGTTGCAAGTGGTTGCCTATAATTAATCTTGTAAGATTCTTATCTCGTAAATAATGAAGACATTTTGTGATGTGTGATTTGTTTTCAAATCTTCTCCTTTTTATGTTTACAGGAATTTCTTTCAAGATGTTCTACTCCTAACAGTGGCAAGATTAACACTGATATTCCTGTAGAGAAGTCTTGCAATGATGAACATACAGTTAAATCTCGGGGATGGTTAAATTGGCTTTCTCGTGGTATGCTTGGTGCTGGAGGAACTGATGATTCTAGTCAATTTTCTGGAGTTGTGTCATATGATGTTAAGGTACTTGCATGCATCAATGCGCTTGCTGTGTACTGTTGTTTAGCAGAAAACTGGTAGAAATAAATGCTTCAGAAATATGATACGGACTTAGTACTATTGGGTAGAGTATTGAAGTGCTTGGTCATCCCCCTTATGCTATTAATGCTGTGACAACTAACTGATTAAAATTAATAACTCAAATGATCAATCATAATTCTTAACAATGAGAAGATGGCTATATTTGTTGGCGAGAGAATTGTTTTTCTTTGCTATTCTGTTAGTTCAGAACATATCTATATCCAAATGAATTGTAGACATCAGAATCACATACTACATTGTGTAATTTTCTGTTTGACATCACCAAAATGTAAACCAAGAAAACCCATATTTTATATTTTAGTATGATCGTTATCAGTTGTTTTCTGTATTTTTGCAGGATATGTCTGAAGCAACTGAATTTCATCCTGTAGTATCGTCCAGTTTTGATTCTGCTGAAAAGCATGAATTATACATTTTTTCGATGACGTTTGAGATTGATCAGATTTCTGCTACGTTGTGTAGCAAGTATGGCGCTCTATCCCTTTGTTCTCAAGCATTTTGAGATACTTTTTTCATCTAAATCCTTGGGAATAATTTCTATTTTTCACGTGATTCATGTTAGAGTAATTAATGCTTTATTCAGTTCTGTAGCAAGCGTCATATTGTTTATGTTGTTTAGTGTAATGTTTCTTTTCCAGCTGTTAGCCTTGTAGTTGAAACACAGTCCGGAGTATGAGTGAGATCATTTACTACATTTAGAGGAACCTATTAGGAATTCATTATATTCTAATTTTAAAACAGTGAAATCTGTGTTTTATTTTGTGTTTTTAACTCTCCAAACCCACTTTCCCTCACTTTCTCCTTGACTGTTATCAATTCAGCTGTGATTTTTTACTAAAAAATTAGAATATAATCTCAACTTTAGAATGCTACTCAGTTTTTCATATACTAAACTCCGTCTCTTTGATTTGATTATGTGTGATATGAAATTGAACATGTAGCCATGTACTCGTACTCTTAAGTAGTCAACTAATTATGTTTATTTTCCCAATCTTTCTTTCATTTTCTAAGGCGGCATGGTAAAGGAATTGCAGAAATAATTGTTGAAGGTGGAACTGTCAAGTCTAAGATCTACAAAGATCGTGGAATTGTTATATCCAAATTCAATTCTGGGAAAATGGTTGATCTAAGCAACAAGAAAGTCGTTGTGCATATTGGAGGGGTATCATTCTTATAATTTCTTCTGCATTGAATAAACATGTAAATCAATTGGGGAATTTTGTTTGCCATCTTTCCTTAATAGGTGCTATTCCAACTTCCTTCTGGATACATTGGTTCTTAATATTTCTCATTTTTTTTCTATACCCACCCAACCTCATAAGCTTCCTATTTCTTTACCAGATATTTTTGGCTGTTGGCTTTTTTACTGCTCAACATTCATTGCCAGAGAGAAGTGTTACTTTTATGGGCATTGGATAATTTTTTCTCCAGTTTGATATAAACCTTGCCCTGACACTTTTCCCTTTAATCCACGAAGTTTTGTTCCAAATTTTACTTCACTGGATTTCTAACATTATTTCATTTCATCCACCACAATGTAGAAAAGATACAACAGAATTATTGGAACTTTAGCCTGATAGTTATTCTACGTATACCATTTCAATTTATATTTCTTATTGTTATATACTTTGACTTGCAGCCTGTTGTTGAAAACCATTTACTGGACAATTTGGATAGTTGTTGCAGCATTCGAGTAAAATTTTCATCCCATACAGATATGGACATGTTAGTGAAGGTATGCAACACTGTTGGTATGCTCGTGTAGGTAAGCATATTCAAAACTGAAATGTCTTGTTATATCATATTTTCCTTTCCAATTCGTTTTAACAGGGAATACTCAAACAACTTGAAGTGACAGTTGATGCAAACATTTTATCAAATTTGTTGGAGTTTTATGACGTCTTTACGTCATTCAAATTTCATAATGAAAGGGTATTAACTATTTTACCAATATCCTGCTTTCATTATTGTTGTCCTCATTATTAATTTTGTATATGTTAGCATGCTATTAAACCCTACCCTCACTAAGTGTCTTTTTGAAGTGAGATCATTCTTTGCTACCGTGCATTGTGTACTAGTCCTTGCTGACTATTTTCATCAATTAAGTGGCAACTGACTTCTGCGTGTTTAGTTGTTAATGAGAAAGGTTTTTAGAATTTTAAAGTAGAAACTGTCTGATTTGCTTGAACAAAGAACACTAAGCAATCTGGATATTTTACACTAAGAAATGTTTACAGCTTGCTAACATGCTTTTACAAGATAAGACTATTGGGGTCAATCGACTAGAAAATTAATTATGGGGCTGCTTCATAAGGGTTTGGGTAAGTTTCTTCATTAGCATATTTAAAAAGGAAAAATGAGAGTGAACTTCTCCATCTGCTAAAATTAGCTTATGTATAAGCTAGATTGTAGAAGTTCTCATATAATGTTTCAAATTATTTTCAATTTGTGCATAAGCTAAATTTAGCTTGTGGAGATTTTTTTTTATTACTTTTCACTCCTAGAAGTGTTTATGGATAAATTTGTCCAACAACCTTTTACATCCAACACCATTCTCAAGCTGGAGGCATGGAGCATATAAGAAAAATGTGTAGGGCTTTGGACAATTATACTGAATTCAGGTTCCTTGAGGGGCTGAGACAACATTTACTAGTTGATCATTTAAAGTAAAAGGGTTGGTGATGGCTCTCTCAGAAAGGACTTTTCTAGACGTAATAATGATTGATAGGCACCCAAACACATGGGGAACCCACTCTCAAAAGCTAGCTATTAAGGAGGGAGAACCAAACATTCCATGGTACTTAATGGGGGACTTAGCAACCCCATAATATCCAAGTTCCTATGTTAGCATTGCTCCTTAGAGCTGATCTCTTAGTGACTTTTGTTCAACGAGACTTCACATATGATGACACTTTATTCAACCTTGCTCTACTCCGAACCCTCTGTAGGTACTCCGAACCAAGGTACTATGAACTAGTTTCAATGTCAATTGATAAGTACCCAAGCATTTAGGGAACCCATCTTCAAATTCACAAGGCTGGATATTGCATTCATTGTAATTTTGGTTGGCCAATTTATGTATTGTCCAAGGGAAGTTCATTTACAAGGCACATGTATAATTCAATTTCCCAACTAATCTTTTATCCTGTTCGGGATCTGACATTGGCTCCCCCTGATTTGGTAGAAGTTTAGTATTAGGATCTAAGAGTGTATCAAATTTTGAATTCATCAATCCAGGTTCCTCCAAAATATAAAATGCATACTTCCTTTGAGAAATAACAATACCAAGATATATATGAGTTTTCCAATATCATTGGTCTGAGAATGATTAAAAAGATGTTGTTTCATTTGGAGATGCCATGGTTGTCATTGCTTGTAAGAACTATGTTTCAACATATACTATCAAGTAGACACATCCAACACTTGAGTGACGATAAAAGACAGAATGACCTGCCTCAAATTGAGTTGTTTGAAATTTTTGAACAAGGTTGCTAAATTTTCCAAAACCAGGCCCTAGGAGACTGTTTTAGGCCATATAAGGATTTGTGAAGACAACATACCAACCCAATAAACTTCCCCTGAGTAATAAATTCAGGAGGCTATTCCATATAAATCTCTTCTTGCAAATCTCCATTGAGGAACGCGTTTTTAACATCTAGTTGATAAAGAAATTATTGTTGAAAAGCAGCCATGTCGCGGTGAAAACGGATGCTCTGACGGTGATGGCGGCTGATTAATGAAGTTTGTTGTTTGTTGGATCTATTGTTTCACTTGCTATCAGACCACCGATCAATATTGTGTCCATGCTTAAGATATATATGGCTCGGCGTGAGGAGGTGTTTTGGAAGTCCTATATCGATTAGAGATATGGCCAATTTACATTAGTGTGTGCAAACTTCACCTTACAAACTAGTTTTGTGGGGTCCAGTTAAGCTTAAAATTCACTTAACAATTTTTGATGATTAATCTGCATGGGGTTTTTTCCTTTCTGTAGAGGATAATTAGATTAGGTGAAAGTAGGAAACCAAATTCTAAAGAGAGAAGAAAATATTACAATAATGAATTATCTAAAAATTAGCTAAATAAAAACAGTAATAGAGTATTCATACTAAAAAATGTATTATTACTGACTATAGGGAAACAAATCAATCACACAATCAAACTGATTAACTGAAATATTTCAGGGGATCTAATAGAGATTTTTTTCTCTTTTGACTCCCAGTCTACACATTGTAGTTCCAGTTGAGGACGATATATTTTTGTTTGTATGTTGTCATAGATCTCTTGTTTCTGTCAAACTGCAGGTGTTGCTGTCACTGAATGGAATTGAAAATGACAATACTCGACTCTTATCCAAAGCAGAGTAAGCTGTGGTGTCACATTTTTCAGAATCCTTTTTTTATGTGGAATCATCTGTCAAACAATGATGGCAACTTTTGGGTTTCTTTCAATCTGCAGATATATTTCTGTAAACCATAAAAAACTTGTGTGGGATGTTACTATTGTTGATGTTTCTGTCAATTTTCCTTGGAGAAACACAGCATCAGAGTATAGCAACTTGGTAACTTCTCTATATTACCAAACTAAATATGTTTTGTGTCCAATATTGCTTGACGAGATCAGTGGACTAATTAGTTTAACTGTGAAATAAAAATGTATGCAGTCTTTTCTCGCACTGTGAGTAAAAACTTGGCTCATTACACTTTTTTGTTTCACGAGAAATAGCCATGAAACTTGAATGCAATCATCAATAACAAACCAACAAGCCCTAGATGGAGTAGGAATATTGGTGGGTTCCCAAACATGACTGTGTATATTAATACAAAAGGAATAGTTGTTCTATTCTTACTAAGGGGAAAATCAACACGCTTGTGCTCTGCTAATTCACAAGTATCACAATGAAATAAAATTAGATTCTGGTTTATCATAATATCTCATTTTTCAACAACTGTAATGAAAGTCCTGTCTGCAAGTGCAATTTTTTGGTTACTAGGACAGGGTCTATTAAGATATAAACTCACTAGATGATTGAGTTATGTGGTCTGTGGCTCCAAAATCAACTACCCATACACCTTCTTTAGAAGAATTTAAGGCATTTATTGCACAGGATAATAAATATTACCTGCAAATTCTAAGGAGTAATTACCTGAGTCTGCAGGTTTTGTTAACGTCTCCAGCTTTATAATTTTCTGTCAGCCAATCTATGGTTGCTTCAGATTTCCGAGTATCAGAAAACTGTAATTAAATCTCCTATTTATGCAATTAAAACTGTACAAAGAAATATTTACTACAACATAAATCAAGGTATTCTGACAGTTTTATCCTTAGTAAATTTTTGAATTACACTTTGTTTCATATTTATTTTTTTCTTTTTTTTTGCTTATTGTTGATGTTTTAGCACAGGTAATGAAGTCAAAATCTATATGTTTTAAGTCCACAAATGGTGTTGAGTCTTTTTCTTCAAAAGTTGAGGAGCAACCATATTCTGTGAAAAACTTTTTAAATTCATTGTCTACATCTGGGATTTGTATGGGCATCCAACTTCAAGATCTATATCAGTTTTTGGATGTTACATTGGATAATTTTATGGTAAGGCTCTCAGTTCACAGGTAGTTCTTGTGCATTTATATTTGTTGTTATTCATTATTTTTTAGTGTGGTAACTATTGAATTGGTTCTAAATACTTCAGATCACCATGATAAATTCTGATGGGTCAAAAGGAATTTCTATTCTTGACAAATTTAGTGTTTCGATCTTCCTGGCATTTTGCATGATCCCACACGAGACCATTTTGAAGCAATTAGAGGTGATTACTTTTTCAGTTATGAAGTAAAACAACTTGAACTTGCACTTAATACAAACATGTCTCCCATGCAGTAATTTTTTGTTCTTTCTTTGTCTTCCCCTCTCCTAATCTCTTGATTCCTTGTAATTCTTAATTTCAGGTTTATGTATCTATTGAATCTCTTAAAGCACACTTCTCTCCCTCAATATATGGTTCTTTAATGGAATTGATGAACCATATTGGCACATTGCATTTAATGGGTGAATTTGGAGTCTTAAACTCCTCGCATCCTCCCAATACTGTTTCAGTTGTGCCAGCATATTCTACTTTTGGCATATCTATTGTTTCAAAAGTTGATCTGGTTGATCTGGAAGTTGACTTTGAATATGGAGATAGCCACTCTGAGCTCATGGTTTCCTTACAAAAGATGGTCTTACGGTACGTTCAACATATGCATTCGGCTGTCTTTCATGGAGACTGCCTAGAACTTTCTTGACACTTGTGAATGTTATTTAGTTGAGTTTTGGAACTAGATTTTATAGGTATCTCTCCATTATGTGGTTGAGGAATAAGTTTGAAAAGATCCTAGGAGTTGTAACTTGATAATAAATGTTATGATTCATTTTGGTGCCATTATGAAAGAAATAACTTGCTTCAACATAACTTTTGCAGAGGTAAATCCTTCTTTTTCTAAACGCAAATTGAATGTAATTTTAAACTGGATTTTCATTGCACTAAAATCCAGGAATAGTTTAGAAGGGTATCAATATTCAAGAGTTCTTATCACATTTCTATACTTTTTCTCTGTTCCTATATGTTGGAAAAAAAATACTTAATTCATTAAAACCAATTAAAATAGTTGAATCAGTTGATTTTCATTAGTAGTATTATATATATTTTTCAACCAATAGGTGTGTCTTTTATTAGTAATAGCTTCTGTTCCTATATGTTGGATAAAAATACTTAATTCATCAAAACCAATTAAAATAGTTGAATCAATTGATTTTCATTAGTAGTAATATATATATATATATATGTGTATATATATATATTTTTTTTTTCAAGCATACTCATAAGATTAAATGATTTAAGACCTTGTTTGCTATATTTGGGCCAAGGTTATTCTTAAATCCCTATTTAGTTAAACATACTAGGACTTATAGGCTGGTATATTTAAATAAACAGAAATAATATATCTGTTTGTGTTTAAAGAATTCATGCTTAATGACATGTGCATAATTTTAGATTCATTTGTCTATTTAGAACTAGGTTTGTAGGCTTATTTAAAAGGTTTTCAAGTAAACCTGGTTAGGTTTTATAAAAATTGCTGCATTGATAGATTGGTCAGGTACATGCATTGTAATGTACAGCTTAGTGTAACCCTATTCTTAAGATTGTTTATGCCTGACCAAACTCCATAGAACTAACTTGTAAGGTGAGGTTTACTGTCACTTATATACCGTAAATAGCCTAATCTCTAGTTGATACAAGATTTCCAACGAACTCATTAACAAAAATAACCCAAAAATTTCCCCTTTGAGAATTGGTTATAGTAAATTGAACTCATAAATGTTTTGAAAGTTATACTCTGCTCTCCGCTCCCTTGAGAGATGAATTGTCTTGCACTTTAGTTCATTTTAATGTAAATGAACCCCATAATTGTGGGGATGAGTAATGAACGGGCTCTTCAAGGATTAATTTTTTCTTCTATTTTTTGTGATTTTTTTATGTCAACACCCTATTGGTGACTTTATGGCTTATAAATAGCCCATGGCCTTGTAACTTGACACAATAATTCTCCTCTAAAATCCCGTTGTTGATAGTAAAAGTTCAAATGGAATGATGGATGCTGAGAGTTGTAGTGAACAGAAATGATATTGCTTGAAAGTTGTGTTTTGGAGGGAGAGCAGTGTAATTTTTTAATTAAAGATCACATGCTAGGCATCACTAAGAGAACAGTGTAATTTAAGTATCTCTGAAGAGAGGGAATATAATATACTCTATAAGAAAAAATATTGGCTAGTTATGGCTTCAAACATTTTAAATGAACTAGTAATAAGAATGTTCATCAGAATATTTGTCCTTATTGTTTGTGCATCAATTTAAATTTTAATACATTTTTTTGTGCCAAAACGGAATGAAGAGAGCATGCAAAGGATTCCAAATGAGGGTTGCAATGCCCGGTGGATGAAATCTGTTGTAAGATTGTATGGATATCATGGCTTTGTTCTGTGTTCTGGATTTAGATTGCTTTATATATATTTATGATATTTAAGGGCATATGAAAATTTCACTTAACCATTACAGCCCCAACAATGCAAATTATAGATGTTTTCAAAATAGTCATCTTCACAGTTTGCTTTATATATGTTTTCAAAATATGACTTTTGAGTATATTTATGATATTTGAGTGTGTTGGAAACTTCTCTTAACCATTACAGCCCCAACGATGCAAATTATAGATGTTTTCAAAATACTGATCTTCACAGTTTGCTTTACTGCTTGCAGGTATGTTTCTACAGAATTTGAAGAGATTTTCGTCAGTACGAAATCTTTAGTTATCCATGCTAACAAAATGAAAGAGGAAAGCCTTGTGCTTTTATCTGGGAATATATCATCTCCTGGTTCTACAATTGGAGAAGACTGTGTTCCTGGATCAAATATTGAATTCAATCAACATTCTGATATGGCTTTGGTTGCTGATTCATGTTTTATCATGCATTATGAATCTTCCAGAACTGATGTGGTTTGTCATAGGACTTTTATGTACATAAGTAATACTGATATCCACTGCTATCCTCATATTACTGGACTGCTCATTGGATTCTTTGATAGGTTGTCTGCTTATACCAGCAGTTCTGAGAAATCCTCTGCCAGTAATACTGTTGACTTTTCAAAAATTTTCTCAGGTGTTGGGTTACATAAGTTTGGCTTCTCAAATTATTTTGATTTTGGTTCCACTGATTCTGCTTGCATTCCTATGGATTCCTTTCCTTTTGTAACAATTCACAATTCTGGTTCTCTTGGTAATCTAGAGAGCACACTTATACATGCCATTGGTGACTGGAGAAATTATTTTATCGAGAGGGACAGGAAAATAAAAAACTCCAACATAAACATGAGGATAGGGTCCGAATTTTTTCAAGTTTCTCCCTCAAAATCCAAATCTGGGATTGTGAGCAACTTTGATATTTTCCATACTGAATTACACCTATGTGGAATAAGAGCACATTTTCATGACTCATCATGTATTATTGGGACAATCATGGTGCCTACATCTAAGTCTTCTCTATTATTTTGTGAAGACAGTATGGATATATCTTCTTCTTCTGAAGGATTAATTCTTACATCATCTTGGGGCCCACGAAATTTTCAAGATTATCTTTGGGGTCCCTCTTCACCAAATTTGTCTCCTATTTTAAATATACGGGTCAGGAAAGGACAGAATATGTCTTCAACTGCTGATTTGGAAATAAGCATTGGCATTCAGCATGTCTACTGCATGTTACCTTCTGAATATCTCTCCATTATGATGGGTTACTTCTCATTATCTGATTGGGATGGTGCTTGTAATCACTATTCCTCTGGAGAGCACAGGGATATAGCTGTTGAAAATGAAAAGAAAATTACGTATAAACTTGAAATCTTGGACTCTAATATAATTCTTCCAGTGGAAAGCAATGACCATCAATTTATAAAGATTGAAATGCCACAACTTTATTGTAGTTTCATTGAGAATTCTGGTGCTGATGATGTATTAAGAAACATCCCTCCTGAATGTTCAGTTCCTATTCATAAGCTTGCCAAAAGAAATGATTGCTTAAATGTGTTTGGGCGAGACTTGTTCGTGTCATTCCTTCTTTGCAAGAATGATTTGCTTGGCTTAGCCAAAACTGAACGAATTACAGAATTTTTAACTAGTCCTTTAATTGCACCCATAAATGCAGATGTTTGGGTTAGAATTCCATATGAAAACAACTCTGATTGCAAAAGCACTTCATCAATATGTTTCATGACAAGCATCGGCAGTTGTCATATTGTTGCAGAAGGTATTTTCTTCTACTTAATTTGGTCATCCCCCCACCCACCCACCTTCCTTTTTTATTTATGTGCTTCACTATATTTTTAGATCATGAGAAGTTTTCTTCAATAACAGATTGCCACTTTTTTGATGGATGTACGGCCATATGTGATGTTGTTGAGGAGTTTTCCTCAGTTGATGATCAATCCAAATATTTTAAGTCAGATGTTCTTCAGTTCCTTAATTCAAAGAGAAGCATGGAGGCAACACAAACTATTTCTCCAATCCCGATGGCCTCGACCATATCAACAGAAGTTAAATGTTGCACACAATCTTTATTTATAAGCTTCTATCACAGAAAAGAAGATTTTATGGACTTAATAGCCAAGGGTGATTTGGGGTTCATTTGTTCTGCATGCATATTGAATGATTCCTTAGCATTTTTAGATTTGATTTTCACTACCTTTGTGTTTTACTCTGCACATGATTCTGTTTTAGCAAAATGCAACCCAACCTCCTTTTCCCTGTCAGTTCTTGGTATCTCTTTTTCTCAATCTATTGATGGGAAAAGTGAAATTGGCCTTTGTCTTTCTTCTGTTGATATTTGGCTTCATTTGTCTGAGTGGACCGAGGTTGCTAAATTCCTTAATAAGTTTCATGCAAATTTGGAAAAAGGTCCAGGCCAAGCAAATAGTTTGTCCGTGAATGCTTCTGAAAGCACCTCAATACCTTTTACCTCGGAAGAGGTCAAGAATGATGTCTTAATAATTAAGTCAGAAAATGTGTGTATTGCATTTCACATCCCTGTTTGGGTTGGCGAAGAAGCTTGTGTGGAATTACAGCATGCTGAAGGTCTCAATGTGAAACCTTCGAGTGTCTCTTTTGATATATTTGAAGCAAAGGATGCAAAACTTCTTACTGTTTCTTTCAACATGAATGGTTTTGAAATAACCGTAAGAAGCGTAGGTATCCAACTGAAGTCCAAAATGGACAAAATAAGTAGTTTAATAATTATAGTTGAGAATGGAAAGCATACATCTTGGCCGCTTCTTGATGTAATTCAGGTTGATGTGGTTGCTGTATTTTGTAAGAATCATCCTAACGCCATCAAACTCAATGTGGAGATCATATGTGATAATGCCAATATATGGATTTCACATCCTGCAATTCATTCATGGGGTGCTGTAAAATTTGATGTTCTGGAATCAGGATCTTCTCAAAATTCAACTATCAGCAGCATTACTTTCGAATTCCGCATGAGGAAGGTTTCTATTCTCATAACAGATGGAAGGGTATGTTAATATCAGCCTGTACAATGCATTTCATTTTACTGACATTTGATTCATTAATTACTAATCGTTTGATTCTCATATTGGTTTATCAGACTAAAACTTTAGTTCGTATACTAATCAAACTCTTAGTTTTTAAACTGTTGCTGACTGATACTTATCGAAATTGAACCATGGATCCAAATACAGTTGATTTTGGGTCCAAAACACTCTTATTTAAGTGTTTTGTGTTCCTTGTAGTGGAGCCATAATGGGCCTGAACTTGAAGTTCTTGTCAGAAACATCTGGTTTCATATAGTTGCAAGTGGAAAGCAGATGGAATGTTCTTTCAATGGTGACCTTCAAGTAAACTACAATAACATAGAAAAGGTGTATTTAATAAAAGTTCTGTCTCGATAGATACCATTGTTATTGTTTTAATTATTTTGCATTAACAATTTGGTTGTTGTTGTGCTCTGCTAATCTTAAGGTGTCATGGGAACCTTTTATCGAGCCTTGGCAGTTTCTGCTGACATTAGTCAGGGAACAAGAAATGACTGTTCTGCCGAACAGGTCTGTTTCGACAAATATCGTTCTCAAATCTACAACTCAGCTGAACATTAATATCACAGAATCCTTAGTTGAGGTATATAAAATTTTGTTGTTCGTTTTTATGAGTTTTTCTAGAAACCTGTTATTTTACATCCTTGTAGATCATTTCTTTCCGTTCAGTTTATGGGCTAGTTTGGAAATAACTAGATCAGGTTCTTTGCTTTTGGTGACTGATCATTTTGAATAAAAGTGAACCTTGGACATGCCTCATAAATAGCGTGTCCTGGTGTTCGACTTATCGGATACTGATACGCTTATGACACTCGTACAACATGTATCAATGGCGTGCCCAATTTGCAAGACATTTTTTTTTTGTTTCTGACATGATTTTTACCTAACTCCAACATAATGTTATTAATCACAAATACAATTATTTTCTAAAAAATCCATAAACATTTAAACTTATTATATAAGTTTCTATTATGATTATAGAAATAAGGAAGAAATCTTATATTCTCATTTACTTTTCCTATTTTGGATATTAGATAGATAGATTAGATTCATTTTTGTATTAGGTGACAATGTGTTTAGATTATTTTATTTGACTAATCTTGTTTATAGATGATTTGAGTATGTAAATACATAATGATCTAATATATAGACCTGTGTCCCTGTGTCTTACATTTTGGAGACTAGACGTGTTGAAGTGTTTGTGTCTTGTCCAGTGTCCATGTCAATATCAGTGCTTCATAGATTTTGATAGGTTTACAATGTAATTATTATTTTTGTGACTGGAAAATTAATTTGAAGTATCAGTCCATACATTCTCCCTAGAGTTATAATATGTAATTTTGTCCTCAAATTTTAATATATTTCCGTGACATTAAATTTATAGTGAAGATTCCAGTTCTGTTGGCTTGTGTTTTCTGTTCTTGTTTTCTCCAGCTAATTTGTTTCCAGTGAATGGTGAACAAATTTGACTTGAAAGGATGGTCCTTACATTCTACTTTTGTAAGTACTGACATGATATTGTATGTTGAGATGGGGAATTTTGTTTTTCATCTTTCATTTAAACTTTTGGCTTGCATGGATATTTTGGTCTTGCCTAAAGAATTAGGATAGCAATCTTGGTAATCTTGAATTACTGTTTTGTCTGATTGTTTTTAATGTATAGTATTTGTCAATAATAGTGATTGTTAACCTTGAGTATTTCATTTTGCAGTGTCTTTCACGTGCTACAGAGATTTTCTTCGATGGTCCAGGTCTAATGAGATTGGATGATCACAAAGGCAACAAACTTTTGCATTCATCATGTGCAGAATATATGTCTGCTAGAACATGTGGCGCTCCTTATGTTTTGCAAAACCTGACTTCTGTGCCTCTTTCTTACCGTGTATATCGTGGGCTTGTCAATCCTGATGAGTTTCATGGTTCTAATGAGAATCATGCGAAATATGTGCAACCAGGTTCTTCAATTCCGATATACATGGATGAAAATACAGAAAAGAAACTTTCTCGTTTCAGGCCTTCTCATTCTTCTGATAGTTTAAGTGAGCAAAGGACAAATGGATTTACTCATCATTATCTTATTGTAGAGCTCGAAGGAACTTCAAGGTCATCTGATCCAATTTCAATGGATTTAGTGGGACTAACATGCTTTGAGGTTAATTTCTCCAAGTCTTATAATGAAGCTGCTGAGGATGGTAGTCTGAATACAGCCCCTACGTTGGTTGTTCCGGTTGTATTTGATGTTTCAGTGGTGCGCCATAGCAAATTAATACGAATATACTCCACTGTATGTACTAATTGGTTAAAGTTTTCTCTAGAGTCTAGATTTTCTGTTGACAAGGACATCTAGATTTTCTGTTTACAAGGACTCGTCCATTTTACCATCCTTATTAATTAGATTTTTGTTATACAGGTTGTTCTTCTAAATGCAACCTCAACACCTCTTGAGCTGCGGTTTGATATTCCCTTTGGTGTATCACCTACGGTACACAATTTTCTCCAACTATTTAACAACTTCTGCTGTTAATGTATTGTTATTTTTATATGATATTTTTTTGTGATGTATCATTTCATTAATTCAGCTATTAGGTCCAATACAACCTGGGCAACAGTTTCCTCTTCCTCTTCATTTGGCTGAAGCTGGCTGTGTAAGGTGGCGGCCAATGGGGAAATCTTACTTGTGGAGTGAAGCTCATAATCTCTCCAATCTTCTTTCAGTTAACAGCAAAGTTGGAAATTTTAAATCTTTCATGTGCTATCCATCTCATCCAAGTAGTCTACCATTTCGGTGCTGTCTATCTTTTAAGAATATGAGCTTGACTTCATCTGGATTGCTGAAAAATAAGGTCCCTGCGGATGATGTAAAGAAGCACTACATTCATCACCTGATCTTAAGTGCTCCACTAATAATTAACAATTACCTTCCTAAGGAAATTTTGTTGATCAGTGAGAGTGGTGGCGTAGACTATACTGTGAGAGTTTCAGAGGTTTGTGATTGTTGTTTTTATTTTATTTGTTCATTTAATTTGTTTTTGTCTTTGTATAGCATCTTCATTTAAGTGGTGCAACAGTCTAAAGACTTCACATATTTTCTTGTTTTAGGTGGGAACTTCTGTATACCATATTGATCCCTCACATGACCTAGGACTGGAGATCTGCATTGATGGGTTTAAATGTTCTAATTTTAAATTTCCTCGTTTAGAAACTTTCTGCACAGTGGCAAAGTTCAGTGAAACAAAGTTTTCATCTTCTGAAACCCTTAAATTTGAACCAAATAATTCTAGTGGTAATTGATTTATATGTTAATTTTTGTCTTGTGTTAGTGTTGTTCGTTCACCTCTAAATGTTTTGTCTTGCTCTTGTAGGTCCAGTATATATTACTGTAGAGAAAGTAATGGATGCATATTCTGGTAGTAGGGAACTCATCTTTTCTGTTCCCTTTATTTTATATAACTGTATGGGTTTTCCCCTGTGTGTGATGGAACCCACTGGTGAAACGAATGAAAGGGGATTTGTCATACCTTCTTATTTTGACATGGGTGAAAATGTAATGTTATCTTATAAAAAGGATGGTCTTTCCTTGCTTACATCCAACCGTGAATTACCTGTGGAAGTACCACATAATCCAAGGAGTTATATGAAGAATCATACCGTTTCTTGCAGAGAGGATGGTAGTGCAAATTCTATCGGCAATTACCATGAGAATTTTGGAAGGCATCAAAGTAAAGTTCATTCTATATTGGGAAATCCTTCTTCGGGAAGATTGAAGAGTACCCTGAGCTCAAGGATCCAGTCCACTTGGAAGGATTCAGGTTCTGGTAATCATGAGCATGAAAAGGTTCAGCCCTGCATTTATTCTCCAAGCCCTGATTCCTCTGTAAATGATGCTTTTGTTAAAGTCAGTAGATGTTTTCCTGAGGATGTTAGACAACGGATGCCATATTCCTTGTGGTCAAATCCATTTTCTCTGCTGCCACCAAGTGGTTCAAGCACTATCCTTATTCCTCAGTTGACTTCAAATTCTGCATTCATTCTAGCTATGTCATCTAACTCAGTTGCTGAACAATATGCTGGGAGGACAAATGCAATCACTTTCCAGCCTAGGTACATATTGGTCTTCATAGATATTGTTATTGATGAAATCCGTTGGTCAACCTACCATTGAAGGTGTAAGCTTTTAATGTTGTTTGTTCCTAGAAATGCCAGTAAAGCCTCTCTGGTGAAGTGCTCGGGAGTCTGATCTTACTCTTGATAATTTGGGAGTAGTATAGAAAATTTGTATTGACCGGCATTATTTCCCCTTTAGTTCAAAAATGATGTTCATTCTGGGATGTGTGTTGTAGTTGAAAACCATTCTGTTGCCTTGTGAATACCTTTAGGACGACAGATTTCTGGACAATATTCATATTTGTTTATGTTAGTGTCTTTTCATGTAATCGTTGTTATCTAAATGTGCAGATATGTAATCAGCAACGCATGTAGCAAGGAAATATCTTACAAGCAGAAAGGCACTGATGTTACGTTTTATTTAGGAATAGGAAAACATGATCATCTTCACTGGACAGATACAACCAGGTATGTATCTTGGATAGTTTGTATTGTTCCTTTATTCTGGACAAAGTGTAGTTGTTTGTTTCCAGTAGCAAAGAAGGTTGCTTTCAGTCTGTTAAACACATAGCAACCAAATAGGGCTGGATGTAAGAGATGGTTTTGAGAAAAAATGAAGTCTCACACTGACTAAAGATAATTTCATAATATGTTATATAAGTGAGAGCAATTGTCATCTTATAAACTGATTTTGTAGGATTAAGTTAGGCTTAAACCATTTCATAAAGTGATATCATAGCCTATCATAGATTCATTAAAAGGATCATTCATCAAGTCCAAGAGTGCCAAAATACAGTATATAAGTGAGGCAAATTTAATAAGTCAGTTTTGTAGGTTTAGTTAGGCATAAACCATTTTAAAACAGGCACACTGTTTGCACTTTGTATTTTGTCTTTTCTTTATCTCGTTCTTCAATCTGTTCAAACTATTTGTATTCTAACATATGACACAGGGAGCTGCTTGTTTCAATTTGTTATAATGAATCTGGATGGCAGTGGTCTGGAAGCTTTTTACCAGATCATCTGGGTGATACACAACTGAAAATGAGGAACTTTGTTTCTGGAACATCAAACATGATACGGGTTGAAGTGCAGAATGCTGACATATCCATGGGAGATGAAAAAATAGTTGGAAACATCAAGGGAAACTCTGGGACCAACTTGATTCTTTTGTCAGATGATGACACTGGGTATATGCCATACAGAATTGATAATTTCTCTAAAGAGGTCTGTCACTAGTTTTTAAGTTGCATTACTGCTCTAGTTGTGACTCCAAAATAGTTGAACTATTTTATATGATTACTAAAGGATTACTGTTTTTATAATAAGATCAAGGTTAGGGACGACAACGGGTCGGGTATGGATAATGTCTATCCGCTGCTCGACCTCCAACAAAAATGTCCACCCATTACCCGTCGGATCTCGTATGAAAAATACTTGTGAGTTTTAGAAAACTTGCAGGTATTTGTGGATATTTAAAAAAAGATATTTTATAAATTTTTAAAATAAAATCTAAATAAATTACAAAAAAATATAAAATTATATATAAATTAAATTTTAATTAATAAAATATAAATTAAATTTTAATTAATAAAATATAAATTAAATTTTTCTTTTTGCGGGTAACGATACTCATGGATACAGGTAGTATGATACGTGCACCCGATCCGTTTATAAACCGGTATTAAAGTACCTGGTACACGCAGATTCGCCATGGATTTTATCTTGGATACCTGCGTGCATGGGCATTTTTCCCATCTCTAATGAGAGTGTTTCCTCTTTTTTATATGCATGTTGATGTGTTTGTTGAGACTTCTCTAGATTTTCATCTGAACGCATCTGTCTTAACACAACGACAGAGTGTTATACTACCAGTGAGGTGAGGTACATATATCATACGAGCCATTTGGTTCTGTTAACAATCATCGCTTTAGGAATATTGTTTACCATTGGTCTCTCTATACAGCTTCATCTAATTTGGTTCTGTTAAGAATCTATGCAATTTTTTTTTCTTTAAATTTACATTCAAATTCAAAAGTCAATGCCGCTTTCTATTGCATTAATGGAAAAAACTGTATGAATGTATTGGTTGTATATGGGTACTTCCTAAAGACATGCACCGAACAAAATTCTTAATCTGTTGTCAATTGAAATCTATTTGTTATTTTGGTACTTTATAGAGATTGCGAATATACCAGCAGAGGTGTGAAATGTTTGACACAGTCATTCACTCCTATACTTCTTACCTGTACACATGGGATGAACCCTGCTACCCTCGTCGACTAATTGTGGAGGTAAAACTTTAATCCTTTTGCACAATGGAAACTTCAATTTACTTTATCTTAAGTGATAGCCAAAATTGAAGGTACCTGGAGAGCGAGTTTTGGGATCATACGACCTTGATGATGTTAAAGAATATATGCCTGTCTGCTTACCATCAACCTCTGAGGTAAACTATAACATGTTATCTGCTCATTAATATTGAAAGTATAGGGCTTTAGGCATAGAAGCAACTGAGAAGTAAACTACATGTTGTGTAGACAATTCACCAAGCACTAAACCTTTATACTGCACAAACTTGTAATCCCATTTAAATGGGGTAATAAATTATTATTTGGAAATGTGGAAACTATTTCTGAGGTCATGTTCAACTATTTTGTGATGTATGTAAATGATGTGATTATATCGTAAATAGGGAAATACGTTCAACTAATAAATTGGGATGGTCTCCATTATTAGCCAGTATTAGATTTCACTATATTATACTTTGAATGATTATAAAATAAAAGATTTGTGTTATTAAATACACAATTTACAACAATAAAGAAACTTTTTAATATATCATCATGATATCATGAGATATCATTCAAAGTTAGGGTATTTCCAAATTTCTGGTTGTGCTATTTGGTTCAGTAATAATTAGGGTATTACCTTTTTTATTCTCTTTGTGCTTATCAGCTCTTAATATTTAATGCAATCATTCCTTGTGATTTACATAGTGTAAAGTTCTACATTTAGAATTTTTTATATTGTTAGACATTTTAATTGTGGTAATTATGCAATTTTAGCATTTACATAATTATGGTAACTAGGCGATTAGGATACCTGTAATTATAACCCATTTTTTTAATTTCTATTAAAATAGGTGCATTACCTATGCTAAAATTCCAGTTTTTTAGTATTTTTCGCCCATTAAAATCTTTTATCAACAAAAAAACAACAAAGGGAATTGTTTCTAAGAACATCTATTTTCAATTATTATAAGAGGTTTTGGCAGTTGTTTTAACAATCTGATCTGAGCTATTTTATTGACATGAATGAATACACAATTGAAGTCTGTTGATTTTACATGTATTCTAGGACTCAAGTCTAGGTTCTACAATTTCAATTTTCTTATCTTAGCTTATGCAAATATTGATTTCAGAAGCCCGAGAGGACTTTCTATTTATCAGTACATGCAGAGGGAGCAACAAAGGTGCTAGAATGTAGTTAGATTTCATCTTATATCTGACCTGAAAAAGTACATTTACTGACCTCATGGTTATATATACATATATTTTCAGGTCCTTAGTGTTCTTGATTCAAATTACCATATCTTTAATGACGTGAAGAAGTCAAGTGCTGCTCATGCTACAGAGAAAAGGTTGTATGATCAGAATGTGGTAAGGGCTTCAGAATACAAGGAGAAAATATCAATTTTTGTTCCATATATTGGGATTTCATTGATTGATTCATACCCACAGGTAACTGAACTGAACTTTATTTTCAGGATCTCTTTTATTCCACTATCTCTGCTAATCATACTTTTATTTCTGTAGGAATTGCTTTTTGTCTGTATTAGGGATGTTCAAATGAATCTACTGCAAAGTTTGGATAGGCAATGTCTTTCCTTGCTAATATCATCCTTACAAATTGACAACCAATTGCGCTTTACTCCATATCCAGTATTGCTATCCTTCGATGGTGGATACAGATCTGGCCAAGTTGATAATTTTAAATCTAGGGAGGATGGTACAAGAACAAGAATCGAAAATTTAAGTCAAATGAGCAGCTCTTCTGTTCCTGTATTATGCCTAGAAATATCAAAGTGGAGGAAAAAAGACATTTCATTTATTTCATATGAATACGTAAAATTGAGGTTTTTATTTTCTAACTTTCTTGCATCTTTACAGTTTACTGTTACTGCTTTGATTTTTTGTTGATTATGTACTTTAAAGTCAATTCTTACATATTATGCTTAATTCTTGCAGGATTGAAGATTTCCGTCTTGAGATTGAACAAGAAGTCATATTGAGCTTGTTTGAATTTTTCACAAATGTCTGTTCAGTGCTGCAATACGGAATCATGCCATCTTCAGATCACTATGATGGGGCATCTCTAGAGAATTCATCCTTATTTGTTCAAACTAGTGATAATTTCAGATTAAGTGCCGACCAATGTCCTCCAAAAATTGCTCCAATGTTCAGTGGAAAACATAAAAGGATTGCATCTTCTCCTTCCATTGTTCCAATTGGAGCCCCATGGCAGGAAATCTATCTGTTGGCCAGAACTCAGAAGAAAATTTATATTGAAATGCTTGAAGTAGCACCAATCAAGTTGACTTTAAGGTCACTTGCTCATTTTAGGTTTTTTCCAACTGCAGTATTCAGTTTCTACGTGTACTATTTCTGAAGCAATGACACAAATTATACAAATGCAGTTTTTCCAGTGCCCCATGGATGCTTCGAAATAGGATCCTGTCACCCAAGGAATTTCTCATCCATGTAAGTAGAATTCCATTTTTCTTTTGGAAGTAATTTTGCACTGCTAGAGTATCAATGAAAGTTGAGCTCTTTAAGATGACTCACATCAGTTAGGAATATATGACCAAATTAGTTCTTATTAGATTTGGGCAGTGCTTCCCCTGGCCACCAAGAAATGTAGTTCTAGGAACTTCTTGTACCAAATATTTAGTCCTGGGCATGAGGGAGGATGTTCTACTTATAAAGTGGTTTGTTTTTAACAGCTTATTTTTAATAATTACAGAGAGGTCTTATGGCTCTTGCTGATGTGGAGGGAGCACATATTTATTTAAAGGATTTAATCATTTCACATCATATGGCTAGTTTGGAATCCATTCAGGAGATTTTGATTAGGCATTACAACCGCCAACTACTTCATGAGACTTATAAGGTATAAAAATGATTTATATTTCAGAATCATGTATCTTCACTATTCAGGTTAGAAATGCTAATTATGCATGAATTTCCAAAATCATCAAAATCATGTCAATTATCTGTAGAATTTTGTAACATGTTCATTCTTTCTATTAATGTATCTCATATATTTGAATTAGGATCGAAACTTTTTTGTTGAAAATATTTTAGTCTGCTCCGATTGGAATGATTAATTTCCTTATAATTGAATTGTAAGGTTCAAGGAAACATAATGAACTAATCTTTGTTAAATTATTACTTACTACCATGGCTTAATGTGCATTAAGCAATCCAGTTTCATATCTGTATAACACGATGTTCCATTATTTGGTAAATTTGAAGTTGTTTGGTTCGGCTGGTGTCATTGGTAATCCCCTGGGCTTTGCACGGAGCATGGGCCTTGGCATTAGAGATTTCTTGTCTGTGCCTGCAAAGAGCATTGTGAGGGTAAATGTCTTATATGCTGCCCCTTTTTATTTATGATATCCTTGCATAACAAACTATTTTAGCACTATTTGATCCATTTACAGAGCCCCACTGGACTTATCATGGGCATGGCTCAAGGCACCACTAGTCTTTTAAGCAACACAGTGTATGCTATTAGTGATGCAGCTTCTCAATTCAGTAAAGCTGCACGCAAGGTGTTTCTTGGTTTGAATTAATCAATGTTTGACTTGTAAGATTTATTTATTTACTTTCTTGTAATCATTGGTAGCCTATTTTGTGTAGGGTATTGTTGCAATTACGTATGATGACCGAGCAGGTTCAAGGATGGAAAAACACCAGACAACTGTAGCTTCTGACAGTAAAGGTGTAATTAATGAAGTCTTAGAGGTATGTCAATAATTCCATGTTTAATCTTTCCCAAAAATCTGTCCACCTAACCTCTCATAGTTGTAGTGATGTTCTTCAAGATATACTCCACTACCTCCTGGAATTCACCTATTAAAGTTCTACTCACTTGAATTAATATTTGGAATTTGGGATTGATTTTCCCAACTACAAGAACATAACTAAACCCAAGTGTTGATTACGGTGTATATATATGTATATATATGTGACACTTATTACTCGTAGCGTCTTCTGCTGCCTGTGCAATTTTGGTATTCTGCATTTCCACTACTATATCTATTCCCGCTCTCCATCTTCTTGTTGTTATTGCTGTTAATGCTATTTATCTGAAATTTTTTATATGATCTTTTTATTGAAGTTGTTTCTGCTCATCTATGTTGTTGATAGGGACTCACTGGTCTTCTCCAGTTTCCTGTAACAGGAGCTGAGAGGCATGGTCTTCCTGGTGTTCTCTCTGGTGAATCAATTTGAATGAGTTGTTTACAAGTTCCTTAATCATTTCAAGCAACATTAAGAATTGCCGGGGGCAATTGTTGCTTGAGATGGAATATTCTCTTTGCTTGGCTACTGACCGTGCTTTCTTTTTCTTCTTTCTCTGTTGAAGGAGTTGCATTAGGAATTACAGGACTTGTGGCTAAACCTGCTGCTAGTATACTTGAAGTAACGGGAAAAACTGCTCTCAGTATTAGAAACCGTAGTAAACCCAGTCAATTAAGACCTCAACACTATAGGGTTCGGCTTCGCAGGCCACTGTGCCGTGAATTTCCATTAAAACCTTATTCGTGGGAAGAAGCTGTTGGAACATCCGTCCTTGTGGAAGGTGATGACGGTTTGAAGTTTAAGGATGAGAAATTAGTGGCTTGCAAAGGCCTTAAAGAAGGTGGTAAATTTGTTGTCTTAACAGAAAGATTTGTACTGATTGTTTTCAGTCCAAGTTTGATAAACTTAGGGAAGCCTGAATTTTGTGGCATCCCAGTTGATTTGGAATGGATAATTGAATGGGAGATTGGATTGGAGAATATAATACATGCGGACAGTAGTGAAGGGGTTGTACACATAGTTGGTAGCAGACCAGAGTCCTTATTAAGGCAAAATCAGCATTCTCCCAAGGGAAGATCCGTACGTTGGAACCAATATGCCACTCATCTTCCATTTCCTCAGACAAACTTGGAACTATCAAGTAAGGAAGACGCAGCCAATTTTTTACAGATTTTATTGTCTGCTATCGAAAAAGAGAAAGGTAAAGCATGGGACTGTGGCCGGATTCTGCATCGTGCTAGAATGAAATAGGTTTAAGTTTAGTTATGTCTGTATTATGGAAATATAGTTTCTACCACTACAATGCAGATCTAGATTGGCATGCCTCCATAAATTGGAATCACCAAGTTTTCTGGCTTTGGGGAGGAAATAAGATAAGCACTTAGATACATGTCTTCATTCACATTTCAAATATGTATACATTTCTTTGAGGCTCTTTACAGTTTTAGGTTCAGAGTCCCTTACCATGCCCTTCTCCTTCCTCAACTTTCGACGTCTAGAACGAAGAAAACATGGAAGAGAAGAGGGAGGGAAATTTTGATGTAGAAAATCAAAGCATTGAGCAAACAACTTAGTATGTTTTCTCTCAGTTATGCATTTGTACAGAAAAAAATTGTATATTTTACCTTTGCCATTTTGTTCCGTGATGTTAATATTACCAACGATTGTGTAAATATTATTGCTTTTAATTTTTTTAGTAACAATATAATTAGTTGTGTAAGAAGATTTGTTCTAAGCTATTATCAACCGTTGTTGTGACGATTGCGTTCACATATTGGTAATTATTGACGCAATTTTTTAAAGTTAAATCATGTTCAGAGAAAGATTCTTAAAAAGTGTAAGTGTATTTTTTTTTCCATTAAAGAAAAGTAAGAAAAGGAAAATTTGTAGTCTTTTCAGAAGTAAACGGCCTCTCTTCTCCTTATATAACTGTGTATATGATTTGGTTTTATTTATGATTAAAAATATATACTAACTAAACATGGTCATATATAGTTTGGATATTAAAAGGAAAGTAAAAAAGAAAAACTAAATTAATTTTCTGTTCTGTTTTATATCGGTTTTATACTTTTATTATATTATTTTGTTAATGTGTCCATATATATATATATATATAAAACATTTTAATGACTATCATGTGATAAAAAAATATTTTCTATTTCAATATAATTAATGTTTGTTCTCTATAATATTATATATAATATTTAATATTAAATAGTTTGTTAAAACATTTATAATTTTTTTCCTTTTTCTATTGTCAAAACACGCTTGTACAGTATTGTATTAAATTTAAAACATGATTTTTGAAATGAGTTTCTCTTATATTTATTTTACTTCATTTTAGCGCTCTTCAATAATGTAACATTATCACGACACTTCTTTCCCCACCTCATTCATATATTAACATAGTGTAACTAAAACATGAATTAGGTTAGTCAAATTAGATATCTTTTTTTTACATACAATTTGTAGTATGTAGTTGAAATAATAGGTAATATAATAGTTTTTAAATAATTAATTTTAGTTTATATCAGTTTTAAAGTGTCAAATTACAAATTGAACTACAGCTTTTCAATTTCAAAAGAATACAAATCAACAAAAAAAAAAGTTTTGATTTTAAATTAGTAAGGAAAACCACTGAATGACTTCCATTTTATTTTTAGGGTGTGTTTGGATTGGGGGAGAAAATTTGAGAGGGTGGATGAATGAATTTAAAGGGATGGAAAAGAGATCGTGGTGTTGTTTGAATTAAAAAAAAGATAGTATGATTTAAGTGGATTTGAGATGAAAATTTACGAGAATTTGTGTATGATGTGATGAGTATGATAAGATTAAAAAATGTTTTAATGAATAAAATTATATAATTATTATTTTACGATGATATAAATTTAAATATAAATAGTGAAATTGAATTTTTTATTTATATTATTATTATCTTTTACCGTTATTTTTAAAAAATTACAGATAAGATTTAAGCTAAAGAAAATAAATAATATTATGTGTTGAACCTTTCACACAACCCTTATAGCATGTTCTTAAGCACGGGGTTGGATGGGAAACCAATTCTGATGAAACAGAATGGGTTGAATGAGTGAGAAATCAATCAATTTTTAAGAGTTTTAAGAGGTATAATAGTCATTTCATATCGTATATACAGTAAATACTCTCCCATCTTCATTTGATGCGAGGATGAAATTATCTTACCTACTTGCAAATCTGCTCTAGTACTTCACATGTCATTTCGTCTCGTTGCACAGTAAATCAAATAAAAGCAAACACACGCTTAAGCTTTGAATTGTTAAAACAATTTTGTTATCATAAACATTGAGTAACTAGGGATGATGCCAATTTGTTACCGGTAAATACATATCATAATTAAGATTATCCATATGATAAAATTTGATGTTGATAAATAGTACTCGCAGTATTTATTATCTATAGATAAAGAATAGTGGAAATTTTAATATACTTCTCGTATTTACATGTATTCGTTACAAAAATAAATAATTTATATTTTATTAAATTAAATTAAATTATATTTTATTAGGTTAAATTTAATTAAAATTAAAATTAAAATTTAATTTAATTTATATTTAATTTATTTTTTTATAATTTTGTTTAAAAATTTAAAATTTTCTTTTTTAAATATTAACGTGTACGTGAGTATCATGAGATTTTAAGAAATTTTACAAATACTTTCTAAACGGGTGTTCGGCAAATAAATGGTAGATAACGGATGATTTTTTTTATTTTTATTTTTTGGATTAGATAACGAGTATACATTATTTATATTCGTCTCAATCTATTATCATCCCTAATTATAAGAAGAGATAATTCAATGTTTAAATTTCTAGTGAAGAGAAGTTTATAGTTTGTATTTATAGAAAATGAATACGATGGGATAAGATACTATTAACATCTTAGTAAACATTAAAAGAAAAGTTTCACGTGGAAATATTTGCAGGTAAAATTTAAAATAATATAAAATAATATTTTTAACTATTTGCATGTTTATATAAAATTTACAAGAATTATAATAATTAATCCTAAAAATATATTTGTTAGTTGTTAGTTATTTTTTTTTTACCGTTTTCCTTTTGTAATTAAAGTTATTGACGAGAAAAAATTATCTATTAAAGAATTGTTTAAATTTTATTTTTATGGACGTATATTTTTTATTTGAATTTATGAAATCGAATTTCTTATTAAATATATTAATTTATTTAAATTGATATTTTAGGGTGCAATATATTTGAATTTATTTTTTAAAAATATTGATTTATCTATTACAATGAAATTTGAGTTAGATTATACTTTAGGATAAAATGTTTATTTGAATTTATATTTTTAAATATTTTTATTTAAAATAAAATTATTCATAGTTGTGAATATAAAATAATTGGTAGATATTTTTTAAGGAAAATAATGAGATGAATAACAAGACAATTTTCTTCAAAGGGTATGGACAGTAGAGAACTTACCAAAGAATAATTATTCTGGTATTTAACACAATAATGAGATGATAATAAATATTGTTGAGTATTAATAATGTTAATCATGGGAATCATAATAATAAAATAAAGATAACAATAAGATAAAATTTATAATGTTAAAAAAATGATAAAAGCAACAATAAAAGTGGTGACAACCACTACACAAAATAGAGGTAAAATAAATATAAAATAACTAGAATACAAAATAATACAAAAATACACTAAATTTGAGGATTAAACAAGATAAAAGTTAGAGAGAGTTCGTATTCACTAAAACACGTAAAAATCAACGTTATCACTCTCCCACACTTAAAACTTTATTATCCTAAAGTAACACGTTAACACTATCAATTTAGATAACATTCATGAATGTTATCCTTTCAAAACCAAATTGAAGATAATATGTGTAACCTTGCAATTCCTTAGCTATGGTGAAAGCTCATGGTGAATCAGATGTTGTAACTTTAACTTAGTACTAGAAGAAGGTTGCATTGAACAAGCAAGAGGTAAAACATTTGCAGATATTTCCATGTGGAACAAGACATGTGATTACACAATACTTCTTTTAATAAGGTCCTTATTCATAATATTCTGTAAGATCAAGTTCGCCAGCCCACCTTACTACAGGTCAGTTCTAAGATTTAGCTTGTTTTCATATGGAGAGCCAGTCTGACCCGACTTGTTTTCAGTTGGCTAGTGGACTGAGCTAAAACGGACTGAGTTGGCTTATTTTGTCACTCCTAATGGAGCATGATACAATGCAATAGAATTAGAAACTTAAACAGGAAAAAAAGATATATTCAAAACAAAATATTTTTATTTGAAGAAGAATGTGAATTTAAATATATTTGTTAACAAAACTTTTAAGAAAGAACAAAGAGCTTCTATAATTGTATAATTAGGTCATTAGTATTATTGTATAATTGTTTTATTTTCATCTTCACAGGCATAGGTTTTCTTTTATCATTTTTAAAATATGAATATATTTTTTTATTCTTCATAAATATACCTTTAGTTAAGTCTAAAAAATAATTTATCTAGTCTAATAAAAAATTGAGACATAAACACTAAAAGAAAAAAAATATTCTAATCAAACCACAATTAAAAATTGGTTATGAAAAAATATATAGTACAATACTTTTTTTTCTTCTATATTCATAAAAAATGAATATACAAAAGGCTCATGATATAACAAATAATGTTAATTATTAAATTAATATTTCACTATTAAATGAGACAAAAGACATGTACTTTTTTTTTCAAGAATGAAAGAGAAGAAATGAGAGTATAAATAATGATTCTTTTTCTCTTTAGAAATAAAAGGAAATAGATAAGAGTGAATGACGAGAACAATAATTGAAACTCAAAAAATTATGAAATAGAAAATAAAATATATCTTAAATTTTTTTATCCTAAATTATATTTAATTTTGGATTTTATTATTAATTAACAAATACTATATTTTGTAAAAGAAATAAAAAATATTTAATTTAATTCTCATGATTTCTCATATACTAAACATAATTTAAAATAAAAATAAAAATACATAATTTAAAAAACTCTAAAACTTTTAGTCACACATAAATTAAAAGAATTCAAAATTTGTGTGGGTGGGGTCTCTTGTTATGGGGGAGCATGAGTCCCTCTTAACCAATACATGATTTTTCCCTTATAAAATGTGAATTTAGACATACAATACTTAAACAAATGCACCCTTTAGCCATAATATACTGTGATTGTACATAATTACAATATTTCCACATGATTATACAATAAAATTACTTATTTAAATATAATAAAAATTATATTAAAGTCACAACAAATATTCATTTATCTAAACATTATAAAATTTAGATAAAAATTATTTTAATATATAAAATTATTTAATTATTTCTTTAGTTTATTAAACTTTTCAAAATTGCATCTATTTATTATATATATCTATAACAATTAATTATATATATTTCAAACCTATCTAATTAAATATTATAATAATTATATTATTAAATTAAAAAAAAAAACAAAAAAAGACCTATGTTTACGCACGGTATAAACAATAGTATTAATATAAAGTTTACAAGAATTATAATAATTAAAACTAAAATATATTTGTTAGTCTGATGGTGACGAGTTTCGTTATAAAAGTTATAATACATCATTTTGATTGAAATCACACAAAAAATAAAGATTAAATTAATAATAATAGAATTTTAACATAAATCTTTCATCTTTTGAACTTCAATATATGTTGGATTGTGATAAAAAGATTAATGACAATTACATTAAATTATTATATTGTAGTAAATACAATTTATTTATATAATTATAGTGATAAAATTAGTCGTATGATAAGAAGTTAGAAAATAAAAATGAAAATAATTATATAAAAATATAAAAATAATATTTTACATGATAAAAATAAATAACAAATAAAAATAATAAACAAATAAACAAATGTGTGCCTTAGAAACAATTTTAAAGACCATTGAATGAAATCGCACAAAAAAAAACACAAATGTATAATTAATGGTATGATAAAATTAAAAATACCTTAGAGATCTAATAAAACATTTTAAATAACAACCTAGTGGAGGGTTGAAAGATAACAAAAATTCTTTGGTGAAACAAAAAAGTTCTTCAAATGAAACAAAAATTAATAATAATAGAATAAAGAAATAGATTTTTTTTTATGTTACCAGTAAATAAAATGTTTATGCTATTGAACACTTAAATTGGTAACGTTAAAAATTCTTATGTGAAAATAAGATATAAAATAAATAAAAATATTTTTAAAAAGTAGAAATATTCGAATTGAACATAATTGCATAAATGCTATGATAAGACGAAAAATATCATCGAGATGTGAATGAATTTCATGATAAGCCAAACAATTAGAATAAATAAATAATAGAATATATATATATATATATATATATATATATATATATATATATATATATATATAAAATGTTAGGGTGGATATGTATATCTCCATACCCAGCTAAAAAAGTTAGGTATTCTCCATATTCATACACAATGAGATTTCAGGAGACGAGTACCTACATGAGCAGATTTAATTATGATTTCAATTTGTTAGTAGTTAGTTATTTTTATTTTTATTTTTATTTTTTTGTAATTAAATTTATTGACGAGAAAAAAATTATCAATTAAATAATTGTTTAAATTTTATTTTTTATGGACATATATTTTTTATTTGAAATTGAAACCTCAAACGAAAAAAAAGATATATTCAAAACAAAAGATAATATTTTATTTAAAGAAGAACGTAAACTTTGAATATCTTTTTCAATAATTTTTATAGATTAGGTTTGAAATAAAATATAGATCAAATACATTCATAAGTTATCATAAACAAAAACATGACATTTAGAAGAAATAAAAAGTTGAATCACATCAATGTGAACTAATAACAATCAAAAGTAAAACAATAGAAGTTATACAAAGTTGAACTCCATAGCACTAATTATAACAATATAATTTGAATTAAAATTACAAAAAAGTACACGGATTATCAAAGTGAAATTATTAATGACAAAAAAAAAAACTTAAAACTATTACACATGTATAGGTGGAGATAAATTTTTTGTTCCAATATCACACTTGCGCAAGGTGTCCGTGTAAGGAGTGAAGCGTAGATAATTGAAGTCACACTCATGATTCCAAAATTTATGAATTTTGTTATCACTCAAACCATATATGTAGACCTTCTTCTGAGTAGCAAACACCAACCGTTCTCCATTTAATACAGTAAAACTTTTTATTGCTATTTGAGAACAATCATTCTCCAACAATCCCATTGCCTTCACTCTTATCTTCAAAATCTTTCTCCACAAACTTAATTCATACTTTGTCAAAACCCATACAGTAAATACTCCCTTTCTTAATCTCACTAAACAAATGGATTGCTCAATATCAGTGACTTTTCCCCATTTGAAAATTCTCATCTCACAACTTTTGTCATGAGAACCCCTTCTTGCTTCTTTGGGCACCCTCAACATTCTTGATTTACCATTTTCAAAATTGTATGACATGATGTATGGTCTAAAATAAGGGTTATTTCTTGTTAAGTAAGTAGAACAATCTGATATGAAGTGAACAACTCCTTTGTGATGCACAGGCATATCAAATCTTAAATTTCTACTACCACTGGAAAATTGTTCTTTTTCTTTCCACACTCCTTCCTTATACACATTGCAATCAAAATATGAAGACCACTCAACTAAATTATCAATAAAGTGATATATCATAAAATTACCATCAGAGTCACACATGCAACCGATCTTATCATCATAAAAATGGTTATCTTGAAGGTGGTCATGAGTTGGAATAGGTGAGCAAGATTGTGTTATTGGGTTGATGATAAAAAGACTTACTTCATTCTGAGTGGCCACGGAACAAAGAACCAAGCCATTGGTTGAACATAAAATCTTGACGCTCTTGGAAAAAAATGCTAGAACATTTCTAGGCACTCCTGATGATGATTCTTCTCCAGGCAAAGGGTGAAATTCAACTGGAAGATTGCACCATCGAGTTGCATCAATGGATATTTCTGGTTGAATGAAAAAACAAGTGTCATTCCTTACGCGTGCATGTTGAGCTTGTTTGAGTGCAAAATAAGTTTCTTTGGGAAATTTTGAAAATAACATGCATGTAGACATGAATCTGTATATAACTTTTGCAGGTAATCTAGAACATATCTCAAAGAAAGTGTCACAAGACAAACTCATTAGGAAGAGAATGATCTGATCTCACAAAAAAAGAGAGTCACAAATGTATGAAAGAATGACGGATGGAGAGAGAAGAAGAAAGATGCAAATGTCTCTTAAAAATCTATTTTTATAACAAATTTTTCAATGCTATTTTTATATTGAATATCTATCTAATCTTTTATCTTCTATCTAACTAAATTTGAATATTAACTATATATATTGTATCTCTAATCAGTTATATCTAATATATTGAAATTTGAATATTCACTTAATATGTATATAAATTTATAATATCTTTAATAATCTTCTATTTAGAATCTTAACATATTTTCTCCTAGTTATTCATTTGTATAGAAAAAAAAACTGTGTATATTTTGTCGTTTCTATTTTGTTCCGAGATGTTAATATTACCTACGATTGTGAAAATATTATTGTTTTTATTTATTTTTAGTAACAATGTAATGTTTTATTGTGCAAGAGATTTGTCCTAAACTATTATTAACCTTTGACGATTGCGTTCGCGTTCACGTTCAGAGAAAGATTCTTAAAAAGTATAAGTGTATTTTTTCCACGAAAGAAAATAAGATAAAAGCCTTCTTTCAAAAGAAAAAGTTGTAGTCATTTCAAAATAAACGGGATGCCTCTCTTCCTAATAGATTATAAAATTGTAAGATTATAAAATTATAAAGATTATAAAATTATAAAATTATAATATTATGAAATTATTTATAAGATTACAAGATTATAAAAATTATAAAATTATAAGATTAAGATTATAGAATTATAAAATTATAAGATTATAAAGATTATAAGATTATAAAATTATAAAAATTATAAGATTATAATGATTATTAGATTATAAGATTATCCATTATAAAATTATCGATTTGTAAAATTTTATGCGTTCAGATCTCAATTTGAAATTTTGTTGTTAAAATTAATTGCAAATCTCTTATTTAACAAGAAAAAGTGATTATTTACGGTATTCAATTGTAAAATTTAAATGTAAGTAGTGGTTATCATACATTTTTATTTGGATTTTATTAAAATGGCAATTGGCGTGACAAAGACGGATTTGACTATCTTATACTCATTCTAAGAGAAAATTTTCATCATCATCCTATATCTAAATCTAACCGGTATCAAGTGTTTATCTCATCTCAGTCCCTATCATGTAACGGGTATATAATCGTATCTGATTTCTTACTGTTTCATTATCAATTAATTAAGTTTTATAAAATAGTATAAATTATGATAAATGAAACATAATATTATTAAATATTCAATATTAAAATGAGTGTTGTTTCTTCAATATCAATTATTGCTAAATAAATTTTATTATAATTATATACATTTCAAATTAGAAACCAAATAAATTTCATAATATCCAAAATATTTATTAAATTTGCAAACATTAATGAAACTTAGTTGATAAAATTTAAAAATAAAATTATAGTGATAAAAGTACACATGTGATAATGAGTTAGAAAATAAAAATTATTATATAAAAAATATCAAAATAATATTCTACATCATAAAAATAAATAACAAATAAAAATATTAAAAAAATTATCAAATGTATGTCTTAAAAGAAAATTGCATAAAAGAAAATAAATCTATAATTAAGGGTATGATAAAATTAAAATAACCTTATATATTTAAGAAATTTTTTTAAATATCAACTTATAGTCAATCATTGATATACAACGAAAATAGTTTTAGCCATATAAAATAGTTCTTCAAATAAAAAAATAAATAATAATAATAGAATAAAGAAGATAATTTTTTTATATTATCTCATAAAGGAAAGCTTTATACTATGGAACACTTATTACTGTTAAACATTATTACGTCAAAAAAAAGATACAATAAATAAAAATATAAAAAAAGTAAAAATATTCTATGTGAAACAAAAAATATTTAATTGACATACATCATTTGAATATAATTGCATAAAAGTTGAGATAAGACGAAAAATATATTGGAGATAAGAATGAATTTCATCAAAAACCAAATAAAAAAAAAGAAATAAAAAATAGAAAGTGTGTGTGTATATAATATATATATATATATATATATATATATATATATATATATATATATATAAGGTTACTTAATAAATAATGAGTATTTTAATAATTTAAACAGACAAGGAATATGACGAATATGAGAACAGGAATGGGGCGAATATGTATATCCATATTTTAATAATTTAATCAAAGACGGAGATATGGCGTGGACAAGTATTATAGTGCATATTAGAACAGGGACAAAACAAATATGTACATTCATCTGCATCCCCATATCTAATTGAAAAGGTCGAATATTTTCTATACACATACACAGTCAATGTGGCGATTTTCTGTGAAAACGGGAACATGTTCGGACAATACCCACGAGACAGTTTATTTTCCATCTGTAGGTCTCGTGGAAAGTTTCCAAATTTATCAAAAATTTAAAATATAATTAAGTCTCGTCTTAAAAAAAAGTTACATTTCAGAATTTCTAGATCTAAAAATACATTCGAAATTACATAATCTCTAATGTATTTAAAAGAAGCATTATGAAATATACATTTCGTAAGGTATTTCTGAATTTAAAAATATATTTAGATCGCAGAGTCTGAAATGTACTTACAAAAGAAAACTAGAATAGGGTGTTTTGAAAAAAAAAAAAAATCATGTGTTCAAAGTAGAAGATGTACCATATTTTGTTTAACTTAAACTTATGAATTATATGTAATGCGTAATTTATTTTCGATATCAGAAAGCATATTTCAATATTAGGAAATCCACAAGTGAAAATTTGAATTTTACGTTGGATAATCATGAATACAAAATTTCACTTTTAAATTGTTTAATCCGAAAAATTATCCGAATACATAGTCCGACAAAAAACTTTGAAATTGTAATTCCTAAAGGATAAAAGTGGTTAATAAATGAGACTCCATCAACCTAAGTAGTTATTGGAAGGACAATGATAAATAGAAATAGAAAAGGAGAAAAAGGTTTCCAAGTAAAAGCATTATAAAACAGTAATAGTTTGACATTTTACAAGTTTATTACCTGTACACATTAATCTTACAGTAAAACAACAGTTAACGGAAGATACCGTTTTGGCCTCTCAACTTCAACAAGGGTCAATTGGTTTATCCTTCTCCAAATATATATATATATAGAATAAATACATTATATATAATAAAAAACCATGAACATATGAATTATATTATTATCTAGCAAGCTATTTTGTGTTGAGCCTGGCTTTGGTGGCATCCATCGCTAAGCGAATGAAAGAAGAGGTATCAGCTTGCATGACCAAATTTGGGATAAGTTGAGGTGAAGTTTCCCTGTTATTGCGACCACCAACATGCTCATAATTTATGAAAGAAGGGTTGTTGTAGTAGTCCATAAGAGTTCCACTTCTACCTACTATGTTATTATTATCATCATCAACAACACTTTGGTTAGTCAATCTTTCTTCATCGTACAGATCCTGTTTTATGATGGAAGTACCACATTGTCGAGGTTGTGTTTGGTAGAACACCTTTGAAACCACTAATTCCCCATCTTTCTCTTCTTCATTGCTCCCAAGATGGTACTGATGCATCACCCAGTTCGTCTTCTCCGGCTTCTTTTGCCTCCCGTAGTTGGTGTACAGCACCAGTATTTTCTTGAAACCCTTCACTGCACCACCAACAAAAACTGGTCTGGTTTTTCCTGTTTTGTGCCACCTTGTCTCGCTTCCCTCTTCGTCGGTGTGAACCTTTCTTCTCTTCCTTGTTCCGGTCGTGTATGCTTTCGATGGCCTATGAAAGAAGTGTCGGATCTGTCCATCTTTGCTTACACCTGCAACTCTTCATGGGATGTATATGTTTCATTTATCTTGTATATTTGTACGTACGAGATTTATGCATAGCGACAAACATAAACAGATTAAAACCAGGAATGCAAAACAACATAAAACAACAACACATCAATAGGGAAAGAACGTTATTAAGGAAAACATAATAGAGAGAGTAATAGACTCGTTGTGAGTGTAAGAAAAGGTGGTTGTACCAATCCCAAAATCGTTCTTCCACGTGCATGACCATATAATGCATGGGGATTTGCAATCTTTAGTTGAGTACATATAATATGGCTTTTTGGTGAAGATATGAAAAGCTAAATTGCTTCTCCACGACTTGGGTTTGTTCTTTTTTCTTTTTTCTTTTTTCTTTTTCCTTCTTGTCTTTGTTAACATCATCAAGTTATTTATCAAAATTAAATTGTTTCCCTTTCTTGTCCCTTCTATCCCCTAATTAAAAAAGTACACTATATAGCATTAAAGATTAACAATAAGAAATTAAAGGGTGTTGTTAGTTGCATTTAATCAAGTGTCTTTTTCTATTAGAGGTGACAACTGATTTCAGTTCCAAATCTATTTATTTATCTGGTAAGCCTAATAGAAACTCATCCAATAAATAAAGAATACGTTGGAAAGAAACATCAATGAGCGTATCAATTGCCAGCATTTTTTTTTTCTTTCTAAAAGTATTGAATTTAGGAAAAGAATATATACATTCACTTATGACACTTGGGTAATGTAAGATGAGATGCCACCATTGAGTTTGGTAGTCATTGACAACACAAATAAATTATTTTTCCTCCCATTTGTTCTCGATTTCTTCGAAGAAAAAAAGACTAACTGACACATATATTCCTAAAGAGTGAAAATTTGTATTGCGACGTTATAAGTTCAAGAAAAACAAAGCCAGAAATATTTTTTAGTCGACTGGTAAAATATCTTATTCAAGGGTATCTGTTCATTTTCGCCCATAATTTTCACAAAAATAGCCTCCCATGTATATTACTTTTAGAATATCTTCCATGACAAGCATAGAATTTCAAAAACAATAGCACATTTTTACATAATTATTTCATTTGTAGAAAGTATAAACGAATTGGCATGCTTTCTCCACTAAGCTAACTTTCTTTTCTTTTTCTAGCAAACTGATTTTCATCACTAGAACCTTGTTTCATGAATGATAAGATAACACTAAATATGCATCAAACCTCTAAACCGTGGTTTGAAACCGTAGCGTATATCAAGGTTTTTGGAGTTACTTTAACCGTAATTACTGGTTACGAGGAATCACAAATGAATTCGATCGTAACCGTAACCACAACTTTTGTTACATACCATCCGAAAAATTGTAAACCTTTACCCTATTTTATGGTAGATTATGGTGAAGAGAAGATAGAGATGATGAGACGAAAAAAATTAGGGAAATTGCTATAGATATGATAGAGGAAAAAAATAAATGTAAGCTTATAACTAGAAGCATCAAACACACGGCAAAATTAATAAAAAAAAGGTTGAAAGAAAAATAAAAATATCAAACACCTGGAAGCTTTTCTGGATGCGTATAACAGATCCCGTTCTCCCCTTCAAGCGTTGGTATGAACTCATCAATGAGGGGATGGAGCTTGGGAACATCAGAAAGTACCTTTGCTTCCAAGTGCTCTAATATCTCTTGGTCATTCGGATCAAATTTCACACCAGCCGGTAACCCCGGCAAGTCATTGATTCCGGTCTATTCATTCATATGCAGCCCAAAGACATTAAAATTAACTATAAATTAAAGTTTGTAGCATAAACAAAGCCAGGTTTTGTTCACCAAAAGCTTTTATTATAACATAACATATGGTGGTGAAAGATAAAATGAAAACCTCTTCTTGAGTACCTGATCTTGGAATTCGATGTTATGGCCACATGAGGGGCAAGTTATGGTGCGATTTTCGGTTTGTTTTGTGTTGTTGTTAGTTGCAGGAGTAATAGTGGGCGCAAGCAGTTGAATTCCCCTCTCCTCGTCTGAGTCATTGCACCATGTCATCTCTTTCTTCTATATGCCCATATATCCAAAAACAGATCCTTGATTTCCTTCACACCTCCTTACAAATCAGCTCCCTAATAATATAACCAAGAAAGAAAAAGTAAACACAAAAAGGAAAAGATAAAGCTCATATACCCTTGTCTCTTTCCAGACAAGTTTTTCCCGATTCACCTCTTGTTTTTGGTAGGGAGAAAATCGATTCTATTGGTATCCCACTTTTGCTTCTCCTACATGTATTTTTCTCTATGTATAATTCAGCTAGGTTTGGTTTTCCAAACTGTTTGCACTGTACCAACTTCTTCAGAGAGAGAGAGAGAGAGCAAAGGGTATAACCGATAAAAGAAAGGTGGGACTCAAAAGTGGGTTCTACATATAGAAAAGGATGCTTGGACGCCAAGTTTGCTTGCCCCGTATATACGGTTGGATCAAGGACGAAATTATGAGCTTTAACTCTTGACTTAGTGAGTTAAAAAGTTGTTATTGTTATACATGAAGGATTAATTACATTGGTTAAGGAAAGAAAATGAAGTATAATATTTGTGTGAACTATGAGAACACTAAATAGGAGAAAGAAAGAAAGAAAAAAAAAAAGGTAGAAAACGGTGGTGGGTAAGAGTGGAGATGGGGCAACCTGATTCTTCTTAGACATTTCACCTTTTTAGCAAGAGCATGTGTGCGTGTTAGGAGTTCAGCTGCAGTGTCAAATTAGAGTGTCCTTAAAGCTTTGTAAAAATTCACAGACATATACATACGAACCGACAAAGAATGTAACATAAACAATACGGTTTATGATTAATGTATATAATATACATCTTTGCACCAACCAACAAAAATGCTGTATATACAGTGTATATACCCTTTTATCCCCTTTCTCCACGTACACTTTCTTTAGTAACGAACTCTCTCTTTCTCTATTTTCTCATTCACACTCCAACGCATAGGGTATTATAATTAGTATTATTCAAACTTCTCATTTAGTATGAACCTTCGTGTTTTTTCTACGTGATTTTGTTGATCTGACATGGGTGAATGAATATCAGAATCTGCTAAGCATATTATTTATTTATAAAATTAACGCTTGCAGCTTAAGTTGTTGAACATTTTCATGATGCCACACCTTGTTGCGGCGTTTTTGTCAATTAACTTTGAAATTTATGTGACGTGGAATGATGGGACTAATGGTTTTGAGTATCTAAGTACGAAGACATATTAGTATAACATATATAACTATTTATTGAGAATTTGCAAGTTGATATTTTTCTATATAACCCGACACGTCTTTTTCAGCTTCTCAAAGAAGCTACGCAACACGAAACTTGGGCATTAAGCTTCAGCTCTACACGTATTTGTTTTTTTATGAAAACTTTAACGTTTGGATTTAGGGTTTTAGGGCTTTTTGATAATGTTTTTTTTTTCAGATATGAGGCATGACGACTTTGAGGTGTGAAAAATGTTCAGTTGCCTTTCAGTTACTGTAGATAAGGGTTGTTTGTTTGGAGAAAGAGGTAGTGAGAAAAAGGAGAAGAAAAAAAAAAACATACCGAAACGTGATATGCGCCATGGCATGGATACGAACGTAGAAACAAACACCACGTATACACGCGATTTGCCCTAAGCTACACGTTTCCATTTTCTAAAATACATATATGAATGAACTCTCACAATAATTTGCATAAATACATAAACGTTATATTTTGAAGTATATTATGCACTGTTTTTACGTGTTGAAATTTGTATATGACTGACGTTAATTTTCATTATCTATGTTACTTTAAATAAATACGCTTTTATGAAATTTTAGGGAGTTAATTATCTCAATGCATGAAAGATTAAAGAGTAAAGCATGAATTGTATGGTTAAACAAAAGGTTGTGTTTAAAGTTCATGCATTAACAAAAGAATGATCATCAAAAAAAGGGGATTCCTTAATTATAGAATCCTTTTTAAGCGAACCTTCAAGTTAAAATTAGAAAAAGGATCACTACAGAACAGTATTGTTTAAGTTATTATACCATTAATTTGGGATGAATTTTAATTGTGGCTATTATTTAATACAGGTTAAAAATATGTTAGATGATCGGGAAAATTATGTAATTCTTAATAATTTAGTGTATTTCGTAAAAAAAAAAAGAGTATATAAAATGTATTACTGATATTCTTATTTTAGATATTGTCAGGACCACCATTTTAAAGTAGCTAGTAGTGAGAAAAGAAAATAATGCCGACGGCAGTTTTAGCCTTTAAAAGATCTGAGTTGATTCTTTTCTAAGTTTTTAATGAAATATTAATTTATTATTTTAAGTTTTCTCTAAATAAACTATATTTTTTATATATGTAACATATAAAAGTTAAACATCTATTAATAAAATTGTTTTAATAAATGTTATATATTTTTTTTGTTGCAAAACATCATGTTAAAATTTGGCTGACCAAAAAAAGCATCATTTTAAAACTGAAATCGTTTATAAGTACAGTAACAAAACTAATTAGAATGTTAATTTATTTAATATTTGTAGTCTTTTGTTATTAAATTAAAATAAAAAAATCACCTCATTTAGCGTAATTTATCCATAACCATATATGTTGAAGTATGTGGTAATTCAATTGTTGGTTAATAATTTCTTGTTATTGGTTATTGCTTAAATCTTTAAGTGTGAGTGTAAGTATCTAGATTATAGGTTGAATTCCTTTAATTTAAAAATTGAGATGGTTTCCTAAAATAGAATATTCTTATACTTCATATTTTTCTTAATCTTTAGTAACTTAAATACCTATTCTTTTGAGAAAGTGTCATAAAAGTATAATAATTTAAGTGTCCAAGTTTTTTATGATAGAGAGTACTATATTCATTTTTTTTCTTTATTGAACAAATTAAGTTTTCCTTCATTATTAATAGAAAGTGAAATACTTTTGTTATTTATCATTTTCTCTATAACAATTCTTTTTCTTAATAAAACAATTCTGCACTCTAGATTTTCAAATTGAATAAAATAACTATGCTCAAAAGTTATTCATCATTGTCTTTTACTCCCTTATTTCTTTTAACTCTAATGTTTCACTTGTCTTTTACTCTAATATACTCATTGCTTAGTTTGAATTTTGAGTCAAATTTAGAATCTTTGTTAACAAAAGTTTATACATACATATATATATATATATATATATATATATATATATATATATATATATATATATATATATATATATATATATATATATATATATATATAAAGTAATTCATATGATTGCTACAACAATTATCAATTATCATTTTTTTTATCAGCTATTATCAATTATCATAAGTTTTTATGTCCTTGAATTATCTTTTAATTAGCAAATAACAAGTACTTTCATCATATAATGTTCAATAAATATGATTATATTGATGATTTAAAAGTGACAATATTTTTCAACATTTCCAAACCATTTTCCAATTACAACATTCTGGTTTGTCTTTATTCCAATAATATTTCCTTTCATAATTGTTCTTACATATTCCACATAAAATTTGTCACCCCTACATATGAGACTCACCAATATTTGTTTATTCATCCTTTTGGAATGATACCATGAGTTTATATAGAAATTTCTACTTTTCAACATGACATAACATTTGTCTTCACTTTTATTTACTTTCTGATTAAAAAAGAAAAGAAAAGAAAACTTAAAAAGATAATTTGTAAGCTCAAATTCGTCCATGCATTCAAGCTCAAAAGCGATGAATAATCCAAAAGAAAAGATGTTGACCATATGTAGGGTTTTATATGTGGTGTAAGGAAGGGTTTCCAAAGTATTGTGAACATTTTTTTGTCATGTATCATCATGAAATTCCCAATGATTTTTGTTCTATAGTTGCTAGTACCCTTACTAATTAAGGGAATGTTAATTTTACAGTAGGAAATTCGCTTTCATTGAGTGTCATTTTCTAAGAGAAAATATCAATTGGACCACGTTCGTAAAATGACAACAAAGACGCAATTATTCAGTGTGAATGCAAGACTTTTAAGACTTTTGCTTCAAAAATACTATTAACTACGGTTCAGTCATTTATCCAATTTTAAAATATTTACTTTGAGATATTTTATCCTTTTAAACAAGTTTCTTTTTGTTATTTTCAATTAAAACGTTAAATAGATCAACCAACACGTCAGCCACTTTTCTTTATTAAAAAGTAGTAAAAAAAAAAAAAGATTATTTACTTATTCTGTTAACGGTTAGAAACTTAGGGTAGATTTAAACTAAACAAAATATGATTTAAACGAGTTGAACTGCAAAACTCGTAAACATAGAAAGGGATTTAATCTGCAACAACTATTCTTTATAACCGTATTATTATTGTTATTATTGTGAAGTATATTTCTGAGTTTTGTAGTAATTGTTTTGCTACAAAATGTGGTTACCTATAGTGGTTCTCCCTTCCCTTCTAACTAGTTGTAATTAGGTAAAAGTTTGTGATTAAATTTGTGTTGAAAATATTATTTAATATTTTTTTTATTTAAATTAATTTTTTAAAATTATTTCAGTTTTAAAAATATATTTTAATTTTATAAATTAATTATTATTTTAGATTATGAGTGAGATATTTTAAATATTTAATATTTAATATTTAATATATTTTGCTTTTATATATATATATATATATATATCATATCAATAAAATATAACAATATATTTCTTTCTATAATATATTACATATATTTCTTATATTTTCAAAATTTTTGAAAATTTCAACAAGTGGTAAAACCTACGTAAGTGCGAATATAAATTTTTTAGTAAAATTTTAACATGGATTTTTATGCTGACCCGTGGATGAAATGGTTTTTCTTACTAACTTTGTGGATTATTCACCAAGTCAACTCAATCTAAAATTTGATTTTGGACTTTGTTTTATTTTTATTGGACGGACCGTTTTTTAAAGAATATATAATTTTAAAATAAATATTTGGAATCCGTAAAAATATTTATTATGTACAAATTAACATAAAATATTAAATATAACCTAACTAAGCAAGAACGGGACGGTTTCTATTATTTCATTTTTATTTGTAAACTAAGAATTAGTTCTGATTCTCATAATTAATAGGTATAAAATTTTGTTTCATCTTCGTCCTTTTCCGGTAGAGTATATCCATTCTTGAATCATTTGAGTTAGACCACAGATATGAAAACTATGTGCGTATACTCACAGTGTTACTGCAAATATACCTTATATTTAGTTCAGGGCAATTTCTTACTCCACAGAAAAAATTTAAAAGGTTTGAATCCTCTATTATTCATATTTTCAAATTGTGAAATTTGAAAACGTATTTTATATTTATATAATTTGAGATATATTTATAAATTACATATAATTCGGAATATATATTTTTAGATCCCCAGATGCATTTTATATTTTCATATTACACAATTTAGAATATACTTTTGAATTGGACAATTTATATTACATTTTTTTTAATGGCTAATTGTATAATCCAAACAGATCTTCAATTTACAGAATTTATACTAAATAAAATGTCTCATTACTAATTAATTTAGTAATCAAAATTATTAGTTACTATAATAACCAATTTAAAAACTAATTATAAAATAAAAAATTATTAATTACTAAAATACTTACTATTATGAATAAAAAGAACATAATTAATCTTTAAATTAGTTACTAAAATTTAGTTACCAAAAAAAATTGGTCATTAAATATTAGTTATTAGTATTTTGATTGATTTCTAAACCAGTTTCTAATTAATTTATGATTAATTATAATTTTTTATTCATAATAATGATTATTTTAATAACCAATAATTTTTTATTTTATAAATTATTATCTATTGATCATTTATTAATAATTTTTACTTACTAAAATTAATTGTTAATAACTTTTTTTAGTTCTATTAATCATTTGAACCTTTTCCGCAAAGTGCAGGGATAAAGTGTGAAGGTGCCGAAAGAATTGCCTTAGTTAAGTTTGAATGGGCTTGTAAATCTTTGATAATTTTACTGGATATTTATACAAATTGGGCCTAATTTTGAGGCAATTTATTTTAGCACCTACATACTTTCTTCCTCTACCAAAATGTGTGCGAGAAAAATCTAAATTACTCATGGATTACAAACATTGACGATTACATGCATATTTTAAAAATTTATTTGGATTGTGTCATCTAGAATTTAAAAACATATTTAAAATTTATAAACAAAAAATATATTTCAAATTATACGATTCATAATCTATTATCAAATCTAAAAATATATTTTTAATTCTCAAATCTAAAAACAATTTTAAATTATATTATTTAAAATTTTGAAATATATTTTTGAATAAAAAATATGTTGTAAATTATGCATCAATATGTATTTTCAAATGCACTTAAAAATAAAATTTTTATATCAAGTAATTTGGAATGAATTTCAGTGCTAAAACAAAAGAATATCAAATTATTTTTTAGTGTTATCAACTCTGAATATTAACAATACATTAATACATTAATGTTACTATAAAAGTATTTTTAATATATTTTAAAATATTTTAAAACATTAATCTTTATAGATACATTTTAAAACCGCAATAGAGGTTTACAGATAAAATTCATTAGACTAAGAAGAAAAATAATTTTTTAACAATTAATTTTGACAATTTTTTTTTATAATTTGAAGTGATATTTTTAAAGTGATTTTCTTTTTTTCTTTTTTTATTTTTCTAAATTCAAAAAACACTTAAAAAATATCTTAAGTTATAAAATAAGTTGTCAAAATTTAAAATATTTAGTAGTCAAAATATGTTATCCGACTTAAAATTGGCACCAAAGTAGACCATAAATTGTCACAAATGACGAAACCACCGTGCAACTTCTATTTCAATTAAGGTTTTGATTTTGAAATTTCTGAACCTGTCGTAATAGCTTGGGTACAAAGTCCCTCACTTACAGGCAAAACACTAGCATCTCAAGTCAGTGTAAAGCTATTATAAACAAGTATTTTACAGAGATGAGAAACGCATACCAACTTTATTTCCCATTTGGGTAACGTGTCTCCTTCGCCATTCTCCAAAATTTAAGGTATCAATGAATTCAGTATCAGACTTCATCGTCAAGTAGCTCCTCCGAGACTCCATCATATGCACACTTCCATCTCTAAGCTGTTCAAAATAGTAGCCACTTGTCCTATGGAAGGTCTGCACTTCCTTGAATTCCCAACACAAGCAGAAACAACTTTCGCTAATCTAACCACATTCTTCATGTCACAAGGAATTACCAACCTAGGATCCAAAACTTCACCAAAACTCAATTCCTTTATCAAACCCAAACCCCACTCTACTATCACTCTTTCTTTGCATCCTCTACCACTTAATAGCTCAAGCAATACAACTCCTAAACCATAAACATCACTTTCCTTGCTTACACCACCCCCTCTTTCATCGCAATACTCATCATCCACATAACCTACTACCTCTCTCTTTTCCAAAAAGTTGAGACCATAATCACAAATCCTCGGACAAAAGTTGACATCAATTAAAACATTAGAAGACTTGACGCGCCCATGTACGATGTTTGGTGTTGCCACTTCATGCAGATACTGAAGCCCTCTCGCTGCTCCTGCTGCAATTCTAATCCTCTTGTTCCAATCCAAAAGCGATGCCCCATTAACGTTTTGGTGCAAACAGAACTCCAAGCTCATCATGCGCCCAAACTCCATCACTATAACTCTTTCGCCCGGTGCTTCTGAGAATCCGATTATAGGAACTATGTTGGGATGTTGAACTGAAGAGAGCCATTTCAACGCTGATGAGAATCCTAGCCCTGCGTTGCTCAGCACAAGCACGGGATGGATCCTTTTCACAGCCACAAGCTCTCCATTCTCCTGCACCCCAGCATACACGGTTCCTAGAGGACCCTTTCCTACTACTCTCCCAGGGTTGAAGCTATCGGTGACAGCGTCAATGTCCATCAATGAGTACACTCGAGCACAGTGCTTCACGGCAACGGGTTCTTCACACTCATCTGGTTTCTTCTTCTTGCATGCAAGAAAGAGGACAGCACCGAGAATTATGAGGGACATGGATAGAGTGACCATAACCAAATCATAAACAATGTACCCGTGGTTCATTGTTTGAGATCTTGTTTTATTAACTTTGGGGTTGCAGAAAAGATTAGTTTCTTTTGCTTGTGATGTTGGGTTATTGAGTAGCCAAAAAGGGAAGAGAGTGGAATAAAGGGAGAGATTGGATGGCATGTCAAAGAGAAGTGTGGAAAATGGGAATTAATATATGTGATTAGAAGTTGGTGAGAGATGAAAGCGTTGAATAGAAGGTGTCAAAGCGAAAATAGTGGATTTGTTTGAAAAAAGGGGGTGGATTGGTGAGAAAGTTGAGAGGTTTTGGATTTGGTTGTGGAAGTTCATTGTTGGCTGCTGAGCCACCCTGCTTTTAATTACTGAAAGGATACTTTAAAATGACACGACATAACACAAGGGTTTTTGTGTCTACTTCGTTGGGATAAGACTTATATTTCAGATTTCGGTTTCAATTTTGTTCTCGTGAAGATTAAGTTAGCGAGTAAGGTGTTTGTAAGTATTTTTTGAGTCAATTTTAATTAATCTCAAGACATAGTTAACCTATATTTTATATAGAAAAACTACGTGATTCCTACGAGACTTTTAGGAAATTAAATTGTAATTTTACCACCCGATTGAAAGTTTTGGGATTTCTATATTATTTAGGTGAAGGGCGAGGTTTTGATGTTCCTTTAAAACGGAGTTTTGAAGTGCTTCCACATATATCCGATAAAAATCTCTTGTTGCAATAATTTAAAATAATGTGGCACTCGTTCAGCTTACCATCCGATTGTATTTAGTGATAGGAAGACGAAGAGACAAAGTGTCACCACCCACACTTGTCACCGAAAGCTCCTCCTACCACCTTGAGCACCCCAACAATGCACAATCGAAACCGACCAATTCGATGGTAATATGATTTTATTCAAAAAAGAATATGATCGTTTCTTAATTTCAATCTTTCAAAGGTACAATGAAAATAAATCAGAGAAGAATACAGAATAAGATAGAGATAAAAGACGCCATAATTTAACAGATTGATAAGTTAAGTGAAGATTCGCCACAAGATGTTAATCTTTAATAAGAACCTGAGGACTAAGTTAAGAACAAAGAGAATCTTCTCTTTAATGAAATAAAATTTAATATATGACTAAAAGTGTCCATTAAAAAACTTGAGAACTTTACAAGAAGGTTCGAGTCCAAAAACATACACTAATTTATAAAAGAAAGCCCAAAGTCCAAAAACATATAAACATAACTAATTTCTAAAAGAAAACTCAAAGTCCAAAAACATAAACAAATTTTCCTAAGAATTATCCTTCAAATATGCTCCAAGTCATGATCTTCATATCCTTTGAATTTCCAATTGTTTGTAGCATTAGGAGCCTTGAATATATTTGATCTTCCAATCTCTTGCTCATTGTCTTTGTCATAGATCGTTTAAATTGTAAAGGTTCATCTTCAAGTTCTTCTTGTATGGAATCTTGAGATAGTCCTTTATCAGATGAACTCTCTAATGACAAGATTGCCTCTAATAGGTCTAAAATACTTTGAAACAAGCAATGAGGCTCATGTTGTAGGGGACGTAGACACTATTTCTCAGGTCGGCCTCCACTTGTGTCAAGGAGGCAGACCAAAGCCACTGACATCATTGCATTAGGGACAGTCGTCATAGGCATAAGAAAAGGCGGTGACGAAACATGCAGACAGGTACAGACCCATATTTGACTTGACCAATGGACGATGCGGACGAGGATGGAGAGGTGGTAAGGTGTGAAGGATGAAGCCACCACCAACGAAGACTAGGTGGCAAATGCTAGGTTGAATGACAAGTCACACAATATATTTGTAATTGTTTAGTTGTAGTTATGACTGTCAATTAAAACCGTGTCACATAATTCAAAATTATTACATACGACATGTTTTCGTTTGATCCACATAGAATGGCACAAAAATTCATTTTTTCAAAGGGCACAGAAGCAATGACCATAGGGGTGATGGATAGGTTGGAGGTCAAGAGATACAAATCCAAATGATAGTTTGAAATATTCTTTGGCACCACCTTTATTTATCTATATTAATTTGACAATCGTTTTCATAATGAAATATTATATTAAAATTAGAAAAATAAATAAAAGTAAAAATGTAAGTGTTAAAATACATGTACAAAAATGATTGATAAAGTAGTAAAAGATATAAGTGTTTAGTTAAGGATATGGATCAATAAGTCAAGCTAGAAGATGGTAAAGTTACGTCTTTAACACACTCCCTCCCACTGAAAATATCGAGTGTGGAAAAATCAACTAAAAATGTCTCTATCAAATTCGTTGAAAAAAAAAATTAAGTGACATTAGTTCAGAAATTAACTTAATACAGACCGATAGAGAAATAATTTTAATAATATACAAAAATAATTCTTATTATCATCAACTGAAAGTACATGCGTTATGCATATGTATTTTATGATAATAAAAAATAATAAAAGTATTATTATTGTTATTATTATAATTATAAAATTAACTATATATAATTCTTATAATTGTACTGTAACTAGTTTTTATTTATATTATAGATGATTTTTAATATAAAATTAGATAAATTTAAAAACATATCAAATTAAAAAAAAGATTAAATTTAAACAAATGATCAGTTTAAAAAAGTATTATTTATAAAATAATTATTTTAATTTTGAAAAAAATTATTTGAAGAGTAAAATTGGAAAATAAATGTGAACACGAAAAAGAGAAATGTCCATTATATGTATAGATTAAAAAACAATAATTTAAATTAGTAAAAACATGATTTTATTAAAGGCAATAAAAAATATTGACTAAATAAAGAAAATACCTTTATAAATATAAAGTTCAATTGACACTAATTTTATTTTTTAATAAATGAAATTTAAGCCTAACTTAAGTCTTCTAATGTGAGATTTTACATTCAATAATATATATTATGAATTAGCTTTATCTCTAGTCAATTTGAGACTTTCAACACACACCCCTCACACAAAGACATATATTTTGTGCATGGGAGTAGACAACAACCTGATAGCAGATGGAACAATAGACCCAACAAATATCAAATTTTGCAAAAATAGATTTTAACTCATGACTTTGATATAATGTTAAGAAGTAAAATTTAAGTTTAACTCAACCCTAAAAACTGTCTCGTAATGTAAGATTTTGCATTCACATAAATATTACTATTTATATTATGAATTGACATTATCTATATTTGATTGTACACATTATTGATAAAAAGAATAAAACAAATTTGAATTGAAAAATAATATTAACCTATATGTACAAAATAAATTACTTATATGGATAAAAGATAATTATAATTTATTTTAATATAAAAGAACCTATATCAATTTAAAAGATTATATCGAACTAACAACACTTCAGTTAAGATTGAACTCGTAATATCTTAGTGATGGCCAAGATAATAACATTTTAACGTTTAATAAAAAAACACATTTTACATTCCTACTAATGTCCAACACACAATATTACAATAATTCTGTAATCATAAAAATTCAATTAAAATTGAATTAACTAAATTAAGAGTTTGATTATTCAAATAATCCAATCAATCTTATAATGTATTAAAAATTATCTGAGTGCTTGTGGGAAATGGAGTGGATAAGATAATAATCACCTTTTTTTAAGTTTTAAGTAACAACTACGTATCCATTTTACATTACAAATATTTATCGTATATAATTGGAATTTACATAAATAAACAAATGTATTTATATGAATTATTTTTTGAATCTACAATAAATGGTTCATATATGACTGTTTTTAGTTTTTTTTTTAATTTGTTTTTAAAATACTATTAAAGTCCAAATTAGTGATAAGAAAAAGAATAATTTTAAGATCAATGAGAGGAAAATAACTAGCTAATTCCACAAATAAGATAACGCACCTTAAAAAAAAAATCTAACTAAGAGGACAAAAGAATAACACTCTCTAGATTATATATTCTGATCTATAATATAAAAATTACCAATATAAAATTAACAATTCACTATTACTTTTTTTTAAAAATATGACTACATTTTAATCTATATAAAATAAGTTAATTTTGATTTTATTTATTGTAACGTTTTTCTTTTAATTTTTTAAGTTAAAGATAGAATTAAACATGTTTTTAATTTTTAAATTTAGACGTAAAACTAAAATTTTCTAAACTTTGATACATTTTATCTTAAAGTTTAAAAATAAATAAATATAATTTTTTTAATTTAATTTCGTTAAATTTTGTTAACATGACAAACACGTTTTCTGTTGGCGTATGAATTGTTTACTGACATGTTCAAATTTAAATATTATTCTGAGTCGTTGTTTAATAAGTCTAAAAAGGTTGTTTAACAAGTTTACAAAAGATAAGTCTACAAAAAATAATGTTGTTGAATTAAAATAATTATATCCAATTATTTTTTAAAATTTAGAAACAAAAATATATATCAAAGTTATATGCTCAGTCTAGAGTTAAATAAATATTTTACATGACTTGTTGTAATATAATATAAATATGAATACTTTAAGAAAAATTCTCAGGCTTCGTAAAGTAAATGTTATCTATCTATTTTAAAATGAATAATTTTTATTAAAAGAAAAAAAAATCAGACAATATATAAAGATTAAAAGAGATAATTTCAATTTTTATAAAATTAAAAAAATATATCTATATTACATTATAATGACCAAAACCAAAGCTCGCTAATTTTAGAATATATTTGAGCCTACTTTCTATTCATTAAATGTCAACTTTCTATTCATTAAATGTCAACACATGGTGAATATAATACACAACACTAAGTATGGGTGTCAGAAAAACTTATGGGAGTGCAGAAAGAAAATGTATAAGAAAAATTAAAGGGAGCCCACAATGGGGACTACTTATCTTCATGGGCCTAGTTATTTGTATATTTTAGCAGGCCAACTAGTTAATGTTGTATGTCTTATGCTGTGATCAAATGTTTACCATGTAAATATAATTTGACATTCTATAATTTTAAATTATTAAATTATTTTAATAAAATTTTAAACTTTCAAAAGAATTGTTTAAAATTTTATTTTGTAAAGTATTTTAAATTTTATATAGAAGTAAATTATTCTCTAAAAGTTATTTTTAATAAAATCGAACCCAACTTCAACAACCTTCTTCCAATTTTGAATTCCAAAAGTTTTAGCTCAATTATGGTGGAATATGATTAGGATTAAAATTCCACCAAGTTGTACGTACATAAATGATCACTATTTGGACAAGAAAGAGCATTTGTCTCACATTAAAACAGAAAACAAATAGATCCTCAAATCGTTATCCACGTTGGATTCAACTTCTGTGAGACCAAGGCTTTAAAAGAGAATAAACTGAATTCACAAGAATTAGTTCGTCATAAGTTGTTGAAAACTTTCATTTATACACGTTCGGAAAGTTTTCTCATAAGAAATTTTGCAAAATGAAAAATGTGGAAAATGATATTTTTTCATAAATTAAAGCTAACTTACATAAAATTTATTAGAGAAACTATATATCTAAGTATCACACTAATTCATCTAGGTAATAAGTCCAAATTCACAATCCAATTCAAAAAATATCATGGAAGCTAGGTTGAAGGGTCGATTTAAAAAAGATCTTCACAAAAATGCAATAAAAGTTTCACAATATCATCCACTCATGAGAATGAGAGTGAAAGGATAACCACTTGTTAGCATTTTATTTCAATAACCAAACTATTGGATAGAAAATTTGAATTCTATGGTATGGATGAGTAAATTTTGGTAAAGATCGTGGAAAAGAAATAGCAGAGGTACGTTTGCGAATAATACAGACATATAGTAAGCGACTGAACCATCTCATCACAGCATGGTCCTACAACCTAAACATTAATGACCCATGCATTTTCAAAACTACATGCATGATTGGCACGTTTCTGGAGTCATTAAACAAGATCCATGAAAAGCTGGGCGAATTATGATGCATTTGGCAGGAACTATGGAGCATTGTAGCAACAAGTCATCAGAGAAATTAAAGACACGTATAACAAAGCAAAACAAAGCCAAAGAAACTCAACAATCAGTGATTTGTTGGGTGCTTTGCTACTCTACAGAGAATTTTAAAAAGGTGGAGTGGTTAAAGATCAATCCTACAATAATTTAGTTTACCTTCCTTCAATACCACTAGATATAATAAGAACTTGTGCAATTCCTGTGCTAGATGCAGCAGCAAAAATATCGCATAAAAATATTTAATAACCCGTCACCATTAATTATTAACAAATAAAATAGAAGTTAACCCAAATGGACGAAACCAGAAATTTAAAGAGAGGGACCAGAGACAAGCCTGGCTAACAACATCATTGACTCAGATCTTGTAGCTGTACCCAGCACATTTGTTTGAGCACTGTGAGAAGTAAATTCTGAAGCTGAGAACTGTCAAAACATTTAATCTGAAACATCTACAAAATTATAAGCATTTAAAAGCATGAGCAGGCTATACATTCACCTAACAGGAGGGAACTGAAATAATTATACTGTGTGCTTACAGGATTTCGAAGCTATTAAATGGGGTTTTGTCCTTTACCTTAATTGTGGTTTCTGTTTTCCCCATTTCAGATTCTTCGTAGGTTGAAAAGCACCCTCCTAGAACCAAAAGATTTAAAGTTATAGAAAATATAAAACAGGATTTGGAAGTCATTGTCACATTGATATTGCAATTTGAAAACTCCCCTGGCCCATGCCAGTGTCAGCTAAAAGTCATTCCATTAAATGTACTCAAAAAAGAACTTTTGAAAGATGGAAATATCATTTCTGATTACTGAATACAAGTTTGTAATGCAAACGCAAATTTAATTTTGGTAGGGAAGCTTCTTGATATGGACATACTTTTATAGAAACATCAAATTCCTCAAGCCTCTATTTTCCACCACAAAAAAAAAATCCTATTCTCTAATTCTCTTTTCTTTAGTCAACTTTGTAAAGCGTGCGCTGAAAACATGGAGGGAAGCTGGCTTATAGTAAAAGAGAAGCTTCGAACTCCCCCCTTCCGGATCATCAAATAGTGTCCAAACTTAGCAAGTATTCATTAAGCAATACTTCCATGATCCGAGGCATCGTCATAGTAATAAGGGGATAGCTTCCCATCTTTTTTGGCAGGCTTGGTTTGGTTCTCTGTGCCCACTTCTTGCAACATCTTCACTACTCTTCTCATTGAAGGCCGGTTAATAGGAAGAGGACTAGTGCACATAAGTCCAATGTTGAAGACCTTGCAAATTTCTTCTTTGAAACAAGAATCAAGCCTTGAGTCAATTAGATGGTCCACGCCTTTCTGGTCCAAGGTAGTGCACACCCACTTAACTACGTCTTTCTCCCCAAATTCAGGGTCCACCGGGCGTCTTCCAGTAACCAACTCCAGTATGACAACCCCGAAGCTGTATATGTCGCTCTTCTCATTCACTCTGAGCGTGTATGCATATTCTGCAGCAGGAAGGAGAAAAGGATCATGTTTGTCTCCGAAGAAATAGTTTCAATGTAATATCCTATACCTATATTCTAATCACAATATCAGTACAAAGATCTATAATGCCAGCAAAAAAAGCAAACAACTTGTCACTAAGCAACAAAAACATTAAAAACAATTGCCCATGCAGGAAACTACGGTCGTGATTTGTAGGGTGTAAGGAGGATAAGACGCACACTTCTAGTTCTAGCAGTAATGGACCAACAATCAAACTACTAGTGACCCGCCACGCCATATACTACGAGTTAAGCCCCAAATGCAGAAGTAATCACTACTACTAAACTAAATGCATCTTAAATTCATCAACAATTAAAAAAATAAAAAAATAAAAAATATTCTGCTAACTAACCTGGTGCAATATAGCCACAAGAGCCAGCTATGACGGACATGGATTTAGTTCCTTTTGCTGTGGTTTCAACCGCCTTAGCTACTCCAAAATCAGCCACCCTCGCACCGAAGTCCCCATCCAGTAAAATGTTGTTTGATTTCACATCTCTGTGAACAATTGGGGGAACACAGTCATGATGCAGATAAGAGAGGCCTTCTGCTGCATCCACAGCTATCTTATACCTTGTTGGCCAATCCAACAACCCTCCTTTACTACTATGCAGCAAATCACCAAGACTTCCATTAGGCATGTATTCATAAACCAAGAGCTTGCAATCCCTGGTGGTGCAACAACACCACAGCTTGACTATATTCTTGTGCCTGATCTTGCCCAAAGTCTCAACCTCCGCGTCAAAAGCATTGTCCTGAACCCTACCCTTTTCAACATCCCCGCTTTCTACCTCCTTCCTAACCCCTCCCCATATCTTCTTCACAGCAACAACCTCCCCACTGCTAAGCACAACCTTGTAAACCTTACCCGAGGAACCACTTCCAATCACATTATCCTCATCAAGACAATTCAAAATCTCATCTTCACTAAAACCCAGTTTATGAAACGACATCAACGTCCACTTTGACTTATCAATCGCCCTCTTGGCGTCCTGGAAATTCTTATACCTAAAGTAAAACCAAACCACACCTACAAGGAAAACCAAAGTGGCTATAACAAAAATCGCTCGAAGCAGCCAAACATAACCTACATTCTTTGCCTCACCCCTACCATCACACAACCCCTTCAAATCTCCACACAAGCCAGGATTACCAAGGAAACTAGACCTATACATATCCTTAGCCAAGAGAGGAGGAAGTTCACCGGTCAAACGATTATAAGACAAGTTAAGCTGATTCAGCTTGAGGTTCTGCAACCCGTGAGGGATTTTCCCGGAAAAGCGGTTGCTGGAAAGATCTAGAAAGTTCAACACGGACAAACCCCCAATCTCATCAGGAATCGTACCACTAATCTCATTGTTGGCCAAATTCAAATCGTTGAGCTTCTTCCACGCATGAATCCCTTTCGGCAACTCTCCAGAGAGTCTGTTATTATGAAAATCGAGAATCCCAAGCTGTCCAAGATTCACAATGCTATCAGGAAGCGAGCCAGTAAACTTATTATCGCTGGCGGAAAACTCCACGAGATTCTCCAACCACCCAACCTCATCGGGAATAGTTCCCGAGAAGTTATTCTTCGACAAGATCAACAGCGACAAGTTCCCAGCACCCGCAATGGTCCTCGCAATGGAACCCGAAAACGAGTTGTCGACAAGCTCGAGAAGATAGACGTGCGGAAGCCCCCAGATGCCGGCGGGAACCTCGCCGGACAACCGGTTGAATCCGAGCCTCACACGTGTTAAGCTCTGGCACGTGCCTAAGCTCGCCGGAATCTCGCCAGAGAAAAGATTATAAATCACCAGAAGCTCCTCAAGGACACCATTATCACAGAGCGTCGCCGGAATAGGTCCCCAGAACTGGTTGCTCGAAACGTCCAGCCACCGGAGCGGAGAATTCTTGCCGAGATTCGCCGGTAACCTGCCAGTGAGGCGGTTCCCGAAGAGACGAAGCTCGTAAAGATTCTCGGAATCCGCAATGCTGGCCGGTAACTCTCCCTCGAAACGGTTTTCGTACAAATTAAGACTCTCCAACGGCAAAGAACAAAGCTCGTCGGGAATCCTCCCCGTTAAGTGGTTCATTGAGGCGTCGAGGAGCCTCAAGCGGGTGAGGTTCCCCATTCCCCGAGGCAACTCCCCGGAGAGCGAGTTGTTGTACAACTCGATCTGCGTGAGGCTGGTTAACTGAGTGAGCGAACTGGGGATGGAGCCGTAGAGGTCATTGAGCGCGAGGTCCAGGTCCTGGAGCTTGTTGAGGTTCCCGAGGGAGGTTGGAATGACTCCGACAAGGTTGCATTGGGTGAGCCAGAGAACCTCGAGGTTGGTGAGGTTGCCGAGCTCCGGAGGGATCCGACCCGGGAAGAAGGGGTTGTAAGAGAGGTTGAGCATTTTCAAAGAGGAGACGTTGCCCAAGGAGGGGGGGATGGTACCTTCTAGAAGATTGGAGACGAGGGAGAGCACCTGGAGGTTCTGGAAGGTTCCGAAGGAGTCCGGGATTGGGCCGGAGAAGTTGTTGCCGGTGAGGTCGAGGTAGCGGAGGTTGGGGAGGAGCGGGAGCGTGGCGGGGAGGGGACCGGTGAGGAGGTTCTGGGAGAGGTCGAGGTGGCGGAGAGAGCGGCAGAGGTAGATGTCGAGAGGGAGGGTTTGGTTGATGGAGTTGTTGAAGAAGTTTATGGAGAGGAGGTTGGGGAGACGACAGAGGATGTTGGTGGGGAATGGGCCTCCGATGTTGGTGTCGGAAAGGTCGAGTTCTGTTACAGAGGTGTTGGAGGCATCGCCGGCGCAGGTTACACCATACCAGTTGCAAGGGGTGGCGTCCCTGGGGTTCCAGGAGGAGAGAGTGGAGTCAGGGTCGTCGAGAGAGAGCTTGAGTTGGTACAGGTAAAGCCCCTCTTGGTTCAGACACGATACACACGCCACTACCGATAACAGAACGCAAACGACGATGGTGAGTGGTTGTGTCATTCTTGGTTTCCCTCTCCGACACAGGGTGGTGTGGTGAGTGTGAGAGTGGAGTGGAGTGAAGTGTGAGCTCAATTTATTTGAATGAGAAACGGTGAAAGGAAGAGGCAATGTTTCAGTGCTACTTTGCTGAGTTGGCACAAGAGGAGACACTTGTAATTGCCTTGTCTTTCATTTATCACTCTACTCACACTTGTTACAAGAAGACACACACACCACTCACTCACACTTTCTTTCCGGCGGCTTCTACTATTTTCCACTCATAAATTGTTAAGCCAAGATTAACTGACATAAGTACAAACACATGGTGTGCGTTACTTGATTATTGCTGTGTATTTTTTAAATTTCAATAGAGAATGGTGCAGGAAGTAAAATGGAGGAGACTTATAGATGATAACGCAAGTGGTGGTGAAAAGTATGTAACAACTAACAACCATTTGAAGGTAGTTTGGGACAGATAAGAAGAAGATACGCTATTGGTGTTTGTTGTTTGTTTCAACATACATCTTGTGACGATGATGCTAGAAGCCAAAATTTGTTCCCTTTGGAATCATATCATTCTTGTATTGAGCTATCTAGGTATCACCTTTTGGTGTTCAGTTAATGCTCATGAGTTGGAGGCCAATCTTTGTAGATTCTGAGTTCCCCTATCGATGCATGCTCTACATTGCTACTGGTGAAGTTTTTTGAGAGCCAAAAACTGAAAACTATGTTTGTGTCTTTAAGTTGAATTAATAGGTTCACTGTTTTTATTTAGTTTATAGTTTCTCCACGTCCATTAATACAAGAAGCACACAGAATTTCACAAATAGCATGAGAGCAATGAAAAACTTTTAATTCTGGTAAACAACTCACAAATATACTCTCCAATAACTGATTACGGGATGTTCTTTTCCACCAAAATGAAAACACATTAATGTCATTATCTTGAAGTCGCAACTATATATACTATAGACCGATATGAAAAAGTAGCTAGTAAGAGGCGTAATAGTTCGTCAATTTTATTTGTGCATGATCCATATTCAATACTCTACTCCAATATACGATCATTTCATGGGTCCGTAGTCTACACTTTTACTTGCAGTTTTAACAAAAACTCCTTATTTATTGTCTATTTTAATTATTTTAATAAATTTTCTCTTCACACTTTTTTATTAATTTTAATTATACGCTATTTAAACTTGTTCTTGCACAACCCTGAAATTTCTAAGGTTACTCTGCATTGTCTTTATTAATCCTTGCTATACGATTCTGGTTGTATAGTTATCGGTCTCGGTCTTTACAATAGGTTTTCGGTCAACATTGAAGATGAGGAAATTATCTCTCAAAAGTGTTCCAACAAAGAGTTCAATTGAGGTTCAAACAATGTTAATTCACTGAGAAAAGCTAACCTAATTATTATTACTTCTTCCTCTATTTATTGGGAGAGTGGTAGGTCTTTATCGTAGCAAAATTAATAAATATTGACTCACAATTTAACCTCACTTTACTTGTCTCAAACATTATTTACCTTTGTGTTTAGGGTAAATAAAATCTAAGGTCGATCCGAGCGGTATTTTACTACCACACAGGTACTAGTATGATCGAGAAGACCTTGTCTAGTGTCTACATGGTTTTTCCGAGTGGTAGCGACTTTCGTGTTACTACCAATAAGGTTTGGGAGTACTTATCTAGTGTCGATGACATATAGTCAATCCCCAATCGGTTCAAAATTATTTAAACATTATATGAGTTCTAAACTAACTTTAAAAATAACTATTTAAAGCATAGTTAAAAAGATAGTTCTTTGAATACAATGGATTTTAAACACAATATGAATTATTTTCAAAAACTATGGTTATGTTTGTTTTATGTTAGCTCACCCTTTTGTTATATGATCGTGGTTTCTACTTGTGATGATTGGAATTTATCATAAAAACATATGATAGTACAAGTATTGAGGAATATGCATAATACCAAAGAGGATGGTAAAGATCGAGACATATGTGGACAATCTTATAGCTCGTGTTTTACATTTTATTTTCAATTTCAATAAAGTTGTTGGTTGCAAAATAGTAATTTTCATTTAGGTTCAAATAAAGCAGAAATAAAGTGTTATTTTAATTATATTATTCATGATAGTTATAGATCTTAAGAAGACAAAAAATGGGATGTTACATTTGGCTGTTCCTCCTCCTCCTCATCCCTTCATCCTCTTCCTTGTCTTCTTACTCTTCTCCCTCCTCCTCCTTTGTCACAGCCTCTATTGGTGAGTTTGTCGTTGTTGGGTCGGTGCTGCCAATGCCATTGTCATTGATGTTGCTAACGTCACCTTTTCCTCTCCTTCCTTCTCCTCATCTTCCCATTTCTCCTTATTCTTCTCCCCTTATTATCTTTCTCTTCTCACTCATCTTCATTTAATATATAATACGCATTTAGTTAAATTTAACGAAAAAATTGATGTATATTTTATCGCTAGATTTATTAATGAAATTAATAGTTGATTTTAAAAAATAATGAAATTAATAGTTGATTTTAAAAAATACTTTACTCAAAGATTTTCAAAAATTTATTTATGACAGATTTACAAGATAGATTTTCAAAAAATTTAGTTACCGATAGATTTTTACTTATAAAAATTCATTACCAACATAGTTATTGATGATTTTACTGCTACATGATAAAAGTTAAAACGAAAACATTAACATTTATTTTATTTTGACAAAAATATATGTTGGTAATTAAAAATTATACATTCCCAACATATTGTACCAATGGAGTTGAAATTAAAACTTCATTATTATACTTATAATTATCACTCCAAAAATTTCTTATGTCATGTTAGAGAATTTGATTCAAGTATAATGACTATATATATCTCCAATGTAATAATAAAAGGTAAGTAAGATATATAATAATTCTAATAGCAAGTATAATTTTGTCTTTTACATTTGTGTATCTATTTTTCATAATATCTCAAGCATGTTAGGATCTTGATCGAACTTAAAACAACCAAAATTTTAACCTTTTATTTCACTCATCAAAATTGTATCGTCCTTCAAATAGAGATAAAAACAAGCAAAATCAAATTAAATTTGCATTATGCTCAAAATTAACTTTGACTAAAAATGACTACTAAACCTAGTTAAACTATCTAACATAGGTCGGTTTTGGAGATTTGGTTTAGACTCCATAAAAGCATGCACTAGCATGAAAAAAAAAATGTTTATAAACAAACCTATTTGGAATAGGGTCTATAAAAAAGGTCAACAACACACACTAGACTAAGTGAGTCTACCACTCTAAATAGGCTTACAGATAAGAATACAACTTTAACATTAATATCTTCACAAAATAGACCAGGTCTTAAATTATACTTTTCATACATTATTGTACATATTTCTATCCTTATTTAGAGTTCAGTCTTAAATACATTCACAATTCATTTCTCCAACCCAACACATTAAAAATTCACCTTCAATGCACCATTTTTACATCCAACTCAAAACACATTAAAATTTCACCTTCAGTACACATTCACATCATCTAAAATCCGATATGTGAGATTGTTTATGAAAAATCAATAAATTCAGTAACTATTCAAAAGGCAAGTAACTCTATATGACCTCATTTGAGAACAATAACAAAAATAAATATAGATATTCATATGTTCTTAAATTTGTTAGAAATGGATTTTAAGTCTAATTCAATCTCACAAAACTAGCTGTCGGATAGCGGGTGGAACAGAATGTCCAAGAAAGTTCAGTAGGATAGGCTCTAACTTCACTCTGATACCAATGTTAGAAGTGGATTTTAAGCCTAATTCAACATCACAAAACCAACTTGTAAGGTGAGATTTGCACTTTCCTTAATATTATGAAATTGTCTTATCTATAGTCGATAACAAATAATAATATGTACCTGAAAAGAGATAACAAATAATATAAAATTAATTTTTTAAGGTAAAACGTAAAAGTGAAAATTACATATAACATAAATTTATCAGTAAATTATTTTATGTAATATATATATATATATATATATATATATATATATATATATATATATATATATATATATATATATATATATAGATATATATATATATATATATATATATATATATATATATATATATATTCTAGTATTAAACTAAAGTGTTATCAAGAAAATTTTGTTCTGTACAAATATATCATTATACTTGTGCACAATAATACTTTAACATACATGTAAATATCAACATACATCTTCTTTTCTTTGATGTGAAATACAAAAATAAAAGTATAATTATATAAATATCATAGTATCAAATAAAACTAATAAATATCAAATAATTATATAAAGTTAAAATATTAAATATGTCTCTTAAAAACAAGTTATGAAAAATAGGTTAATTTAAATATGTTAAGTTCTCTAATAAATTAAAAGTGTTTTAAATTTAAAAGTACAATGAGTATTGGAATACGGTACAGAGATGAATCGGATATGTATATAAATTTCTCATTCTCATGTATTTATTCAAAATAAGTTATCTTTTACAATCAAATAAGTTCGCACCCACATAAACAAATTCATAATTTGGTGAAGTTCGGTTCATTTGCCATCTCCAAAGCACATATATTGCATAAATATAAACTGTTAATATTAGCATATATAGAAAATAGATTAACCTAAATAATTCCTTTTTGATAATTTTTTGTGTATTAATATACCACTAGTTGTAGAAGTATGCTTAATAGTACATTAATAATATATACTATATATTAATTTTGATTTATATATATAAGAAAAAAAACTTGTGATGTTGTTGTTAAGTGTTGTGAAAGTATAAAGAGATGGGGCCATGTGTTGATAGATGGAAGTAAAATGAATGGGAAAATGCTACCAAACATCCTAAATCCACAGTATATGTGTGAAATGTAAAGAAGTTGCGTGCAATGAGCGAAGAAGCAATGTGTATCAGATTGCAGACTGTGATATAGTAATGCTCCTGCCATGGTTGCCAATGTTTTGAATGTAAATGAATCAAGTTGGTAGAAATGCAAATGGTTTCCACCAAATGGTTAAAATTGAAATGCAGAGTTTGCAGGGGTAGGTGAATTCAATATTAATTTTTATCAGAAATCAATTCCCTCGTGACTTCCATTTAATTTCTT
>Ga0209589_1000113_pt1 | contig 82746 bp, 42 predicted proteins | sample CowpeawhiteBW_FD_187525 | JGI IMG/M metagenome (GOLD analysis project Ga0209589, IMG submission 187525) | Root nodule microbial communities of legume samples collected from California USA - Cow pea white BW (SPAdes) (version 2) | ecosystem: Host-associated > Plants > Roots > Nodule | place: USA...
TGTTTCATATGGGAGCATTAATATTCACCAAACTGTTGTCTAATGTTTTCAGCGTGAAATCGCGAAAAGCGGGGATCTATTCCTTCCTTTTACCACCAACTGTTTGTTTTATGTTTTTTTTTTTTTATTTTTTAACAAGGAAGAAAAACAGAACACTAAAGTCGGTCTGCCGAATCTCTCAACATCGTCATTATGAAAAAAAGTGCTCATAATGCACATAGCGACTAGCGAGAGAGCCAGAGATTTATTTTCACGTGTTGGAACAATAGCAAACGACAAAAGAAAGAAAAGAAAGAAACACGAGGCATAGTTTATTTCGTGTTATGCTTCTGTGGAATGCAATGACGTGCTACGCATCATGCATATCCGAGTTGAGTTCCCTTCTATGAGGTTAAGATTAAGTAATGATGGGATTCTTTACTAAAGAAAAAGCACTAGATACTGTTTCTGTGTGGAGGAAGATTTATTGATTATTGAAGGTTTGGTGTGATTTTAAGTTAACAGGAGGTGAAAAAAAACACCGCCCCCACGAGATTTCACGTGATGTGCTTGGTCCTCACACTTGATTCAAACTGAGCCAAAACAAAGAAGGGAGTGGCATGAGTGGTAAATACGTAGAGGATCTGGAGAATAGGGTCAGTTTGGCACACTAATGCGAGCAAGTACTACAACCTGTCAACACCAACTTACAGCCTGGAAAGCCATTTGCACTGTTCCAAAATTGCATAATTAAATTAATTCTAAATCCCACGTGGCAAAGTACTCCATTTCACTCCCTATATATATTCTCCCTTCTTTTTCCCCTTTCTCCAAACAAACAATTACCACGATTCCTGATTCCTGATTCTCCGCCCTCACCGAGTCGCACCCACCGGGCTCACTCACTCATGGGAAACTGCAACTCCTCCGATTCAACCCAGGTTGCCACGGCCAAGCTTATTCTGCAAGACGGAAAGTTGCAGGAGTTCTCCTATCCGGTGAAGGTATCGTTCTTGTTGCAGAAGTACCCAGCCTGCTTCATATGTAACTCCGACGAAATGGACTTCGACGATGTCGTTTCGGCCATCGACGAGGACCAGGTCCTGCAACCCGGTCAGCTCTATTTCGCGCTTCCCCTCAGTCGCCTGAATCACCGCTTGCAGCCTCAAGAGATGGCCGCATTGGCCGTCAAGGCCAGCTCAGCGCTCATGAAAACCGCCGATAAATGCGGCTCTCGCCGCAAACAGATTTTGTTCTCTAACGAATATGACTCTAACCCTAAGCGCGTCTCTCCCGCACTCGCTGCCGGGGCCGGAACTGTACATAGAAGAGGAAGGGCCGCCGCACCCGCCGGGAAGGGGAGGTTTGCGGCGTTGTTGAGTTCCATTCCGGAGTAGGGGTAGTTTCGGAAGAGAATATATGCGCGGGTGATTTTGTTCTTTTGTACATAAAAAGCTTTATTAAAAGAAAAAAAAAATAATATAAAATTTTGGACATTGTAGGGTTGTTTTAGGAACAATGGAAAGGAATAGATTCTGGGAGAGTTGGACCAAGTCATGATGGATATTCATTGATATACCCTTCTATTCTGCCTCCTTATATTATTAACACGAGTTCCATTTTAGGTTTTGACCGCAAAATAGTATATTGCAGCATGAAAATACGTATTTATAGGCCTTTTCATTCATACGACATCAAATTATTTTGGTTACAGAAAATATTTATCTATTCACACGGTCAACGATTAAGCTCTACAGGAAAATTTGACTAATTAGTTTCAGTCATACTTTTTTTTCCAAGTCTTTTTTTTTTTTTTATTTCAGAAATTCGTATTTTTTACTTAAACCAATAAGTTGTTGGTTAAGAATGGAATTATTGTTAATTAATTTGTTTTGATTTAATGAAAGTAAGCCCTCTGGTTATACATTAAATAGAAGTTGAGAGGGGTAAGATTATGCAATTACGATAAAAATTGGATGTGTTGCGACAAAAGTAGAAGGTGGTATGGTAGTGGACAGCATAAGAAACAGAAAGAAAAGGAATGGGGTGAGATTGCGAGAAGGATGGTGAAATGTGAGAAACGACGGAATAAATAAGCGAAGGTGGTTATGATTGAATGGGTTGACGAACGTAACCTTATCCTTATCCAATCCTGGGGCATTTGTTAAAGGTTAAAATCCAAAGAGATGAGACAAAGAAATATAATTTTGCGTGTAATGTGGTGTTTCCTGGTTTTGGAGTTTTCGTATGGATCCAATTCGTATCTTTGATACTGCTATACACAATGAACAGAAACGAAATGGGTGAATTGAAGAAGAAAATGTGGTTGTAAAAGTGAATAGTGGTGGAGAAGCACGTAAGGAAATGCATGCTGGACCCAACAAAAGGAGTCAGAGTGAGCAGGTTGGGGGGCTTAGGTGAGTACTGTTTTTGTTTGTTGGGTTGTGGAATTGTTTACAGCTGTAACAAGCCTGGTCGTACGGTAACAATAACACCAAAAAATCGTATCGATTTGGCTTCGACTCATCATCATCATCACTCATGAGTGATGGCATATGAATGTGTGCAGTGTACGAATGGGTCCTGAAACCAGTCTAGCCTAAGGCAACGGTGACTCAATCGAAATCAATTTCAAGAATAGACGTTTCATAATGTTATGCGTAGATTGTTTTGTGCATGGGTTGTGTAGAAATGTGCAGTGTGTAGAAATGTGCAGTTCCGAAAGAAGGTGGAGGGATCGTGGGAATAAATGGTAGCATGGCGAGAATGGGAAATGTGACTCGTACTGCTGCTACTACTACACTCGCCCAACCTGAATATGGTTGGTTTGAACTTTGGACCATGCTATTTGGTTTTCGCCCATTCCATACTTGTTCTATTTTGGTTATCTCTGTGTGGACCTCGTTCCAAAGTTTGGCTCAAAAATTAATTACATATTAGGTTGTCTCTAATTAATTTCACAAGTTTAGGGCATGGACAATGCTCTCCCTTCTACAACTGTCATCTCATCACCCATGATTTATGACTCCCCTACCCTACCCAAACGCCAAATCAAATTTAATTTCCAACAATATATGTCCGCATACCATAAATATTTTCAACACCACAAAATAATATCATATTCTACTTTTATATTAAAGGCTTAATTAAATACTATTTTACTTCCTATTTTTTAGTTTATTCAATTTAATTTAATTTTTATTTTTTCGTTCAAATCTTAATTTTCGTTCATTTTTATCAATTTAATTTAATCTTTTTAGGTGAGACCGTTTAAATAACAACATAGTACACATAGTAACTCATTTCGTTTGAGGTGGCCTATTTTATCTTATGTGTCTTTGAAAAACAAAATTCATCATCATGGAAGAGGAAGAGCTTGGTGGGAGACGGTGGTGACATCAACAATATCATTAGACGACATTGTTAGCATCGACTCTGATAGGATTGGGAATGGACTATGTTATGGATGTTGAAGATGATGAAAGAAATTCTAGCATTTTAATTTTTTTAAGGAAGATGAATTTTGATTTCTTAAGACAGGTAAGATAAATCAAGCCACATCAGATGAATTGGTCATCTATTTACTATGTTGTTAACTATTTAAATGATTATATAAAAAAATAATTAAAAGTACAAAAGACTTGATTTAAAAAAATTAAGACTAAATTTAACAAACTCAATAAAAATATAAACTCAATTAGTATTTAAATTTAAATTAAATTAAGGATTCAAATTTTTAAATAACATACATCTCCTCTCTTTATGAAAAAATAATTAATCAGTTAAATCATTTTAAAAATTGTCCGGTAACACGATGCAGTCCTCTTTTATACCTGCAAAATAAAGCTTATACACTAATTCAAAGGATTTATAAATGTGATTACCTAATAAAGAAAAATAGATAAACGTCAATAGGGTGATAAATGTCTCACACGCCCAACGCGTGTGTCGGTGTGGTATATTTTTTAAAAATTGAGACAGCATTGAGCGAAAAGTGGAATGCGATCTACGTAACATAATAACAAGGTAAAATAGAACACACGTTTGATTTAAGGTTACGTCTTAGATGGTGGTGCACCACACACCATTGTTGTGGGTCTCTAGCTTTTATATTATTGCACAGATGATAACGACAACCAAATAGGAAACGGGACTCACATGCTCAGTGAAATCTAATTAAATTTCACCTAGTAGAGGAAAGTATACGAGAAAAGTGATATATAGAGTAAATGTTTGCTATTTCTGATTATTATTATATATTGGATGCATTGGCTGTAAAGTTCAGTAGAACAGGTAAGATGAAGTAATTATTTATATTAATTAATGTCCAAAATGTCTACCTGTTTATTGATTCAATTCTCGAGACAAGGTTAAAGAGAAGAAAGGAACTTTTATTCTCTCGTTATTATGAGATTTTCTAAAAGTGAATTTTTATCAAAGTTTCTTGTGGGAATTGTGGGTCAGCAAAGTTTTTAACTCTTTTGGATTAATCAAGTGTGGAGGCAGCTGCTATAATGACAAGACAACTGTGTTTGCAAAATCAATGACGGTGTGACCTTTTGCGAAGTTTAATTATATTTGGCAATGGATGTTATATGTAGGTAGAATGTTTGAATTTGTTCTCCTTCAAATTAATAAATTGTAGCTTCAATACTCTCTTTTTCTTTCAATAATGTGAATACTGACTCACATATGCTTGGGTGGGTTCCATCTTTATTTTAATTTGTACCGTAATCAACCTCAAATAATTGCAAGACTTTTTGTGTTTAAGTTAACTCTAAAGCATGACTGGACTTTAGTTCTCTAGTAATATCCGAATAATATGAAATTTGAAACATGTGTAATTTTCAGTAGAAAGATAACACTTTCTAGTAAAGATAGTGTGGTGTTGAGTCCAATTTTATCGAGGCTCAAATCAATAAAAGGCAGACTTGGTAGACATTTATGGAAGGTTATACAAGATATATAAGGGGTTGAATAGTAAATAGGACAATAATATTACTATTCTCATTTTTTGATCTCATTATTTATTTTCTGAAGTGACTTATTATGTATCATTTATTATTTTAAAGGAGAAGATAATAATACATTAATCAATAACTCACACTAAGTTACGTTAGAAAGTAAATGATGAAAGTCAAAAAATGGGAGTGATGACATCATTGTTGTAGCAAATAATAGATCTTTAAATAAGATGTTAAAAAAAAAATAAAGGAAAGAAGAGGAATTCAAAGAAAGTGAAGAAAAACAAAGATAAAGAGACGACTGATCTAAAAATCATCTTTCTGGAAACATTCGATATGCTAACAACCATTTTTGATGTTTAAACCTTTATTAGTTGTTTATTTAGGCTTTAGGTTTGAGTCAACGAGGGAAAGTTGAAGGCAACACCTATGGTTGGACTTTCACTATTCCAGCAAAGAAAGGTGGTGTGGGTTAAAGAAGTTTTCATTGCAAAGGAAAGCCAGATAAATCATTAAGCGAACATAGTTAAATTTGTAGGGTTGCAGTTGGAAACTTGATGAAGCAAGTAGCTGTTTTCTGTGTGCTCATATTCGCCCATAATAAACCACACACCACATATTGTCACCTACGAAACACTTTATAGTTATTTAAGGTGTGATATATATAGAAATCTAAAGTGCGACAAATTTACAACGGATTTCTGAAAAATAGAAATTATATTGGATTCTATTATTTTATCACCAAACCTGTGATTATTTGCATGCGATGGAGAAAGAGTGGAAGAAGAAAATAAATAAAAAAATCCATAAATATTTGGTGATCTTCCAAGTTGATTCCAGAAACTCGAAGTTTGAAATTAAGATGCAAGAAAAGATTGTCAAACTCCATTTTGATTCAATTGAGCTATCATAGGTTTCGCTTTATTCTAATGTTGCCACTTGCCAAACAAAAACATTAAAAGTGTAAGTTGAGAGAGTCAAACATGTCATTTCATCATGTTGGTCAATGGTACGATTGTCAATTAACTTTACGTGTATATTGATGCACAACAGAATAAATTTTAAAATTATTCATTTTTTTTACACTATCTACTGAATAATTAAAATGACGTGGAATTATTATAATATTTTTAATATTAATTATGATTATATTGGTGATAATCGAGAACATATGAATCATCAACATAACTTAAGTGTCATTTGAGTGGTCTTGTTTTATACAACTATTGAAGACTTCATCAATATAATGGTCTCAAACCGTTTAAGCAAGACAATTTCATATAACATGTTATGTCTTTCTCTTTGTCAAAATCTCCTTCCACATTCAACAAAAATTAAAAAAAAAAAAAAAAACCACTGTTTATACAGTGTATTTAATTCCATAAAGTGAACAGCTACTAAGTTTATGACACCAATACATTGCCCCTTTTAATATGTTCTCCATTCAAATTAGATATCAGCACGTATCCTCTAATCTCCACAAATCATGATTAAAGAAAGAGAGCGGAGACAACACCAAATACACAAAAACGTAAATGTTGACGCAAGCATAAATAAAATTAAAATGCCAAAATTCTACTAAGTCTGATGGTAGAATATAATGATCACACTATATTAAACCTAAAACTATTGTACCCTTCACCACATAATCCCTCCTTCAATTCACCGGTTATAATCGAGGAAGGTATTACATCTCAATTTTAATCTGATTTCTCATCAGGGGTCCTACTTTATCAATTTACCCAAATCATTTTTTCCCCACGCATATGCATATTTAATATTGCTCACGAGTATCTTTAAGCATTATTTAAGAAACAGAAATACATGTTATAAAGATATAAAAAAAATATTGAATAATAAGTTATTATAATGATTAATTTATAAATAAAAATTATTCGTAACTAAAAGAATTTTAGAAAATTATAATTAAATTATTAAAAATTTTGTTACCAAGAAAATTGATTTTTAAATTGATCTTTAAAATTATTTATTGTTTAAGAGTTTTTTTTTAAGTGTACTGATAAAAGAATATTTATGTAAAACTAAACTTTTCTGTTCTTTAGCAGGGAGAACCCTTTATAACATCTCAATTCTCTAGTTTTAATTCTATTAAAACACACAAAAATATATATATTTATGATATATAATCCAAAGTAAAAGAACATAAGAAAAAACAAGCGTTTACAACAATTAATAGACTTTTTTGGTTTTAAAACTCAAACAGTCATTCGTTGTCGTATTAAAACACATCCTAATAAATTATTTATTCCAAATAAAAACTAAAAGCTGAGTTAACTAGTTAATTCTAGAAATATCATTTTTACACTATGGTATAAATATCATTTTAGCGATATTGATTTCCCAACTTTTGTGGTTTTAAATCCTTGCCCCTTCTATATATATTAATTTCTTTTAAATTTATATCATGAATAAAATAATAATTATCTAATTTTATTTATTAAAATATTTTTTTAATATATCATATCTATCACATCATACACAATTTTTTATCTCAAATTTATTTAAGTCATACTATTTTTTTCCTTAATCCAAACAATACTATAATTCTTTCTCTACTATTTCTTCAAATGTCTCCTCAATTCAAACACACCTAATTGTTATGAACAAATAATACTCTTTATCATTAGAACTTAAAACTTTTCTAATTTAATATTTATATCACACAAAAATATTTCAATAATCTCATTTTAAAATTTGCATCATCAATTGTTTTGTGAGGTAGTTCTGATGCGCTGATTCTCAATAAAATCCATCTCCTAACTATAAAAAGCTTTTCCAAGAAACGAAAAGTCAAAATTAAAAACTGAAAAAAGACAAAGTCAATAATACGAGCAATAAGTTAGAGAGACAATAAGATTTGAAAATGAATAACCAGTAAAGTAAAATTTTGTTTTATATATTACAATTTGAATCTCTACATTTTTTTTCAAATAATCCTAATGAATTAGGAAAAAAAAATTAACCTTATTTTCATTTTAATAGTTTTTCAAAAAAAATTCCTGTTTATATAAATAAACATTTTTTTAGTTAATCCACAATTTTTTTCTTTTCCAGATAGACATCTTTTTTTATTTATAATATAATAAAAATTTAGAAGCAAAAGAATTACCAGCAGCTATTTGAAAACTACAATTGTTGTTAGTACCCTATAAAAACTATTGAAATCGACGCAAAAAGTTCACCAAAAACCTATTTATATTGCAATAAAGGAGTATAAATACAATATGTTTTTATTTTAATTTATATAACTATGATATAATTTAAATTAAATAAGCCGTTGCTACAATTTTGCTAATTTATTAGTAATTTTATTTGTAAGAATATGATAAAGATTTTAATTTTCAAATAGTAAACGTTCTTACATTGTTAACTAATTATAATATTTTAAATGAAATATTTAATTATTCTTTATACAAAGTCAATAAAATTTTTATATATTATGATCCTTATAATTTATCTTTCAAAAAAAAACTGTTTACAACTGAATCACGTTATAGAAATCTATTTTGTTAATAAATTAATTAATTTAAAAGAAATAAATTCAATATTTCTAAATAAAATTAAGGTTTAAATATTATTGATATTTCCACCTATTCAAGATGTACATGTTATAACCCTCACTCGTAGGGATGTACATGTTTTTCGGTGAGTAATTTTTGAATCTATTCCAATTTTAATGGAAATCTTTTCATTGATAAGATATGGGTAATATTGAATTTTTTGAATTGGATATCGAAATGTAAATGGTCATTTTTTTTTTCATCTATCGCCCTAGCATTCGTTTTAAGTTATTAAAAAAATTTAAAATTTTATATTAACTTTTTCTATTGTATTTTGTAACTTATTTTTAAGAAAAACATTTACTATTTTACTCTTTTTTATTATGATTTGAACTTTACTTAATTATGGCAATTTACTCAATATCAACCGATATAAAATAACACATTGAGGTAAGATACAACTTGAAATAAATTAATAAAATAATTGATAGTTTATAAGTTAAAAGTAAATCATAGAAATAAATTAAAAACTATTATATATATATATATATATATATATATATATATATATATATATATATATATATATATATATATATATATATATATATATAACCTTTATTGTGTATACCAAAAAGGATTGGTGATGGATATCTGTTCCTTCAAGCCCATAAATTAGGGAGGCTTGAGTGTTAAGAAATAATTTTCCAAGTTGGCCACTTGAGTGTTGATAGTAAAAGGGAATGAAAAGAAAGGTGTACACATTACTGTATGTAGATATAAGTGTTTGAATTTGCACATGACATGCATCATCAACACCATCACTTTTTCATTAGTGGAGTTGCCTAATGGCTATACCTATCACTCACTCACCACATCTTATGGATCACAAATTCTGGCTGCATTTCATCATTAGCTCCTTTATTTACAAAAATCTGCATTCTTATTTCCCACAAACAATGATTCTATGACACACAATTAAATAAAATAAAAAATACATGCATCTATTATTTGTGATAAAATATACACACAGAAAAATGAGTTAAAGTTTTGTTACTCTGATTTAAGAACATTCCTTACTGATTTTATTTTGGGTTAAATATATTTTTATTTCTGAAAATTAGAATTAGTCTCGCATCAAAATTTTGGTCAAATTTAGTGTCCTAACTTCAGAATTGTGTGAATTTAGTCGTTTCAAACAAAGTTTGTTAAATTTATTTAACATTTCAAACGCATTTCATGATAGCATTTGAGATGTTTAGACCATTCGATACAATTTTTGCTTCAATATTAACTAAGAAACGATCATGAAACGCATTTGAAACGTCAAATAAACTTAACAAAGTTGGGTTATAAGGACTAAATTCACGCAATTTTGAAGTTGAGGGACTAAATTGGGCCAAAGTTTTGAAGAGAAACTAATTCTATTTTTTATTGAAAGTTGAGGGACAAAAAACATATTTAACCCTTTTATTTTCTATAATTCAATCATCAAATCTTAAATTGTCTAACATATTATAATATTGGTGAAAGTATAAATTCTTTAAAGATATTGTTCAATGGATTAAACTTTGTTCAAATCAAGTAACTTTAAAGATAAATAAAATTCATTTCAAAAAAATCTTAGTAATATACATATGAAAAAAGTTGGTTCTTGTTTATCAAAATTCACTAAACAAATATCTTAATTTTTCTTGGCTGAATTGGTAAAATAAAGTGATATTTTATTAATCGTATATATTATTTAAATAATTTGTATATTTTTACTTTTAATTTGATCGAAGAGGTAGATGAATACTTTTGAATGTTTAAATTAATATTAAGAGAAAGTCGATGTTTTTAAAATGAATGCGTTGAATTAATGTGATTAGCGTAATTAGAGTAGAACTTGTATTGAATAATAAATTCATTAATAATTCAAGTTTTACTCACTTCTAGATATCACTTAAATGAAAATTTTAATTATGAGAAGTCAATAAAAATTCTTGAATGAATATTGGTCAGGTATATGAAAGCAATTATTGTGACTTCTTATATTGTATCAGTGAGACCAAATTTAAATATTGAGTTAAATATTAATATCAGATGAACTTGTTTAATATGTCTCTTTTTAAAGTCATTGAGTCATAAGTCAATTTGGAATTTCTTAATTGGAAACCTTGATTAAAGATAGAAATGTTATCTATAATTAATCTATGATTATAGACTTGATTGTATAATTATAGACGATGACAAAATTAATTTGATATTCAAATTTTATAATTAATTTTAAATACTCTAAGAATATATATATATATATATATATATATATATATATATATATATATATATTTATTTATTTATTTATAAAAAATATTATTTCATACTTAAAGTTAATTAGGTGTTAGTAGTTATATATGTTTTATGAGTAGGCTACGTTTATTTTATTAAAGTTTTACCACCTTTAAAGGCTAGTTTGTTCTTTAAAATTGTGTATTTTAATTTGTAAATTTAAGTGAGAGAAAAATATTAAATATTTAAAAGTAAGAAGAGTGAATAGGGATGTCAAAAAAAAAATATGTATTCGCGGGTATTCACGGATAAAATCCGCAACAAATTGGAGATAAATATTATAATCAGATATATGTGGGTAAAGGGTTCACAATTTGTATTCATGGATGCTTATATCCGCTATACTCTAATAAATTAAAACATAATAAAAAAATAAACGTGATTAAAACATTAACACATTGATTTTAAATAAGTTATTTTTTATCAATTGGTTTTAAAAAATCTTAATTTTTTGTAAGTTGTCATTCAACATTATATAAATGGATCATTTGCTATTTGCAATTTGTATGAAATTTATGAATGTCATACATTGTATTTTTATTTGAATTTATGGTTAAATGTGTTGTTAAATGTTAAAATTTTCTTTTGTAAATATATGCGGTATCCGTGAATATCTATGGATATTTAAAAAATATGTGGATACCCGTGAATATCCATGAATATTTACAAAATATGTGATACCCGTATAATGGATACTCGCACACACACACATATATATATATATATATATATATATATATATATATAATATAAATGAGTACGAAGTAAATATTTATCCAACAGATAGGATATATGAGAACTATTACCCATACCGTTCTCTTAGACATCTAAGATTAAAGTTTGTTTTTCAAATTTTAATTTGTAATATGAAATATTTTGACAGCTAATAACAAATTAAAACACAAACGTTTTATATTTAAATTAAAAATAAAATATTTATTATAACTGGACATAAAATTATCAAAATTATTTTCTTATAATAACCAAAATTTGTGGTTAAAATGAAAAAAAGAAATAGGTTATATTTAGGTGGAATGATAAAGTAATTTAATAATAAGATGGAAGGAAAGAAAATAAAAAGTTGAGAATTCAATTTTTTCGTTAATAAAAAATAAAAAATTAATATTTGTCGATTTTTTTTTTTATACTTATATATGTTTTTTAAAGATATGTTTCATCTACCATAAGTTATCTGAATTAAAACTAAAAATAGAAAATGCGATCGTTTTGGCATCAACTCTGATCCATTTTAAAACAGCTAAATTTCTAGACTCAGTAATTCTTAAATCCTCAATGATTATAATTTCCTTGGTTGATCTAGACTCTATGAAAAAAGTTAGTTCATTAATTTAATTTAAAAAACCTTATAATTAATTAATTTGTTACATTTGTTATTATTTGATTTCAAGAAGAAGAAAAGAACTAACTTTTACGTTAATAAACAAATTTTATTAATATATTTTTTCTTCATTTTCATAGATTTTTCTTAGGTTAAAGACTAATTAAGAAAATAAACTATATTTTAAATAAAACAACAAATAATCATTAAAAATATCAATTATTTGAAAAATATTATTGATCCTCTATTATTAAAAATGAAAAAAGTATCTACAATTTTGTTTACATTGAAGTAGTTTAACGGTGCTATATTAAAAATGCACTGTAATATAGGTAAAAAGTAATTAAAATATGTTTATATTTAAATTCATAATTTTTTATTTATAATTATCATAAGTAAGACTATGAAAATGAGACAATTGATTTTATGGGATTGATTCACCACGATAGAGTAAAAAATAATCAATTCAATTTAATTTGTAGTGAGCTAAATATTTTATAACCTAACTCAACCTTAATCCCTTACAATTTAGATGATCAAGTGGAATATTTTATTGTCCTAGTACCACAAATTTATTTTATTAAACATTAATCATAATTAAAAAATAACATTAAAAACAAATAATTAAATTAATTAATTAATTAAACATTCAAATTATTTATTATAAAATAATATTACAATTATAAAATAATCATAATTATTCAACTAATAAATATTTATAATAAAAAATTATAAAAAGTTATACTATAAATCAACTTGAAAACAGATAATTAAATCATATAATTAAACAAATAAATTAATTAAATATTTAAATTATTTATTATAAAATAATATTAGAATTATCTTAAAATTGTGGAAATGTCAACTAATAAATATTTATAATAAAAAATATAAAAAATTATATTATAAATCAACTTGACCCTAATTTAATTTCAACCTATTTAACCTATATATTACATAAAATAAATTTGATTTAATCAATTTGAGAAAAAACTATACTCTCTTCGACTGGTACTCAGGGAAGTTAAGTCATAAATTTACGTTCAATTAAATGTCATATAAAAAATGAAGAAGAATATAAGATAAATATATATAAATAAATAAATAAATCATGTCATGTGAATCTTCACATTTATTAGTAATTGATACACTGTCTCAAATTTAAAAATGAAATCATTAAATGTAAACATTTAATATATTTTTGTCCCAATGGTTTTGGTTTTGGTTTTGAGTGGGGTGGTTTCAATTGTTATTTTCAGCGCACGCGCACACCTTGCGTCAAAGTCAAATGCTAAAGCTTATGTTAGTATTATGTGACAATTGTATCAACGTCACCCTAATCCTTCATAAGAAGAAATCAAGATCAAAATATACCAAAAGCAAGAAATAAAGAAAAACAGGATAAGAAAGGAAGGAACAAATCTCGAAACAGCAGCATCTACTCAGCGCAATGGGCGCGTGCACATCTTCTCCCTCCGCCAAAACGACAATCACAACCGCATGGATGAAGAATGGCGGTGACGGTGCACATGCGTCGGAATCATTCCGAAGACCTTCGTCGATCATGGTGATGGACCTATCGGGTCGAATAAAGGAGTTCAAGCAACCGGTCCCGGCGAAAACCGTGCTCAACGATAACCCTCATTGCTACCTCTGCAACTCCGAGTCGGTGCACATCGGCACATGCATGCCACGCGTCTCCGACGAGGAGGAGCTTCTTCCTGGCCGAATCTACTTCCTCGTCCCCCTCTCACATTCTGATTCCCCCTTGTCCCTCACTCTCCTCTGCGATCTTGCAGTTAAAGCCGGTTCCGCACTTTCAAACCCCAAAAATAACCACACTGGCACAAACAGAGCTTCCGTTACGCGGCGCCGTTAGACTCCGTGTAAGTTAAAAATTGTTTTGGTTTTTTAGGTTTGATTTGTGATTCAATCGATTTACTTGAGTGGGACCTTGTAAGAGAATAAGAATGCGTGATTGAATTTGTACGAGTAAGGGCCCAAATGAGAGTGATTGGTTGTGAAAGAAGAGATTGTGAATTGGTGTGGTTGCCCCCACAGGAATGATGAAATGCAGCATCTGCAAAATTCCCTTCCTTTCTTACAATTCTCCATTTATGTTTATTTGTAATTGCACCCATTCGGTTCAAAACATGTGCTGTCTAGTATTCTAACATGTTCTACCTGAATCAGGGTTCCTGGTTTTGGAATTGGGTGAATTTTTTGTTTCTTTCTTCCAAATCATTTGCGATTAGTTTCAGAAAATTGCTTTCTATATAATTGATTCACAGAGTTCATGATGCTTTCCCAATATTTACGGATGCAAAAACAGGGTAAAAATTGGAGACTGTTTTATTAGCCTTTACCTATTTTTGTTAGCTGAAGAAGCTTATTTAATCATATTAGTATTGTTGTTTAGTGAGGTTACTTTATCATAAGTACAGGGAAAGAAACGTATTTAAATTAAACGCTGTGATAAAAAAATCGTTTAAAATAGACTAATTCAAGTGACGAACTCAAACGACGTAGTGGGAAAATGGCATCAGGTTTTAATTTTAGTGGTTTAATTTCCTCTGATTTGTTTTAGTAATTGTATGACATATTTGACTTTTATTCAAATTTAAAGTTCTTTGTTAAAAAATATCGTAAATATCGTTGACTTTGATAATTCTTTTATAAATTTTTATTTTACTCTTCTATTTGAAGCTAATTAAAAATTATATGAAAGATAAAATTATAAATGAAAAATAATTAATATTATTTTATACTTTAAAAGTAATAATAATTAAATACAAACACAAATCTTTAAGAAATAATGTAATAAGTAAGTAGGTACCTAAATTTAAAGGAAGCGCCAAGTGAGCGTACGAATTAACATGTGATCGCTTGAATTTAAAAAGTAATACTAAATTCAGGGTAACATGTAGTTGCATTAAATATTTGGTACCTGAGTTTTATTATCTATACTAATATTGTATTCTTTTAAAATATTTATGGCCTTTAAAATAATTGATAATATTCACTTTAAAAAAATATTTAAATACAAAAATTTAGAAAAATAAATATTTGCTCTTTTATTTTTCTGGTATTTTGTTTCTAAAACTTAATTTAGGAATAATAATGAGTAATTACATTTGTTTTATGAGTAAGGTATATTTATTTTATCCTAGTGTTAATGGTTTGAAAGATTGTTTTCAAATTATGTATTTTTAATCTGAAAATTTAAGCGGGAGAAAAATGTGTATTTTAATTTGTAATATGAAATATTTTCACAGGTAATAAAAAACTAAAACACAAACAATACATTTGACACTAAAAAATAAAATATGATATAACAGGACATTAACGAATCAATTTTTTTTATGCATAACTAAACTTTATGTTTTAAAATGAAATGTATAATTTATACTAATGCATAATTTTTAAAAATATGTTTCATTTATCATAAAATAATTAAATTAAAAATTTTAAAAAGAAAATGCAATTGTTTTGGCATCAATTCTCACCCGTTTTAAATCAGCAAAATTTTAGACTCAGTAAATATAGAATCCTCAACCAATATAATTTGCTAGGTTGATCTAGACTATATGAAAAACTAAATTGATTAGTTTAATTTAAAAACTTTATAATTTACCAAGCAAATTGACTTTTTTTTTAGTTTAATCTGGATGATGATTATACACATTAATTAGCATTTTTGCCAACAATTTTCCCTTGACAATCCATCACATTTATCTGAATTATTGTCAATTAAGTAATGGATATATATGCTTGATGTTTGTTTAGTATATTTATTTTTAGAGTTTTATGGGAAAAGTAGTGAAGGTACATGTTTTCAGTGAATTGGAGAGAGCTTTAGTCAAACAAAGAAACCCTTTGTTGAGATAAATTCTTATATATTCATACATTCTTATTGTATATGAAACCAACCAGACACCCTAATTATATAAAGGCCTTACTAAATGTGACTTGATCTTAAGAACATAGCAGAAGAAGTGTAATAGCAGAAGCAGAAGTGAGGCATGGTTGCTCAATGAAGTCTGTGTCAAAACCAATTAGTGGTGGATTGCTCACAACCAACATCCAGAATCTAGTTCTGTTTGAGGAAACTTTTTCCAAAGCCTGCTTTTGCATTAGATTCATCCATTTCTCGTAACAAAACAAAATCTACCACTTCCATATGCTGCCCACCATGCCTCCACCACCTTCACTTAACAACTAAACCCTAAACTTTTTTAGTTTACCAACGTATCATATATTCTTCTCCCTCACCTTTACTCTATTTTTTAACTCTCTTCAAATATACCTTCACATAATTTACTATAAAAACAATAAATTAAAAATCACATTCATGCAAGCTAATCACAAAAAAATATATCATAAAGGGAAAATCGGTGATACTATTATTATCACACCGAAGAATGTCAAGATAAATTACAAGATTTTACCACATTTGTGACATGTTATATCGTAATCCAATATACTATTATTAGGATCATCAAATCATTCTGTTTATTTTTCTAACTAGTATTATGGACAAAACTGCAAACCCTTTAATGACACATAACTATCCAAGCCCCTTATACACCCAAGAAACTTATGAGTTGTAGTGTTAACTCTCAAATCAACTCATCACTTTTATAGTAGTTTCTTACTTTTTCTTTCTTCACTTTAGTAAATGTGGGACTTTGGTGAATATACCCACCTTAGAACAACATATTCCCCATTTCACCAGAAGTCTCACATATTAAAAGATCATCTTCATGATTTACTACATTTGCACTATCAGTACTCTTAGATTTCCCCATCATTTCCTTCATGTGCTGCAAGTCTTTGAATGCTCGACATTTAACTTGTATGTGACCAAACTCTCCATAATAATGACATTGAACATTAGTATTATCTTTCGATTGAGATTTACTCTGTTGGTAACCATATTTCTTTCTTGGTTCACCTCTAGTTACTAATATTTGAAACTTTTACCGACACCCATCATTTGTTGACTCTCCTTCAATTATCTCACCACATCATCTACTCCTAATGCACTCTTTCCAACTAAAATAGACTGCACTAGTGACTTATAAGACTTGGACAATAACACCAACAAAAGTAATGATGGCTCCTCATCTTTATTACTCTCATCATCTCCTGCATTCATAAGTTTAGATACTAATTCTTTGAACCTATTAATGATCAATAAAATTTGAGTTAAGATCAATTAAAAATAGGGTTAAATATGTTTTTGGTCCCTGAAGTTTCAGTAAATTTTGGAATTAGTCCCTCATCAAAACTTTATATCAATTTAGTCCTTCATCTTTCAAAATGCGTGAATTTAGTCCTTTTAACCAAATTTTGTTAAGTTTATCTAACGTTTCAAGCACATTTCATGATAGTATTTAAGTTAACATTGAAGCAAAAATGTGTCAAACAGTGTAAATAATTTAAATACTATCATGAAATGCGCTTGAAACGTCAAATAAACTTAACAAAATTTGGTTAAAAGGACTAAATCACGTATTTTAAAAGATGAAGTACTAAATTGGTCAAAAGTTTTGATGAGGGACTAATTCCAAATTTTGCTAAAACTTGAGGGACCAAAAACATATTTAACCCTTAAAAATATAAAATTAATTTTTAAAATAATTGTTAAATAAAATAAAAAAATAAAATATGTATACAAAAGAAGTTTTTAAAATAATTTTTAAAGACAAAAGAAGTTTTTAGAATAATGGTTAAAGGTAAACTATTTATAAAATAATTAATTTTTAAAATAATAATTAAGAGTAAAATTGGAATGACGATGGACACAAAAAAGATTATCTATTTATATATTGCTATAGATTATTATTATTATTATTACTATTATTATTATTATTGTTATAATAATAATAATTATTATTATTATTATTATTATTATAAAACACGTGTTTTAATTTTTTTAATTTTTATAAATTAAGATTAATAAAAAATATGTAATTAATTATTAAAATAATTGTTAAATGAAAAATTTAAAAATAAAATATGTATATATAAGAAAATTTTAAAATAACGATTAAAGACAAAAAATATTTTTAAAGTAACTATTAAAAATAATTTTTTTATAAAATAATTTTTTTAAAATAATAATTCTGAGTAAAATTAAAATAACGAAAGTGAATATCTTCTTTATATATCATTATATATAATAATAATAATAATAATAATTATTATTATTATTATTATTATTATTATTATTATTTTCTGAATTCGAGAAAAAAAAACTAACTTTTACATTAGTTAACAAAGTTTATTAATATCTTTTTTCTTTATTCCGCAGATTTCTCTCGGATTAGGGATTAATTAAACAAATAAACTATATTTTAAATTATTAATATCATTTAATTATATTTAAATAACGTTTTATAAAAAAAAATCATTAAATAGAACTTAATATAAAATAAATAATCATTAAAAACTCTCAGTTATTTGAAAATTATAGTTAAGAGTGTATTATTAAAAAAAAAAAAATAGTTATTTTGAGACTCACTTTTTTTTTTTTTCTGAAGTGAGTTTCTATTTTTTTTTAATTTAATATGTTGCTTACGTTAATGGCGTTCTCGACACAATAAATTTAATTAAGTTTATGATAAATCTTTCTAATGTAGTTTTTATTTATTTGTTTTTTCTAAAGTTCATGCTAGACATGTTAGAATAACCATACTATTTTGATACTATTTTTGTCTTTTTATTTTTATAAGCTAGTAAAAGGAATTGAAGAAGAATAAGAATGTAGCCAGTTAATAAATGTATTTAAAATATAAAAACTAGAATAATTAATTGATAGCAAAATCATATATTAAAATAAAAAAATTAAAAAAATAAATAAATATGGAAACATAATTAAAGTGGACAATAATTAATTAATTAATTACATTTTTTTTTTCGTTGCGTTCTTTTTCATCAATCAACACACTATATATACCATGCATTATTCTTATTACAGCTGATAAAAAAATAAAGTGAAGACATTTGAAAAGTTTAACTAACGTCTTTATAATTATAACTACTAAGCATAAAACTAACTTATAGCATAAATATGATATACATCACTAATATAATGAGTAAAACGTGTTTTAAATAGAAAAAAGAAAAGAAAAGGAAAACACAATTAAGGTACATTGTTTAGTTATTTACGTTGTTATTATTGTAATCATTTCCTTCTTCTCGTCAACACATAAAAGATACCGTTACTTTATGTTTGTTACAGTTAAGGAAAACTAATAGCGAATAAAAAAATAATGAAAAGAAAGAAAGTTTTGAATATTTTTAAAGTTAACCATTGTTTCCTTTTTCCTTCTTAATTAAAAAACATGTGGTTACATATATTTTCTTCTATCCTTGAGTTGAGACATCGCATTATTTTTCTTTTTTTTCAACAACCATTGTTCCTTTTTAAATATGGTTAAACACATGCAATATAAGTTTTATTTTATCATGAACGCATATATTAAAATTTAACTGAATAATCAATTATCATCATCGTGCCAATTTTATTATATAATTATAATTACATGAGTAAGTCATAATTAAATCATGAAATTACTGAGTTTTTTATTAGAGACAGTTGCATCTTAATTAGTAATTTTAATTTTTAGACAATTGAAAAACACGATTCATTAATAATTATTTTCAATTATTTATATAATTTTTTACAATTTATCAATATGTTAAATTGTAACTGAGCAAGAATATACCATACAAAAATTCAAACAATAAAATAATGTTTGGATGGTTTTATTTTTTATTTTTTATTTGCATCCTCTCGCAAGAATCCTGTTTAATAAATTTGGTGTGTGTGAGAACCAAATTAAAATAAAGATATAGATGAGTCTGTGAGTGACATGACCAGAATTTTGTTTTGTGAAATGTAACATTGTAAAATTCAGAAATGGGCTTTAACTTGACTTGAACGGGTTCATCCGGCCCAATTTCACTCATGTTACATTGAAGGGCTTTGCTATCGCCACACTTTTTTTCTAGTGACACTCCCTTGCTTTTGGTATTTTATTTTGACAAAAACAAAAATGAACTTTTTATAGAACTGCATTAATATTTGAGTATTATATAAATTAAGGTGTCCATTACTAACATAAAAGGGATGTTTTATACAAATGAGTTCTAAAACTAATCAAACCAATGGTAATATAAATGATTGCCTAATTAAAATAAAATTAATTGTGATGTAATTTATTTTTTACGTGCTAATATGATATTGCAATCTGCAATACACATGCAGTAGCAGTAACAGCAATGAACATGAAGATATAGAAAGGAGAAGATGGTAAATTCAAAGATTGGTCATCTTAGGTTGTAGTTGCTCATAAGGAATTTCTAAGTCCGTGACTCCAACTCTGTCATACATAGCATAATCCAACCATTGAAGTACAACACGTAAGCTCAAATGGATATCTTCCATCATCTTTCATTTTCCCTCGCTTCTCTACTCACCTTCGTTATCCTCGCCCACGCCGCCACCGCTCCGCCCAATCCACCGCCGCCGCCTCTCACAGCCGCGGCGAGTGGGTACTTGGAGGCGCACAACGAGGCTCGAGCCGCGGTGGGCGTGGAGCCTCTCAGGTGGAGCGAGAAGCTGGGGAACGCGTCCAGTCTGATGGTCCGGTACCAGCGGAACAAAATGGGGTGCGAATTCGCCAACCTGACCACCAGCAAGTACGGCGGAAACCAGCTGTGGGCGGGCGTGACGGCGGTGGCGCCACGCGTGGCGGTGGAGGAGTGGGTGAAGGAGAAAGAGTTCTACGTTCGCGCTAACAACTCGTGCGTGGGGAAGCACGAGTGCGGGGTTTACACGCAGGTGGTGTGGAGGAATTCGACGGAGGTGGGTTGCGCTGAAGCTGCGTGTGTGAAGGAGCAGTCAAGCTTGACCATTTGTTTCTATGACCCACCGGGTAACGTCATTGGAGAGAGCCCATACTGATTCATCCATCATCATCCATTTCCATTCCCATTCCCATGCATCAAATCAAATCAATTATGAAGTAAAGACATTTTCTGTTTATGACGTAGTTTTCCTAAGTTTTTCTCACTTTTTTTTCTTCTTCTTGTGCTGTAATGGTTTTCAAGTTTGTGTTTGTTATTTTTCTGCTACTGTTGATGATTTTAAGTAGAAACTATCAGATGATGTTGGACCACCGTTTATGTGATTTGCATCAATCTTTATGTGATCTACATGATACTCAAATCCCCATGCCACGTGACATCCTTCTTTTCAATGCAAATATGACTTTTGGCTAGCATTAATTGTTGGGTTGAAAAGTCAATAATAATATAAAAGGTCATTCGCCAACCACGAAAATATATAAAAGGGTATGAGTTAATTATAAAATGGAATTAAACAGTGGTGGTAATTGCCAAATAACTTTGTAAAGCTTTGATTATGAAGCAATAATATATGGACATTTTTATTTTTTATCTATTGTTTATATCATCTCACACAGACTCTGAAGAGAAAATTGAATACTTTCAAGATCATTCGGACATTACATTAATTACTCTCTGTTTCAGTTGGGTTTTTGATCAAAATTTGGGCATTGCTATTCAACCTTTATGGATGACTGAAATTTGGTTTTTGTATCTAAAATATACTTTTTCTGTTTTTGATGCTTCGTTGAGCATGTTAGTCATTTAGTTATTCTGTTCAGAGTTCGGATTTCCACGTTCAATTCCATTTGTTTTCCAAGCTGAGCTTAGACTTTTGTGATGAACACTAACCTCGTCGACAAAAGAAGCCACTCATCATTTAGATTTACGCCTGATACGTGATTTGATTAAATTTCTAATTGTGATGGGCTAAGAGCACCCACTTTCATTTTCATGCGTTCTACCATTTGTTTTGTCTTTAAGCTCAAATCAATTGTTTATAATAAGCAACATGTTAGACAATCACCAAACATATACATGTGCTGTGGGATTAGCGAGTGCATGCACAGTAGCAACACACATTATTTACACCGCCTCACTTGTAGTAGGTACTACTGTGCTTTCACATTGTAGTATTATATTTCGCTGTACCCTTTCTACTTTGTACAAAAGAATTACACAGATCAAACAAAGCACACCACTTGCCGCACTAAGAAGCAAAGCTGCCAAGTAATCATTCATTTTACCATATCCTTGGATATAAGGTATCGAAAAGTGAAGTTGTGTGGATTCCATTCTATGCACTTCCGAGATTTTGCAAGCTGACATTTCTTAACACTCTTTCTGAGGGATTCGGGTAGAGATTCTAGGACCATATCCATCACACCATTGGGGCACAAACCCGAGTCCTTGCTGAATGATTCAAGAAGCTTTGGTAACAGTATTTTTTGGTCCTTGCGTACTCCTAAGTTGGCTCGAATGTACTCGCTCTTTGCAACTTCTAGCTCTTGAAACACACTCTTTGGTGTGTATATACGTACCTGTCAAACATCATCAGAGTTAGGCCAATGGAAATTAAAAAATGTCTGCTCTACTCCTAATCTATTTGTCCATATATTTATTTCTTAATCCCCTGCCTCCAATTTGTTTGGTTAGCATAATAACTTGGTGTCGTAGTTTTACAGCTAACATGGAATGGTCCACTTTATCTTCTTATTGAGAGCAAAGCATGATTGAAATAGAATCTTCTGTCCTTTTTTCGTTCTTCGATTCAGACCCCTCAATGCAGAACAAAAAAAGTCAACTAAAGAGGGAAGTTGTTGCCAATTAAGAAAACGAGTTTGGTTGACAGATTTCAATGGGTGGATAGCAAGAGGTCGAATAAGGTGTGAATCCTCTGAGAATAGTCCACTTGTATCACCACATTCCATGTTAATTGTTAAACACAGTTAGAAGTAATTTTCTTCCTGACGTAGTAACACTTCCAAGTTCTAACCATTGCATATGGCATTGTTAAAGCATGTAAACAACTTTTACAACTGATTTAATTTCTATGTTATCCAGCTGATTTAGCTTGAATACTAGCTAATGTATAAGGAATTTCCCAAATAAATGTCAAGAAAGCAAAAAATGAGTAACGAAATTGCATAAAAATGAGAATTGAGGGAATACCGCAGGATCAGAATGGTTTCCTGAACAGAGTGCAAAGTGTGAAAGAGGATCAGGATGCTCCAATGCATATGCCTGTCGTCTATCTCCAATTTTGAATTTTGTCTTCGGAGAAAATAACAAGCGCAGCCACTACAAGAGGAATCAAGTTTGAAGAAGCAACCATGTAAATCACCAGTGTCTAGAATATCTGAGTTTCACTTCAGTTGTATTTTTCTCTCATTTGTTATTTGTTTTCTACATGGAAGTAACTGGGAACATAGGATTCACCTGGCCTGGACGAGACATCCGGCACTTAAGTATGGTACTCTGTATTGTGTCAGCACTAATCGTATGACCCCCAACATTATATGCAGCCTGCAAACCAAACAAGCATATAGCCTTAAGAGTTCCATCCTGTAATAAATAACTTTGAAGTTACTACTCTCAATGTTTACCTTCAAAAGAAGAAAGGCTCTTTTCACATTGTTTTGTGGAATCCCATAAGCCAAAAATGCCTATTAGAAACGAAATAACAAATTATAACACCACTAACCAAATGGGAAAACATCACGCAAAACCATATTGTTGACAGTATAATTACATGCATCACTAAAGCATTGTGTATGTTGATCCAAAAAGCTAGCTTCTCCTCGTGTTTCAGCCTACCAGCGTCTACTTGTTCTAGTCGAGAAATAAGTGATCTAAAACAACATAAAAAGGACAAGCTCATTAAAAACTTCTACTATATAACGTGAGATATTCATTATCTCAATGAAATATAACAGCCTCACCTGAAATTCTGAAGCAGTTTCTCAGTATCACCAGACTTCTGATTCTCTCTATAAAGCCATGACACTTCAACCATGGTGCTGTACGGACCGCTAAACTCCTTGAGTCCTTCTACGTGGAAAGGATTATCCAACCGTACATCAAAGGAAGAGTTATTCTTGAACCTTGGACTCCACATGTCATCTTGATCTCCAATGGAAAAGACACTTGTCGAGGACAAGGATGAACTTGGAGACGAGAGGCCTGGATGAGTCATAGGAGGGTCTGCAAGCTTGCAGTATATAGCGGATATACATTTTACCATATCCTCAGAAAGTTTATTAGGTGTCACTGTAACATGATCAGATATTCGGGTGCCAAGATGTTCTGCAAGACTTAATATGTTTGTTGAAGAGCTTTGAGCATACTGCATATAATCATGCACTCAAAGTTAAAATCCAATGACAGTCAGTGATTTCATGACTACAACTCAATACATAAACTAATTTTAACTTAACAGATGCGTTTATTTTATTTTATCTTCCTATGTTTTTCATCTTGTAAATGTTCATTGAGAACTTTATTCAAACAAGACTTATTAGACTTACCTCCAACATGGACAATGGCTGGGAATGACAGGCACGCAGAGATCTAGCTAAAGAATCTGCTGGAGGAGATTCTCTCGTAAACGCTGGACAATGGGATAACGAGGAATGGCAACGATAAACACCAGAATCTAAATGGTTTTCTTCTATCAGATTTTCATTGTATTCTTTCCCTAAAGTCTCAGGCTCTGGCTCATGTCTGTTTTGCTCTTTTCTCTGAGTCTCAGGCTCACGGTCTTTAGATGGTGTTGTAGAACATTCTCTATTGGCTAAGATCTCTGGCACAGAAACATTGATGAATCGTGCACTAAGTGTTGTCAGAGGGAATTTTACACTTTCATCTTTTGAAGTCGGAGATACCGAAGATAATTGTTGATCAAAAGCTTTACGGTACAAGGACAGAAGATGTTGCTCCAAATACACAACTTCCAACTCCAACACTGCAATTTCCCTAATTAATTCTGTGGCTGGCTGGAATACAAAGAAAAAAAAAATTAAGACTAGAGAAATGCATAACAATGTGTATAATCATGTATACGCTGCACTATAATCTCATGATACAGGACACACATACGATAATGTGTTTGTATATGCATAATTTATAGACCCGAATTTAATTGAACTTGGTGCTACCTTGGGTATCATCATCTCATTTGAATTAACCAGAGATGAAGATCTGTATCCAAGTGCCTTTTCTAACGTGCCTCTGACCTGAAATTGGTCTTGTAGTCTTCTCTCCAGTTGAAGAATCTGTCACAGGGTAATTTAACAATAAATAAATATGAACGAAATAGACATGATTAAAAGAATATGGTCCAAGTCCCTCACGCGGGATGCACAAACTCAATAATGGATGTAATGTACCAAAAAGGGAAGAAAAAAAAAACAAAACAAAAAAGAAATGGACAAAGGGGCCACGGTGCAATAAATATGATTGCATCAAAATCTGCATCAAAAGAATTATGAGGAGCAACATTTCTGATACTGTACCTCTTGCTTCAGAGTACCGTGAACTTCATTTGTAGGGGTTCGGTTTTTTCCAGCTTTATCACATTCCGTGAGATAATCCATGTCCTGGAATCAAATCAAACCCATACTTATGCTTGAAAGATTATAAATAATGTCGCCCATGGGGACTATAAAGAATGAAATCAGAATAGACCATCAATGTCGCAACAGTATGGATGTAATTAATGAGATTGAAATAAAAATGATAATGTTTGCCAAAACCAATCCTCTGTTCGCTCATCTTAGATTAGACTTTTGGAAAGACGGTTAGTTATTATTAAATTTTGGGCCACCATTGACATCATTCATGATTAAAGATTTGTCCTAAAAGTCAAAGGAAGAATGATGAAATTTCTTTTCAGCATCATACACGCCTGTTGTGAATGTATCTATCTACGTGTTGTGCCCTCAATTTCTGAGAGTATTGAAAGAAAATAGAAAGAAGAGATTTCAATATACCAGCTTCTTGCGATCTGAGACCTGAATGCGATTATCTGGATTATCCTCCTCCATTTTCTTCTTGTCAGGAAGACTGCCATGTAAAACACAGCAAATATTAGTGCTTGGTTCCATATCCAGGTTCATGTTTAAAGCAAAATCACGTTAAAGACAATGTAAAAGCAACTATAAGCCGTTCAACAGTACATAACGTGTTCTTAAGCACATTACAAAGGAACAAGAAAAGCTAAAGGCTAAAGCATAAGAAACAGATATGAACCTCTTTGAACGTTTGTGCCTTGGAGTAAATCTCAATCCCAGCATTTTATTTTCTCCACCCCCTTCGTGCCCCATACCTGAAAGCCACCGAAAACAGAGTTCTTCACACAGTAAAGCAGAAACAACTGACAATTGACACAAGCAACAACTTCAACTGTGTTAAAACAAAGCCACAAAGATGTCACAAACCATCCTACAACCTTGGAACTTCACAAGTCAGAACTCAGATGAAGCACACTTGAGAAATGAGCCAAAAGCACCAGTCAAAACTGAAGAGTCCAAATTCAGTTCCCAGAGAATACTAAATAGATTCCTATATTTCACATTTCCATTTGCATTTAAGCTCAGTGGAGCTTCCTTCATGAAAGTTCCCCCAGAGTGGTCACTGGCTGTTATAACCAAACACGTCTTTTCTATTAAGACTCTCCTGAGTTCTCAGTGCTAGTGCTAAGCCACTACTGGTCTTTGAAAAGGATGTCCTTTTTCATTTGCATGAAAAGGAGTTATTGGAGTAGGCTTTACCTCAAGAACAAAGTCTTTATGGAATAACTTTGAGGAATGGTGAACGAGGGGGAAATGTCAAAGCCTCAGAAAGTGAACAAATCTCACTCTAAAGTCTCACTAAAGATCCAAGGTGTGACCAACGAGGAGAAGAAAATAAGTAGTGGCTGCACTGACAACAAGCAAGGTCGTAAGTGGAAAGTATATGTATGAATGAATAACAGCGTATTTATTTTCAACATTCTCTTCTCTTGTTGGGAAAACAAGTGGGAGTTGGTGACCGTCCGTCCACCCTTTGTCTCATTTTGCACCTCTCAATTAATTATACCTTAGACATTAAGCCACTTGATTTGATAGAATACAATGAAGACAAAAAAAAATTGGGACTACTGTTAGATATTGGTATAATTTTGGTTGAAAACATAAATTGCGATCTAAGTAAATGGGTATTGTTTATTTATTAGGTGTATTGGAGCAATCTGTGTACAGTATTATAAACCCTTAGCTAAAGCTTTCATACTTAGAGTGGTATTATTATACTATAACATTTAAGTTCCATGTGTATCACGAATCAAACACTTTGTTTAGTAAGTGTTTCTCCTGCTTAAATGCTTAATCATTGTAATTTTATCAACGTACTTTTCTAGTTTAGACTACTCAAGTTTTACCAATTATAAACAATGATGAGAAAATAGGTGAGCGTAGCAAAATAGATACTGGATTTGCAAGAAAGAAAAAGCATGGATTTACCTCAAAAGGGATGAAAGGTAAGGGATAAAGAACATTGGATGCTTGAAAGGAATAGAGGGTGTGTTGTGGGGTTTCCCTTTGTCTTATGACTTTTTGAAGGGTAACCAGGGAGATACCCATATTGTCCTTCAGCATCAAAGAGACTAACGTTTGTCAAAGAATCTACAAATATAATATTATATGCACTAATATACTAATGGGGCTTGACCTTTTTGGTTCCAAAACCAATACAAAAAAGAAAAGGATTGGGGTGTGGTTCTTGCTTATTGTAATCATACACACCTATTGCCAGAAAAGTTTCTTTTTTTTTTGTTGCACACTTCTTTAGACATATGGAAGAAAGAAAAGAAAGGAAAAAAGGAGGTTAGGAGACTCAAAAGAAACTGAAAGCTGAGAAAAGATAGAAAAACAAAGGAACGTTGTTCACACGCTATTATATTATTTTCAAAATGAAAATATATTTTATAGGTTGAAAATTGCGCTATGCAGAGGGATTCACCGAGGGATATTCAGTGCACAGAATTATATCTTAACCCAACTGTGTGTAGGTGAAAAGCAGAGCCGAGAAAAGCTACAGAAAAAGACCAGTAAACTTCTTTGATAGGCAAGTGAACAAAAGTTTTGCTTAAACAAAGTTATATATTTTCCTGATAAAGGAGATTATGTATCAACATAAGCATTACTCATTGAGAAAATGAATATTATCATTTGAGCTTTAATCTAACATTTTATATAGAAAGAAAAAAGTGACAAATTTGACAAAAGTCTTGTGGAGTTATTCTCCTTATAGACCGATGAACAACACAAAGTGCGGGGGTTCTTCTTTGGACGCATCATATATTTTAAGTTTCACTGCAGAGTGGAAATTTCACTTCATATGTCCCAACAAATAAACAAATGAAACTTCTATTTTATCTTATTATCGATTTTGCTTATGTCAGAGGGACGATTTTCAATGGCAGGAAACACCGATATTACAAGAGAAATGTGCAGGGTAGTATATGGTTTTACATCAAATGATGATGGGTAAATTTTCAAATTAATCTGACAGACATGCTTCCTTGATCCATGTAATCATCGAAAACCATATACAACAGCCTCTTTAAATGAGGAATAGGATTACAAAAGTACAAACTACATGGCCTCCCTGTAGCATGGATATATATATATATATATATATATATATATATATATATATATATATATATATATATATAAGTTCACGTAGTTCTATAGAACTGAGATTCTCCTTGCAAAACCATTTATAAACACAAGATAAGGTTAGGTGAACATGCTGAAATGGTAAAACTGTTGTTTTACGGAAACATTTTCTAATGATTTAGCTGTGTTTTATGTGTAGACAGTCAAATGGTTATTTTAACATTAGAAGAGCGGTTATTTTAGCTGAACTGATCAAACAAGACAACTTAGAAGTTTTTTATATGCGAGTAACTTCAAAAGTCGATGTAGTTTATGGTACTTGTTATTTGTGATCTTTTGTCTTTGTTGCCAGCTATATTATAATAGTTAGTGTTTGTTTGTTTTTATATGAGAACCAAAATAATTTTTGAACACAAATAATTCAAAACAAATTAGAGTTAGTTCATATGAACTTGTGACAGCAGAAACACCTATTGTACGTATCATGGCTGTGACACTGATAAGTGGAACCATCATTTTCATTACGTTGGTGATTATTTTGTATCAAGTCTTTAGTTTTTGGCAAGTGATAACACTCCATTGCTACGGGAGAAAGAAAATTGTGAGAGAAAAAGAAGAATGAAAGTGACTTCTCAAACAAAGTGTACATATGTTGCACAATTGAGACCACGAAGTGAGCAAAACAAAACACAGGTGTTGTTTCCAAAATGTGAATCATTTTTTGCTAATGCAGCATGTTGCCTCGATTGGGAAAACATAGCCTACATCCATTAGTTGTGTCCATTAGTTAAAACACGTGAGAAAGAAAAGGATGAAAGGGACAGTGAACTAGAACATGGTTTTGGGTATGGGGAGGTGTTGTAGAATCCCGTTTGTGGGACATAACAAGTGAACTTTCCAAATAGGTTTGGACAAACTAGAGAATGCCAATCATATATATGTATCCATCAAAGGCCATATTCTCCTTCCCTCCCTAACTTGCTAGAAAACAAAAATAACAATAAATGTTTTGTAATAATACTTTTTTTCCAGATAACACTTTCTTTTATAGGATCTGCATAAGACATCTAGTTCAAACATTCTAGCATTAATTGATCAACATCTTTAGTTCAATTGTAGTTTTTCCTGTCATATGTCAGCTCGTTTCTATAATCAACTTATAAAAAAACAATTAGATTAAGAAATAGACTTTAAGTCTAACTCGACTCAGCACAACTGATTTATAAAATAAGATTTACACTAATTTATATAATATAAACTCGTCTTATCTACAGTCACGTGTAATTATAATAGTGATCAAACCAATCTTTGACCAATTCTATGAGTAAAAATGACAATTAAAAATACACAATATTCGGTATCTGACTTCATGGGTGTGGATGAAGAAAGTGCTCAAAAACATGGAGTTGGTATGTGCAAATGAAATTTTGGGCATGAAATCACATGTGAAGGAAGAGCAATTTGGCAGAAAGGGATTTTTGCATATGGGGATTTTGACAAAAGGGACTGACATCATTGTGGTTCTACAGGCTTTATCTTTAGTCTAATCTTGGTGATGGAATAAGATAGCTTGTAACATGTATCATTCAGGAAGCGCCTCATTGTCTTCATGTTCTTTTTCCTTTTCCTCTTTACTTTTCTGAATTTCCATAACACTTCTCTCCAAAATTTCCGGCCATAACTGTTGTTCTTACATTGACACATGATGGTGAATTTATTAATCTGTGCACTCATCATTCTTCACATTAACATTATTAGGCTCGTGTAACACTAAAACATAGAGATACGACATGTTTCAGGTCTGTACCTCCAATCATATGCAAAAACAATTGCTTTTAAGTGATGAAAAAGGAGAAGCAAAAGTCATTCGATCATCTTCTCCAGTATTAATTTCAGTTACACCGGCTTCTATGTCAACGGATAGTATGCGTATAGTTCTTATTGGCTATCCGTTTGTCTACAAAAATTGTTTTATTATTCATTACTCTTAAAGAGAATATTTGTGAGTTTTTTATTTATGCGTCGGAAATATTTTTATATTTTATATTTTAAAATTTTAAAATGAAACTAGGAGACTGACCCGTGCGCACGGGTTGTATTTTTTTTATTTTGTATATTAAGTAGTAAAATATTATATAATAAAATATCATAAAAATTATGTTATATTGTTGTAAATGTTGTTATTAAAGTAATGAAGTAGTAAATAGTAAATCTAAATGATGTAATAATAATTTCAGTTTTAAGTATAATAAATAAAATTGATATTAAATATAGTGTAATTAATTAATTTTACGAAATAATTATAAAATTGATATTGTACATATTTGTCCCGTCCTCGTCTTCATACCCGTCAAAATACTACGTAATATAAAAAATTTATCTCTTTTACTCTATTATTATTATTATTATTATTATTATTATTTCATTTGAATAACTATTTTGTTTCGCTAAAATAATTTTCGTTATTTCCGAAGCATTGGTTATGTTCATATTTAAAAAGTTTTTTTAGATATCTAAAGTATTTTTCATTTTATCATATCCTTGATTATATAGTTGTTTTCCTTCGTGTGATTTCATTCAATGGTCTCTCAAAACACACATTTGATAATTTTTTAATATTTTTATTTTCATAATGTAAAATATTATTTTGATATATTTTATATAATTATCTTTTATATTTTAACTCATTATCATACTTTGATTTTGTCACTATAATTGTATAAATAAATTTTATTTACTATAATATAAAATTTTAATGTAATTGTCATGAATTTTCTTTTACCACCCCCAACATATATTCAAGTTCAAAAGATACAATATTTATCTTAAAAATTTATTATTATTAGTTTGATATTTATTCTTTACGTTATTCGGGTCAAGTGATTTATTATATCTTTTATTAGTATATAAAAAAGAGAATCATTAGAATTTTAAAAATAAAATTGAAGTAAAGATACATTTAACATATATTTTAATCTGAATATTTGTTTTCGTTTTATAGTTTTTTACAAATTAAATTTTATTAGCTACAATTCTCTAATGTTTGCAAATTTAACATAAGTTCTGGTTCTCGTGAAATTTTATTTTGTTTTCTAATTTAAAATATATACAATTATAACATAATTTCTTTATAAATATTTGATATTGGAGAAACAATCCTCCTCTTAGTATTGAATATTTGATAATATTATGTTTTCTTTGTCATAATTTTTTATTATTTTATAATAATTAATTAATATTAAAACAGTAAGAAAGTTGATATGGGGATGAGTACAAGTAAATACCCGTTATCGAGGATGGGGATGAGACAAAAGTTTGATACCCGTTGGGTTGGGTATGGGGATGATGATGAATTTGTTCCATGGGGATCAATATGGGATAGTGAAATTTGTCTCTCGCCTATGATCTGTGCGTATATATTTTTTATTGTAATTTTTTAAAAATAATAATATAATTGTTATTATATTTATTTAACCATTAGAAATACTAACAATAATATTATATAAATTATAAATTATAAAAATTTTAAAAGATTAAAATTCTATTTAACAAAAGTATTCAGTATAACAACGTTTTCTATAATTAAAAAAAAACACACTTATAATAATAACACAATAATGAATAGTAATAATAATAATAAAAATAATAATGATACTAATAATAATAATAATATTTATGCTATAAATGTTAATATTAATGCTAACACTAAGACTAATGTCAACTATAATAATCTACAATTATATATAAAGATATACATTAACAACAAAACAAATAAAAATGACAAGTAATTGAAATACGATCTCGTAGTAAATTAATTTAAAATGTGTGTGTAATTATAATAATAATAATAATAATAATAATAATAATAATATCATTATAATAATATATCGTAGTGATAAAATAATAATAATACAATAACTACATATGTAAAGAGATATACATTTGTTGTGTCATCTTTTGTTTATACAATTTTATCCTCTTAATTATTATTTGTAAAATTAAAATAATTATTCATAATAAAAATTATTTGTCCATTTTCTCATTTTAATAATTTTAGTAACTATATTTTTAATACAAATAATTACATAGATATAAAAATAAAATGAACAACAAAACAAAGAAAGAGTGCAAGCAATTGAGATATGATCCCGTAGTAAATAAATGTAAAATGTTTGTTTAACTATAATAATAAAAATAATAGTAATAATAATAATAACAATAATAATAATAATACTAAAATAATATCTTGTAGTGATAAAAATAATAATAATAATACTAATAATAATAATAATAATACAATTACATATATAAAGAGATAAACAACTTTGATCTCTTTTTTTGTTTTCTCAATTTTATCCTCTTAATTGTTATATTTTAAACTTAAATAATTATTTAAAATAAAAAAAATTATTTTTCAGTTTTATTATTTCACTAATTTTAGTAACTATTTTTTTGAATTGAAATAATTATTCAAATGTAAAGATGAATAAACAACAAAACAAATAAAAGGGTAAAGTAATTGAAACATGATTCATAGATAGTAAGTAAAAGTAAAATGTGTATGTAACCATAATAATAAAAACAATAATAATAATAATAACTATAACACCCCCGGATCCTTTTGGGCTTACTAGGCATCCCACCTACCACCCTCAAACAACCCATCACCTTTAGCACCAACTAGCAGGTGGGTTGTTCCTCCAATATCAATGAACCCTATTATTGAAATTGCTCAGGATACCCTTTTTTAGCTTCTAGAATCTATTTCCCTTTTTTAGCTTCTAGAATCTATTTCTTAGTTCAACTCTTACCTTACTAACTGAAATCAAAGAATTAGTAGATATGCTACGCCCAAAATGGGAATGGGCTAGGGTTATGAACTTAGAATCGAAAATCTGATGATCGAGTCGATTCCATGATTCTAAGTTCATTCTATACCGGACCCAACCGAAATGGGGTTATATACATTCTCATAAATAGATACTATGTTTACATATAGATCTCTGCGTCCATTCTATTTAGGATTAGGAATAGGCGTAATCGGACCTGTTTTTCACATATCTCTCATTATTTAGGACCCTATTCAATTCATCTCTTTGACACCAGACCTGAACTTTAACACCTCTGGCTCACCAGCAGATGCTACCAGTTATTTTTGATGTCCTTTGATGTCCTTTGATGAGCTTTAACTCTTCAAACAATTACATATATAAGAGATAAACATCTTTGATGTCCTTTTTATTTTATTAATTTTATCCTCTTAAGTATTAAATTTTAAATTTAAATAATTATTTATAATAAAAAATTATTTTTTCAGTTTTATTATTTTACTAATTTTAGTATCTATTTTTTTTAATTGAAATAATTGTTCAAATGAAAAGATAAATGAACAACAAAACAAATAAAAATGACAAGTAAACGAAACATGATTCCTACATAGTAAGTAAAAGTAAGATGTGTATCTAACAATAATAATAATAATAATAACTATTATAATAATTTTAGTTTTTATTAATAATAATAATAATAGTAATATAATAATAGAAATAATTATAATTAATAATAATGATAATAATATTTATAGTTGATAGTAATAATGATTATCAATTATAGTTAATAATAATAACCCGTGACGGATCTTGACCAATAATTTTGGAGGAACCAAAATAATTTATAGTAAAAAATTTTGAACTCATCAATCATTTATTCGGAATAAAAATCTTCAGTTATTCCTTTTTGAATGTAAATAACCCTATTGTGTTCAAGAAATTCATCTTTCATCTCATTCCAAATTTTGTTTTGATAATCTTCGTTGTAGAAAATGAAACATTAAGAGTTAAATAAAATGAATTAGACAATCAATCAAGTAAAATATCTTTAATTTGTTTGTTTTTGTCAAAGATTGACATAATTCAATAATGGTGGATAAATCCTTCAAATTTGAATGGGTATGAACATCAACAATGACATGGAGTGAAATTTTAAACTAATCATATATTTATCAATATACCTAAGACAAAAAAATAATTTATCATAACCTAATAAAAATTGAGACGTAATTACTAACAAGAATATATAATAATAATAATAATATTATATATTACAAATAAGAGTAATAACTTTACCACTAATAATGTTAATAATACTAATAGTAATAATATATAATAGTAACATATAATAATAATAACAATTATTATTATTATAATAATATTAATATTTGTTATAATTTACTACTATCACTATAAATAATATTTATAATAATAATATTATTAATAATTAGAAATACTAATACTTATAAAAATATTATAAATAATAATATTATTTATAATTAATATTATAGCTGAAATCTTAAATAAATGAAAAAATAAAAACAAATTGACTTATGTAGGACTTGAACCCAGGTCCTTTTGTATCAGAGTTTTAAAATGACGAAAAAACTAAATTTTTTGACACTTGTCAATAAAAGAAAATGGGTAATGTAGTAATTTTGGTGGTATCTTATTTTCTTAATATATAATATAACTAAATTTTTTGACACTTGTCAATAAAAGAAAATGGGTAATGTAGTAATTTTGGTGGTATCTTCTTTTCTTAATATATAATATAATTAGAATAAATTATTTAAAATATAAACTTAGATAAAAAATTATTTTTTAAGTATAATTTAAATGAGACTATTCAATAAAATATTAATACAAATAAACATATTATTTAAAAAATAAATTCAAATAAATTGCTTCAAATATAAAATTTTAAAAATTAATATTTCATAAAATAACTTCAATTTTATATTTCTAAGTAAAAAATATATGAAATCAAATTTTAAGCTATTATATCATGATTAATATTTCTTTTATTAATAATTCTCTTTTGATGATTTAAAACTCAAATAAAATCAAGTAATAAATTTTAGCAGAGATAGAGAGAGTATCGAATCAGACACTTTGATGTCCATGCTCACTCCATTTGCAAGCAGGTAATTAAATATTGTATTCATTAACTATCCATGAATGATATTTGTTCACAAATTTTATCCCGAACAACCATTTTGGAATATATTTCTAGATTCATAATTATCTTCCAAATGACTATTCCAAAATACATTTTGAAATACTTTATGAAATGGTGATTCTAGAAGATATTTTTGTAATGATGACTTTGAAAAGTATTTTTGGATTGTTGGTTTTCTTTTGGATTCAGACTGTGTTTTTATGTGGACGATTACTGTGTAGAGGTGATAAGAAGCGATGAACCTGAAGAATATTTGTGTTCTTTTCATTAGATTTGAAAGCGAAACACAAGGATGATTTGAGGGATATGTGGTTTCATCCCATCCCTTTGACATACAGAGATTAGAGAGTGATTGAGCTGATTTTACAATATTGCCCTTGTTATTGATGATGTTGCGGAGTCGAGTCTTGCGTAGTGGATTCACATCTGTTTTTTTTTTGGAATCAAATCTATTTTTGTGGGTAACCAACCACATATGTTTCCGCATTGCTTCAATGGAACCTATTAACTTTTTGTTGGATCAGATTTCAACTCTTTCAAGCCTTCCTTTTAACCCGGTTGTATTTTTTATGGAATCTATTCCATTCCATTCACTTTTTTTAGTGCCATTCCAACTCTGTCAAGCCATGCATTCCAACTTTGTTTTCAATTAATAAATATTTATAATATTTTTGTTATGATAATAATATATGTAAAACTAATTTCAACTTATTTAAATATTATTTTATTATACTTTTTTAATAGCAAGGACAATTAGGTCATTCTACATTTTTATCTATTAAATTTATTTTTTTTAGCCATATCAATTAAATCTTTTACAAACTTTCACCAAAATTACTCTCAAATCCACTCCACTATCATCCCCAAATCCATAAAAAAGAACAACATAAATATCACCTTCTAATCAACTCAAATCAATCATCTCTCTCCCTCAAATCATCATCTATGTAAGAACACACCCTTAGTATCCACCCCCACATTCTCTTTTCTTCCCATGCTTCTTCTTCTCATCTTACCTCCCATATGCGATGGATTCTACCTCACGCTTATGGTGGATCGTGCCTTCGCTAGGGGACACAATGACAATGGATTGATAATGAAGTGTGCACCGTGGTTGGGGGGTTCTCCTTGCACCTCCAACCCCTTTTTTTGCACTCCCAAATATTTCTTAAAACACCATTTTACCCTTTGACTTTCGACGGTAACAAATTAATTAACCTTTTCTCTCATCTTCCCTATATTTAATATCTGATACCTACCACACCCCACACCTTCTATTTTTCATCTCGCTTACTTTCATGTTTCTATGTATTTTGAATGTCGATATCCGATATACTTGACCACTGCTTTCGAGATCCATGGTAAGAAATAAACTAATATAAAAAAAATCACTAAATGTAAACATCTGGTAGAAATGTTAACCAAATTAAGACTAGCAGCAATGACCAAATTGAATAACTTTTTAAAAAGTCATAACGAAATTGAATCAAATTAAAAGTCACAATCAAGTGGAGATAACAAAATTGGAAAACCAACTCGATACTTTTCAACCAAAATAAGAATCAAAAGAATAATTTAACTAAAAAAAATTTTGGTCAAAAGCTAACGTAATGAGACAAACTTATTATATAAAATGTTTGTTGTCAATTAACTACTAACTCATGGCTTCACTAAAAGAAATGGGAGATACTATCAGTCAAACAATTTTAAATGGAAGGATGAAATTTCACTTTAAAAAGAAATTGTGGTTTATAAAAATAAAAAGCGAAGATATTTTAGTTTTTATGTGCAACCTTTTAAACTTAAAATTCATGTTTCTTCCTTTTTTTTTTTGTTTTTATCGGCGAATAAGAGAAAAACAAATAGAATTTATAAGGATATGAAGATAATATGAGAAAAAATAAAATAAATGTTCAAAAAATGAGAAAATAGTTTAATGAAGAAAAAATGTCAAGTATATTTTTAGTGTACGAATTTTGATGTAAGATTGAAATTTGTTTTTATATGAAACTTTGACAAATTTTTGTCCATAAACTTTAAAAAAGGAATAGATATAATTATTTTAGTCTAATTACATTATTTTATTTACGTGTCAAACATTTCACATATATTAAAGCGTGAATGTGTGAAATAATATAAATAATTCAAATATTAACCTCGTGATTGACACGTCACAAAATAGTAACGTAATAGGATTAAGATTACTATATCCATTATTTTTAAAATTTGAGGACCAAAATTTATCAAAGTTTCATATAGGAAAGTTGAAGAACTAAAACATACTTAACCAAAAAATAAACAATATAAAAATATAAGTTGTCTTATTTGCTAATTTTAGGATTTATATGATTTAGTTTGCAAGAAGATTTTAGTTCTAAAGAGTATTTATTTCTATGAACGATTTATTGTAATTGTCAACTTAATGGTTGATTATTTGATTAAAAGTTTAATTAAATCTTACGTCCTTTCTAAATTGTATTATAAAATTGTATTTTTTAATTAAATTTCTATTATCTTTTGTTAAAAAATTTATATTTTTTAATTGAGTTTCTGTTGTTTAATTTTTTTCATTAATTAAGTGATATAATTATTATTTCATTTTCTTATCATGATAAGGAGGTAAGGTTCTTGTGATTAATATAAAATTACACTAATAAAAGCCATTAATTGTTTTATAATAATTGCAATGTTATTTTATTAATTATAAGTCACACTTATTAACACTTGGAGGGATGAGAGTAAGATAAATAACGTATTACTCAATTAATAAAAAAAATTAAAAGATTAAAAATATAAAATTTTGAATATTAATATACATAAAAAATTTATTAAGAATTCAATTAAAAATATTTAAATTTGTAAAAAATTTAAAATTTAATTAATTAATTAATTAATATTAAGGAAACAACTAGATAATGTGGGAAGAGAATGAGTTAGAGAGGCAAGACATTAAATTAGGTTTTGGATTATTTATGACGGGCCTTTAACAATATCATTTATCCTGTGTAAAGCCGCAACATTTTTTTTTTCTCTCATTATTCAACTTTTTTTCTCACCTTTTTATTTATTTTTCTGTCTTGGCTTCTGCATTCTCTCCTTTATCCGTGTTTCTCTCAATTCCATTATTGACAACAGATCTTAAGCCTTCAGTTAGCACAGACAAAAACATTAAAACTGAAGAATTTGAGTTTCAGTGAGTTATTTTTATGACTTTCTGCTTATGATTGCATGCAATTTATATGCACGAGAAGAAAATTCAAATCAAAACCTAAGTTTGATCCTTTGAATTATATGATCAGGGTTTTGTTTAAGGACTTACTCATCTTGGTCAAGAGATATATTTCAGCAGACGGAACATTGAGGTAACAATCAATGAAATCTCTCCCTGTTTTTCATCTTCTGTTATTTATATAATAATGTTTTCTCATTCACTTAATAAATAAAATTTCATATAAATTGCATAACATATGTCCTTTTTATTTGCTGGTGTATAGAAAAAAAAGTCACTCACTGCATCGAAAAAAAAATACAAACATAGACGAACTTATTTATGAATATTTATCAAATTTAAATATTTACTAATATATTAACGTGCCTTTCAATCTAGTTTAGTTATTCGTTTTAGTTTCTTTAAAATGTGGATTTTATATTTATAAAAAGATTTGAAAATATAAATGATAACTTTTTAGATTAATAATTAATGTACACAATAAAAATAAAATAATGATATATATATATATATATATATATATGTAATTTTTTAATTTTAAGAATATGTTTTCTAGTTTAATAGATATGCATCGCATGAATTTTGTACAGATAATTATTAATACCTCAGAACAACTGTATTATAAAAATTGTCAAATTGTGGAATGGTCATCGAATAATATTAAAGAACTTTTTTTTATAATAATGAAAATCATGAGCAGGGTTAAGACCACGACTCCTATACTTTTATATTATATATATATATATATATAATATAAATTAATATTATATGTATATTTATATATTACTTATAATTAATTTAAAATATTATTTTAATTTATTTTATATTAGATTATTTTATCATATGACAGTGAATAATATATATATATATATATATATATATATATATATATTTATTTATTTATTACCGTCATAGTCTGTTTTTTAGTAATGAAGTAAAAAAATTATTAATTAAGAAAGAACAATTTATGTATGAAACATCTAATTTGTCACTTTTAAATTTTTTTGTCAAAATTCTGTCACTGTATTTATCTTATATTATGACATTAAATTATTTTAATTACTAATTAATTATATATAAAGTTATAATTTTATTGTAAATAACTTTTATTTAATTTATAAGTAATTTTTTAATTAAAGAAATAGTCCATTTTAAAAGAATGATTAAATCGAAAAAAATTATTAAATTTAAATATAATTTAAAAAATAATATTGTTAATTATTTTAATTTAAAAATATTATTTAAAAAAAATTATAAACAAATGTGACACCAATAAAAGAATTTTTCTTTATATATATTATTTATTTTTGCGTTTAAAATCTTATTTGAACAAAAAATTATTTACCATTACTCTTTAGATTTATTTCAATATTTTATTTTCTCTCAAATAAAAATGAATTTTAATAATAATTTTTAAAAATAGTTATTACCCTTTACAATATATGCAAGATTTTTATACGCTTTTTTTAATTCATTATTTCAAGTGTTAAAAAGTTAATTTAATTCGTCTTGATTTATAAAATATGCAGTAAATTTCAAAACATTTAAATTTATTGTGTATAGTTAATAAATTTTAACTCACTATATTATAAGCAGAAATAAAAGTGAAATATGATCAGAACAAATTAGTTGTTAATATATATATATATATATATATATATATATATATATATATATATATATATATAAATTCAAACAATGTTAAAATCACATTTTAGTATGTATTTTAATCCGTTACTTTAAAATGATTATGAAAAACAATAACTTAAAATGAAGAATTAATTATCTATAATTTTCTAGTAATATTGTATTATCATTATTTACGTTAAGTGTATTTTACTTTTTATATATATATATATATATATATATATTTATATCATATTAATATATTAATTAATGTATACAAAATGATGTGGAAGTGGACCACTGATCCATCGTGAGTCGATGCCCTCAACTAATCAAAATAAATGTAACCGCAGACATACAATATACGACATCGTTTGGTTTGACATGGCCATAGTTATAGACAAAGTCAAAGTACATTCTATTTTTTATTTTTTATTTTTGCAAATTGCATTGTTTTGGCGTGACCTTTCTCTGTAACTGAAAACTCAGGCAATTACTATTCGCATCTCGATGCCCACCATGCTCAACCTTACCCTTCCGCATTCAAATCTTCTTTTTTATTTTTCAAATATTATTATTATTACTGTTATTATTTTTTAAACAGTTTTTAGGGTAAAGGATATATATGTAAATTAAAAAATACATTAATAAGTTGCTGAATCCGTACATAAATAAATGATAAAATCTAAAAACAGAAGTTTCTTTAGATCGTATACACACTCGCGTGAGCGTTGGATGCAGAAACATCGCTCGTAAAACCCAGCCCCTATTCCTATTCCAATTCCAATTCCCGTAGGACCCCATTTTTTGTAACCCCACTCGCAAATGTCTTTTTTCTCCAATTTTTGAATTTCTTCCCAATTGTGCCATTTGATTTGAACCCCAAAAGAAAAAAAAGAAATATTTTCCGTATTTAAAAAAAGAAAATAAAAAATGGTTTTGGTTGTGATTTAATTTGGGCACGGGAGCTGACCTGACCCTGACCCCATCTCTTCTCAAACCTAGAGCCGCACTTGGTATACAGAAATATATAATTATGAAATATGCATAGCAATAGCATCTATCTATCTATGAATCACTAAGCAGTAGCCCCAGTGAGTGTGGGAGACATCGATTAGGGAAAAAGAGGCACAACATTTTTCACATAAAAAAACGAAAGCCATTTTCACCCACCCATCCAACCACCATCACCTCTCTAATAGACCCAGCAAAATACTGACCCTGACCTTCGTGCGTAAACTTCCCCCACTCTTATTTTTAAGGTACATTACCACTACCCCTTTTCATACCTTCATTTTTATTTTCTCAATTTTGTCTTAGCCAATGTTATTTCTATTCTTTTTAATGTCACATATTTTGCAGTCAATTTGGTTATGGTGTCTGACCTAGCTCATCATCCCTTATATGCATATATTTTGTGTCTACCTTATATATTATATAGCAAAAAAAATTATAAAATTTCTCTATAGGTAACAGAAAAAGACGTACTAGTAATGGCAGGAGGCAAGATCTTACCCCTTTTCGTTCAACGTTTTAAGCAGCACCTCTAATTAGTCGAGGGTATAATTGATTGATGCCCGGTTTTTCTTTTACGATTCTGCACATCTTATTCGTTCTTCAGGCATGCAGTTACATTACATGCTCATCATCTTAATAGAGTATAGACTATGGATTTTTATTAGGGTTTATCATTATGTTACTAGCGTGCCCACAATAATAATGCGGGGATTTACGCCAATTTCACTATTGGGTCTTCGTCATTAAGGGTTTTGTGGGTGAATGTGATTTGATAGAGATCTTTACCTTAATCGGGTTTTGTGCCTGTTAAACCTGAGAAGTTTAAAAGCTTTGTTCGCACAATTTTTTTTTTGCTGGTGCGATTTACACCTTTGATCATTTCATTCCTACCCTAACCGGTGGAATAAAATTTTAAAAGTAAAATAAAATTTTGGGTGGGGGTTTAAGGGTTGATCTTGGAGAGATGAATTGACGTTGTCAGATATAAATGATGCTAGGCATAGCTCTCTGTTTTGATTATCGTAAATGGCATCACAAAATCCCTCTCTTTGCTTGGATTTGTTTTGGGAATCTTACTTTCCTCCAATTAATTTTGGGCTTGAAGATTAATTATTTCGTTCAGCCTGAAATTCCATTAAGGAAGAATTAATTTCTCTAATGCTAATAAAGTACGAATCTACCTGAATTCAACATATTAACTTGGAAACATGCAGTATTTTTGCAGTTCGAGTATTAATTCAAATTTCCTTAAGAAAAAAATTCGCTAAGGAGTTTGTTGTCTTTTCTAAATTCATTCATAAATAATACTAATTTTTAAATTATGCTCAACTTATTAAATCCTCTTATTTATTAGAGGAATTTTGTTATCGGGGGGCTTAATCAAGAAATTGTGGATTCTCTTCTGGTTTACATTGAACAGATTGAAGCAGGGGTTGGATATGCCGAATCAGAAAGTTGGGTTGCCAACCCCTACAACCCCGAGAGTCGGGGAGGATAGTGGACCATATTATGTTATTCACAGAGTTTATGCTGTTATTCTTATTATGATCCATTGCATTTAAGTTTTTTGGGTGATGATAAAACTTATTTTTGAATCATCCTGCATAAGGTTCTGTGTAACTGATTTGAACTTGTTCACCTTTTGTTTTATGAACTCCTTAATGCAATTACCCTATGCAGTCATAGAAAGAATCCATAATCTTCAATGTACGTACTAATTGATGAACTAATAAATTTTAAATGTACGTACTACTAGTTACATGAAACTCGGTCAAGAAATTTAAATAATCTTCAATGATATTTAATTGAATATTTGAATTAAGTGCTGACCAAATTGAGATGCATTTATTAAGCTCAATTTATAAGTTTTGAGCTTCATATTTTTAACATCAATGAAATTCTTAGAAAGTAATTATTAACAATTAAAAATGTTATGACTAGAGATGTTTTTCTTTTCTAGAGTTTAAGCATGTTTTAGTTAAAAATGTTATTTATGGTCGGGTATTTATTTAGTCATGGTTCACTATGCATGCTGTTGTCTCAGTCCTGTGTCTGAGAATAGTTGACAGTTATATTAGATGCACTATTTACTTTATCTATTGACTGATTTGTCTTGAGGTCATGCTCTGTTGTTACTGGTTATTCAGGAATACAATGAAGTGCCTTAATTTTCTTTGTAAGTTCAAATAATCATGATACTCTTCGCTAGAACATGAGCACTGGAGATTCAATTCCTTAATGCACTATTAGGACTACAAAAATTTGATTCTTCTTCAAACCTACGAATCATTTGAGATGGCCCCTGATTTTAGTACGAGGTAACAAGGTTGTCTGAACTCTGATAAAAAAACAAGGCTTATTTATTTATTTATTCCTGAATAGACATCAGCAACAGAAAGTAACATGTAGAAACATTCAGCAATGGGTTAAACTAATAATTGAAGATTAATATGGTTTTAAACTTGCATTATTGGCAAGGTCATTATGTCCCTGATTCTAGTATGGACTACAATGGAGTAGCAAGGCTATCATGGAGGTAAATGGCATTTTAATTAACCTCTAGAAATATGTCAACAGGTGAAACTAATAATTACGGATTTAATATAAATCTTGTTGAATTTAAAGGGAATGGGCGCTACTACCAAAATTCTAATTCCTAAGAAAACTAAATGCGTTCTTGCCAAGGTAATCATGGTTCTTGTCTCCCTGATTCTTCTGTGTTGTTGCAAGGTTATTTGAACTTCGATAGGAAATAAGGCATTTTGATTTATGCTCTCCTTAATAGACCTCAGAAACATATAGACCTCAGAAGCATATATTAACATCCAGATTCCAAACATATACCTGTCAATAGGTTAAATTAATAATTGAGTCTAAGAAATAAGCATTAACATTCTGGTCTGTAGTCAACATTTTCCTTGAAATGTTTATACTAACACGGATTCAATAATTTATTAATATAAAAATTTAAGAGGGAAACTTGATATGGTAATCATGTTTATATCTCATTATTTGTATTTAGAAATCATTGAAACTCGTAAAATGGATCTTCATAAACTCTTACTGTTTGTTAATTACTTTCTGTTTCTTGGAATTTTTGTCTAATCCATGAGTTTTAGTTTTGTTTCCATCTTGTCAAAGGACATATATGGTGTTTTTATAAATTCTACAACATATTGTCTGAACACATAAATTTTCTGTGATATCCTTCAAGGTGTGAGGGCGCTCCTTGGTGCAACTAGATTACTGTATTCTCAGAAGTAGAGTCTAGTTGTTGAAAGTAGTACCATTTTCTGTGCGTGCAGTGCTGGGTAAGGTTGTGTACTTCTATCAGTCTTAGATAACATAGTGGTGGGAGCTTTGTGAATTGAGCTACCATGTGCTTTTTTTTTTTTTTTTTTTTTTTTTTTTTTTTTTTTTTTTAAATTTGGCCTGCTTCTGCCATGAAGTTTCTATATAATTTATTCCTCTTATTTTGAACTTTTTTTGTAAATTACCATATGGTTAAAACTTCATTGTCTGACTTTTTCACTGAATCTTCTTTGCTTTAACAGAGTGGTAAGATACAGATACAGAATCATCAGGCATAGCATGCGCAATATCTTATACAAAACTCTTCTCTAGAAATAGTCTCATGGAAGTGCTTTGTTCTGGTGTTCAATATGCTGGGGAATCTGATTGCACTCAGCAGAGTTCAGGAACTGCTTTTGTATATCAGGAAGAACCTAATTGTGCCGAAAATGGTGAACAAGACAAATTGGTAGCTGCTAGACTGAATGAATCATCACATAAAATGCAAGGGCCTCAAATAGAAAGGCAAGGTGGTTTGTCAACTAATTCAGATTGCCAATGCATTGGAGCTTCATGTTGTGACTGTCAAGTGGATGATCAAAATGAATACTGTGGTTTCCATGATTTTGAAGAAGACATTATAAATGAACCTTGTTTAACATCTGACAACTCTATCTCTGTTGTTGATACAATTGAAAGTGAATCACCAAATAACAGTCGGGAAGGAGACTTGTCATGTTCTGAACCCAAGTGGCTTGAGGGGGATGGATCAGTGGCATTGTGGGTCAAGGTAAGCTTAATTCTTTTTCTGATGAATGATACAATTATTTCTATGTTTAAGAAACTATTAATTCACTACTCTAACTGATCTTGAATGCTGGATCATGAGACATTATTCATGAATATCTTAGGTCACATTGTGTTTTTGTCTGAAACCTTCTCAGGCGTGTTTCATAATTCTTTTAGAAAATTGTAGGATTTACACTGTTAAAAGATGGAAAATGAGAAATGCAAGCATTGCTGATTACTTTGTGACTTCTCCATCTTTTTTAGTGGAGGGGGAAGTGGCAGGCTGGTATCCGGTGTGCAAGGGCTGACTGGCCGTTATCAACGTTGAAAGCAAAACCAACACATGAAAGAAAGAAATATTTTGTTATATTCTTTCCACACACAAGGATTTATTCTTGGGCAGACATGCTACTCGTTAGATCAATTAATGAGTTTCCCCATCCCATTGCATATAAGACTCATCAGGTGGGACTGAAAATGGTTAAAGACTTAACTGTTGCACGGCGGTTTATTATGCGAAAGCTAGTTGTTGGCATGCTGAACATGGTCGACCAGTTTCCTTTTAATGTATGTGATAATGGTGACACGGTTTCCTCTTTTCCGCTTCTTTTCTTGCACTCTGTTTCTCTCTCTCTCTCTCTCTCTCATATGTATATATATCTATATATTTGTATGTATATATTTTAACTGGAGGTTTGTTTCAATGCATACAGGCTTTGACAGAAACTGCTCGTGATATGAAGGTCTGGAAGGAGTTTGCCATGGAGGCTTCTCGTTGTAATGATTATTCTGATTTTGGAAGAATGCTTCTAAAGCTGCATAGTGTAAATTCCAATTCTTGATGATAGTTTTGGAGTAGGCTTGAACTTTGTGACTGCTCATTGTTTGTTTTATTAAATGTATTACAGTTGTTAAGAATAGTTGTCTGTGTAGATGTTAACTAGATTCGGCAATCAATACTGTTTTCTGACCCTAGGCATTGTTTTGCTAAAACTGTAAGGATTTGTATAATTACTAGGAAACTTAAATTTCTAAAATTTGTTTTGTCATAATGTTTGAACTCCCTCTAGCTATCTTTCTCTGCTGGGTTTATACACTGAGTGTCAGAATAAACAAAAAATTGAGTGTAAGATTTCAACTAGCATGATCAAGTGATGATATGATTTGAAATAAGTTTGCCCATTATTATATATTTCAAGTCTATTAAAAAGTGAAAATTGGTAATATTTTGATCTTGAAGTTTATACACAAAAAATTTAGTGTTGAACATTAATTAATAGGGTTGCAATGCATTGAAGGATGATTTAGTGGTTAAGATTTGGAGATATGTTGGACATTGAAAGAATGAGAACCAAGCATTAATCATTCTTATGCATGTGAAGTTTGGGCATTCATATCTGCTTTATTAATTCTGTATTCGTGTGACTGATGAAGTTCAATGCATTTTTTTTTTCTTACAGAGCATACTACAGCACCATATAAATGTTGACTGGTTACGGTATTCTTATCCCTCTTGGACTGAAAGATGTCAGAGTGCAAATAGTGCTGACTCAGTGGAGCTACTGAAGGAGGTATTTTGTGATTCTTTCTGACTACCAATTCATATATTAGAATCCATAAAAGATGGATTATGTTCTTACTTGCATGATCACTGTTGCAACTAGCATACTTTTGCTCATAAAAGATGACACAGTAAAAAAGAATGAAATACTGCAATGCATATAATTTCCGAGTAGCTATAGGATGTCTCGGGACTTTGCTCACATTTTATCTTACTTTTTTTCTTTCGTTAAGTGTATCTGATTAAATGGCATTCAAGCTCAGCTGCTTGATCAGTCTATAACCCATATAATCAATGGAATAAGCAGAAGTTGATCTAAAATGTTGTTGACATCTTGAATTTATTAATATTTTGACCTCCTCTTGCTGCTATCATAAATCAAAGTGAATTTAGTGGAATTTAGACCTCTTACTATCATTGAATAATAGGATATGGTCGTGTTTAAGAGAGAAACATTTTTTTTTTATCAAATAAGGACCCACCATGATTGGTTATAGCTTCTAACTCGTAACAAATAAAGAAAATAAATTAGTCTCTTCATCCCAACGAACCCAATAGACTATGCCCTATAAAAGAAGTGATTAGATCATGACAAATACAATTTTGATAATGTTCTGCTCTTTTGGTTTCAACAAAACTCCATAAATATTGTTTGATTTTATCTCTTTGAATAGAAGCTGAAAAAGAATAAATATTTTATTCCAATTTTATCCTACCCTCTTGTTATCTACTAGAAGGAATCAGAGTGAACATTAATGAAGTGATAATGTTATGTTGGGTATTTCGATAGAGGTTAATTTTGTTAGATACAAATATATTTTCCTCCAGTTAGGATTATTTAAGAATTTTCTCATTAAGTATAACCTTGAATGACAGATATCATGAAATAGAGGTAGTATCATGTTAGCAAAAATATGTAAATAAGGCATAGGATTTGAAGGGAGTGAAGTAGTAGTTTGTTTCATTTAGTAGTAGAAAACCAAAAATTGACTTGTAATTTAGTGATATCTAATATGTACTGACCAAGTGATTGCATATTGTCTATGTTCCTGTATGAATTCATTAGTACCGGTAACATATGTGTGCCTAGTACAGGTAAGAACCGCTTAGGATTACCTCTGCATCACAGCTACTAGTCAAGCTATTTTCAGCACTTATTGCAAAGGCTTGTTTCTTATAGTTTCACTTTCTATTCTAGTTTATTAATAAGATCATTGAAAGAATCATAAAATGCTTTGTCAGAACTTAGTAGAGACAAATGCAAACATGGCCAAAAAAACAGAGGTTCGTAACCGATAAAAGAGATTGTTGGTCATCACTCGCAATTTTAGAAAGAAATAGAACAATTAATTGATTCTGTTAGCATTTTTTTTAATGTCTTTAATTACATTTCCTCAGTTTTTAAAATACTTAATGCTTTTTCAGGTTCCTTATTTTTGGAATAATACTGTCTACATGTATACCTTGTCAGTAACCAAAATATATCTAGATATATAACTACAGTAAAAATAGATCCATGTAGTTTTGTTACTGTAAAAATATATACCTTGTCAGTAACCAAATTTCGATGACAAGCAACAATTAATGCTCTTGCCCTGTTTAAAGAGTTGCCAAATCTTTTTTTCACAATATGTTTGGTTGATTTTATTCCTTATTCTTTTTCAGGAATTGTTTGATTCTATTTTGTGGAATGGGATCAATACTCTCTCTGATACACCAGTGCAATCGACATTAAGTTCTGAATGGAAAACCTGGAAGCATGATGTAATGAAATGGTTTACGACGCCACCTTCCTTATCGATCAGCAAAGACACACAGCAACAGAGTTCTGATGATTTGTTTCGAGCAAACCTTCAGGTTTGTAGAAAAAGGGCCAAACTTGAAGTTCGTCGTGCAGATACACATGCTTCACAAGTGGAAATCAAGGCTCAAACTGTTGCTCTTCAGGCTGACCCTGGCTTTTTCACGAATCAGGGCATATTGAGCACATTAGCAGCCGAGTCTTGCAAACAGGTAGGTGTTAGGGAGGTGTCTATGGCAGTTGATTCACCTGGTCATTTGGTCGATAAATGGAATGAAATTGTAGTTGAGAATACTGATCCCCATTTTTTGCATACCAAACATATGGAATCAACACCTACGAAGGAAATGACTATTGCGAAATCTGTAGAATCTGGTAGTAAGAATCGACAATGTATAGCTTATATTGAAGCAAAGGGTAGACAGTGTGTGAGATGGGCAAATGATGGTGATGTGTACTGTTGTGTACATTTATCTTCCCGATTTTTGGGCAGCTCAACGAAATCTGAAAAGCCTGTTCCACTTGATACTCCTATGTGTGAAGGCACTACTGTTCTGGGTACTAGATGTAAGCATCGTGCCCTACCTGGCTCTTTATTCTGTAAGAAACACCGGCCACATGCTGAAACAGAGCAGATCTCAAATATACCGCAGAATACATTAAAGAGAAAACATGAAGAAAATTATACTGGTTCAGAGGGCATTCTCTCCAGAGACTTGGTATTAGTCAATGTTGAAAGTCCACTGCAAATGGATCCATTGTCATCCATTGGTGGTGATTCCAAACATGGAGAAAACAACTCTAATGAGAAGCCCATGCATTCTGAACATGAACATAATGCAATGGAGTCACTGCAGTGTATAGGTTCCCCTCCCTATGATAAGATGAATCCTTGTAAGGAAGGTACTAAACGGTATTGCTTGTACTGCGAAAGTCACCTTCCTAGTTGGCTTAAGCGTGCAAGAAATGGGAAGAGTAGAATAGTATCGAAAGAAGTGTTCACAGAACTTTTGAGGGACTGCAACTCATGGGAGCAAAAGGTACATCTGCATAAAGCATGTGAACTTTTTTACAGGCTTCTTAAAAGCATTTTATCATTAAGAAACCCTGTTCCTAAGGATGTCCAGTTTCAGTGGGCTCTGACTGAAGCCTCTAAAGATTCTAGTGTAGGAGAGTTTTTTAAAAAGTTAGTTCACAGTGAAAAGGCCAGAATCAAATCATTATGGGGATTCAATGATGACATGGATATATCTTCTGTCATGGAAGAACCACCTCTCTTGCCATCCCCACACAATGATCACTATGATAAGGAAAATGCCATTAAGTGTAAGCTATGCTCTGCAGAATTTCCTGATGACCAAGAGCTTGGTAACCATTGGATGGACAGTCATAAAAAGGAGGCACAGTGGCTGTTTAGAGGCTATGCATGTGCCATTTGTCTGGATTCATTTACTAACAAGAAACTGTTGGAAACGCATGTTCAGGAGAGACACCATGTGCAATTTGTTGAACAATGCATGCTTCTCCAATGCATCCCTTGTGGGAGTCATTTTGGAAATACCGAACAATTATGGCAGCATGTTTTATCAGTTCATCCTATTGATTTTAAACCATCAAAAGCTCTTGAGCAGCAAACTTTATCAACTGGTGAAGATTCTCCAGTAAAACGTGATCAGGGTAATTCAGCCCCTTTGGAAAATAATTCTGAGAATACAAGCGGTTTTCGGAAATTTGTTTGCAGGTTTTGTGGGTTGAAATTTGATTTACTACCTGACCTAGGTCGACATCACCAAGCTGCTCATATGGGGCCTAATCTGGCCAGTAGTCGCCCTGCAAAGAGGGGAGTTCGATATTATGCTTACAGATTAAAATCAGGCAGACTTAGCCGCCCCAGATTTAAAAAAAGTTTGGCAGCAGCATCATACAGGCTTAGAAATAAGGCTAATGCTAATTTAAAGCGAAGCATTCAGGAAACAAATTCACATGGCACAGGGGGAATAACCATACAACCTCATGTTACTGAATCAACAAACATTGGTAGATTGGCGGAACATCAATGCTCAGCTGTTTCAAAGATTTTGTTTTCAGAGATTCAAAAGACAAAACCCCGTCCAAACCATCTTGATATTTTATCAATTGCTCGCTCTGCTTGCTGCAAAGTTAGTCTTGTAGCATCATTGGAGGAGAAATATGGAATTCTTCCTGAAAAGCTCTATTTGAAGGCAGCAAAACTTTGCAGTGAGCATAATATTTTGGTAAGTTGGCATCAGGAGGGTTTTATTTGTCCTAGTGGGTGTAATGTATCAAAGGCTCAAGTTTTGCTCTCTCCTATAGAGTCTCTTCCTAATAGTTCTGTAATGCCCAAAGCGGGTAATTTATCTGATCCTACAAGTGATGAGTGGGATGTGGATGAATTTCACTGCATCATCAATTCACGAACTTTAAAGTTAGGTTCACTGCAAAAAGCTGTGGTCTTGTGTGATGACATTAGCTTTGGGAAGGAATCAATTCCAGTGATTTGTGTAGTAGATCAAGAACTTGTGCATTCACTTCATATCAATGGCTGCAATGGACAAAATATAAACCCTTCTAGACCTTGGGAGAGCTTTACCTATGTTACAAAGCCAATGCTCGATCAATCCCTCATTCTTGATTCAGAGGTATTCACTGAGATTTAATTTGTTCTTTGATCAAATCGTATGCTACTAAGTTTTTGTAAAATCCTTTTGTAAAAGCTATCTACAGTCTGGCCTGGCATACATAATGCCTTTTCTCTTTTTTAGAATTTAAGAAATAAATAGCGTACATTACCCCTTTTCTTTTAATTTATTTTTAATATTCTTTAGCTTATCTGTTTATTGGCAGAGTCTGCAACTGGGATGTGCCTGTTCATACACCACCTGCTGTCCTGAAACATGTGATCATGTATACCTTTTTGGCAATGACTATGATGATGCAAAAGACATATTTGGGAAACCAATGCGTGGCAGGTTCCCATATGATGAGAATGGTCGAATCATCCTGGAGGTAATTTATTTTCATTTATTAAACTGTTCTATATGAAATCTGAAAGGATTAATTTTGCATCTGTTATGCTTTACTTAGTGATGATATATCTAGTAATCGCTAAAATACTGAATAATTTTATCCCTTTAATTATTTCTTGAATGGTTATGTTTTCTAATAGTATTATGGCTGTTTTGACTGTGTTGACTTAGCTCTATTAGCAATACCATGATGTATGATCTTCCCATATTTTTGAGAGTTACGTACATGATATTTTTAAACATCGTTATTACAGTTATTACATGATTTTGCCTCAAGTTTCCTTCATAGATCAGTGGCATATACAGAAAATTTCTGCCTTTTATTTCTTTTCTATTTCTATTATTTATTAATAAATTTTCATTTCGTTCCACTATGGTGATTGTCCTAAAATAACTGCAGGAAGGTTATCTTGTCTATGAGTGTAATCACATGTGCAGATGCAATAAATCCTGTCCAAATAGAGTATTGCAGAATGGTGTACGAGTCAAATTGGAAGTCTTTAAAACAGAGAAAAAGGTTACTCTTTTTTTATTGACCCAAACACTTCTCAAATCACAAGGCTTGCTAAATTGACTTTTATGCTGTGATTTGTAGGGATGGGCAGTAAGGGCTGGTGAAGCTATTCTACGTGGCACATTTGTGTGTGAATACATTGGAGAAGTTTTAGATGTGAAAGAGGCACATGATAGGCGTAGAAGGTTTACGTTTTTTCAAGATATATTCTCTTTTAAATTAGTTGATGTTCCCAAACTTTATACTGACTCGGTCTATATCAACACCAGTTATGGCACAGAGCACTGCAGTTATTTCTATGACATCGATGCTCGTGTTAATGATATGAGCAGATTGATTGAAGGACAGGCTCAGTATGTAATTGATGCTACTAAATTTGGAAATGTTTCAAGATTCATCAATCATAGGTGAAACATTTTGCTTCTTAACATTCTGTTTGACGTGGTTTTGCTAGCAAAATGGTTCGTTAATGGATTTTTTTTTGCTATACTAGCTGATTTCAAATGGTAGCCAGTAAACTTTTATGATTTCCTTCCAGGGAATTTTCTTCAATCTAACTTGAATTACTTAACAGAAATTGATCTTGAATTAGTTTTCGGCGAGACATGTTGTTTATTTCTGTGCATGAACCCATGCTACCTTCTATTATTTATCATGCTCTTAATGAGCTGTTAAGAATGTCCTGGATAGTCACTTTGTCATCATTATCATCATAATATTATGATGACTGTATTTCTGCTCCTTACAAATAGATGCATTGTAGGGGGACTAGTGCTCTTTTTGGCTAGTTGATTTTAACATGGTGCTATTTGGACCCACGTTATTTCCTGGCAACAATTAACCACAGTAATGCGTTAAAAATTTAACTATTATATTTTTTTTATCAACAATGATTCTGTTTAATTCAACAAAAGCCTAAACTTTCTGTGATTAGCAACTATACTACATTCTGATCTTTATGTACATTATATTGGTTTTCTCTTACAATTTGTTGTTGTTGATGTTGTAGTTGCACCCCAAATTTGGTCAATCACCAAGTTCTTGTAGAGAGCATGGATTCTGAACGTGCACATATCGGTTTTTATGCTAATCGGGATGTAAGTACTCTCCTATGTAGGACTATTTCCTTTAAAAGAATCCAATGTATATGATGTTTTGACTATTTCTACTTGCAAACTCTTTTCTTGATTTGGTATGTTATAAGAAACATTATATGTGGACTGCATCACAGATATTGATGGTCGCATTTCTAATAAAACGTTACCCTACTCTGCTGATGAAAAGAAAAGAGCGGCTTATTGACAAATATGTTACAAGAAATTTGCTTTCTATATTTGTGAAGAACATTCGGTCCTGCATGTTTGTTATCTTGTTAACAGTGGACACACTTTTAGTAGCTTCTTTTGTATGCAATGGATTACATTTCGCTTTGTTCTTTTTGACAGATTGCTTTGGGTGAAGAGCTAACATATGACTATCAGTACGAGCATGTGCTTAGTGAAGGATCTCCCTGTCTTTGCGAATCCTTGAAGTGTAGGGGGCGCCTTTATTAGAGCCTGAATCTGTGTGTTATTGCAACAATATTTTTAGATTGTCAATTTGGCAGACAAATGATATGCTCAACATAAAAGATTCCATTTTGGAACGGCCCAACCCTGAAGTATTAGTTTTGATTTGATGTCTTCCAACAAATGAGGAAAAATCAATCACCTGGGGCAGCAACGTGTGAGGAATCATCTATATTTTACTTTGGCCGTTCTCTGGTAATTTTACAGGATTCAAGTGATTTGCATTGATTGTCATGTACAAATCGATCTGTATCCCCCTCTGAAAGAGTAGGCACGTTTTTGCAGCTTAGTGCACAATTGTTCCCTTTTCTCTTGCTTTATTTTCCGACATTTCACTCTAGTGCCTGATTTCATGAAATAATTTGGCAATTCCTCATATTCCTTTTCTCCCTTCGTCACCCTTCCACATCACCAAGAAAGAAAATCTCCAAAAGAAGTTCAGTGGAAAAAAAATGTCTGTGGTCAAAGCTGTCTGGATTGGCAATTGTATTTTCTCCATTTTTATGACATGGTTCTTAATTTCTTTAGCAGTTTCAGGATTGTAAATATTTTAGCGTTTAACTTATTCTCTTCTCCTTTTCATTGCTAAGTAACTTATTCATAGAAATAGATTCCTTGTAATTTGTGTCATTTAAATATAAATGTCTTATTTGATATGAATTTAATTATTGATGTAATTTGTTTGTCTACAAATTAAAAACAAAAAATATCAGTCAATTTCAAAAGTTCTTACAAAATTAAAACTATAATAATTTTACTTTATAATAGATGGAATACCTTTTATAGCCTGAACGCCTGAACAAACCAGCATGTGCTAAAATATAAGTCTATTGTAAACGTTCTAACTTAATTCATATTATTGATAAAAAATAAAGTGGACACTCTGGTAAATCAAATTTATTTATTTCCCTACTTACATGTTAGATAATTCAAAAAATTAATGTGTACTAAAATCTACGGGAGATTGACTTATGATTAACATACTAAAACCACTTTTTCCCAGCAACAGTTGCGGTGACAATATTTAAGGGAGAATGTGTTTTAACAAAAATGGTGCTTCTATAATGAATTTCTATGTAATTGCTTCTAGTTTTCTCCCTTCCAAGTTACCACTGTCTCTTGGATTCAGTATCCATTATTCTGCTACATCATGTGCCAAGTCTTCGATGACAACTTTGAAATACAAAAGTAACATATATCTCACCCACCCATACACCAATTATGCCAATCTTTCTGTTCTGTTTGGATGAGCTGATGCAGTTCGTGAGATTAATGATGAAAGGCACGTGAAGTTGTGAAGTTGTGAAAAGCAAAAACACCAATCCATGCAGCCTAGAAAAAAGTTACTAACACCAAGAAAGTTAGCTGGAAAAATTCTTAAGAGGGAGAAACCGATATATCTTATCAGTATAAGGGTCACTCCACTGAGCAGAGGCTTTGTGCGCGAAATGGGAAGGCCATTAATGGGGACAGAAACTGAATAACCATGTGGTTCATTCTGCCATTATCTATTCCTTGACAGTGAGAAACAACAGGACTGAAGCATAAACTATAATATTCAACTGCTACTCAAACAAAGTAATGATGATTGTATTCTCTCTACATAACTAAAATATAGTATTATACTTCAACTAGAGATGTATTTTACGTGAGTGTTTCATGACATGTCCATTAGGTTAAGTAGTAACTAGATTCTTCATGGATACCAAGGTTCCTTTACTGAATTTTCTTTTAAAATACACAAAGACAAATGTAACAAAAAATAAATATTGAATTTAGTTTTGATCAGAACGTTTTTCTGGTAGAAAGAGGGGGTCAACTTCATGTCATGGAGCTTCCTGAGGTGTTGCTTTCAAAGGTGCAGCATATGTAGGGGAAAGGAACCTGTCCCAAATGGATATGTATCGTTAGAATTAGAAATATTACATGAGTCTAAGTTTTATATTGGATAAAAATGATAAAATTAAACTTCGTATAAAGACTCATAAATTTGAGATCTTTGGTTAAAAGAAGTATCAATAGTTATGTCCGGAGATTTTTAGTTAAAAGTAATGTAATTTTTATGTAGGCTAAGATGTCACATATATAATCTTTCCATAACGAGTCCCTTCAGAGAAGAAAAAAACATCATGTTTGGATCCTCTGCAGTCAAAAAAATGAATTGCAACCTGCACACCTTGGATCTAGTGGCCTTCATCAACAGCACACAATTATTTATATTGTTTTTACAAAACAAAGTTACGGGTGAAGATCCAAAGAGTTTTAAAAGCAATTGTAGAGGATCAGAATCCTCCAAAATGGACACACAATAGGTCAGGGTTAGGGACCCCCATGGACCTCTTGTTCACAGACAAAACTGAGAGATTGCAGGCAACAGTGCATACCAATGCCAAACCAATATGTCGGTCACTCTTCTTTCATTCATTCATGTACTAAAACAAAAATGATAACCTTCAACCAATACCTTGTCTCCTTAGGCCTTAGCTCCATGTTTCCCCAGTTGTTTCTGTTGGTAGAGAGCTTACATAAATTATCATGGTTGATAAATGACCTAGATTCTCACCTATCTTTGTTGGACATAATTCACTGACATTTTTTAATCACAAAAACATGATTAATGGTATACCCTAATTAGCTACTGAGTTGTGCTTAACCTAACATAGTGTGTTATGGTTTGGTACTAATAATTGGTTAGGTGCATAGGACATAGTTAACTGTGATCTCTATAATAAAATAGGATGTTATTAAGCTAAAAAGTTTAGAGCACATGGAAGAAGGTTGATTAGTAACATCAAAATTTGGGAGCAGTGAATCTTTGTGGGCCAAAAAGGCAACAATTCCAGGGCAGCAGAGGGCAGTTATCATGTGATTGGAATTTGTGATTCCTGATGACTGATGACGAAAACACGTTTCTATCTTTCTATCTTTCTATCCTCTCTTTGTTTAGAAGTTGGATGGAATCGCTGCAAATCTCTATGATTGCACTGAAGTCACGGCACACACAGCTATGCCTAATTGCATAAAAGATGTCATCAAAAGAACCAAAAAATTGTTGAATATCTACTCTCTGTCCAGGCCTTTTCCTAATCAGAAATTGCTACAGCTGTGACTTTCTCACTTTTTCCCCAAAAGTAAACACCATCTTCAAAATGCAATGTTTCACCCTCCACCACCATGGCAAAATTTAAATAAACACTTTCTATCATACCTTCAATTATGTCATGTCAATAATGCTTTAGGATAATCTCTACAGGGAATAATTTAAGAGTGTCTAATAAAAATAACGAAATTAAACTTCACATAAAATCACTGAAAAAGCTGAACAAAAGAATTGTTAGAGGTAGGGAATCTAGCAAGGTTTACACAAAGAGACATTTTTCAAGCATCAACTTAGATAAGAAATGCCAAAATAATCAAATCAGGAAAACAAAAATGTAAATATCAAATGTACAATTTAGTAATTATTATAAATATCAGTAAATCTGTCATATGATAGAAAAATTGAATTTTGATGGATAGATTATATATTCATCTATAAAGACATGAATCAAATTATATTTTTATTAAATGGATTGTAATATACTAGTAAAAAAATATATTTCATCCATCATGATCCAAAATAAAATTTATTTAACACGTTCAATTTATAATTATTGTGAGAAAGTAACTATCATCTTGTTGAAATCGAAGTCAGCAATGAAGAACAAAAAATTACAAGAAATAACGAAGAAATAATCTTGTAAGGAACATAAGGAAACTCTACGTCCATTTCATGATCCGACCAAGAAAAGTAGTAATAGATGAAAGAAAAAGATAATCACAAATGAAAATAGCCAAGAGCAAAAGAAAGTAATAAAGACAAGTAGTCAATTAGAGAAGCATTGCATGTGATGATGTGATTATATGAATCACTTCTGTATTTGCATCTTAGCATTTGATTTTTATTCCAACTCTCTAACTTCCCACAAAATAAATTCTGTTTTAGAGTTTATAAAATAAGACCTATTTGTTGTGGTTTATATAATTTTGTTTCATTTTTCCAATTTTTTTTTCTTTGTATAATCTTTTTACCAAATTACTCCATTAAAATCCATATCACTGTTTTTAGTTTATTTACAGAACTGAAATAACATTCATTTTTGGTTCTATAACTATTTCACAAGTGTTATACAAGAAAAATATTGTGGGCAACAAATGTTAAAATTTAAGGGACTTAAAAAATGATTTTTACACATACTAGTGTACTTTTTTTACTATATCAACTAATTAAAGATTCTCCTACATATAATTTTTGAAAGTAAAAGAAAAAATATTTTTTCTAATATATGCAAGTTTCTTGTGACCAGTCTTATGTTTTGTTTTCTATCCTCATTTGAGAAAAGTTTTGAAATTGAAATAGCTGAATGGTTATTTGAATTAGGGGATGTTGTATTATCATAGGTCTTATTTTATTAACTACAATATTTTCAGATAATGGTTAAAATACTAACTCATGGGTAAAGGTCTTAAAAAGTGTAAAAAAAAAAAACCACTCATCTAATGTTTAATCTCTTTAAAATTATAAATTCAAGACAAATACATGACTCAATCAAAAAGTGGAAGGATAACACAGTCTTTTCAGAAAGACAAATATGGTTAAAACACAGTATCAAAAGAATATGACTTAAAACCAAAATGGTACAAAGTTACATCGTAATATAATTACTTGATTACACCGTAAAAGGAAGTAGAAAATGCTATTTTGATTTAGGACTTGTCTTTTGGAAATTTATTTATTCTTTGTTGAGGAAACATGAAAGAGTGCATCACAGAAAACCAAACTCAACCTGTATTTGTTCTTGTTAGCTAGGTTAATTCACCTTTAAAGCGAGTTAATTTGTTGCAAAAAGATAAAGTGATGGTAAAATCCTTTAAACTTATCATCGGTTCATGTATTATTATTGAAACAATTGATGGATAGAATAGAAGTAACGTGATAGGTTGAATACATGGCATCAACGTTGTCTATTCTTAGAAGATTCATATTTTTGGGTTTGGATTTTAGGACAATCCATCGCTTTCATGTTTATTATATCCATCCTACTACAATTCCATAGCTAACTGCTTCTTTCAAAATAAAAACAACCAAAAGGGTGAGAAACTACTCTCATCAACACCTTTCTGACACAGATCTGCTTCGATATCAAGATTCTCCTCTTCTTTCTTTAATTTTCCATTAAACATTCCCAACATGCACTGTTACAACTCAGCTACACCTTCAGGGCATAACGGTAATTGCACTATCCAACAAGGAAGCAAGCTTACTTTAACTTTACTCTACTCCACATGAGAGTGCATCATGACAAAAGCAACAGTGTCATATATAAAGAATCCAGAATATGACACCAATAATAATAAATAAATATACCAAACCATAAAATGAGAGGCATGCTGAGTTGTGCATAGAGGGAACTCCAGCAAGGAAAAACCGGATTAGAGGAAAAGTTTTCATTTTTATTTATTTCATTTTAAAAGATTGTTTTTTTAATTAGAGAGAAGATGAATGGTCGAGTCTGAGGGGCCAAGTGATGCGAATTCTGAGACCCAAATCATGAAAAGCATGGAACTGGCAAAGTGGAAAGTAGAAAACATAGCCCATAAACCATCATCGTCCATTTCGCTTCGTTTCATTTGGGTGCCCTCTTTTTTCTTCTCTCCTTCACGAACTAGAGAGTGACCAAACTCGTTATTCCTCCTTGCAGCTCTTTGTTCTTCGGTTTCCTTCATGGTCAACACTGCAGCTCCTGTTCAATCATTTTTAAAGCTCTGAGCTTAAACGAAGTTGTGTTAGATATGACATGAGGTTTCCTAGGTTTCTTATATGACCAATGTTTGGTAAGTTTTCTGCTTCTGCCATTTACCTGTGACTAGTGTCCAGAGAGAGAAAAAGGGTCATTTTCTGTGTGCTGATCTGTAATTACCGGTTCACTTTGATGGGGTCAGATATAGAATTTCATGGTTATATTGTACTTTTGGAAACGCTCCAACCATTTTATTTGTTAAAATATAGAAAAGAAATTACATGCTTCTGCTTTGGTTTCAGTTCATATCCCTTTTCCCATTAGAGAAAAATATAAAATTTTTCAGTCCATTGAACATTCCTCATGTTTCATGTACTTTGTGTTAAAATGCAGTGGCGCCGGTTCTTTTAGGGGAAGTAGATCAGCTTCAAAGATTGCAGCTTTTCATTTTGCTTATTTTCCATATTTTATGAGGGGAAAGATATTAGTTGCTTAGTAGGGATACAAAGACTTGTCTCCACTGCATCATTTTCACTGTGATGCTATATCTTGTTTCATATAATTAGTGTGAATCCTTGTCACTTATGGGGGATATTAGGATTACCCGGGTAGAGCAAGGTCAAACAAAGATTAAAAATGTCCCAATTGCTGTCACCCCTGAAGGATTTTGGTGTTGCCCTACTCCTGTTGGGTTCCAGAAAAGCCTGAAGCCTCAAAACCCTTTGAATAAACTCAAACCCTCTCCACCACCTCCAAAGACCAGTTCCCAGAAGAAGGAAGTCTCGGTGAGTGAGAGAAAAGCAGGGCCTGCCCCATCAAGGTTGGTGGTTTCTGATGTTCAACAATGTAATGATGATCCAGAAAGACCTCCACCCAGCCCTTCTGTGCCTGCACAGAGAGCACCTAGACCCAAACTTGAATCTATGCCAAAAAAGGTGGCTATTGAGTTTGGTGAACCCGGAACTTGTGATATCAAGCTTCTTCTCCTTGGAAAGCAGGGATTTTGTGTGAAGTTAAGTGTTCACAGGGATGTTTTAAAGGAGAAGAGTAGTTTCTTTGCTGATAAACTTTCTGAACAATCTGGTTTGTCATGTCTCCAAGTTGATGATTGTGAGGATGTTGAAATATATGTTGAAACTGTTGGGCTTATGTACTGCAAAGAAATGAAGCAACGGCTAATGAAGCAAAGCGTTTCTCGCATTCTTAGAATTCTTAAGGTAATTTGCTAACTCTGTCATCACAGCCTGCTTTGCTGCTAATACTTTTGGGGGTGAAGAAGTATGTTCTATGCTATTAATCTTTTGGTAATATAATTTTCGGATTATTTTTTGGTCTTGTTTAGTAGTATTCCTCGTGAGTTAATTCACCCTCCTATATGATAAATATTTTCACTATGGTTTTTTCTTCCCCAGTACATACACACATGTGTGTGTAATATATATGATATAATATAACTTCAATTTACACAATGATATTTCATTCTTAATGCTACAACCAGCTGCATTTTCCTTGTTACATAATCAACCACTTTTTTTATCCTTGATGGAATAATATAAACTTAATAAAGGTAGAGTAATGCTATATTATTGTCTTAATACTTATGAATAAAATATTAAATAAAAAAGGAAATGCATTCAATATTTTGAAAACATAAAAGGCATTCAATACCTTTTTTCATTTAATAATTAGGAGGATGACGTGATAGTATTTAGAATTATGGGTTTTGTTAACTTATAGCCATCACCATTCAGTACACTCTGTTAGATGCTTTCAATTGCTTTAAAAAGCAAGTAGGAAATTAATTTTGTGTTTTCAATGTTTCCTTATTTGCTGCTTTAAACTTTTGGTTCCTTAACTAATACCTTAAGGTCATTCATTAACATTTTACTAGAATTATTCATGAGAAAAAAATGTATTTTAGGCTGCTTTATGATATTGTAAACTAGCATGCTAGCATCATCATTATCTTTTATTTTGGATTTGCTGTAGTGTAATGAAAACCGGTGCATAAGATTGTTATTTTTAAAATGTTATCAAGGTTATGTTAAAAAGACTGTTTTACAGATGATTTGTTCTTGAGAAGTCTTAATTCACTTGAAAGCATAATACTTTCTCTACCCTCATCTTAAAGGTATAAGCGAACTAGGAATTTCTTTTGTCGTGCCATTTTTTTATACATGCTCAATTACCTCTTTTGCTAACTACCGTTGATGCAAATCAGTAGTTAAAATGTGCTATATACGTGAACCATAACGATGATGATAAGTCATCAATGTGTTACATGTATTTATAAAATTATTGTTGTTAAATGTATAGATACATTGTAACTCTTCACAAGTACACAAATAGGTAGCTTGAAATGCTTATGTGTTTCTAATATACAATTCCCACGGCAAGATTAAAAGTTGAGTTGAATAGTGGAATGTGCTATTGCTGAGAATTGTGGTGATGGTCAAGATATAACCTTTGTGTCTCGGTTTTTTCATCTTTTAAAATTAGGAAGATCACCTATAGTATAAGGTAATCCTTATCCCCTGTTGATCATAGTGTTTTGTTAAAATATTTTTTATCTGTTCTCTACAAGGCTTCATGAAAAGGTAGAGCCTGAGACCTGAGTCATAAGTTCTTGCTAAACATTGTTTTCATGTTAAATCTTTCTCATCCTTGTTTCGCAATTTATCCTTTGCTAGAAAATGAGCCATTGGATAGTGCTTGACGAAACACCATTGCTAGGCTTGTAATAAGAAACTATGCTGCAGGTTGCAGAATTCCTTGGTTTCAGCTCGTGTATCCAATCATGTTTGGAGTACTTGGAAGCAGTCCCTTGGAATGGAGAGGAAGAAGAAGAAAAGGTGATTTCAACAGTTCTACGACTCCAAGGAGATGGAATCGGGGTCAATCCGGTGCTAAAACGAGTTTCTCCGGATACTTCCAATGTCCCAAAAGATACTCTCTCCCACATTGTTGAACTTGTTCTGAAAAGCAATGAGGAGAGAGGTCGCCGAGAGATGAAATCCATTGTTCTAAAGCTGCTTAGGGAGAACAATAGTCTTCCAAGTTCTGCAGGTTCAGTGGAGATCTGTAATGACATGATTTACAAGTCATGCAGAAGGTGTTTGGATTCATTATTGTGTGTGTTCAACCAAGCTGCAGAACCAGAGTTCAAAGACATGCCTAGCGATAACAAAGAACCTGTAATAAAACATATAGCTCTTGAAGCCGATAACTTGTCATGGTTGCTGGAGATTTTAATCGATAAACAAGCTGCTGAAGATTTTGCAGTGATGTGGGCAAATCATCAGGAATTGGCAGCACTACATGGAAAGCTTCCAATTGCGTTTCGCTATCATGTCAGCTGCATTTCTGGAAGATTATATGTGAGCATAGGAAGAGGGGAGGTTCTGCCATCGAAGAACACACGCCAATTGTTGTTGCAGACATGGCTGCAGCCTCTAATCAATGACTACAACTGGTTGCAGCACGGGTGCAGGACATTTGATAGGAAACTTGTGGAGGAAGGAATTGGAAGAACAATTCTGACCTTGCCTTTGGAGGATCAACAGAGTATTTTGCTTTCTTGGGTTGGAAGCTTCTTGAAAACTGGTGATGGTTGTCCCAATCTTCAGAGAGCTTTTGAGGTGTGGTGGCGAAGGACTTTCATAAGACCCTATGTGGAAGGCCAAGGTACTGCCATGCCAGATGGTTGAATGCTGCTGTCAAAGCACCATTTGATGTGTTCATGAATAGATCTTAAAATGGTTTTGGATTTTGAGTTTCTCTTTTAAGGTGACTATTCCAAGGAATTATAAATGATGTGTTGATTTGCCATTCTGGTTTACCTCCACCTGCTAACCTAACCAGTTTCATGTATACAATCACTCATGGAATTGTAACTTTTAGTAATTATACAAATACTAAAGATTTTTAGTTCTTTTTTCTAAAATGAAAGATTTAATTTATCATACAAGTACATACATTCAAATATAAATTTACTGGTTATTTTTTTAATTAATAGTTATGGTGGAAGTAAATCCCACTTTTCTGAACAAGGTATGGAGATACTTCAATCCTAAACTAGACAGTAAAATAAAGAAGTGAATATTTTTCAACCATCAAATAAATAATAAGGTTACTCTGCATAAATGGTGGTATATTCTAGCTATTTCTACTCATGAAATTTATATTTTCCCTATTAGATTGTTTTTCTAACATTATTAACTACGTGGTATGGTCATGCTCATTATATAGAATATAAATAGGCTAGTTTAATTTACACTCTGTTACATACCTAGCCAAGGGATATTTTCATTCATTCATTCTTTCTTAGAGTCCTTTTCTGTGTCTGCAGGGGTTGTGAATTTCAAGTTCAAAAGCCTGTCTTTCATTTCTTTGTATTTTAGATTTGAAGTCTCACATCAAATACAATTTAGCAAAACATATAAAAGGAAATAAAAATCTCCCAACAGAATGGCCCAACAATACACTAAGGAAAGAAAATCTTGGTCATTTCTCCTTGCATTCCGACAAATTTTTATATTCCGATGATATAATTTGAAATACAATTAATTATATTTTAAATATAATTTTATATATTACATTAAACATACATTTTTAATTATATATTTTTAAAAACAAAATTTACAAGAATTTATGAAGATACAAGTTGAAATGATAGAGATGCAAAAAGAAACTGCGAAAAATCTGTGTCCATCTCCTATGTCACCGGGCTGCAACCTTTTTACCCAAAATCATCAAAGGCGGAAAAGCAAAGGCCTAGACAGTAAATTAGAATTATGTAAAATAAGTATTATTTACATAATATTGTGGATAATATATTTAAAAAAATCAAGAATGTGTATTATTTAATCACACTTTCAATCTTCTATATGTCTTAGAAAAAGAGAAGGGCCGAATTGAAAACTTCGAAAATATGGGGGTGTAGGGAACAAATCATGGGGTGCAAAGAAGAAACAGCTAGCCCTGCAAATCTTTGCTTATATTCTTTCCCCAATGGGCTTTAGGCCTTTTTAACACATTCTTTCGCATATGAACAGCCGTAGTGCAAGCCTTCTGCACTAGTATCATAATAATTACTCTTTGTAGCACTTTCTTTTAGATAATAAAAGCGTTTCTAACTTGAATGATCATTTCAAAATTATTCTTATTTAAATAAGAATATTTCTTATGTTTCCAATCACGCCTACTTTCATAGGTTATACATGATTTATCCGTTTTTGAAAGTATGATGATAGTCCAACATGCCGATAAAAAAAAAGAGTTATTTTGTTGAGGGAAGTAGTTGAATGTCTCAGTGGTCTTCAACTGACTTTGAGAAGTGATGATTTCTATAAGCCTGGCCCAATACCGAATGAACCCAATAATCTCTCCATTTCCTGAATGAAACATTCAATCGATCAACTTACTAACTCAACATAAATATAATAATAACAACTCGTTTAATCATTATTACAAGAATTTGCCAAATTATCTTCCCGATTTTAGGAATTGAAAATATTAAAAATAAAATTAAAGCATCGATATTTTAGAAAATAATATTTGAGATGTGAAAATGAAAATATTGTTATCTCTTTGTTGAGACGAATCGATGGGGTTATAAGAAGGTTGACGGGTCACATTGCACAATGGTGGGCCAGCCCAATTTGTTGTGATGTGGCAAGAGTGGGCTCCTTCATTAAATGGAACAACCCAATTCAAAGCCCTGGTATCAAATTTTCGTCACCTTCTTTCCCTGTTCAATACTCAAGTTATGTTGCAGCAATACAAGACAAACAAACAATTCTAGGGTAGGGATTCCCTCCATAATCCACACTTCTTTTCTCTATCCTTTTCTTCAATCTTCATCATACGTCTCTTTACAGGACCCTCCTTAATGTTAATGTATCACCAAATTTATGTTCACACCACATAAATATACTTTCTACTCATATTAATTAACTTAACCACCTTAATGCTCAAAGACATTAATATTCCAGGGTGAAACAATTATAAATTTTACTTTATAAACCAATTTTATTATAAAGTTTACTTGTTAAAATTATATGAGATGAGATTTTTAGTGAAGCCAAATGTGTAACTATCTATCTAACCACTCCCACACATTTAACGTAAATCCCAAAACTTTAGTTATATCATATAAAGAAAAATTCATGTGAAATCACATATGGTTGAATACTGAAAAAGCTTAATTGATGGTTGCTGCAGAACAACCTTTGGTTAGTAATATGCGGTGTTTCTGAAAGAACAAGAAAGATATTAGGTAAGACGTGATTGTTGCTTTGCAAGTTCTTATTTTGATTTTTACGGAAGAAACGTGTGGCTTTTTGTTTTACATACCATACCATAACGAACTCCGGTTCATCTGTTCTATCCACACCAATTACATAACAGAAACGAAATTGAGGTGTGCACAAATATTATCCAAACACGTACAAATCTGGTTAGTAACCAATTGCCTTCCTTTTTATTTTCTACTATTCATTTTTAATAGTATCTTTAAAATACACTAATTTTAATATTTTAAGAAGTTTTTTTTAATCTATCATGAAATAAAATTAACTGAGAATCTTCACTTCATGCTTATGTTTTAGTCTGACGTAATTGGAAAATATATAATTCTAAATTTGATTGATCATATGTTCAGTGTTTCCTCGTAGACGCATTAAAAACTATTTTTACAAGACATAGTTGTGCATTGTTTGTGACTCACTCTTTTGCATGAATTTATGACTTTCTTTATAGCTAATGAAAATCAGCCATTATAGAGCACACTTTTTTGGTTATATATATACACATTTTTTGTGTAGCCAATAACTCTAATTATTAGAACACCTACCATTCGGATAAGCCGTCAATTTTCTCTTTCAATCCCCTCCCGTTACACGCAGTCATAAATTGAAATTATGCTCTTAATGAGATTTGAAGTACTTTAATTGGAAAATTAATTGATGACAATAAAATTTTAGAAAAGGTTATGGAGGTCTTTTTCTTCTATTCTATCTATCGCAATCGAAATTAAGTCCAATTCTACATTCATATACCTTTTACAAAGGACACATGGAGAATAGTTCTATTCAATATATGGTAGAACTCATTTTTATGACCACTTAAAGTTTCAAGAAGTTTACCAAAACTTTAGTTTTTCTATTATTTTAATCAACCTTATATTTCATATGGGTCGGTTTTTCTTGTGATGTTTGCAAGATCTTCTGTACACCCTAATATTGAACATCTGAACACCGATTTTTCTTAGCGGGAAGAGAAGAGTTTGGTCGCTATGAGTGAGAAATTTGATTTTGAAAGAGTGGATAAGTTGCGTTGGAGTTTAAATTCCCTTATTGGTAGATGAGGAGTGGTCCCGGTGTGAATTTAAGGGTGATACACAATATGTATGTTTTTCTGACTTGCATGATTGAGGTAACATGTCCTGCATTACATCAATAATGTAGTAAGATTCATTACAATAATTAGAGAGGTACATAAGTGGACAATGTGTAATTCATTCCACTCTATTATAAATATCATCACTCACGTTCCTCTCAATAGTCTACAAAGGTGTCTCTTGTGAGCACTCACAGAACTCGTATCCAGATACTTTTTATATATCTTCAACTGGAAATTTGCATTTTGGAAAGCCAAATATATACATTTCTTTTAGTAACGATCATATTAGGAATCTAAAAGGAACAAGTGAGTCTTTCAAGGCAATCTGACTAAGAACATAATTGGAAATTAATTTTATCAAATTAGTGTAAATTTTGTTGTAAATAAGTCACGTTTTACAAAGATCACTTCAAGGTCAACATTCAAATTGTACAAAAATCATGGTTTTCAATCATAAATTTGCTCTTGTTGCCAAAGTTGCATGGAACGAATATATCTTTAATTAGTTTAAGCAAATATTAAACTTATAGAAGTTATTGACACAGTTTTTGAATTTCTTTAAGTTAAGTCGTGTGTATGGTTTGTACGAGTTGGATGTAATTTTTTTAAAAGAGATGTGTTTCATATATATGTATGATTTTTCATTTTTTTTTGTTACAAATGAGTCACGCATGACTTCTACTTGATAACGAAAAACAAAGAAGTTGTGCAACATAAAGGCCGATTTCAGTTTACGAAAAGGATAATGATACAAAAGTGGATTAAAATAGATAATTTAAGAGTGATGAGAGTAGTAAATTAAAAATGGGTCAAAAGATGTGAATTAAAATATTATTTTTCTTATAAAAAAAAGAAACCGAAACTCATACTTCATATATACAACTATCACAGGATTAACTCATGATTAAAGTTGTGTTTAGAAACAACGACTTTTTTTTTGTCTAAATTGAACTCTAGTTTTGAAATTATTTTTGTGAAATATAACTTGTTTAGAAGAAGGTTGTGCTCTGCATGATTTAGTAGGAATAACAAAGGTTATTATCAAAGTAAAACTTAATCCTTATATCTATCTTTTAAGTAAAAATTGATGTAAGAACTTTTGCTTCATATATTTATGTCCATCGGAAAGTAGGTATATTCGTATTTATATTTATCCATACTGATACAATATTACTTAAATATTTTTATACAAAATTTAAAAATTATAGTAAAAAAAACATGATATTAACAAATATTTAACGTGTGAAGAGTATACATTTTATATCAAATATCAAGAAACGAATTATAATTCTATAAATATCAAATAATACAATTAAATAAATGTTAAATAATTATAAAAAAATAGTAAGAATGATTGCCTTGTATAACTATAAGGACCAAAGTAAAAGAAAATTAACATAAATTTATTAGATTACACAATCAAGACAAAACCACTTTTGAAAAGATATATACTTCTTTCCATCTTCACATGCAAAATAAAAAAATCAAATATTGGTCATTGTTATACTAAATGAATTTAATTTTTTTTTTTTTTAAAATCTAAACTGTGGCAATATCCACTATGACTTCTCCACTAACATAACTTTTTTTAAAAACATTCATCAAACAGTTATCAGTGATTTGGTCATTCGACTTTTACCTTTTTCATGTATGAAAGACAGCCAAGTTTTAGTCCAAGGAATAAAACTAAAATGAACAATTGTAGAAGGACAACGGGTAGGTTTGACATTTCATGATCTTAAAGTGAAAAACAAAAAGAAAAAGGAACTAGATCAAGTCTTGTCAAACTAAGCTAGAAACCTTAAATAATTTAGTACATACACGGGGAAAAAATCATGCAAAACAATATGCTGTACAGTTATACAATAGATACCATATTAAGATTACACCTAATTAATTGCTAACTTCAGTTGAGACTACCTTTCTCATATCGTATTATCTTTTTCTTTTCTGTCCTTCTCCCACAATGCAAATAAGACCGATGGAGGAATAACTGAAAATTTAAAAGTGGAAAAATGTTTTCTTTTGATGATATATATATAATATAATGTGATAAAGCATCTTCCTATATATTATTTTTATTATTATTATAATGTTATTATTATTATTATTATGTGATGAAGTAGTACTATATGGATGGAAGTTTAAATTGCTCCAAAGTCTCTAACAGAGAAAGGAGTTTTCTCCGGCATGTTCCCGGCGTGGCGAAGCCCTAGGGTGAGTGACACGTCACCAACTGTGGTCCCAAATCTAATGAGAGTAGATCCAATGTCAGCAGCTGCAGACGTGGTCCCAAAATCTGGTGTGACCAAGCGACACGTGTCATCAGTAGGCATTAATCTCTGTGGGGGCAGATCTGAGTCGAAGCACTGCGAGGCGGGTGGTGCAATCTCAGAGGTGGTGGCGCTGACGGAGGCCATGAGAGTGGTGGAGGTGGTGGTGGTGGTGGAGTGCTTTCCTTGGTTTTCCGAGAAGCCTTGTCTATTGATTGCAACAAGTGACGAGTCGCTTTCGGTGGCATTGATATCGGATTTTTTCCCTGTTGGTTTTGTTGTTGTGATTGTTGGTGGTGCAGCTGTTGTTGCTGTTGACGTCGTAGCTGCTCCTGGTGTGCTTGGAGTTTGTGCTTGGTTCCCACTCATATTGCTGTTGTTGCTTTGGTTATTTTCTCTCTCTTCTGTACTCTCTGTTTCTTTAAGTTCTTGTTGGTACATCTCTTCCACCATGGGTTTCCACAACCGAACCCTGGCATTAATGAACCAGTTTGATACCTGAAACAATCACCTTCCACCCATCAATCTACGTATATATATAAACACATCAACCTCTCCTCCAAGAACAAGAACTACTTCAAGAATGCATGAATGCCTTCAGATTTTTATTGTTGACCTTCACTGTGTGTTTGACCCTACGAGTATATAATTTCAGTTCTATTATTTTAATTGATAATACTATGAGTACAAAAAGAAAAAAGGACACACAAGACCTTCCTTTCTGCTGGCTCATTGTGGTTTGTCTTTTTGTGCTAAAGTGTGATTAGACTTCGAGGTATCTTCTCTGTGGTGTAACACAAAGGACATCAAAGATGACAGATTTAAAATGATTATATGTGATTAGTTACACAACAGATGAAACTATTCATCACCAGTTTCATATAAGAAGGGACAGTGTTTTTAGTTGAATGAGTCTAACTCTCCCCATTTTCACTGACCACTATGGGTATAGGTGCATATAGGGTGTAGTTGGATGGAAGATAGGCACAGCAAATTAACAGTTTTCTTCTTCTTTTTTTTCTCTCCAGCCCCTCACCTCTTCGGAAGATGAAATAAAAACAAAATAGAAGAAAAATAATGGGATATTCTTGCTTTACTGATAAAAAAGTTGAAGCTAAAAGTAGAAGTAAATGTGTTAAAAACTCCTGATATCCTTGTAATAAAATGATGATTAAATAAATGAATAAATTTGTTCTTTCAATAAAAAAAAAATCATTTCCTATGTCAAGTTTCTCTCGACCGCTCACTTTTCATAAACCGAACAAGGTTAATTACAAGTTCTCATACTATGTTTTGTATATGACATAAACAACACTATTGGATTATGGATTATCATGAAAAACAATAATGTTGATAAAAAAAATCGTGAAAAACAATAATATTCAATGACAAAACATAGATCCTTAAGTGTTTTGATATCATCATCGCATCAAAATTTATAGTTCACATACTATAGATAAAACAAGTTTTCATTATAGATCAATATAGATTATTGAGACTAAACTTCAAAGTTAGGATAAAGTAGGAATAGAAAAAAACCAAATATTGCAAATAATTCATTTTTTTTATTTGCTGTTCTATGTGGTTGAGAATGCAAAACTTATGTGCTAATAAAAAAAAAGACATAAATGATAATGCTGAACACACAAAATTTAGAAAAGATTTATATATAACAGTGAAAATAAATGTGTTAACGTAAAATAATGTCTGTACTTTTATATATCAAAAATATAATTTTGAAAACATAAAATATAAATAATATATATAGAAATAGAGGTATTAGGGGACGAAGCTGCATGGACTGGAAACATTAGCAGAGACATTAACATCTGGAAAATACACATTTATTCCCTCATATTTATGGTTCCTACAACGTGTAGTTGGGAGGAGGAGCAGTTTCACATGAGAGAGAAAGGAGTAATTGGAAGAGAGTGAGATGAATTGAAGACAACAAATTTATTTATAACTCTCATTGCTTCTGTACTTACTTCTGTTCATTTCATTTCAGAATTAATTGTGTCTAGTGAGTAAAAGATTCCAATACTAAATTAAAACTAGACAAAAAGATAAGCATGTCTTCAGAGAAGAAAACGAAGTTTTGGACATGAGAACAAAAAGAGAAAAGGTGACATTAAACAAAATAAAACCAGCATTGCCTAGAGAGAGACAGAAAAAAAAAACCAGAGAAACAAAACTCAAAAACATGTAAGTTGCATCTGAACTCAGTGCTGGTCCCTCTTTCTTTTTTTCTTTTTTACTTAGTGTTGTTAATGAGGCCACTTTAACAGTGTTTTTAATGTAGTGTAGAGATTAAAGTTAAGAAAGAAATGAAGGAACCTGATTTCGCGATAGTCCAGTCTGTCGTGCCAACAGATGCTTATCTGCATCGCTTGGATACCTGAGAAAGAGACCAGAAAATGACATCAGAGTCCCTGCCTTAACTGTGTAAAAGGACACGGAGCTTTCTGTACACCTAGCTCAGTTTCAAACCTTTCTTTCTTTCCCTTCGTGGGCGTGAGAATCTAAGAGAAAGAAAGAAAGAAAGATCTATGTCCTAGCTGCCATGCCAGAAGTAAAGCAGATTACTGGACACACTGATCACTGTCTCTACTTTATCCCTTCCCCCACCACCCTTCCGCTTAATCTCTAATCTAATTATCTATTCAACAATTTCAGAAAAAAAAAGATACCCAGAAGAAATTCATCGTAGTTAAAGCAGCGACGTGCTGTATGCATCTTTCCACCTTTTTGCTGCCAAGACAACATCCAAGGACGCTGCAATATTACTGCATTACTGTTCATCTAAACGATCGTTGGGCACATAAATAATGCCTTTTAGATTCTCTCTTTCCTTCTGCCACATCTCCTCCCTTTCTTTGTCTCTTTATTATCTTTTCAAATAAACACAAACCTGCTGCGTTTTCTTCTTCTTAACAATCACACCATTTTCTGTATACCCTCTCTTACCTTTAACTCTCAAGTCAAGAACCGTTATTTACACATTACTTCTACTGGAAAATAGTACTATTCTATATTCAACAAAGTGCTGGAACAAATGTTACTTTCATTTTATAAATTGCTAAAAATATATTTTACCCGTTCGTTTGCTAAATATGATCCTCGTGTGATAACAAGTAACGAGAAGGGAGAGAGAAAAGAGAGGAAAAGGAAGGAAAACTCACGGATGGAGAAAATGTTCGAAAAGCCAGGCTCTCAAAATGTTGACAGAACGTTCAGGCAAGCCTCTCTGGGGTCTCCAAGCTTCTTGTTCCATCATCCCCATCTGGTGAAAGGCTCTCTGCTGTCTTAGGCTTTGTTCTAGAACCTTAAGCCTTGGGGTCTCACCCTTGGTCAAACCTGAGGTCCCCGCCCCCTCTTTCTCTCCTAGTAGCTCGCAACTTTGCTTCAGCTGTGCTGTTATTGCGTCCTTCAGACACCGGAAATGCCGAGACATTGCTTTCTGCGCCAGTGCTGTGTATGGAACCGCCGCACCAAAACCCATCATCAGGTCGAATGAGTTCACCACCATTTGCATCTGCTCGCAGTAATGGTTGTATCTCCTGTCCACCTGAAAAAACAAAAAAATTACCACGTCAAAATACTCACAACGTTGCATTTTAAAGAATGAGAGAACAGATCAAATGTTGAAGATAAAAATGAGAAAGTAAAGGCTACAAGATGTGTTCTTGCATGCTCTCGTTTACTCATTAATTGTGCGGTTTGTGAAAAGCTAGATGAACCGACTTTAGCATTAATAAGGGAAAGCAACTCATGTGAAATAAATGTGGATAGTTATTAGTTTAGAAAAAAAGAGCACCAACCCATGCAAATAGTGAAAGACCACCGGGCAAATTAAATATATATTGATAAGTTTATGATTGTTAAATGAATGGATTAGACAGGAGAAAGAAATTTTGCAACTAAGTATTTAATTTGGTTGATTGTGTGGGAGAAAGAGGAAAATAAAAAAACAAAATCCAAGCCAAGGAAAAATAGGGATGCAGTGAAGTATTCATTGATTGTTAAGGAGCAGGAATAATAATATCTCTTTGGTTTTGGTTTCTTTTAGGAAGCAACCTTCTCCAACTGATAGTCTTGTGCACACAGATAAATAAAATTAGAAATAGTAAAGGATGAATTTGATTTATAAGAAAAACCCCTGTGAATATGAATGTGTTCCGATGAACTTAGATATGATAAAAATGGGTTTGAATTCAATATTTCCATGATAGGTGAGTGAGTGCTTTCTTCCTTGTGTTGGGGTCTATCTTACTGATGAGAAGGGACGTCGCTTCTTGATGGACGTATTCTCCTAATAGTTAGTCTCATGGTTTGCACCAAACCAAGAAACCCAAATAAAATAACATAAAGTCATCCCACCAATCAAATCCAAGGATTAAAAAAAAAACAATTTTGTATTAATTAAAATAAGGAACACTTACCTACCAACTGATCCTATGAAATGGAACCCTATTATACCAGCCGGCCTTTTCCCTTTTTCCTACTTTCTTTTTTAAAAAGGTGGAAATTAATTAAAGATACCGGCCGGAGAGGAGAAGCGTGTCCTTTATAATCCTCTTGTTAATTTGGAAGACAAATAATGCAGTATTAATTAATGGATTAAATTAAGGAAATAATTTAGAAGGAAAAGATATTGGGGGACCTTGACTCTTGATGGGGAGAGAAGGCGAGAGGAGAACAGAAAGAAAGAGAGAGATTACAATACATGCCTCGTCCAGCATTGATAGAAGTTTGACCTTCCTTCTCTGATGCTCAATCCTATCACCGGCTGACAAAGGAGGAGGCGGAGGAGGAGGAATACCAGCATCTTTTGACGAAGGCGAAGAACCACCGCCACCACCACCACCGTCGGGATTTGAATTAGGGTTTGAATTCTGCCTATTCAACTTGCTCTTCTTAAACTGACCCCTTCCAACACTGCAAAACTCTTCAAGCAACTCCTGTGCAGCCTTCACATACTTTGTGTTTCTCAGAACATTAACTACACCTAACGAGGATGACCCGAACCCAACATGTCCCTGCTGGTTGTTGTCGTGTCCTATCACCCCTTGCAAATGCAATGCTTGGTGATGACTGTTGTTCTTGTACGGAAATTGAACTGTGGAAGAAGAAGAAGAACCGGCAGCTCCCACACCACCCCCTTGTTGATGATTGTAATATAGAAAACCAGTGTCCCCCATCCTCAATTCCTCAGCTTTCGCTGCTTCCAGCGAAGAAGACAACGATAGCGAAAGACCTTGCCCTTCCATCACGCCTCCTTGCTGATGATGAGCACTCTCGGGAACCCATGTGAATTGCCCAAAAGACCCTCCCACGCCCGAACCGGTGAAACCTTGGAGGGAATTGGAAGAAGGATTGGGAAGCAACATGTGGAGTGTTGAAGAAGGAGTGGCGTGGCTTTGAGGAGGGGAAGGCGACCTCGTTTGAGGGTTCATCAGAAAAAGCTGCATGGCAGCTGCTGAGTCAGCATTAATGCTTGAAATCTGGTGGTGATGTGGTTGATGCTGGTTGTTATTCACACCGTTTTGGTTCTTCGAATCCCCCAATCCACCCATCATCATATTCACCCCTTGTTGTTGTCTGTTTCCGTACCACTCTCCACCCTGCCTCGCCGCCCTAAACGTTGCCGTCACCGGCTGCTGCTCCATCAATTCCGCCGCAGCCGCAGGCGGAAAATTGAACATCTCCGACAACATCCCGGCACTCTCGTACACCGGTTCCTCTTCCTCTATCCCTACCAATGGCGCTGCCTCGAACCTTACTTTCTCCCTCCGGATCTGCTGCTGCGGACTCGCCCTTCCTCTCTCCAACCCATTCGGGAAGCTGAAGATTCCTGGTTGAAAATCTTGGGACATAGAATTGCAACAATTAATCCAAGATCGAAAAGAAAAGCAATGGTGTGCAGTACTAGTCTTCTGGATGAATGTAACGGTGTTCTTATTCCCATGCTAAAACCATCATCTTTATCTCTTTTCTCTGCCCACCAAGTCCCAACAAAAACAACTAAACCCTCCTCAGTAGCTTTATCCTGGTTACTTCTGTCCAATGGTTGAATTATTGATCAGTAATAAGAAGAATAATTAAAGAAATCCAGCACATCAAGAAATACTATTCACACAGACAAATGAAAAAGAGAAAGAGAGAGCTAAATTCTCCTCTCTATCATTTTCAGCTTTGCTGGTATATATCTCACGGCGTGTGTGTATGCAGACATATGTGTACCTCTTAGAGTTGCAGGGTATGAAAAGATGGAAAGCACTCAGACATCCTCTCCTCGGTGGTTTCGATAGCTTCTACAGTTCCTTCTTTCTCTCTCAGATACAAACACAGTCACTCAATTTTCTCTCTCTCTATGTTGTGGTCTCTGGGTAGTAAGATGTTTCTGCAATCACTTCTCTAAAAAGAAAGTGCGGGCTTCACAACGATATAAAATTAAAGATGGAGGGTTTGGGGGACTGATATCATACTTGTCTCAGATAAACAGAGAGAGAGAAAGAAAGAGAGAGTGAAGAAGAGAGAGGAAAGGGAAGCTGTCGCTCTCACCCTTCTTTGGTCTTCACCTCTTCCTTTAGTTTTTTTTCCCCACCAATAATGTCCTTTTATATATACTTTTTTTTAATCTTCTTATTCTTCTATTTAACACCATTTTTCATATTTATATAAATCGGTAACCAATTGCACACACAACAAATATTCATCCACTCCAATGACCATAATAACCCTATCTTGTATATATACTCAACAACAAAAAAATAGGAACAATAAGCCTTGGATTTAAGGATTGTGATTTAAGAGACTAACGATTTATATTTATCACTTTTTTCTCTTTCAAAATATGAATGGATGCTTGTGAAAAACTAACTATTTGATTTGTACAATGTTATATAGAAAAAAAAATTGTGGTATTTTTAACGAGGATGATGATTAATTTTTTAATTATTTGTTGTGATGGTAGCTTAGTTTTATATAGGGAGTTAATTTCATTAACGCAATGTCATCAGAAGTATTGGCTTTTATTGTCATCTGAATACGTCCTTTGGAAACAAACGCAAACTACGGAATAAAATAAAGATAAGGTGAGTAGAAAGTCATCTCAATGATCCAAACTACCACCATCTTTTTTTTTTATGTTGGAATGACGGTTGTGCCCTACATAATCATTGCCGATTGAGATGAGCCCCCTTAGTTGGTAAGGTCATGTTGGTCATATTAAGCGCTGCAAATTCATAAATAGCCCTAGCGAAGTAAGACAGGAAAAATAGAAGAGATTTTAGAAAGAAGGAGTGCTAGACGAAGTGGATGGATGGCACGTGCGAGTGGATGGGCAAAACAGACAAGTTAGGTTTGTGTGGGATAAATAGGGTCTGAAAAGTACTCATAACCGCTTTAAGGTTTGCCACTGTCACAGTGACCATGTTCATTTGCCCTTTTCGTGTATCCTTATTTTTTTACAGGTGTTTTTCATGTTTCACCTTCTTTTACTTATGATTAAGGTTTAAATATATTTGTATATTATAGTTAGTTTAAATGCTATTTTTCTTTTTTAAGTCTAATCATTTTTATCACATCTTTATTATTGTGTCCTACAAGTCCTGTAGAGTTATTATCACATACACTAACTTCATTGAAACACATACGTCTAAAATTAAAAACTTTTTATATACAAACAGAACATTGTTGATTTACTATCCAAATTTTTATTAGGTTATGTCGTTTTTATAGAAAGTATCATAATAAAAATTAATTAAAAAATATTTGTATAAAATCTTTTATATATATATATATATATATATATATATATATATATATATGTATAATAGTTGAAACTAATGTTCGTCTTATAATTACACAATATTTAAGTTCCATTTTTCTTGAAGGATTTAATAGACTTTTAGTCATCATTCGTCATATATAATATTGATTTAATTTAACTTGTAATTTAACATGATGTAACCACAGCATAATTGGATTTTAGTTCCAAAATTTTACAATCTAAAGCTTTGTTTGCTTTTTGTATTTTATTTATTTTTTAATTCGACAACTAAACTCCTTCTAACATTTTATAACAATATATATTTGAGTTTTTAAATTTTCGAAATAAAGGAAGCAGAGTCTAATTTTGCATTTTGTTATGAGATTAACAGAAGGAAGTAGAAGGAGAAAAGGTGAGAAAATACGACAAAAAGCAAATATCTATTTTAAAATTATTGTCACCTTTTCCAAGATCTTGATTCATATAAAACTGTTGGACATCCAAGATTTTCTTTCTCTTTTTTATATTTCTTGATTGTGTTTTGTGTCGGATTTTATCAACACGTGAGACTCAACCTTAATTAGTATCAATGTCAAGGTAACTCTTTGAGAAAAAAAATCATTTTCTTTGAGTTCAAATGTAGTAAAGCAAACAACATGACAAAAATCTTGTTTCTCAAATTTCATGTCCCTGTGTGTTTCTTCTGAGCATTCTCACAGTAAATATTCATGGCAGGACGTCAACCACACAAACTTGACTGAGTATTGACAAATTTTAACCATTGGAGTTAAAAACAAATTGGACAATATTGTATCCACATGAATATGAGTTCAAAAGTTAGCATTTTTTAAAAGACAGATATTGATCGACTCCTTATTGAAACTACTCAAGGCATAAACAACAGGAAAATCCTTAATGAATAATAATGTTATTTGCATGTGCATATCATAATTTTCAAATGCATTTTAAATATCATTTAAATTTTTTATGGCTATAAATTCTCTAACCAATGTCCTAAAATATTAAATTATAGCATATTTTGGATGACTCCTTTAAACAGCACATGTATAAAAATGATAATTGAAGATATCTTCGATTTGTCATCCCAAATATAAGAATTAAAACTATATATCAAAACCAAGTTTGCTACCTGAAGAAATCTTATGATGCTTGATAAAAGAAATGTAAAATGTCTAGTATGATATCTTATGTTATAATAATATTAGTTTTTTATAACGACAGACAGGAGAGAGAGAATGAATTAACTAGTTTAGCATACAGTGTATTAAATTATAAAAACATAATTTCTATCTAAAAATAAGTGAACCACATAAAATTGATAAACAAAACTAGCTTAAAAGAGTTGGTAGTTTTAGTTTTGAATATTATTTAAATTTTTCCCTTAAAAGAAAGAAAAATAATTATCACTTTTTTCTAGAAATTTATTTATTTTATAAAAATTATTAGGTATATTAAAATTAAATATTATTATATGTTTTGATTTTTTATTTTATATTCTGAATGTTAAAACTTATTAAAATAGATTATTTTTATGTTTTTAATCATATTAAAGTTATGATATTACTTTTTAAATGGTTATATTTATTAATCAACTATTATGTTATTAATACCAGTGAATCATGATTATTATCTGCTTGATTAACAAATTTTGTAAAAACACAATATGTTATGATGTATAAAGTAGTATTATTTTAACACTGAAAGCATTAGTGACGGTTTGATTTCCTGTTAAACAACTAATTGTAATGATGTGTGTAAATTGTACATACCTAAGCATGTACACGTTTTAATTATTTGTGAAAAGATAACCATAAATATATCATTTAGGGTTCAGAAGTGAACATGTCACTTTAATTTTATATGTCTAATTTAGAGTAACATAGCATATGGCCCCCTCGTATATCATTTTTGGCAAGCATGCATCAGAGTCTCTACAATCACAAGTTTGACTTTTGCAATCGTTATTCGATATATTACACACGTCTTTTGATGTTCATAAAAGCCCCACCTATGAAACAAAGGAAAAAAAAAAAACCACTCTCGTCATTTATTTTATCAAAGAAACGTCCACTTGAAACTATTTTAATTTAAAAAATATATAAATTATTCAGGTTAATTTGGTTGAAAGTGCGAAGAGATAAAGATTGTGTAATGGTTTGATTAAGTAAGTCTTTAAATATAAAAAAAAAAAAATAGAGAAACTTTCCCCACTAGAATACGTTAAAAAAACAATAATAACCAATCATCTATATTATATTATCGGATATGCTACCTAATTTTTTTTCAATTACATGTTTTGGATATATATACAATTATGTTTTTTTTTTACTTTTGTTATAATAATGGTAATTTTTTTTTAAAGTTAGATATTAATAAATAGAAATAAAGAAAGTATTTCTTCTTCTTTTTTTACTTTAATGAAATAGCACCTTTTTCTACTCGTTTCTTATTTGTTGTATTTATTTTGTGTGTTGTAGATATTATGAGAGAATAATCGTGCATTAAATTGGTGGGTAGCTAAAAAGGAACACACTTGGGGTGAGTTCAAGAAATAAACTAAAACATAGTTTTGTTGTGGTTGCAGATCCGAGGAGGAGGCTATGGATGGTCCCGTAAAGTCACCATCTACACTTGCAAGTTGCCAGCTATACACAACATTTTTCTTTCCAACAAATAATGACACATCTTTGTGACGAGCATGCACACAGAGATAGTACAATCGGTTTAAATTAAACTGCACAGTAACATCATGTAAAGGTGAAAAAGCATGTTACTAAAATAAAACATGTTAATACATTGTTTAATTTAATCTCGTACGTGTTGTTGCTCTTGTTATACATTGCATTGAATAGTACATGTATATACTGATAAGTGATTAAGTATGTATAACTAAACTTGCACTCTTAAATATAATAAATATGAAGAAGATGTAGGATCTAGAAAGAAGAAGAAGAAAAAGGCGATGAGAAACACAGTATCCGATTGCAATAAAGGAGTAGTGGCCCGACAGGTACCACACTAAGTATAGGTAGCTAGTTAAGTCTTAAACTTGACACAACTTCATCACTGTCATTTTTGGTTAAATGCATGCACTTCAATGTTTTTCTTGTTTCTCGAAATTCGAGATTCAGTTTGCCATCACATTTTGCTGCAACCCTAACCACGAGACTTGTTATCTCGGTGATGTTGACTAGTATTGTAGCAAAACATGCATGGAGATGAGGTGCAGCTAAACTGTAAATTTATGTGAAGACAGAAATTGAAGGAAAACTGTGTCGCATCTTTTGTTTAACTACAAGAAAGGTGGAACATGTATGTGTAGGTAGTAGTGATATGTGAAACACCCCCAACTACTTTATGCTTTCCTTTTACAAACATAATTTCACTTATATTTATTATTCCCTTTTCATTTCGTTCTTTTTAAAAGGAATTTTTTGTTTCTGTTTAATTATTTGTCAGCTTAAATTTTTTTTTTTAAAAATTATTGTAAAATTTTTAATTATTTTCGTAGAAAAATTTAAGATTAAACCACATAGATTAAGAACAATATATATACTGATCTTGTCATTTGTATTTGTAGTTTTTTTTTCACCATTTGTATACAATTGTTTAACCTCGTTTTTATAAAGATATTATTGAGAAATAGTAATTAGTTATTTTGAAATTGAACAATAAAAAAAAGTATTATAAACCATATGGAACAAAAATAATATGTTCTTATCTACACTCACTTCTAAAATACTTTATACACATCAAAGATGAAAGGCAAATAACTATAAACGTCAAATTATAAGATTAAAATAAGCAAAGATACTTTTTTTTTTTAATTTGTTCTTTGTTTCAAACTAAAATATATAAAATATATATATCAATTAAGCATGGCTACAAATAATAGTTGAGTGATTTTCTTTGAAGCTTATAATTTTGGGATGGAAATTTATATTTAGGGTTGTCCAACAATAAAATGCCCTTGTTAATAATAAATTCATCAGGAATTAAATTTATTTTAATTACTATTATAGTTAGAATTACTATTTAAAAAATAATTTTTAGCTTAAAAAATATATTAGTAGTATTAAATTTTCTGATTTAGAAATTTCATTAATGTGAAAATTACATTTGAAATATATTTAGATAAATAATCATATTATCTATAATAGACTACTCAATTGAAGTTGATTTATCTTTCGTGAAAGACATGTGGCAACTAGTATAGAAACGCAAAATTGTTTTAAATTAATCAAAGTGATAGATAAATTAATTAAAATATCATTATCAGGTAAGTTGGATGTAAAAATATAATACGGGTAACGGGTATGATAAATGTTGCCAAGCAAATTAGCGACATGATCTTAACGTACTACGGCGCTACAACTGCACACGTAAGCATGGGATTATGACCATTACCTTATATATATATATATTAATCAATAATCCTACATCATACTTTCATGTAAAATCAAGTCTGCAAATTCTGACAGTTAACCTTTTGCGGCATTTCCTATTAATAAAACAACAAACTAGCTTTTGGAAATAATTATCTGATTTAGTACTATTCCTCAACAAATGTTAATGATCTTATGAAACATGTTTTTCTTAGTTTTTTTCCCAAAAAGAAGCTCGAAAGAAAACCCCACCTACATATCGTAACCTGGATATGTTTCGATGACACTTTTCATAAATTCCATTTAAAATAAATCAAAATCAGTATTTTTATCGACTAAAATTAAGTTATGCTAATTTATAAAAAATATTTTAGTTTTTCGATTTTTAATTTTAAATGACACAGAAATTAGTTTTGCAATTTTTTTAAAGAATTTAGTGGAAAAAAATCGTCTAAACATATTCTGATTAATACAGCTAACTTTTACATTACAAACATAAATATCAAGAATAATGCACCACGTGTTGATGCTTTAAATTAAACGAATTTTCCTCTTTTGCGTGTGTAACTTGTCTACTTTTGAATGCCTTAGTTTGTGTTTGAGTTGAATGATTGAAAAGTAGAGAAGGAAAAGAAAAGGGGAAAAAATATAACGGCTTATATCAAAGAAAAAATAATAAAATTTAAATAAAAGTTCGTGAATGATTTATTAATATGATAAATTAAAAAAAATATATGAAATAATGAAATTGTCTTTATAACTTTTAATTAACTATTAAATTTTGCTTATTTAAGTAGAGATGGCAAATAAACCCGTCCCCGTGGGTATTGCCCGAACCCGTCCCCGTTTTGACGGGGAATCCCCGCATTGATTGGGTATGGGTATGGGTATGGGGAATCCCTGACTTTTTCAGTTGGGTATGGGGATGGGTATGGGGATGTACATAT
>Ga0209589_1000114_pt1 | contig 82596 bp, 36 predicted proteins | sample CowpeawhiteBW_FD_187525 | JGI IMG/M metagenome (GOLD analysis project Ga0209589, IMG submission 187525) | Root nodule microbial communities of legume samples collected from California USA - Cow pea white BW (SPAdes) (version 2) | ecosystem: Host-associated > Plants > Roots > Nodule | place: USA...
CTTTTTTTTAATTTAAAGTTTTATTATTTGAATTTAAATTATTTTTCAATTTTATTTTTTAATTTTTTGTTTAGTTCTTTTATTACTTATTTTTTTCTATTTTTTAAAGTATTTTTTTAAAAAAATTTATATGTTTTCTAATTTTTAATATGTGTTTTAAAAAATAAAATAAAATAAAATATATAATTTTTTTTATATACGGAAGTCGACTTCCGTAATGTGTTTTGACTTCCGGAAGTCGACTTTCGGTGATGATTCTTTATTTCCGGAAGTCGACTTCCGGTAATGATTTTTGAGTTTCGGAAGTCGACTTCCGGTGATATATTTTGACTTTCGGAAGTCGACTTCCGGTGATATATTTTGATTTCTGGAAGTCGATTTCCGGTGATATATTTTGACTTTCGGAAGTCGACATCCGAAAATATTTTTGGGTGTGATGTCCGTGAATTTCTTTAAATGGTCAAAGGGTATTTTGGAAATTTAAAGAACTTTTGGAGGTGCAAAAGAAATGCTTGGAGGTGTAGGAAGAAAGACCCAAAGTAATGAGCTTTTTTTTTTTTCCTCTGCAGTTCCATAATTTCTAACTGCATCTCATGATTTTTAAAATAATTATTTTACCATTCATAAAAATGACCTTTGGATTATTTGTTTTATATCTCTTCAAAATTTCATCAATGAGATTTTCATAATATAATTTCTAGAATGTGGTTTCTAAATAAAATGCATTTTGAAACAGAATTTTTGCAATAAATATTTTTGAAACAAAATTGATACCTTTAAGAATGAGGTTTTCAGAATATGCTTCTAGAATTTAAGAGATGCATTCCAAGACAACCTTTTCAAAATAGAATTTTTAGAATATATATATATATATATATATATATATATATATATATATATATATATATATATATATATATATATATATATTTCAAAATAAATTTTCTGTAACAAGTTTATCTTTTTCTTCTGCCTTTCAAAGAGTACAACAAGCATGAGAAACAAATACAAGCACTAATAAGGACATTGACAGTAGAATGGTAGAGGTGAATGGTGCAGTATGAAAGATATTTTGGTCCTTTTGTAGTTAGTATGGAGGTGTAGGTAATAATTATCAGAGTGCAGGAAGAGAAAACCAAAACGATATTGTGAACCAGAGAAAATTTTGAGGAGGTGTTTTTCTCCACCTAGATTTTTCCTGTACCTCTAAAAGAAATTCAAATTAAGAAAATATCCTTTCACCATTTAATTACAATAATATAGACTGTATTTTCAAATTATTTTTGGATGTCGATTTTTGATAAATGATACTTCCGGATATTCATATTCAGTGAGTTTAGATTTCTGGATGTCAAAAAGAATATATACTGGAAATCAATATATATTAAAAATAAATAAAGTTACAAAATAAAATAAATTAAAAAAATAATTAAACTTTAAATTAACAAAAATAGTTATTCTGTTTTAATTTTTAAAGTTTAATTTTTTTAGTTTATTATTTTTGGTTTTTATTTATTTTTTATTTTTTAAAAGTACTTAATTTTAAATTTAAATGTTTTTACAATTTTTAATTATATATATATATATATATATATATATATATATATATATTTATATACGGAAGTCGACTTCCCTAATATTTTTTGACTTCCGGAAGTCGACTTCCGGTGATAATTTTTTATTTTCGGAAGTCGACTTTCGGTGATATATTTTGACTTTCGATTCCGGTGATATATTTTGACTTTCGAAAATTGACTTTCGGTTATATATTTTGACTTTCGGAAGTTATATATTTTGACTTTCGGAAATCGACATAATTTTGGGGGTGTGATGTCTGCAAGTCATAGGGTTTTTTGAAAATTTAAAGAAAGTTTTGAGGTGTAGAAGAAATTTTGGAGGTGCAAGAGGAAAGACCCCATTATATTTTACAATTTGAGTTTCTGACATAGGCTAACCCATTTAAAATAGATTAATTGAACGGGGCAGCTTCTTTCTTTCTGCACCCTTTGTACATTCTGGAAAATAAAATCCAAAATAGTAGAGTGCATGGAGAAATTTGATTGGATGCAGAAATAAACTAGTGGTACGAACTTTATGTATATATTTATGGGCCTTGCTAAATACAAGTCCTAATAGCTTAAAAAACTTTAGAATGGATTTTTAATCACATTTTCCTTTATTGGTGTGAAATAAATTACGAATTTCGTATTCCCAAAAGAACAAAGAAAATATCACAAAGTGATGAAAAGTTTTTTTTTTCTCTTAAAGAAAAGTCAATAAAGATGGTTATATATTATACCTTTGTGTTTTTACCTAACCTTTTGGTTCATTGTTGAGACCACCGAAAGGCGAAAACCTAATAATATTTGGTTTCTTTGTTGCATCATGCAAAGTAATTGTGTAGAACTATTTTTGCATTTTGTTACACCAATTAAAAAAATAATAAATCACGTCCTAATGCGTGAAACACCGGAGCATTACGCAGAGTTAAGTGATGATAACAGCTTTTTGTGTTGTGTATCTAAGAGTTGCATGATTGCACGTACTTTTCATTGAGTGTAACTTGCAAAGTTTCAAAAGAAAAATGATTTGAAGTTAGTTGCAGAGAGATAATATATATATCTTGTTGATGAAGGGAAGTGGAGAGAGAATGGTATATAATTGAAAAACCATAGTTAGAAAATTCGTGGAAATTTCATAGGGCAAATTCCCGCTCTTATCTCTCATTTTCAAGATTCAAGTGCGAAGTGAAGGACATGCATGATGGGGTCCATCTCGCAATTTCCGTAGGGCCACATGTCCTACATCTACTCACATTCACGGGTCCTATATCCTATATTATTTCAGGTTTTACCAACAAGGGAATCTATTTGGATTATCTTTCCTTTCATTATTTCTTTCTTTTTATCATTTTTCAACCACTCACCATACACCTCTATTTCCTACTCTTCATGCGACTCCCATGCCTTTTCAAATTTTACATATTTTAATTTAGAAAAAAGTTAATTTGACATCATAAAATAGTCTTAACAAAAATTAATTTTTATATTTTTAGAAGAAAGAAAAGTGAATAGTTGTGAGGGATAGTCTCAAATGGTAATAAAAAATAATGGTGTCAAAATACCAGTGTTCAAATTCTACAGAGAATTATGTGTGAAGAAGAAATTTTGATGCTTTGTTGGCTTTTCCTGTAATGTATGTTCCTCTGTTATGTTTGTAAAATACATTGATGATCACTAATTTTAAAATTTTAAAATATATTAAAATAATTTTAAAAATATTAATATAGTATATTTTTAATGTTCAACAGATAATAATACTACAAAATTCAGTACAGAATATAGAGTCGTGAAAAAGCTATAGCAACACTTTGATTATTTTCGACTACGATTGTTTATAGAAATAATAAGTAATTATGCGATCAATCAAAATTGAAATTAACGGCTTTGGACTTTAAAGTATGTCACCAATTATATGAAAAAACAATTACGAATTTAAGTTTAATTCAATTTTACTGTAATGAAGCAATAAGATGAAATTTAATTACTTATATATTATAATTTAATTTTACTTTTAATTGATATGTGATCTTCCGTACATCTTTACACAAAAAAAATACTGTACGTTGAATATAGGAATGAAAAGAGTTCAAGAAACCAAAATTTCTATTAGATAACCTTTGAATTTGATAAGTTTAGTTAAACTTAAATTGGTATGTTTAATAATTAGAAAATATTTTAATAAATGAATTAAAACATTTAATTAACTTTATAAAACATGAAAGTCGCATTCTACTTTAGGGTTGCTGGGTCTAAGTTAATAAAAATGTAATTTATTGAATTTATAATTATTATCTTATTAGTATAATATTCGTGGTCCATTTCATAGTCGGTGTTTGTTTTTAGTTCCGTATAGCGTGCAAAATCCATCCTGTTGTAACTTTTGAACAGCACCATCGAATGTATAAGAAATACTAAAACTAGACTTTGTCCTTGTCCATTGCATGTGTTTCATGCCGATGGAATTAATGTAAAATTACCATACATATAAAATTTTGTTTTTTTCTCTGTAGATAAGGTTTCAAATTTATCTTTTAAAGTTTTTCTGATACATCAAATTATATTAGTTAATTTGATGACGTATGATAAACTCCAAAAAATGTTGCATTGGTCAAAATCTATAATATTTAGTACCAAAAACTGATAGAAATATAAATTTGATTAGTAAATACATTATAAGGAACCAAAATTAAAAAAAAAGGTTGAAAATAATAACAAATTTGAAACCTAAAATATAAATAAGTGACTAAAGTTAGTTAATAATATACCATAACATGAACTTTTGGTTGGATTTCAAACAATGTATCTATAGTTGGTCAATATGATAAAGTGAAAACAATTGATGGTGGAAGTGAAGATGTTGCAAGTTCGGGAACTGTTATGATGAAATGGAAATCTCTGGGGAATTCAACAAGAATCAAGTATATAAAGGATTTAGGTGTATGAGCAATGTAACATGCTCTGCAGTACAACACATATTTAGCTTTAATTAGTAGCTAGAAAAAAAAATACTCAATCATAAAATTACAAGAAAATCTTGTATTATCAACAAAAATAATTCCTCGACAATAGTAAAATTTCATTGATAATAATAAAAATTCATCTATAATTTGAGTTTATTCATGGTCAAAAATCCGTCAATAAAGTGATTCGATAAATTTTATGTCGGATTTCAAAATTTGTTTACAAATAACAAAAAATTTGTTGGTAATTACTATTCTTCTCAATTATCTCCTCTTAACATATAAAAAAAAAAATTCATTAGTCTTTCTGAGAAATTCGTTGTTCAATTTATTGATAGATTTATTTAAGAAAACATAGCTTAGTAAAATAATTATAAGATATCAACTGAATTTACGGACGAAATTAACATAATTTAATGTATTTTTCTATTATATTTATAAGATTCTATCTAATTTTATAAAAATAATAAAAATTTATGAAAAAAAATATGTTCTATTTTCACTCTAATATTTATCAATAATAGAAATTTTAATTTATTGACAAAAATAAATTTTTATAAAATAAATGCGACAAATATATGTCTCATGCCTAAATCCTTAGCATACAAAATAATTTTAAAATAATGTTGGTGATCATTTGCATAGGGATGTTACTTGAAGAGAATTCCACTCCATTCTTTAATAAGAGTAATTATTTTATTATCATGTACAATATATTTTGTGCTGTATTAGTAAAAGTCATTTTGACTTAATTAAGTCCCAAATAAATCAAATTTTGTACAAGTATATATTTAAGTGCCGATTAAAAAGGTACGTGTAGACTTTTAAAGCCACTCAATTATGCCAAATCCTCTATTGAGAAGAGACAACATATAGATATATATATTTAGAATCCAGGGTTCTGTTCAAAAAAGTGTATCAGCTTTACTTAATCATTCATTATAATTTTTTACCACTTTTATAATTGAAGTATGATCAATGGAGGACAGGGGAGTAAATAAATAAATAAATAAAAATGAAATTTTGAAATAACGAAGAACTAATAAGGAGTGTTGTAAAAGGCTAAAAGCTTTAACCATGATTGCACATCCAACTCAACCAACTGGTGTTTCTTTTTATCATTATTTACCAAAAAGAACTCATAATCTCCAAGTGGATCTACCATGGCATTCTAAGTTTGATCACATTTGCAAAAATCTGAACCATCTTCTCTTTCCCCCATCCCCATATATACCAAAAGACAAGAAAAGAGAATGATTACTATGGGATTTTTAGATGAATATTCATATATATGTGTGTGTGAAAAGGAAAAGGAAAAGCTCTGATGGAAAATGTTACTTTTAGCAGTTCAAAGAAAGAGGTATAAGCAGTTGCACATGAGCATTGGGCAGATTCATATCATTTGCAACCACGTGGGTCCCATTCGGGAATCAAAAAGAGGGTCAGAAAGGTGACGTAGCGAGCGAGGGTTTTTTAAGTGACTCATCAAACCCTAAATTATGTGGACTTTATTATTAGGGTTCTTTGTCGGCAAATGCAGCACCTAAATGATAAATTCATGGATTGAGGTGTTTTTTTTTTGAGTGATATCGTACAGTTTGATGTATTAGATCATATGAAAAAGAAGAAAAAGATGTAGATGTTCATAATTATAAAACCCGCTGTAAGCCATTCATGCATGTGATAATATTTCACTTTTTGTCCCCCTTATGTGTGTATATAACTCCTTTTACCTTTCCTCTCACAATTATTTTATTTCCTCTTTTCAGCTTTCATAAATCACCCTCTATCATTTTCCCTCTTAATACACTTCTACAACTTTTTTTTTCTTTTAATTTTGCTGAACAAAGTGTTATTGATTTAGTAACTAATAAAATGAATTTGTAAGGAGTTGTGTGAAGAAAATTATGGAGAGATAGATGGATGGAGGATGGTACAGTGGCTTTAGACATGAATAAAGGTTATTTACATACAAAAGGAAAGAAAATGTACAGATTATTTGCCCCCACACCACAGTGATACAACCACACCAATGTCCCACATCTGCTAAGTGCAACTTCCTTCTCATATTTAAATACTGAATGAGTGAAACTTTTCCTCAAAATGATTGATCAGGATCTCTCATCCATAACACAAAGATTGCCTTTACAGAATTACAGTGGAACAAGGATAAGAGCGCATTATCCCCTGTACCTCCGTCCACGTCAAAAAAATAAATAACATTCTTCTGTTCTCTTCTGTCTTCTCATCACACTCACTGTATATCAACATTACTCTCATTAATCATTCATGTACTCATTCTTTTTATAGCCATTCAAAATTACGCTCCTAATTCTACATGAAAATATACAAACAGATTAAACACGCATTGTCCTCGTATAGCAAAGGAAGTGAGAAAAAACAAAGCTGCTGGTTTATTGGTTACATGTGTGGAATGGTCTTGTTTGTATGATTGTATGAATTGTACGTGAATCGGAAGTTTCGTTTGAATTTATGTTATTGTTTGTATGTATGTGTGTGTATATATATATATATATATATATATATTGATTGTGAGCGTGCTATTCTGTGTCTGGTTCTCTCACACAGGCCAATAATCATCGATAGTAACAAAGGCATGATTTGGAAATAATGACAAAGTATGAGAGCAATGAAACTACAAAATTGCCGTTACTGGTTTGGTATATATGGAGATGGAGCTTGACCCCAACTTTTAGACCTTACCCATTTCTCATCATTCCATTGTCTCATTCTCTTCCAATTCTTTATTTTATTTTCCCAATTTACCTTATAATAAATAAATTAAATATATATCGCTCTATCCATTCATTAGGTTGCGTCAATATTATATATATCAACTCTCATCTATGCAAACGACAATAACATCGGCTACATGTTTATAAGTAAATTGGTCTCTCGCATAAATATATTATTGTTGTTGCAAGTGGACGACATTAAAGTTTCAATCTTAATCAGTGGGACCTGTTGTTCCAATTTTATCAGAAATTAGTGGGGACCTACATGGACCATGCCATATGCATGGCTCAATTACAGCAAATCACACCATCAATGAACATAACTTAACTTTTTTTTCATATAAAACAAAACTTTCTTTGCATAATAACTTCTAAAGGACCATCAAAATAATATATTTTTTTCGTTAAAAAGTAATAATAAGTTTAATAGCTTCGAGTTGTTCTGTACTGTACTATATTCAATCCCTGCCTTCTGCAATTACATCATAAAGATTGATTATTAGCCTGCAAATCACTTTCAATTAATGTATTCTAACATATTATTATTCAATCTCTTTTTTAAACCAAAAACTATATATATATATATATATATATATATATATATATATATATATATATATATATATATATATATATATATGTTATAAATTAAAGAAGGCAAGTGGTTGATACAATGAGTTGAATATACTTCACCGAAGAAAAAGAGAGAGTTGAATAGACCTAAATGGTTTCCTTTTGTCAACACATTTCAAGGAAAAGAAGGTTGAAAACAATCCTTCACCTTTTCATTGATTGATAGGGATATTTACTATATATATGTAGAGAGGGATGTGATATATTTACTAAGTGCTAGCTTTTTACTCCAAAAACATGACAAATAAATTAACAAAGTAGATCGAGACACCCGTGGGAACTATACAAGAAAATTTGATTAAAATGGAAAACCAATTCAATGTTTATAATTTTTTTTTATATATATTTATTCACATGCATCAATTATTTGACAGTAGTACGAGCAAAAAGGTGTAATCATGGTTGTTGAGACGATGTTTAGAAGTTAAGAAACCAATGCTTAGACTGGCAAATCAGAGATTCTATGAGCATTATGGAACGACGTAAATATTTCTCAACCTGAAATTTTGCTTTTTGTTTATAATTCTATTAAAAACTTGAAGCTAATCAAATAAATATTTGATTTGATAGTTCACATGGTTAATTAATTATGTGCACATGTATACGAAGTTAAATATATTGTTTTTGTTTAAAATTAAATAAGTAAATATGAGGTTTGTTGTTGATTCATAAATTTGTTAAGAATTAAATTAAAGCATGTGCTTACATGAAGTTTGAAGAAATTGTTCCCTTTAGGAAAAGGGAAATTGATTAGGTATAGTAGGAGTAAGTTGGAATAGAAGGAGTGTCCCTAACTCAACATTACTTTGGAAAAGTGACTAAGGAAGGTGGACTATGCCTACATATATTTATGAAAGTTGTTCTAACTTAGTAGTCTCCACCGTTGAAACTCAACAGGGAGAATTTCATTGTCTTTATTAGTATGACCTAGGTCAAATTTCAAATGTGGATTAAATTATATGTAAGTGAGTTTTTAAATAATACTTTTTTTTTATTTTATCAGCAAGAGAAAAAAAATACATTTGAATTATTTCAACCCATATCCAAGGATCTAAAATGCACATTAAAAGCCATTGAGTATTATTTCTCCTAAATTATTTAAGAGTGGAAGTATATGTATCATTTCTCAATTAGTGTATTAATAGATTATATGATTTAAAAGTATTCTAAAATTATTAAATTTGCATAACTGTTGGTATTAAATTAATTACATAATATGAATGTCTTTACATCTTATATAAGTAATGCCATAGGAACATAGGAACAGACAAAGTGAATGAAAGGAGGGTGATTTTTGTGGAGTGAGACAGTTCAAGAAATTAGTCTATGGCCTTTAATATTGTCTAGAAACAGAAAATTAATGAATAATTGACGACATCTTTTGAAGAAAGACTAATGTAAGAGATTAAAACAAAATTCTCAAATCTTTCTTATATAATATGAAAGAAACAGATGGAATCATCTAATCGATTACAAATATGCTAATCAGAAAAAAAAAAAGGAATTCATAAATAAAAGTGAGTAAAATAAATGATATATAAATAAAAAAGAAGAACGCGCAATAATTGAATTTATATGTATTATTGATATAAAAAATTTACCCTGTCATTCAAACAAAACTCGTCGTATGTAAGACTGTTTAGATATTAATGGTAAAAGTTAACAAAATTTATTATATAAACAAACGTGATTTGCAAAAGAAAAAACTATTAGTATTCTTATTTAATCATTTATTTTATGAAAACGTTCAACAAAGCATATTTTTTATTATTGATTAAAAATTATTAAAATTTATATAATTGAGATTAGTAATTAAAGCGTGACACAAAATGTTGTAAATTTTAACAGTTTTTCTATAAAAAAATTGGAGTATATAGACTTTCACCTGCATGCATTTATATTATTCTATAGTACATATAATATATTCTTTTTATATTAGTTTAAGGTTTTATTCAAAGTTTTCATGACATCGTGTTAATTTATTATCGTACACACATCATCAATTTAATTACAATTACATAAATTAGCGTTTCTAATCACTTGATAAGTGATTTATTATCATCATCATCCTCAATACAGTTCATAGCAAAACTGGTGGCATAAAGTAATATCAAAGTATTCGTAAGCAATAAAATTTTTAAAACATTACATATTAATTATATTGGTTGTAAGATAAAAAAGAAATATTAGTTATAAGCTAGTGTATACATAACTAAACTAGTTTATATTTAATCATAACCACAACTAAGTAAAAAATGTCACTAATTAAAGAACAGTGTACACTGACAGAAAATTGCATGGTTAATTTTTTTTACCCATAAAAAAATAAAAAAATATGTAATTAACGTAAAACACTTCTTGTTGGTAAATTAAAAACTGTATTTTGTTTTTAAAAAAGGTAGCATATATATAATGATGTACTGAGAGGAGAGGCATTGAAAAAAGAACGTAAAGGACGGAAGACAGCACGTTAGATGGAATAGTCACTTTCTTTCGTTATTCGAAAGCGCTATTATATGCATTTTTTTCTTTCAATTTTAATTAAATTTTAAATTTGTCATTTTCAAACTGAGAAGTGAAGATAGACACAAAAGCAGGAGCCAATAAGTGCTTCAATATTGTTCACCATCTACCAAAAAGCCCTACGTGATCCAACATATATATTATTATTTATTTATTATTATAATTCATTATTCATCTTATCTCAAATTCCTTAAAATAATATTGGTAAAGTTAATAACTATATATTTTATATCATTAATATTTTCTTCCAAAATCACTTCAATAATAATAATAATAATATACGAACCAATAATAATTTAAATGAGTTTGTATAATCTGAAACGTTTACAGATATACACAGTTATAATGTATGCATTTTGCACTTTAGATAAGACTGCTCCTGAAAATGATATAAAAAATTGACGGAAAAAATAAACTAAAGTGTAAAAGTGTTGAATTTTATGTGTAAATATTCTTTTCTTGCCTATTTCATGTAGCTCCGATAGTATATATATGCAACTATGTGTGTAAGAATTATTAAAAAATAATGACGACATTATTATTGTTAATAATATTACTATTATTTTTAGGTTAAGTGAAAACGAGATATTCCTTCCCCTTCTTGCTTTTTTAAATTGTGACAGTGACAATTTGACGATATTCAATTTATTTGATGATTAAAATATTCAAAGAAAAACGCTCCAATTTGACAACCCAAAAAGAAAGATCAATTTAAAAACGTATCACTATGATTAGGGCTTTTTTTTTTCTTCAATAATTGAACCATTTTTGAATTTGTAGCCAGAAATTAATCTTTTTCAAATGCAAACTTATTCGAGTAATAAATATTATTTTTTAATAATTTTCATACACAATTAAAATGATATTCTATTCACTGTACTTAAAAAATTGAATGAGGTTGTTTTACACGATGACTATTATTGATCAATCTTATAGCATCACTTATGAAGATCTTGACTTTTGCCAAGCAAATAATATTACAACTAATAATATAATGTTAAATAAATACATATATTAAGACCAATAATATTACACTTTTTATTCAAAAATCCAACTTGAAATTTAGAAAGAAAAAAAATCTCTAACTGTTGTTATTAAATAAATCAGGCTAATGACAGTGGAATAACAGAGGAATGTTTTATTCCTCTCTCAGTTTCAGTGACTAAAATGAAAGAAGTAAACATAAAGCAGAACAATAATATTATATTTATTCGTTTAATTTTAATTTAGTTTTAGATGAATTATTATTATTTATTAAAAAAATAAAAGAAAGAAAGAAAAGAATAGGAAGACCAATTGATGCACGCCACTGGTGAGCATGCTGGGAGATAGATGAAATTACATAATAGTCCAATATTTGAATTTTAATTTCAAAATTACCGAGGAATCTGAACCATCGGAAATTACCCCGAACACACGTGAACAGAAGAATTTTTGTATTATTGTGGGGTCATTTTCGAGAATGATTCGATCAGAATCAACCCGTGACGGGGTAAGGTTAAATCGGTAACTACCAACTCTAGGCGGCTGAGTCTTACTCATAGTGCCACTTCTGTTATTTCCATTAAAGAAGAGGGGTGTTTTCGGGAAAAAACTATTCACTTTAAAATATCCTCAGAAAATGACAAACTTTCCAACTTGAAGCCCTCGTCTTCTAGTATTGTCACATAAATTAAACTTTTAAAAGACTACCACAACTGTAATTCCCACAATACCCTTCTTAATTATTATTATTATTATTATTATTATTATTATTAATAAAGAATATTGTAAATATTCTCTCTTTTTCCCATACAGTTTATAGAGTACAATTAACTATTTCAACAATACAAAAATTTAAAGTATGAGAATCAATCTACGTGCGTTTCAATCTACTTATAGCAATTCTGAATAAAGTTTACTTCACCCTATTAGCACAACTTTTCATACACTTTTCACAATCAATTTTTCAAATAAAATTGTATATAGAAGGATTATTCAAGTTCGTAATCCAACGGAAAATATTTAAATCAATGGACATAAATATGTGAATGTGTAATATTTAATTTTTAAACTTAAATATGAATAATATATATATATATATATATACTTTTTTTAAAATTATTAAGATTATGTATTAAAATTTGTGATTATAATTTATTTATTAATAATCGATATTAAAAAAATTAAATATGTACTATTTTGTATTAGATTCTTTATCATATATATTTTTTATAGAAGATTATTTAATAAGTATTTAGATAAATACTTATATTTTTAGATTGGACATAAATTTACATTGGACGAGGATAATTAAACTCATAGTCACTGCCATGTCATCGCTACTCATTGGTACAAGACATTGATACACTAGAGTTGGTGGAATTTGAAAAAGAAAAAACACTTTGATTCGGTAATATAGGCAAAATAAGTTAAAGTCGTATTTTTTTTACCACAACTAATTAACATACTAAAGATTTAATTTAACTTTTATAAACCTAATAATGTAAAAGATAACATTATCTGAGCAATAAACTATGTAGAATACGACTTTAAAAAGTAATTACTACAAATTTAACGACTATGCATTATGAGTACAAAAAAAATACATTAACAATACGCAATAAAAGTTATAATTAATACAATTTTTAAGATTGCTATAAGAAAAAATATCATACTTACCTCATTATTCTTATTATTTCTACTACATCTATATATATGACGGTTTGTAAAAAGTGGTAGTATAAAATATTGTTATATACTAGTTATCACAACCTATTTTTAATTATTATGCATATATAATATTCCCTTCGTTGTTCTTATGTATTAGATTCAAATTATAGATCATGCTCATGATTATAAAACACGATATTCATACCGTCTCTTGTATTAATATGTTTTTAAACTAAATGTATATGGAAGAGGAAAAATTTATACTAGGAAATTAATGAGAATCTAAGTATGAGTTTAAGTCCCACATTAAATAAATATGAAAAAGTTGAGTATTATATTGAAGATCTATAAATCTCTTATCTTATAAATTTTTAGTTAAGAGTGATGTCAATTTCTTATGTATATATTAAACTCATGTTTTATGGTTGTTATATTTTCTCCTTTTTCGAAAGACCCAACAATGATGTCAATCCAGTTTCACCAATAATATATCATTTGAAATTTCCTCTTAATATGAATTTTGTGTATAAAACTAATATATTTAGTAAAAACTTACACACATTATTAACTGAAACGATAGTAAAACTATTTTTAATGAGCATAAAATGGTATAGCAATATTATTTTGAATTAATTAAATAAAATGAGTATGTTTTAAGTAACTAATTACGTATTCGAGAAAAAAAAAAAAAAGAAGTGAAGGGCTTTTTATTAATATGAAGGAAGGGTAGGGGCATATATATATATAGCTAGAAACAACAGTGCCTAAAAGAAGTATAATATATAAATATATTTTATTACAATGCAAATCCAAAGCGTGGTTTCTTGTATTGTTGTGGCAGCAAACACCCTCGTCTCCACACCATAAAAGGAGGAGAGTTTCCTGGTTTTTGTCTTCCTCTAGTTGCACAAATCCCACCTTTTCTGTCTCAATTTCCTCTCTTTTTTTCTTAGTTTTTCTCAACAAAATTCATCTTGCTGCAACAAGTTCAGTTGAGTGAAAGAAACAAACAACACTTGTTTGTAAATTAAGTAAGGGAATATTTTCAATAGATTCTTCTTCCCTTTTCTTTGCCTAACTTCAATGTCAAACATCACAAGTTGTGATAGCGGGAGCTTCTCCACAGAGAATACCAGAGAAGATGCAGCAGCAGTTAAACACCAACCTGAGATGCTTCCTCAGTTTCATAGTCCACATTCTCTTACTTCAACCACAACAACAACAAATAACACCAATGCTTCCAACACAATTTCACAACCTCCTCCACCTGTTAAGAAGAAAAGGAGCCTACCAGGAAATCCAGGTATGAACTTTTTCAACACACATCTCACAAATAAAGTTTACTCTTTTTCAGTCCCACTTACATCAATATTCATCATTCTTTCTTTTCTTCTCCTTCTCCTCTTGCTTTCTCAGCTTTACTAGTTTAAGTAACACTTTCTAATAATTGGTTTTCAATTTCTTTTTCGCTTTTAAAATATGGATGGTCAAATTAAAGCTGCAGCCATAGATGAATATTGTCATCTATGGCCTGCGCATGCTGTGTAACAAGAGTTCTGGTGTATATATATGAGGAAAAAAAATCTGTATATTTTACTAAAAAAGGGCTTTTGTGTAATGAAATTCAGAAAATGATATCCTACAAAAGGTGTACATTAAATTTCAGGACGATGACATGGTTAATTAACTACAGCACATTTAATTAAGATATATGAAGAGATAAGCACCATGAAATTAAGATAAGGCCTTGATCTGTTAGAAGTCACCTTCTTTGAAACTGTGACAAGGATCTGGGTATGTTTTGAGCCAGAATTTGATAACCCAAATGAAGAATTATTGAGGAGTAATTAGTAGTCGAAGAAGCTCACTCAATTATTGCCCTGAAGGGCTTTACAATCATTGCTGTTCACTGTTGACTTTGCTTGACTACTTGTTTCCTTTGTTTTTTTGTTTCACAATAGTTTCAAGATAAAAGGACCATACATATATATATATATATATATATATATATATATATATATATATATGTTTTTATATATATCTGAAATAATAACTCTTGCTCTGTGTGTATGTGTGTGTGTGAATGTGAGTATTCTTATGTGTTTGTTTTCTTGTGTCTGTATCTGGATGCGTCAAAAAAAGAATGAAAGGGTGTGGAAGAGACAAGGAGAGAGAGAGGTTTAAGATCTTGGAGTTTTGTTGCTTTAGTTTAAATTATATGGAAAATATATATTCTATCTTTCTCTTTCCATTCTTCTCATCTTCGTGTGAACCAAGAATGAGATGTTGCATTCTTCTTCTTCAACTCCATTATTATTACAAATTATACTTCATCACTTCCTAGTTTTTTGTCACTTTCTTCACCTTTAATTAAATATATCCATTGAAACAACTTGGAATTATATTAATAATCAGTGCACATATAATTGCAGCACATTAAGCTACTACTAATAAGATGAATATATCTGCATATACTTGTAGTACATAGTTTAATTACCATTTTGGAACTGACGTGTGTGCAGATCCAAGTGCTGAAGTAATAGCATTATCACCAAACACATTAATGGCAACAAACCGGTTCATATGTGAAATCTGCAACAAAGGGTTTCAAAGAGATCAAAACCTGCAGTTGCACCGGCGAGGCCACAACCTGCCATGGAAGCTGAAGCAGAGAACAAGCACAGAGGTTCGGAAGAGGGTTTATGTTTGTCCAGAACCTTCGTGTGTCCACCACAACCCTGCAAGAGCACTGGGTGACCTCACCGGTATCAAAAAGCACTTCTGCAGAAAGCACGGCGAGAAGAAGTGGAAATGTGATAAGTGCTCAAAGAAATACGCTGTTCAGTCTGACTGGAAAGCCCACTCAAAAATCTGTGGTACAAGGGAATACAAGTGTGACTGTGGTACCATTTTTTCAAGGTTCATTATATTATATATTCTTCTTTTTTATTTTATCATACCATGAATATGTATGTTTGAAATTTGACTCCGCAATATAATTCACCATGGTTTCCGTGCATAAGTTTCATGCAGTACCTTTACATGGGGACCCTTGTTCACTTAAATAATCAATTTCTTTCGTAAATAAACCTTTGTTAGGTTGCTTTTATCTGTTTTCAAGTTTTGTCTCTAGTTTTTCTAAACCTTTTCTTTATCAATGGTCAATAATAATTAGCAAGTAGCATTTATATACATTTTTTGCACGATGTGTAGAACTACCAGAACCTAAGTCTTTGTATATATATATATATATATAGTCAACAAGAAAAAGTCACTGTAAATATATAAAATTTATTTGACTGTCAAAGATTCCAGGCTGAGGCACTTTTTATTTGATAATAATAATAATAATAGTAATACCCATGCATGGTTTTCATGAACAACTATGTACCTACTTTGCATTATTTATATGCAGCTTGTCAAAATCCTGTCTTTTTAATTTTCCTTACGCATGCATTATACTGAATCCTTCGAATATTCGTTTTTTTCTTTGCAGAAGAGACAGTTTCATTACACACAGAGCTTTCTGTGACGCACTAGCTGAAGAGAACAACAAAGCCAACGAAGGACAAATACCAAAGATAGGTTCAAACCTGCAATGTCAACAGATTCCGAACCTTGTTTCTTCATTACCGATCAACACCAACGTTGTTCCCAACCCACAACAAATCGGTGGCACCTCGGAGTTCAACCGTGGTGAACAGAAGCACCCACTGTCACTCCCACACGAGCTAATGCCAATGCCTGCACCAAAACCCTTCAACAACAACACCGCCATGGCAGGAACAGTGTTCTCCAGAAGCCTCTCGTCAACCTCTTCGCCGTCTCTCCAACTGAGTTCGAACATATTCGAGGAAAACGGGCCCCACCTGGCTGCAGGGTCGCCACACATGTCAGCCACCGCGCTGCTGCAAAAAGCTGCGCAAATGGGAGCAACGGTGACGGAGAAAAGTTTTAGCACAAACATGGCACCGCCGTCGTTTGGGGTGCTGCAGCAGCAGCAGCCGAATGGACAATCCTTCATGAACCAGTACATGCACAGTGGGCAACACCAACAGGATCCGAACGTTAACATCTCCGCTCAGTATAACGGTTTCGGCGGAAATGGGATGAGTGGAGGGAGCGTTGGAATGAACGGTGTGGACATGTTCAACGCTATCTTGGACCAAAGCAAGGCTTTGTCAAAGATCATAGAGCAAAGCAACAGAAGCAGTAGTGGAGGTGCAACAAATGGAGGTTCAAGTGCTGCTATTAACGTCGCTGGAAGTAAAGGAAGTGAGGATGTGATGACTCTGGACTTTTTGGGAATAGGAGGTGGCGGCGGCGGCGGCGGTGCGCAAGGAAACTTCTATGGTAGTGCTCAGCAAGCAGAAAACGGTGCAGCGGATGAGGTTTGGAGAAACTGGTCAAGTAAGAACGCAGGGTTTGAATCATTTTCAGCAACAAGTAGCATTTGAAAGGGTGCAACAAACTGAAAAATGTGTCTTTCTAAAGAGGAAGATGCATTGAATCGTGGACAGTGATCGATTACTTACCATCAGGAGCAGCCAGTGGAACATTAATTGTAGAACCATGCATAAAATTTGTGCTCCGATGTTAAAATTAAGGATAATGTCAATTTCTGAAACACTTCTATAATACATTTTTTAATCTCTCTTTTATCACAGCATTTATATTACTTTACTCTATAGGTTTTTCTCCATCCCTCACCACGATTTTTTTTTCTTTTTTCTGAACAAAATGTTGTTTTTTTTTAATGTATATTTTACATGCATGTTTGTTATTTGGAGGTGATTTGTTTTTTTCTTACATGGCTCTGAGCGGGGGAAAATTAACATTTGGTACACACAGAAGTTTTATTTCGACTGTACCCTTCATTTTGACTGAAGTAGGGGCGGACTGTAAAATTATGATGAGATCTTAAAACCTTTATTATTTCATATACTTATTATATACATAAATATATTACTACTAGTATATTCTAAAAAGTTATTATATTTATTATCATCATTTAAATAGAACACTTTATTACTAAAAGGAGTTTTTAATGATTATTTGAGAGAAAAAAAAGTGTTGCTAACAAATATTTTTATATAAATTATAAGTAGAGTTCTATCAACTATGTACGAAATAGAATTACATTATTTATTAATTTGGATTCTAATGTAAAAAACTACAAAATTTTTAATTATATTTTGTGGATAGCTTTTTATTATAAAATCAAGAGAAACAACTAACTTTGGAAATATATCTGTGTGTGTAACTTTAGTAAGAAGTGATAAGACGAATAAGATTTAGAAAGAAAACTTTTAAAATTTATGGATCCCATGACACGAACATAAGGTCTTTGGAAAACATTTATGTAACACCTTAAAAAAACTATTTTCTCTATTATAAATCCAGTAGAGGTTTGCATAAAGCGTCTTTCAAAATATAACATAAATATACACACACAAAATATACATAAATACAACTATTTACAAAAGAAATTTCAAAATAAAGTCTCAGATTATCTTATTGTCTTTCGGTTGTTGTTCATGCACTTGTATACCTTATATTTATTCTGGTACATAGTATAGTCATAGTAAGTTATTATACAAACAACACGGTAAGTTATTGAAATAAATTTCTATCATTAAAAAATATATATAAAAAGAAACAATTTTAAAATTCATAACAATCTATTATAAATATATCTCCTCAAATACTAACATATGATCCATATTAGAAAGTTTGTTATTTGGTTAATCTATTTTATTAGGATATGATCAGTTTAAAAATTCGAGTTTTCTATATATAAGTCCCGTGAGATATGGAATTCTTGGAATTTAGTCATTTAGAAAGTCAAGTTCAAGGGAAACTATGGCTAAAGTCATAAGCGAACCTAAAAATAATGTATCTCAATATTAGTTTATTAAGACATAATTTCGCACGTTTCACATTGTATGAGAATTCTCAACTCAACTACTCATTACTTGATATTTTAGTCTATGTAACTTAAAGCATTAGTGAATCAAGAAAATTCATCATTACAACGTAATATCAATACTTAATACACAACTCAAATAATAATTCACACATAATCTCATATGTCTAATCCCAAATTCATCATTCTAACTAAACATTATCATATAATATAACTAGTTTAAACAAAACCACAAATCAATCATGTATAACAATTAATATTCATTTTTCAATTATAAAAACATTTATATTCAATTCATTTAAGAGACTGTAAGAGAAAAAAAAATAATTTGAATGAAAATTTGCTCGCTTAAACAAAAATTCCTTCTTTTAATGAAAATATGGACAAATCAAGGGTTGGGTTGTAGTCCTATATTTGTTTTAGTGAAAAATCTTTCGCTTGAGTGAAAATAAGATCGAAAACAATGTCATGTAACAAAATAAATTTATTTTTAGTTTTGCCCAAAGTCAATTTAACAAATACAACTCTCAAACACATTCAAAATAAGTAGTATACGATCTAAAATTTGCCCAAACATCATTCTTCATTTATTTCAATTCAATTTTATTTATTCAAACTCCTTATGTACTTCATTCACATCAAACTTATAAACTTATAAAGGGACGAAAAAACAAGTGTTGTCGACCTTTCGCTGCTATTTGTATAGCGCTACAGAATTTGTGCTCTCCAAGCAAGCATTAAGATCATGTATGTGGACGTAGGGTAAAAAAGCAAGCATGAAGCTTTGACATAAGGTTCATCTTCCTCTACCTCTCTTGTTATTGGATTGAAGAGAATGACAAGAAAGAAGTGATTAAAGCACTTTCGAAGTTAGTATTTTTCTTTTTTTTTATGGTCAATATTATATCCAGATCTACCTTAGTCAAAGTTGCATCAACTAATACGAAATAACTAATGTTAAGGAGCTCTAAACATGGTATTTTATCTATAAAGTCTTCCTAAGTCAAGGTCTCAGCAAAGATCGTTTCATACACCCTGAAAATAAAACGAAATCTCTGGACTAAGTCACATGCATGCAACCAAAAATTATAGGAAAGTAACTATATTAGGAGAAAACATAACTTATGTTGGTTATGTAAGTGGATTATTTTCAAGATTATTTGCAAAAAAATTTCTTCTTTTAATCTAAAATATTTAAATAGCGTGTTTATAAAATTACAAAATCATAAAAATATAATTACAAAATTACAAATTAAAAGTTATAATATTATAAAATTACAATCATAAAATTGTAATCACCAAATTATAAAACTAATTATCAAATTATGAAATTATAGAATTGAATTATCAAATTATGAAATTATAGAATTGAATTATAGTTAGAATGTATTGGTTCAATAGGCTTACATAGAATAGAATTATAGTTAGAATGAAATTATGTAATTAATTACTTACGGTGATTACTCGCTGACCTGATCCGTAATTAATAACGTATTGATACATAAGCAAAATTCGTAACAAACATGTTCGTAGGTAAGATAGTAGATAACATGTTTATAAGTAAAATATGTAGGTATATATCTATAAGTAAGATATGTAGGTAATTATTAGCTAGAAAAGAATTATTTATGATTTTTTTTGTCATAAATAATCTATAGGTCAATCATAATTATTTACGAATTTTGACTAGTATCTCCGTATTTTGACTATAGATAATAAAAAACTATGTTCACAACTTAGTTTAATAAACTATATACTTTTAACATACATAATTCAACCACTAAATCAACTTATTGAAAGTGCTCAATTCAAAATATTATAAAACAATCAAAATCTATTATTTGCATATTAACATATTATTAGTATGTGTCTAAATAATTTATATGGATAATTATATACAATTTATGATAATAACACTTATAAATTTTTTATTATAAAATTTTCTTGTAAGTGTTGAAAATTATTAAATTTAATATGTAATTGTACATAAATAAAGAATAATCAGTGTTATCTGTTAATGAAATAGTGCAGAAAATTGTTTCATGATTATGAAAAACTAGTTGAAAATATTATACAAAGTCCTAATATAATAAATATGGGTAATTATTTTAAGTGCATATAAATTACATATTTCTTAATATTAGCACAAAATCTTAAACAACTAATTAATTTTGAAATTAATCAAAAATAAAAAATAACATTCCCAACTTTAGATTGTTAATAAAATAAAAAACAGAAATCACAGCAAACAACCCTAAGGACCATAAAAGAGAATAAAAAAGATACTAGTTGAAGAAAACAGTAATGTGATGACTCCATGCCAATAACTTTTTTCATAAATATTTTAGAAAATAAGATTACTTTCTTCCATGAGTTCAAATTAATTTTTTTCTTCATTAAGTTTCTAATAATGTTGTGAAAAAGTGGTATGTAAAATAAAATAGTGTAAAAATCTTTCCAAATGAAAGCAAGAAATAAAAGGGGGGGAAATGAGAACCACATGATTGATGAAGCAGATAAGAGGTATGCCATTGGCATGGCAGCATGGAGTACCAAACAGAATCCACCACTTCATTATTTTGTCTTCGACTTGGATTGCATCCCTTCTCGTGATTGGAACCCAAAATTGAAAAGGTTACAATGGGTAGGGGCCAGGTAGTAGGGACAAAAATATACGGTGTAAATTAAATTTGGCATCGATATCGCACGACAACTGCCCTGCGACTTAGAATAGCAGCACATGGGTTTGGCAGTGCAAGCGAACCCAATTCTAATGCCACGTTGTTCCGGCAATCGTAACGACGGGGTGAATGGAGGACCATCTCCGTCAGAGGAATTTGCACCACTGGCTACCAAATTTCAGAGGCGTCTTCTTGTGGGCACAGGCTCAGCTTCACTTGTGGCTTTGGGTGCAAACTTTGGAGGTATCACCAGTTTTCTTCTTGGTTTGTCACCACAAAGTGGTCGCAATCTGAAGCTGGACGTGCTTTATCCGATTGGTGGCTACAGCCGTTGCGTTGACACAAAGGAAGGATTTGGTAATGTGAATTAAAGATTCATTATATTGAAAGCAAACCGTTGTGTAACAGAAGAGAAAAAAAAGGAACTCATGTTTTTATGTATTTGGATGATCAGAATTCATATACCCAGCAAATTGGGTGGGAGATCAGACAGTGCTGTATCGAGCTGCTAAGAAAAGAGAGATGGAACGATCATTGGATCCTCCTCCCCTGAATGTACGGCGGCGTTCTAACATCAACGAACCGGTTGTTGCATTTGGTCCCCCGGGTTCTACTGGAGAACTCAATGTTAGTGTAATTGTTTCACCTGTGGCACCAGATTTCTCGTGAGTATGAGCAGTAGAATCTAGTAAATTTTAGAGATGTCACTTCAATTTCCCTTTATTAGTTATGAACCGACCAGATGACCGACTATAAGAATTATATGTTAATTGAAAAAGGAAAAGATAACTTTTCACTTTTTCCTTTCAGTGCAAGGGCATTGAAAAAATAAACGAAATTTTATCAATAGTTTGCCAATCATGAATCACCTGTCTCATGTGATGTTCTCTTTTTCATAAGTATAGTGATTATTAAGAAAAGGAAGATTGACAGCTTGCATACTAACCTTTTCACTAGGATTGAAGCATTTGGAGGGCCCGATGAGGTAGGTGAAGCAGTGGTTCGAAGCATAACAGGATCAGGGCAACGCCCTGAGGTGAAGGGCACATTGATAAAATCAAGTTTGAGGGAGGATTCTGTCAGAAATGCCAAATACTACGAACTGGAGTTCAGAGTTGAGAGCCCCTCGTTTAGGCGACACAATGTCTCAGTCTGCTGCGCTCGTGGTGGTAGGCTTTTTACTTTAAATGCTCAAGCACCCGAATCAGAGTGGCCAGGATTGAATTCAGATTTCTATAGGATTGCTAATTCATTTAGCCTCACAATTTAGTGATTCAAAAAGAATCTTCAATAGGAAATAAGGGCAGAAGCCCAGACCAAAAAGCTTCCCTTGGGTCGACCTTGTACATGCTTTGTTTCCAAAACCATGTTTTTGAATTGCATGGCTAGAAAACCAAACAAATTTTGTGATATGTGGGGCGTCTGCTGCAGTAGAACCCAAGTATTTCTTAATTTAACAAATAGGACTGACAAATAAGTTTTAACTTTATACATTACATGTTTCTTTTCAACTTTTTGAAATAAAATACAGATCAGAAGTTTGTCACTATACGATGATTCTCTAACTGTAACTATTATACACATTTAAATGATTACCTAGGTATTTGCTCAAACCTACATTGAAACATACTACTAACCCATCAAATATTGCTCAAATACAACTAATGTACATAAGTCTCCCGTTTCCCAACAACTCGTTGACCAAACCGAAAGTGGAAGGTCAAGCACAAGTAATCTGCCTCCGCTTAACCATCTTCTCATAATTCTCAGAAACCATTGCAGTCAAATTAGGGTCTCCATATCCAATCTCGGCACCAAGTCTGGCAAAACAACAGGTAAGACGTCTCACTATTTTAGGTAGCAATAAGATGTTAACTTTGGGAAAATTAATTTTCACAATAGATCAACTAATAAGAAAAGAAACACGATATTTCTATCTATGGTTGACCTTGGAGGGGACCTAACTGGTCAACTGATCAATTCCAAATTCCATGCAGAAGGAAACTTAAAGCCACAGGACTAAGAACTCAGTCAAGCAAATCAACTTATTTTCCATTTTTAATGACGAGCGACGGGAGAGAGAGAGAGAGAGAGAGAGAATTAATGCAATTGACAAAGACAAGTGCGAAAATTACATACTTTTGGTCAAGTACAAGTTTCTGAACTTCTTTGATGGCAGAACTTGCTGCATAGAGAGATATCTTCCCCACCTGCATAAATTTCCAAGAAGTACATGCCAACACCAACTCGTCAATAAAAACAGTATATGAAATCAAGCATTTTAAAAGGAGAAAATGAGATATAAGCAAGTGAGAACTAAGGAGGAAAGCTAATTTAAATGTAACTTTTCCCTCTTCTCACCTCCAATACTTGAACTTTTGATTCATGTTCATTCGGTAGACATCGAATTTCCTCTGTCAATCGTACAGCATCGCCCAGGCTTTCCGGAGATAAGAAATCAAGGCCCAGCTGAACATTCGACTAAAATATAGAGATAACGCACATAGACATATTCAACGGTGAGAATTCATTTTGTTTCCATTAAACACAAGAATATCCACTTTAGTTCATCAAATTTAATATTCAGTGATAACTGTCACATCTGGGTTGTATGAATTTAGGCTACAACTCACATATATCAGCATTCCACTTCAAAAAGAAAATGCAATATAATCCAAGCAGCTTATTAAAACAATTTTAGTCATGGATCAACCAATGCCATAATTTTTTGTAATAAACTAGCCCAAATAGAAACCAAACAATGAAGCAAATATCATTTACCATATATTTCAAATCACTTGAGTTATGGCACTATCAGCCATAGAACAAGACCTCAGTAACTCAGTAGATTAAATGGTCATAAAAACTAGGATTATATTAATAATGGTATAACCTTTATCAGATAAAATAATGATGTAAATGAACTCACTTGAACATTCCTTGCTTGGAAAGGGCAACCAGCAGGAACAAATATAGCTTCCCCCAAATTCTGTTCAAATGACCAAGGCTCCACTCCTATTTCGGAAAATAATAATCAAATTTAAAACGAAGATAATTTTTTTTTTTCAGAAATTTCTCTGATTACCCTTAATGAAGCACATCGGTAAATTTCCAATAATAAACACTTAAACGTTATACATGAGAAAATTGTTCATACCTACATTTAAGCCTTATAGAAGTGTTCATTATCTTTTCTTAAACCAGTAAATTTATACAGAAAAAAAAAATTTGTTTAAAATTTCAACAAGCAAAACTAACAAAATTTAAGTTACTGAATTTATAGGGTAAAATAGTAAATTGCATGTTTTTAAATACAAGGCAATGTAGAAAAAAAAAAAACCTGTGTAAAATTTCAACAAGCAAAACTAACTAAATTTAAGTAACTGAATTTATAGGGTAAAATAGTAAATTGCATGTTTTTAAAGAAAAGGCAATTCTAACTACCCTCTTCCCCTTCATTCCAAAAAGAAGCAAAGCTTTATTAAGTACTACTAAGGTGTGGTCTCTACTTAATAAGATTTCAACCTCGTCATAGTATAGTATATGCAACCCGATCCTACCTCCGGCCTTATACAGTTGATTTGGGGACTCAACCCTCTTAAAGTAATCTTGGCGATTGTCCACCAAGACACTTCACTCAGCCTTTCTAGACAACCCTTCATAGGTAACCCTTTTTATAGACATCTTTCCAAAAACTTTACTTCAACCTCTGTTAAGAAAATTTATGAGGGGAAACGATTAACCCTTCTTATTCCATTTACCTACCAAACTACGACAAGAACTTCACTCATTTCCTTAAATTAAAACATTAAATTACGATTTCTGACCATATCTTCCTCCCTCTCACATCAACAAAACATCCTTAAACTTCCAAATATGGCACTAGGGGAATGATAGGGAATTGGTCTCCTCATATCCAGTTCTTAAAAAAATCTTAAACTCCCAATAAAGGGGAATCATTTTATTCTATTTCCATCGCTCTCATTACTATAATTAAAAGAAACTCGACAAGATTTTGTCAACTCAGTGGGGAACACCAACACGAAGCACCCAAGAGCAACGCAAGGCCCTCTGTAATTCCATTGTGCCAAACTAATTTATACCACTTCTCTATACAGCTCTTGAAAATTTTAAAAAATGTCAGGTCAGGAATCATATTTTATTATTCTATATTTAGAATATTATAGTTAAAATTTATAACTGAAATATTCGTGAATCATAGGGATCTGATTATGTCCCTGAATCATAAGGATGTAATTACGGTAAGTGTTGATATTATATTTCATAAAATTAGTTTTCCAATCTTGTATATATGTCTTGTGTACTCTTAGCAAAAAATCATCCTATTCTACCCTAATATTTGAGAAAAACAAAGAAAAACATAAGATCTTACCAAATTCTTCCTTCAACTTTCTTTTATGGTGTTTGTCGAGAAAAATAGTTCCACCATAAAGAGGCCATGCAACCTTGAATCCGGAGAGTACCATCAGAAATAAGAAAAAACAGAAACATGTTACTTAACAAATAAAAAGGAAAAGCAATGTAATTTAAAATGATTTTTTTTTAAAGACTTACAAATTCATTTCCCACATCATCTGACTTCCTCAATTCCTTCCAATGTATTTTCAAATATTTAGTCAATATTGGTACATCCTGCCGACGAAAAACATCCCAAAGAACTCCAGGATGTGTTTTCTCAGAGACATCTCCATTTTGTGTAGACGGGAGCTTACAATTGACCATATTACCTTCAGCACTAGAATAAATTTCAAATTCTTGATCCATAATTGACTTATTCTGGTTTGAATCCATGTCAAGTCCACTACTTTTTGTGCCAAGTGATGAATCAAGTGAACTCCCCCTTGAAAATATTTGAGGATCTCCATGTGACTCTTTCGCTTCAGATTCCTCATCAGCTTTAGCCTTTTGTATAATTTCAATTTTAGTTCTCTGCCAGTCCTTTAACTTTACTTCATTTGTATGAACCAAAAGGTATACCTGTTGAAACTCAGTAAATTAATTATTTATTACTTCAAACAAATCAAAAATTCCATTATTTAACTCTAGACATTATAACAAAGAGATAGGGAGAGAGATAGAGAGAAAGAGAACTTCAAATTATTAAACACAAATGCACAGTATGTAGTAGTGCTTAGGTAAACAATCCACATGTTTAGACATTTGAGTTCAAATTGCAAATTATAAATTGTCAGTAAACATAAATCAATAATGAAGCATCAAATTGATTTTGTCAATACACTTAAAATTAGAACAAATTTTATAGAGATGTGTCGAGGATAAAGTACAATACCATGTCACGAATATTGAAGTGGAGATTTGTCACTGAATCACCTCTTCCAAGTTCATTGCTAATTCCATAAGCTATATATATCTTGGGTCCTACGTCATTCTGCAAGGAGTAATGAGGCAATTTAGCTGCAACATTGAGAAGGCCCCACTTGGAGTGAATATACTGAAGTAAAGGTAGTTTGCTGATAAACTCGGGTCTTTGATACAATAGAAATTCTTCAGATGCGCTAGGTGAAGGCCAATCCTTCAATTTTAATAACTGTGGCCAACCATTTTCATGAACACGCCCTTCGAAGTATCCTTTCATGAACTGAGCAAGCTCGATATCAATCTGTCAATATAGTAATAATAAAATACAAACATAGCAGAGTGATTAAAATAAATGATAAACCCAAAACACAGTTCAACATAAAACCAATACAATCTCAATAACCGAAAAGACAAGAGGTACAGATATGTGTACCTCAGATCCATCTAAGCAATCTATGGCCTTAACCATCCTGTTTTCATCTTTTGCTTTTTCATCTGTTGTCTCTTGAACCCCCCTCCATATGACCATTGGATCCCAGCTTGAAATGGATGACCCATCAAATACTTTCTTAACAATAATGGGCTCACCAGTTTTCCAGTGCTTTCTAAATTTTCCAATCCCATCATTTTTTATATCGTCAGATGCTGGACAATAAAGATAATTATCATCACTGGCTTCTCTATGAGAACATTGGCACAGTCTGAGACCATTCAGGCCAGTTTCCGGTGGACCATCGGCATCACTAATTCTGCAGCCACTAACCATTTCCTCTACATTTTTCACCAACTTTGCTACCCAATTCATCTTGAAAATTCGGCTTAAGTTTAATGAAGAATGACCGCAGCCACCATACTCCTTAGGAGGACATGGAATACTTCCATTGTCATTGGATGTCCAATGAGGAAATTTACTTAAAATATTTTGATCACAAGTTTTAGCTAACTCTGTCTGAGGTTCTTTATTGTGATCTGCAGTTGCTTCTCGAAGATCTCGACAGCAATTAAGGCACAAATCATATGAGCAATTTGGACAACGTCGATGATAATCAGTAATAGGTATCCTACAGAAATTGCTGCAAGAAAACAAATCAAAATAAATAATGACTTATTAATAAGGAAAAGGTGCTTGATGCGTCAGCACCCACTAAAATCAACCGTTCTACAAAATTTGTTACAAAGTACCAACACATCTGTTCATCCGTGTTGAATTTTATTCTCGGAAGATCTATTTCAGCACCTGAGAAAAAACATTTTATAACATCATCAAATGCTCATCACGACACAAAGAAAAACAACATAGACAACCAATCACCACTTATGGTGCAAAGCTGCAAACAAACCTAATAAGCCTTAAAATGGACCTTACCACGCAACTTCTTTTCAAGTTCAACTTCAAAACACTGTTCACGGTGGATCTGCTTTACCACCGGAAGAACCGAAGATAGCAACACATGGAGGTACTGTAACTTATCCAGAACAGGTATCTCGCGTATCCGAACCTTAATCCCATCAAAACCAGAAAATCACTAACAGGGAAAAAATTTACACATGCTAAAACTTCAAAAGGCAGGCCTCATCAAATTTTAAGGTCCTACTTGGATAGTAAAAGTCCCCATAAGCACATTTAGGAGAAGGAAATAAGTAGGTAAATTGAACGGAGCTTCTCTTATAAGCTAAAATAAACTTTTGCACTTAACTTCCGTAGAAGTAATCTTATTTTACTTCTCCAAGTTAAAATGCATCAGTAAATTTGAGCTAACAGAAGAAGCTCATCTCGTTTTAGTAGCTAATGATCTTCTTTCATGAGTGTTAATGAGAAATTTATTCAAAAGGAATCTAATCTAAATTTGTAACAAACAAAAGACCTTGATAGAATTATCACTCCGCAAGCAAGTCTTGCAGTTACATATACCGCGGCAAGCAGGACATATCCTCTGTATATCATCCAACGAAATGTCCGAGTACCTAAAAACAAGCAAACAATAACTTAAAATAACAACCCAACTGAAAGAGTTATTATCTCTTATCATTACTAAAATCCCATGCTCACCATGCTGATATACAGCTATCACAGTATCCCCTCCGGTCACATTTTAAGCACCAAGTAACTCTATCTCGGTCATTCCTCCGGCACTGATGACAAGTCTGCCCGCCGGTGTCTTCAGAAGAACCAGAGGTTCCATCGGAATATTCCTGCTACACAACACAACCTTCCAAATTCAGCACAGTACACTACACTTGCATCAAAATCACCCACCCAAACAGAACCCGAAATGAACTCACAGTAGTGGCATTAGCATCCAAGCTCCTTCGCGATCTCTTGCGCGAGGAGTCCGGTGGGGAATCATAAGAGACCCAATTGTCTTCTTCATAGAGCGCCACATCAGCATCAGCATCTGCATCCGCGTCCATATCCCCATCCACATCCACATCCGCATCCGCATCCACATCCGCATCCACATCCGCATCCGCATCCACATCCACATCCGCATCCGCATCCGCATCCGCATCCATGTCCACCTCGTCATGGGCGTGTCTCGCATAGGAGCCTCTTCGCCCGTCACGCTCGGGCGTGTAACGAAACTGGTTCTTCGAGAGCTTCTTCTGCGAAAGGCTTATAGCGGAGAGAGGAACGTCGAAATCGTCGCTCTTACTCTCCAAATAAACATCAGACTCGTTCAGCGACTGCGACTTCCTCTTGGCTTTCTTGAGGTTGGCCCTCATTGCGGAATTCGCGGCGCGCTTCTTAGCCTGGATGTAGTGTTTCTCGCACACCGTCTTATCCGGCATCGACATGGCCGTGCACCGCCACTGCTTTCCGTCAGACCTCTTGCACCGCAAGTCGTCCGGAATTCCCGCCGCATTGTCCTCGCCGTTGGTCGATCGCGCGTGATCCATTCAAAGAGGAACCCTAACTGAGCAGTAGCGCGAAGCACGAGGAGACGAAAACAAACCCTATCCGAAAGAGGAATTGAATTGCGAGTGAGTTGAAGGTGTTACGGGCCGTAACGGTAGAATTGGTCGGAGATTGAGGTTGCGGCGGCGGCGGCGGCGGGCGGCAGTTAGTATTGGAAAGTTGGGAGAGAGAGAAAGAGAAAGAAAGTAAGAGTTGCGTTGTGAGATAAGCATCGAAAAAGCTTACATAATACATTCAGTAAACGATGGAGGGCCTGAGAGAGGGTGATCCCTTCGTGCGCCTGCAACTCGAACGGTAAAAAAAATTATAATTAAGTTATTTGATTTTTTAAAACAGATTAATTTTCGAATATTGGAAGGGAAGACTCAATTCATTATAACCTTTGTATAATATATGATCATTTATTTATCATTGGATAAAAATTTAAATCATTTTGGAAAATATAATGTAAAACTTATTCTATTTATGTATTTCTCTGTTCTTTTTTCTTTTTTCTTTTTTCTTTTCAAAATCTTACCATTTTTAATAGTTCAACAAATTTTGTTGTGCAAGATTGGTAAGTTCGTTGCCATGAGAAGTGTCCGTAACAACTTTTATAAATAATCAGGTTAATTTTATGAGTGTAAAGATTTTTTTTTTTCATACTGTTAATTAATTAAAAATTATATTAAGTAGATTTATTATTGTTAAGTTTTAAAAACTTTTTATATGTATTATTTTGTTGATAAACATTTGGATAATTTTATACGAAGAGACAGAGTTGTTTAATGATTTACGACTGAGAGAAAACGATGATTTGCGTGATAACAGAGGATCAGTGAAAATATGTAGGGTAAGTAAAAATGTGAAATTTTTTATGTTAAAAAACCATGGTGTAAGACAGGTATGAATTTCAAGTTTCAGTTTCAGCAAAAATAATTAAGATGAACACAATTTAAGGAAAGACAGCATGATAATAAAACAATAATAATAAATAATAACAATAATATATTAATTTTAACTAATTTAATACGATAGTTCGGATTATTCGTAAATTTTCAAAAACTTCATCTTTAAATTTGTTGATCTCCATTTTCAAATTTCTGAGGTACTCTTTGGATTGAAAATAGGATTTGAGGGAGAACAATTTTCGCTTCAGGAGATTACCGGTGATGATAGATTAGGAGATGATTTAAGTCTTCGTTTCACTCAATACGAGAATGAGGAAAGGTGATCATTTGTAGAACGAGATGATTTTTTATTCCCACATGGTTGGAGCTGATTTGATTTGAAGAGATATTATATGTAAATATTATTTTATCTTCAATTAAAATTATCATATTTTAATCTAGAATTGATCCACGAATAAGGAAGGGATATGATCCCTTCACTTAGAGCCACCACCTTCTATCATCATCTTATACGACTTTGACAAGCGACTCAAGAAGGGCATTCCCATAAGCCATTTAACAAAGAATAAGTTTACAGAGAGAAGGTCGTAACATTGCTCCATCACTAAATCATCTGGTATATTCATTGCTACTAACATTTCACATATGTCACTCTCCACATATTGTAATGTCGAGGTACAAGGAAGAATATCATTTCTTTATTTAATTGTCACCACCTTTTCTTTCAATATCGCGCCAACTGTCATTTAGCACAACTAAATAATTTCTCAAAGTGAAGATTTGTTCTCCTAAGGTGTTCCATGAATTTATCGTATCGGGTTTTGAGCGATGCAAATTGGTTGGAGATTTCCTTTAAGACCTATGATGGAGTCAGCTCAGAGTTATGTGAATCCACGTGCAGAGGTGATGGTAGTGTTGGTTGAGCGCCTTCATCAAATTGGGGTAAGTCTGGGATGTAATCCATCTGGTCAATTAGATCCATGTTCATGATATACCTTTGAACCTGAACCTCTTGTCTTTGCTCTATGGGTCGTGCGACATATGTTCCCTATGGCGCGATCAAATCCCAACAATTCCTCCAATAAGGTATAATGTTTGATTGAAGTCACCCTCCATTTCATAGCAGTTGGCTTTGCCTGGAATTAATTCCAACAAATAAACATTTCACAAACATTGTCCATGACTTTTGTTAGCGTTACTCCAAACACCGTCTTCAACTTCGAAATACTTGGTTGAATCCTTCTAAGAATGTTTGGTTGAATCATTCTAAGAAAATCCGTTTAATCCACTAAATAAGTCATGGACCTCACGCCATTTATCCATAAGCACTTTTTTATATTATTCTTATTTAACCCGACTAAACCATATTTGTGGAGATTTTCGAGAATGTTGTTGTAAGCTTGGAACACCCAATTGTCGTCAACTCTCTTACCCAGTCAAGCTAAGTTTATCATAACAGACAACAATCAAATATTCATATCTTCCGTCCATTTAGTGAATTCACAAAGGTCGTCAGATGAGTTTAAGACAAGACCCTTCCCCCTATTCATGATGTCCTATGGAAAAAAAAAATAATGCAATGATATAAAGAAAAAAATCATATAAAAGTGTGAAACCAACCCAACTTTTAATTATAAATAAGAAATGTCTAAACACTTCCATTAATCAAATAAACTTTTCAAACACATTCATTGTTTTCATAATCATGCCATATTTGATTTGCCATTACATCCTTAAGGTTACACTCATGTCTATAGTTAACTTCACAATCTTAAGTATTTTTTGAATCTTCTACTAGTTTCATCAACTCCTAATCTACTTCATCAAGGAATGAGTCATTGTTGTCTACCCCTCGTATGAAGTTATGAATAATACAACGTGTCAACACTATTTTTGTCATTGAATCAAAAGAGTAACGAGGTTCAATTATGCTTGATATAATTGCAAATCATTTTTTCAGCACATCAAATATCTTTTCAATAACATTTCAAAGTGATGAATGTTAGTGGTTAAAAAACTCTAATGGATTTTGTGAATCCTTTATGTTGTACTCCTTTAAGTGATATTTTACTCCTCATATGATGTAATTATGTTTCGATTTAACATAAATCTTGCATCTCCAAGAAAATACTTTCCTTCAGTTCATTTAAAATTCCATGATTACCACTATTCACAACCCATATATATATATATATATACCCGATATAAATTGTTACAGCAAAATAAAATTTAGTTAAAATTATAAATAAACTAATTCATATTCTATATATATATATAGTAAATTTATATAAGTACAAAACTTTTAACTTCAGTTCTTCTTGGGTTATTTAAAGTTTGTAAAAATTATATTAAATTAAATTTCTAATAATTAATCATAATAATTAACATAATTGATCATAAAAAAACAAAAATTAATTCTTATAAATTACAAAATATGTATGAAAATAAATAATTTGCATCTTTAACTATGTTATGATTATTGTATCTTTTAGACATAAATTAAATGAAGTTAATTTCTAACTTCAGGTAATTAAAATTGCAGGTTCTAAAACCTTTGAATATATTTTTAATAAAATACAATATACATGTCAGAAAATTAATAGGAAATTATGATTTTTTAAAATTACAACTAAATAATACGATTACAATTAAATACACTAAAATGCATACAATTACAATTATGATATGTTTTTATTAGTTTTTAGAATAATTTTAGAAAAATAAAACGACAAATAAGAATCTTGTCAAACTCCATTGAATTTTTTTAAAATTTTTAAGACTCGGTAAATCACAATTTAATACGAACGAATAAACATATTTAAATCATCAATGTATATCTAACTAACAAATCATTATGTCTCACTGATTAACAAACTAAATTAAAAGAAATAAATATATTGCATGCAACTTAATTGACTACATTAAGATATTTATAATTACCAATTAACATACCACTTTGAATTAACAAAATTATATTAACACTGACAAAGAAAAACCTGACGAAGACCAACAAAGAAAAGCTTTTATAGCTCCAAACCACCACCTCACCAAACTACAAACAGGACCATCCCTCACCAAGACCACTTCAGCACACACCACTGCACAAGCAGCCACTGAAACTCATCAAAAACTGCATCCAAGGAATGAATAAAATGCAAGATTTCTCACCAGAACAACCTTGTAATTGCAGTCCTGAAGAAGATGACCACGTCTTCCCCTGTCGACAACACCTCTTTCTCCTTCTCCTCTACTCACTTCAACAACTCCCTTAAATATTAGAAGAGAAATAAATGTTCTCAACATTCACAATGATGCCTTCTAATACAACCAACTACCATCATTAGTCAAATAAGCACGGAGACGCAGAAGAATTTGTACTGTTTGTGCAACCAATTTTATGCATGTAGGAATCTTGGTAAGCTCACACTTTTGTAGAGCTTCATTTCAAAATAAAGTCATTATTTTTGTATTTTACATTTGTACTGTTTGTGCAACGAATTTTATGCATGCATGAATCTTGGTAAGCTCACACTTTTGTAGAGCTTCATCTCAAAATAAAGTCACTATTTTTGTATTTTACATGTAAGTGTACAGCAAATCAACCTATATTTTTGCATCGGAGCGTGGATGAATAAAACCTTCTTTATGCAAATCGGTTACTCCAAATGCTTTCACATCCATGAAAATAAACATTCAACTAAATTGCTCATCCTTCCTTCCACACATGCGTTAACATTACCATCGCTTGATACAAATAGACTTTTAAAGTAAATAACTCGAACTTTATTTTTTCAAATATATTTATTCATTTCATGCTTTCTCAAATCTATCTTTAAAAATAAACAAAGCCTCAAAATTTTGTAACATAATCTTATTTAAAGTTTTAGTTCTTCATAATGTAAGAAAAGTCAAGGTAAAGAAAATTAGATTTTTTTAGTTTTATAATTTGGTTTATAAATGATAATTTGCTTGTGAATTAAATTAAAATTCTTGAATGTGCAAACTTAAGGATTGCATTGTTTGCTTTTTAAAAATATGTGAAAGTTTCGGAAAATAAAATTATATATTTTGAAATGAAGATGTTATAATATTTATGAAACCTCTTTTTATTTTGAATCCTTCGTAAATTGTAAAAACCAAATTTATAATGATGGGACTCTGTCGAGTAATTTGGTGTTTAAATTGTATTTTGTTAGACCTTAAAAGGGTTGGATGAATGTTTTATAGTCATAGCTTAAATTTGCGAACGAAAGATAATTGTTATATTAAATCAATATATTAGTGTAAAGTTTGTTTGACTAATTTATTTGAAAGTGCGAATCAGTAATCATTGCATTATTGTTTTGAGACATAAGTCAAATTTGAAGTGGAATGATTGTGAAAGTTTTGAAGTTGTTAAATGCAATGAGTAAAATTTATTCTTCATTATGTGATAGCCGTAAAGCCCACTTTCTTTTTCTAAACTTTTGGGCGCAGTTGAAAAAAGCCAAGGTCAGCCATTAGTTTCCTTATAGGAGATTTTTTAGCCTTCTATTTTGTCTTCGGATGCCAAAACAACTTATTTTTCTTTCTCCCTTATCTGAAACAGAGCTGAGCTAGGAAAGTTGTGAAACTCTCCTTCGAACTAGCAGAATGTTCCTTCTTCCATGTAAGTTGAGCACAAACTTCTGTTTTTTTCTCCTTTTCCAACTCTATTGCATTGGTTCTCTCATGGGTTCTTCCTTAGAATCTTATTTTCGTTCTTGTGTTGGTATTTTCAGCCCTCTAATTTGATCCTGAAGCTATGGTGCTCATTCTGTTAGTGTCTTCTCCTCCTCAAGTTTAGCTCTCAGTTAAGCTAAGGGAAGCTAATCTCAAAAACTTTTAAAGTGATGTTTTTTTTTTCTAGTTTTGCTTAAGGTTGGGTGTTGAGATATATTGGACTGATGATTGTATGGAATGGAGTTGGTTGCATGTTTGTTTATGCTCTGGTTTGTGGTTTTGCATGTGTGAGCGCAGGTAGGGATCTGCTGTTCTCGCATGAGTGAGGGATTTTTTGCCCAAACGAGAAGCTTTCGTCTAAACGAAAATAGCAAAAATTTGTCCCTATTCTCTGTCTCAAGTTGTCGCCTGAGCGAGAGTAATGTCGCCTAAACGAGATGAGTTAGCTTAAGCAAGAACTCGTGATACTCTCTATTTGCAATCTCGCCCAGGCAAGGGTGTCTGGCTTCAGAAACGAGGGACTCTTGCCGCTTGAGCGAGATTAACAGCAGAATTGTGCAGAATTGTTTTAATGACTTGATTGCTTTCATGATCGAGTGATTTACCCTTAAGCATAAAGAAGGATACCATATATAAGTTTTATGTGATGTAACGAGATTGAAATTGATGTGCTTAATATGTATATAATATGAGCTTGATATAATTCCATGACTTTCTTGGGGGCACCTTATGATGGTGTTGTAGTATGTGTAATGAAATAAGGATTCAAGTAAGACTACATCTTGATACCCTAATGAATCAATCAGACTCATAGGATAGACTGGTTCAAATATTCACATAGAGTATACTGACTGGTTCAAATATTCACATAGAGTATACTGATTCAAGCGTTTACATAGAGTATTCAAAATGTTTTATAGGTACTCAAAATCTATTTGCATATATCTATATATCAAAATTATTTTTACTAGCTTATCCACAATTCTAATTCTCTTATCATTTATGTCAAGTCTAATTCTCTTATCATTTATGTCAAGTGACCTATTTTATTATAATATGTGATATTTTATTTACTAAAATTTATCTAATCAATATAATGTCAGAATAGTTAATTTAATTTAAAACCACGTGTTTGAATATATGTAGTTTATTTTTTTTGTTAGTAACATATGGTCATTCCAACATCTTATTTAACTACCGTACATGAACCAAAGAATTAAAACCAATGATAAATAAAAGTTAAGACGCTAAAATTGGTAACATTTGTTCATGAACTAAAATTACTAAAAAAGAAATATTGAAAACCTAAGAGTCTATTTTGTAAAAGAATAACTGACTAAAAATACTATGTTCATTTAAGAAAACTAGAAAACACAATACTAGGACCAAAATAGAGAATGACCACTAAAACATTTTGCCGTGTTAAAATTAAAACTGAATTGGCCACAAGCTCCAGCGACGTTTTTGGAATGGAAAGGAAAAGACATTCTAGGGTTCCAATATGAGCTTCCACTGCCACATGCACGCCAGAGATATGAACGAATGCGAAATTATGATATCAATAAGCAAAACTTGATTTTGTAACAAGAAATACTAGCTTTAGATCCTACACGGTATGAAGGGAATAACAATTCTAATACTTTCACTATTTTTGATTTAGGATATTTGGAACTAAATTACAACAAAATTGAGCCTGTTATAAGGCTTTGTGGGAAAAGGGTAAATCAATCATAAGCCCTTGTTTTTGCGTTTATGTCTATCACTGCTATTGTTGCCATCGCTTCCACCAGTCTTCCTAACTTTGTGCGGTCTTTTTGATGCCTGACATGACAAAAATGTATAAAAGTCAGAATACAGAACAATCTAAAAGAAAGTAACAACTAAAGACACTATTCAGTAACAACATTGTATTCATATTTTATATGCATTCACAACATCTTTGTTTCCCTCCTCTCCAAATGCCCCTCTTCTCTTGGCCTTCACAGTTAAAGATTCAGAAATGGCATAAAAGTAAGGTAAAATTGATGATAAAAGGTTGATCATACCAAAGCGGAGATAGCCTTCAGAGGGTCTCCATCTTTTCTTAATTTTCTCTTGGATCCTTTGCGGCGATTATTATTTCCCATTGCATCCCTCGCAAGTTTGACCATTTCCCTTGCCTCTTTCGTTTGTTTGTCTAATAGGTAGTCAGGCACATCACGCAGGTGCGGAGGCGGAGCATTCTTGCTCAAAACTTTGTCGTGCTTCAGTAGATCTGCTCAAATATGATTTTGATATTTTAAATTCAACTTTAATATTAACGGCAAGAATGCCTTATCCAATCAGCAAGCATAATAAATGTGTCAATGACATATTTAACCATAATATCAACCAATTACCTAGGTCTTTTGGATTAGTCTCAAAATGGGCTTTCAACCTTCAAAGAAACACAGGAATGCAGCAATAAATTAGAATGGGAAAAAACTTAAGATCATAGTTGTTTTCAATAATACACCAAATGATATACCAAGTACTCACTTTTCAGAGTTCAAAATTTCATTCCTCAAATCCTGCGCTCGTGATTCTCGGACTGCAATTCTGGTTACACTCTTGGCAACATCCTGCAAGAGAAAGTCAACATCCCATTAGTTGCAAAAGCAGCTGGTTAGACCAGATATACTCATGCATAGCATATGCATATCCACTTAAAATCAGGTAAAAAGAGAAGGCAAAGCAAGATATATTCTATACGCTATCCATTCAAAAGAAAAACATACAAGTGTATGTACAACATGCAGGTCCATGCTTGACGTAAGGGTAGTAAAAAGCAATTAAAATATTGACACATAAGATCATTTTTTTATCAAGCGGAATTTCAAGTTAACAACCTAATACAGAAGGAAAAGATACTAGTAGTCAAACAAAAAAGCTCTCTTAGGTTTGATGGATCAATAGAATCCATTTTAGTTTTTCATCTTCAACAATGAATAATGACAAATACCCAGTTTTGTGTACACAGTTCTTTTTTCAAAAATTATCCCAGACTGTTTGCTTCTTCTCAGATGAAAGCTCCCACTACCAACAAAATTGTCTCCAATCAAATTATATTTGTTAACTTTCAGTAATCTATAAAACAGTCTGGGATAAACTTTTATTCAAAAACAAAATTAAATATTTCAACTGCTACCCACAAACAAATCACTCCCTCACGCACGTATGAATATTCATTTTAGCTGTTACCCACAACACAAGCAAATCACTCACCAATGCATGCCTATTAATAATATAAAACTAAAATTAATATAAACTTTAAAAATTTTAACTCTACAAAATAAGATAACAGGATGGAAGTACAGGTACACATGCGCTACTTTGTTTCTGCTAGTCAAGAGTAAAGGAAATAATAAATCACCTCTGCCCTATACCGTAACGATTCAACAGCGTTCTTGGTGAGAAGGGGAAACTCGGCAATAGAACTTGTGCCTTTGTTTTCGTCATCCCCAACAAATGATCTTATTTTTTCTAAAGTATCCATCTCATCCGGAGAAACCTGAGATGAAAAAAAAGAAATATCTAAACGACACACTAATATGCAGATTGGTGCCATTTAGGATCTCCATGAAATACCCAATGTACAAGAGAGAGAGAAATGAAACCAAGAATACATTTATAATGTAGGCATTAAGAAAAAAAGTGGATTTGTTTTGTCCTAGGAACTCACCAGAGAGACAGAAGTACCAGAATTGTATGCTCTTCCTGTACGTCCAATTCGATGTACATATCCCTCAACATTTTGAGGCATTTCAAAGTTTATAACCTTTTCATCAAGAAGAGAAAGCATTAACTAATTGATTTTAGTGAACAGGGCTTCCTCCCTAAGAAACAAGGATGTAAATTAGAAGATGCAATTTACTAAGTAACATAGTACACACCGGTTACGAACAATAGGATATGCAGAACAATTTCAAACATGCCAACATCAGACCAGAGAGATACATACAGAGAGAACTTGCATACCGTGAATACATTTTTAAAGTCAATCCCCCTTACAACTCCGAATTCAGAATCTAATTTTGCTTTAGCACGTTTTCTAGACTTCCGCGATATGGCATTACTTTCCTTAGGCACTTCATCCTTTGCCTTTGACTGACTAAGATCTGTTGCAATTAGATAATCAAATAGGCCCGCATTGAATTCCTGATAAGAACAAGTTTGTCACATTGTGTGAGAAAATGGGGATCCATAAATCATAATGAATTGATAATAAAAACAACTTTTCAAGAAAATATAAACTCCTCAAGTTTTGTTGGCAGGAATATGTAGCACCAGGTTAAGTAGAAAGCTCTTAGCAGCTATTGCCCAAATAAAAGAAAGAATTGAATGGCATTGCCTACCTCCAGAATATGGAGACGGGAATTCTGAGGCAACTCAGGATTTAAAACAGCAGATCTGATCCCAAACTACAAGGAAAAAAAAGGACAAATGTGAGAGAGTGAGGATTAATGACAATAAAATAATCACACTGCAAGTATAGATGTTTCAAACCCATCGCTGATTCAAAACATAATCCAAACATTTTGGAAAGATGTATTGGGCAGGGGGGATTCAAAGCGCATAAGTATTTATTAAATAACCATTATCCGATGAATTGATACAGTATGAAAATTGACACAAACAAAATAGAAATAATTCACATGTTTAACTTGGGTAACTATATACTAAAACAAAAGTACAGAAAAAGAGGGAGGAGAAAGAGAGGAAGCAATCAACTTTGCATTTGCATATTCTTTCATCAATTTTTCTTACATTCTAGCCTCGAATCCTTTGCATTCACGAGAAGTAAAGGTTTAGAATTGTTGTTTTTAGTTGAAACTTTAAAGGAGAAATACCATTCTAAGGAACTTACCCGTATGGAATTCTTTGAGGTAAACCTACAACTCATTTGTTTTGGGATTTTTGTTTTATGGCATGACTGGGTTGCGGTTGTGGTTTTGACAAGTAGAAAGTTAAATCCTAGGCTTTATATTGGTTCCTTTAAAACTCCAGGCCTGTAAATTGGCGGTTTGGTAAATCTATATTACCCATTATTATGGGTTTTGGAATAGATTTCTGAAATCTTGAAATTAATTTGTTGATGCTCAGATTCAGAGGAAATTACTCCAGTAGCTCCTCCTAAATGCATTGATAGAGATCAAACTAGTCCTTTATAGTAGCTAAACTACTTGGTGACAACTTTAATGAGTGTTCCAAGCTAATAATTTGCATAAAAAGTGTTTATTATCTTTTATGCTGATTTCCATATTTTAATAATTCTATCATTTAATTTCCTCTTATACTACGAGATTTTATATTTCAGAACAGTAGTGGTGGGTGGTGACTTCATGTACAATTTAAACAAGTATTGATTTGAATGATGAAAGACTTGAGATAGAATATAGTCCTGACAGATTGGTGTAATTTTACTTCTCATGGTATATTTGATTGCGTTTTCATTATGGGTGCGGTAACAGGTCATTATTTGCTGTAAAAATTGAGAAATGAAGGCTGAGAGTTAAATGTGGTTTGTCCTATTTATATTGTTTGTCATAATGAAGAGATAACACAGTTTACGAGACTAGTTCCCGTAGTATACATCATGGTATACCATTTGCCACAACAAAGAAATGTGGCCTATTTAGATATCAAATAAGATCTGGGCCCTAATGAGTGATAACCATGATATTTGACACAATGGGTTGGTATTGTTTCCTCATTTACTGGTGTAATTATTAACAATGAGTTTCATAGAAAACTGCAAATCCTAGTTGAGTTATATTTATATTTTTGAATAAATTCTAAAGAAGCATTGGCATTGGCTTTATATCTTGTATCTGATATCTCTTTCTCCATTTTGTTACCATAAATTCATATTTCCACTTCAACACTCAAATAACGTTTGTTTATACTTTCTGACTACTTTGTTTACTAAACTCTTAATAAGACTCCTTGACTCACATTCCTTTCTCCTTTTCCTCATATTCTCTCGTATTGCCAAGTAGATTGTTCCTGGGGTTGGCAGGTTTTCCCAGGAGTTTTCTCATATTTTGATAGGTTTATATTAGAGTTTTGATAGAGTTCATAAAAAATACGCACTCGATCAAGAAATTATCCAAAAAGCAAAAGCATAAGCTATTAAATGAAGGATCATGAATGGTTTTACTTCTACCACAAAACTTTAGGCAAGAGTCCTATGGGCTTGAAGTGATGAAAATGCACCAGTCCACACGAAATGTCATACATATTAACAAGTAACTAAAGTTGAACACGAACCAATGATTGTTTATGAATAGTTATATATCAAACGCATACCTTTTCCAAGAATAGTTTCAATCTGAAACTCATGTCTATGGTATTAGTGAATATCAGAACTTTCTTTTGGACCAATCCCAACTTCAATACACCAAGGATGTAAAGTAACTTATCACTGGCAGAACATGAGATCTGACACAAATAGTTAATAAAAAAAGTTAAAACTTGATCAGTTCCATAGAAAAACCGGAAAGATACAGCCATAAATAAAGATTAAAAAAAAACCTAAAAATTCTATTGTGCAAGTTCATGCTTCCAAACATGCTCTAGCTGAATCAAACGACTTTTTTAGTTTTAAAGTCTTAAAATCCTTCTCACTCCAAATCAAATTTTTCCTTGCTAGAATGGTTCATTTCCTTCTAATATAAATGAAGAAAGATCCCAAACAGAGAAAAATGGTAAACCCCCCTTCCAAATAAGGGCTCATGCTACGCATTACTGTCATAACATGAAGATTTTATTAAAAAATAAATAAATAAATAAACAGAAAAACAAGGGAGACAACACCAAACCCATAATAAAAGTACATTGCACACAGGCAAAAATACCTATTATAGAAAAGCTAAGCAACTACATAGATGGAAAAAAGTAAACCAATGCAACATCAGTAGAAAACTAAAGCTCAATAATCAAATTCCTCAACATATTAAGAGATACAATCTGCAAAAGGCCTTTAAAACTCATTAGTGTTTTTTAGAAATCCTTGCTTTGAAAGATTTAGTACTAACTTTCTTTGACCTACTCCTACCATATTTCCTTGTTCTCTATAGAAAGAAATTATGCAATATTTACGAAGATACAACAAATAATTAACGTAACTGCAATTAAGTTCACAATCATAAAAAAGACAGGTAGAAATACATTACCCAAAACTGCTGAACATTTTTAGGAATGATCTCATCCTTATTATTTCCCATTTCACTCAAAGTCAAAACAGATGGGTTGTGTAGAATCAGCTTCTTTAGTTTGTCAACATCCGCACTGCAGACAGTACATTAGAAACAAATAAATGCACTAGATGAGATATTAAACAAATGGTGAATAGGAAAACACTTTACCATTAAAATTTCATAGAAATAATATTTCATTTAGCCTATAGCTAACATAATATATAATCTACAAATGTACTAGAAAAATTACCATGTTTGTTTTCATTTTCATATGACGAAGATACAACAAGCAAGCAAATCCTTACGTAGGGGACAAAAATGAAGCTGTTCGCACTCATGCAAGCTAAACTCACACTATTGAATAAAGAACTCATTGTTGAGCAAACTTTACAAAATTTGACAAATAATGTAGATACTAAAATGTAATAATCCAATGGACAAAACAATTTAAAATAGTTTATGAAAAGCTATTGTTGGTGTTAAACTAAGTGTAACTCATATTAGTGTGAACTAATATAATGATATAACTCAATGACCAGATTAATGAAAATCACATTTTGTGTAAAGCTATTGATAGGGTAAAAGTGAGTGAAACTCTTTAGTGAGAACTAATTACTAATTACACCTTATATACGCACATATACATATAAAGAGAGGGATTTAAAAATGACAGGAAACATGAAAAATATCATTAGTGGAAGAAACACCATAAATAACACACCTTGATGTTGCAGACATAAGAAGACACTGGCAACTTCTGGGAACATGAGGTGTAAAAGCTTTTATATCATTCTCATACCCATATGATAGAAGAAGATCTGCCTGAAAACATTATTTTGAACATTAATTGGGTCACAAAATACTAAGCAAAGATCGTTCATCAGCTACTTGAAATGTTAATAACTCCATTAACCAAAGCGTGAAAACAGGAAATCAATGAAAACCAGCAAGCCCAACAATAATATGTTGGATAGCAAGTGTATCATTAACACAGTCGCAAATGCTCCGTGAATGTAAAACTTAAAACAAACTGGTATTTGTTTCAGAAATAGACAGTAGCCGATAAGCAAAGATTCTAAACAAACAATACACTGCATCTGGTTTCACCTCATCAAGAACAAGAGTTTCAAGGGATTCGTTAATGGATGCCGCCTTAAGTATGCCACCGGACAAACACTTCGCTACGCAAGCAGGAGTGGAGATCAAAATATCAGGAGGTCCGGCCAATGCTGCCCGCTACAAACCCAATTCAGAGACAATTACAGCAAAGCACATTCTAAAACAAATTGTAGACATAAAAAGTGTAGCAGATGAAGAAATTAACTTCCTTCCTAAACGAAAGGAACGATATTTTAGAAGACATAACCAACCAAGTCATTAGCAAGCATGTTGCTATTCAGCTGCACAACTTTCAGTTTAACTCTGCATAACTCAACCAGCGACAACACTTCCGCATACACCTGAGATAGGGAAAGAAAGAAACAACACGAAATTAAGTTACTATTAGAAAAAAAAAAAGTATAACAGAAATCGAAACAAATTAACACACCTGTTGACACAGTTCGCGAGTAGGGACAAGAACAATAGCATTGGGCGCAAGCTTCTTCCGATCAGCACTAACGGTAAACAGTTTCTGAAGCAACGGGAGAAGATACGCTAAGGTCTTTCCTGAACCTGTTTTGGCGCGTGCAACCACGTCCTTACCTTCCTGGAAAGAGAGAGTGAACAAGTTTAGGTTCAAGTGAAGTTGAACGGTGAATTGCGAAAGGTGAAGCTCGAAAGAAGGGTAACCAGAATGAGTGGAATCGCGACGCCTTGAATTGGAGTTGGTTTCTCTATCCCTTTCTTTTGTAAGGCGCGAAGGAGACGAGCGTCCACGCCGAGTTCTTCGAAGCTTTGGTTATCTGCTTCTTCTTCTTTTTCTTCTTCTTCCTGAACTGTTTCTTTCAACTTGGTTTCCGCCATCACGAGTCGGCGAAAGTCAGAAGTTTGAGTCGTAACAATTGTTCAGGTATCGATGCTGTGGCGGAGGCCAAAATTTGAAAGCCGGTGGTTTGAGTTTTGAACACCTGCAACTGCCTTTTGTTTAGGTCTTCAGAACACACGCTTGAAAGCATTCAAACATGCGTAATGCCCATGGGTGGTGCCATGAGTTATCGGGCCCAATTTATTGGGCCGCTTCACATGTGTTTAATTTATGGTCATTTCTTCATACAACTCAGATTTTTATATTTCAGACCTGTATGATTCAGAATATAATTTTTTATATTTTAAGATGTAAAAATGAAAATTGTATTTTAAGTTATATATTCTTAGATAAAAAATTATATTGTAAATTGTATATTTTAAAATATAAAAAGTATATTTAAGATTATATATTTTAGAATACAAAATTTATATTTTAAATTATAAAATCTAAAATAAAATAATTTATAAGATTGTAGGTTGAAAGTATAGAGGTAGAGAAAGAAATTGTCTTAATCCATAGTTAGTTTTTTCCTTTTTTTCTTGTGTGTTTTGATTCGGCCCGGCTTGATTATATTGTTTAGAAATTAAATCCTTCTTGACTTGTTTAAAAAAAATTATAAAATTATATTTTTATTTTTTTCTATTTTTTTAATAGTTGGTTTGAGATTATATTTACCAAGGGATTTAACAAACTAAATATTTCAAAATATTTAAATAGTACCTTTTCGTTAATAATATTATTATGTTAGATTTTATTAATGATTCACACTATTACAAAAACTCATATTTTTTGTCAATTTTGTTTTGAAAATTTTTTCGTAGAAAATACATACAAATTTTGTTGTGAAAAGGATTTTGCAAGAAATTGCTACCAATTTTTTTGCAAAATATTTTGTATAAAACACTTTTCGCAACAAATTTTGTAGGAAATACTAGCAAATTTTATAATTTTGTAGGAAATAATTACCCACGAAGGAGTTACTTGCCAATTAAAATTTTTACAAAAAAAAAATGGTAGAAAAAAGTATTTTTTTATAAATTTTTTTAAAAAGTTTGTAAGAAAAATCCTATGTAATGTGAGAATTTCTAATAGTGTCATAACCATAGAAAATAATAAGGAAAAGATACATAGGAGATGAATAATTTGTTTCTTTTATTAATCTCTAAACATTATAATAAAAATGAAAATATAAAAAATAAAAATAGTCTATTAAGATTATGTGATTGCATAGACATGCATATTGTTAAAATTTGAAATTGTGTAATTGGCTCTTTGAAAATCTCAAAAAAATATTGGAATTCCTTGGAAATTATAATAATTAAAAAAAATTAACAAAATTAAATAGATATTTGAAGTAAAAGATAATTTGGGTAGTTAGTTATAATTTAAAAGATTTATTTTATTAGACTACTAGTGGAAATACATAGTACTATTTTTGTGTCTTTTTATTTTAGCAAAATTTATTGAACTATACTTTTTTTTATTAAAAATAATTATATATAGGTATAGATGATAAATGATAATGAAATATTTTACTTGATATAAGATAGTTAAAATAATATTTAGTGGAATATTTTAGAATATAATATATAATATGTATTGTCCCAAATATATCATTCGTTTCTCACACAATCAGTTTGAAAAAATGTTTAGGCCAAAAGCATGTACAATTGACAAGAAGTGTGTCTCCTAAAGACCGAGCTATATAAAAAAAAGAAGCATACAATGAATTAGGAAAATAAGTTTATAAGGACTAATTTCAAAAGAAAGCATACAATCAATAAGGAAAGCATGTTTCCATAAGACCGAGCTATTAAGAAAGTGTTGGGGAATCCAAGTGAATCTAAATTATACATTAAGTAAAAATGAGAAAGTTTGGCATCGTATAAGGATGAAGACACATAAACTCATTGTCTTAAGATTTTTGGGTTAAAAGTGGAGTCAATCCCTTGTCTCATTGGTGTTGTATCTCCCTAGTAATCCTTCCTCGAAATACCAAACAATTGGTATTGCACCTAAGAGTGAGATTTCTAGTAAGACAATTGTTGAGCGAGAGATGATTGCAAGTAGTATCAATTGTCCCATGACAAAGACCAAGTGGCCTAGGTCACAATCGAATTGTGACGTTTGGGCTATTACACTTGTAACTTGTAACTTGTAAATAAAAAGAGTTGTGTTTTGATTAATGATTATAGCTTTTGACCTAATGGTAAGCGCTCGATTCTAACAAAAATCTCACAACCACCCATGAAAGAAGGTCTCCTAAGGGTCGAGTTATGAAAAGAGAAAATACAAAAGATCGAAAAAGGAATTCAATATCATTCTGAAGTCGACCAACACCAAGATAGGTACTAAACCGATCACTACAAAGATTGGTGTGGGCCTGGACAAGAATGTGAAGATTTTGTGATATTTTGTTATTATTGTAACCTATATTCGTTAAATATTATAAACCAACATTTAGAGTTAATATTTATTAAGGTAGTTATTATTTTCTAACTTATTAATATTTTAAAAGATATCCTTAAAAAAAGAAAGGATGATGTAATGATATACCATCCCGGGAATAACCGATCTCAAAATGATCATTTTGATTCCAATCCGATAAAGACTTATCATGAAATACAACAAGTTTCATTAAAGATCTGACATGGATCGAGGTGACTTTTCAAGATGTATATCTTAGTAGATTTAACATGTATATATGTACAAATTTCTACGACCTTTAACATGTATATATTACTAGATTTAATTATTAGATTGTTTTTCGTGTTGATTTATAGAAGATTTCATTTCAAGTATAGTAGTTTTGTGACATTAAGATAGAATTTCATGTATAATATTATAAATAGAACGAATTATCTTATCTTTGTCAATGGTCTTACTAACTAGGTCTTTGTAGGAGGTTATAAAGGATTAATCATACAAATTATGAGACTGTATAATGTTGTATAGTCTCGTGCGATTTAGGATTAAAGTTTTAATGTATTATAACTTTGTCATTTTTTATTTTTTATGATTAATTAAGAAATTGTTTGTTTGTATATGGAATTATGAATGAAATGGAAAAAATATATATAAAAAAGTAGAATCATGATATTAGGGATGATATGGATCAAATATTTTTCTTCTTGTGCTAAACACAAACTTGGATATTATTGTAGTAAAAACATGCATCTAATAATTGTCGTCCTATGTACGAAAAGATTGAAAATTTACATGAATTAACTTTTCGTCAATAAAAAATATTCAAAGTTTTATATCAAGTGTTTTCTTTAAATACTTTTCAAGCTTATATTTGTTTAAAGAGATTAATCATGTTATTTGTAAAAATTTATTCCATCCATATGCAAAAATTTCCCTTACCTTTGTGTTGTCTTTTACTTTCCTTATTACAGGAATGCAAATATCTTTATCCTACAAATGGAATTCAAATGGAAAATAATAATTAAGTCCAAAAAATTATGCTTTTAAATGCTAAACATTAAATTTAAGAAATTAAAATACTTTTTTAAAATTTATTTTATCTTTTAAATTTGAGAGATTACCTTCTTTAATTTGGAAGATTAACTTTTTTTTTTATTTGTTGGATATCATTGATTTAAATCAAGTACATAGAAACATTATGGAACGCAACGGCACAAGAGCTTATTTCAACCATTTTTTAATTTTTTAATTGAGAATTCAACATCTTCCCATACCCTATTTTATTGCAAAGTTACCTCATGTTACCATTTAAGAAAAACTTAGTTGCCATTCAGGTGTAGTGTAAGCTTTGTCCCAAACACAACATATTTGCAACTTATTTCATTGCCTTCACACAAAAGTAATAGAAAATCCAAATCCCATCAAACCCTAACAATGAGCATTTAAAAAAAGAAATCCTCACAGACAAAAATCTATAAAATTTGTGTTTTCTTTTTTTTCAAAACCAATAGTAACCACAAAGCTTATGAAATGAAAATAAATTAGGATTTGAAATATCTTACAGACAGGGGTCGGAAAAACTGCATCAATAGAGTGTACAAAATCAACCCAACAACAACAACTAGTGCGAGAACAAAAAAAGTGGAAACAAATAAAGGAAAGAATGTAAAAAGAATTTCGAGGTAGAAGAAAATCCAATTTCATTGACACAAAATATAAAAATTTCAAAATTTTAAATACCATATAGGATTCCATATAGATGTGTGAAAAAAAAAGATGTAGTCAATATAATAGAATAGAAGAATATATACGTACGTACATGATGTTTCTTCAATAAAAACTAATTATAGGAGTAATAGAATAGAATAATACATTTGCAAATTAATTAGATGCATCTTCCAAAAAAAATATATGAATTTTTACTTAGTTAGTTATTATTTTTATCATTAATATGGTAGGACCCATCTAGCAATTTTCCTCTTCTCCACGTGTTGGTGGTAATGAAGTCAAGTGAGTTGAAGTTGGATGGTGAGAAAAAGGTGTCAAGAAGAGAATTGAGGAGTAAAAGATAGATAAGTAAAAAAAATATATAAAAAAAGGTGATAATTGTATTTCCTTTAGTTAAATATGTTTTTAATATTAAAATTATTATAAAAATGTATGTTTACCGTTAAATTAGATTATAAAATGTTGTTAAATATGTTTTTGTCCCTTAACTTTTAGTAAATTTTGAAATTAGTTTATTTTGAAATTTTGGACCAATTTAGTCATTCATTTTTCGAAATACATGAATTTAGTCTTTTTAATCAAATTTCTGTATATTTATTTTATGTTTCGTACGCATTTCAGGATTGTATTTAAGTTGTTTATACTGTTTGACACATTTTCGCTTTAATGTTAAGTCAAATATTATTATAAAATGCGCTTGAAATGTCAAATAAACCTACCAAAATTTGATTAAAATGACTAAATTCACGTATTTTGAAAGATGAAGCACTAAATTGGTTCAAAGTTTTGAAATGAACTAATTCCAAAATTCACTAAAAGTTAAGGAACTAAAAACACATTTAACCTTAAAATATTTTGTCTTAACGGTGTTAGGTAAATATTTATTTTTAATTTAAGTTATATTATACTTTAATATGAACGTTTTTATAAATGGTTTTACATTATTTTTATAAAATGTGAAGAGTAAATATTTTATATTTGTGAATAAAATATAATTTTTATAACTATTTAGAAACGATAAATATATTTAATAATTAATTTTAGTATCTTCTAACAAATTAACGTGAATCGCAATGAATATTAAAAAAAATATATCAAATAATATCTTTATGAATAGTAAGATGAAATTAAGAAAGTATTAATAACTAGAAAAAATAAACTCTTAAATTTGTTTACTTTTTCTTAAACTACAGTAGATAAATAAGAGACCATAAATTAATGTTGTGTTTGATCCGACACTATTTTTATTTGGATTTGTTTTTCTATAATCCAAATAGTAGATGTATACAAACAATTATTCTATGTATACAAACGTAACTATAAGTTATAAATTACAATACATATGATATGTTTCTTAAATTTTAAAATACCCCTCTTAAAAATTATAAAAGAAAAAAATACAGGACTGATGAACAGTGTTCAAATCCTAAAAATTCTGTAACAAAAATGTAATTTTAATCACACATCTTCTCGCTTAGTTTCAATTACGAATTTTGTCATCTAATTTTATTCTTGTAATCTTATCAACATAATTTGATGTTTGTCATTTTATTATTTCATTAAATTCTAAGAACGTGTAGCTGTATTATCAAAAAAATTAAAATGAATCAACAACACTAATATCTTAAAGAAGAAAAAAAAATTATAACATTTTACAGCTTAAAAAAAAATCTTAAATTAGCAACATTTGAAGATATAGTAATCCATTTAGCGACCAACATGTGAAATTGATAAAAAATAATAAACTAAAAACATGATTTACCCAAGAGAAATACATATAATTATCATGCCCCTATTAAGATATTTGATTGGTAGAACTAAAAACTCAGTAAGAAAAAGTTTTACTTCTTTTAGTTCTTAAAGCATAGAATGAATATAGTTTTAATTCTGTAAATTAGAAAAAAAAATCATTTCAGTCTCCAAAATAAACAAAACGTGTACGTATTTAAAAAAATTGGAAAACAAACATTATTTGCTCTCATAAACTTAAAGAAGGCATAATCATTTTAATTTAGTTTGTTATTGTTAATCAAATTTAAAATTTATGGAAAAGTAATTTAACTTTACAACTTTGACGTTTGTTCTAAGTTACAAATAGGTTCATGCAGATGTAATTTCAGAACCACTGCTATTTTATTACAATATACGTCTCCAAAATTTCAAATTAATTTATTACATTCGTAATTAATCAATTTATATCAGAAGAAAAATATTATCTTAATATTTTATTTTGAAAAGGTGGTGTGTTTATTAATGTAATTAATGTAAGTTAAAAATCTGGAGGGGATAGAGAATGCATGTATTATAGCAGATACACGTCAGAGGTTGTTGAGTTCTCGTGTTTTCTTTGGGTGAAATTAGGTATGTTCAAAGGTTAAAATAAATATTAGTTTTTAATATTTGTCTTAGAAGGAGAAAGAAAAAAAAAGTAGTTAAGATTGTGAAAATCCATGTTTACACAAAGACATCCCTTGCAAAACAGGAAGACAATCCAACACAACACAACACGACAAAATACAATACAACTTCCCTTCTCTTGGACCTACCTCACCTTCCTCCAATTTTCAACTCCACACAAAACCAAAACCTTCCTTCAGAATCAAAAAACACTTCAATTTCTACCATAATCGAATCGATTCCATTCCCAATAATGTCCCACACACCACCGCAAGCCCTCGATTCCGAGGAGCCAGCCTCCGAATCCGCCGCCACTGCCGCCCAAACCCCCGACTCCCATGCCGCCACGCTCCTCCACCTTTCCTTCAACCAGGATTCCGGATGCTTCGCCGCGGCCACTGACCGCGGTTTCCGCATCTACAACTGCGACCCTTTCCGGGAGATCTTCCGCCGCGATTTCGGCCCCGGCGGCGGCGTTGGCCTCGTCCACATGCTCTTCCGCTGCAACATACTCGCCTTCGTCGGCGGCGGCGCCGACCCACGTTACCCCCCTAACAAGGTTATGATCTGGGACGACCACCAGTCCCGCTGCATCGGCGAGCTATCCTTCCGCTCTGAGGTGAAGGGCGTCCGTCTCCGGCGCGACCGCATCGTGGTGGTCCTGGCGCACAAGATCTTTGTGTACAACTTCTCCGATCTCAAGGTGCTGCACCAAATTGAGACCATCGCTAACCCTAAGGGCCTTTGCGACCTCTCCCACGTTTCGGCCACCATGGTTCTAGTCTGCCCCGGGTTGCAGAAGGGGCAGGTTAGGGTTGAGCACTACGCCTCCAAGAGGACCAAGTTCATCATGGCGCACGATTCCCGAATTGCGTGTTTTTCTCTCACGCATGATGGCAGGTTGCTCGCCACCGCCAGCTCCAAGGGCACCCTCATTAGGCTCTTCAATACCCTCGATGGTTCATTGCTCCAAGAGGTGAATTCAATGTCATTTCCTCTTTCTCTCTTTTGTTCAAGGATAAATCTCAGGTGTTGTTAGTATTGGTAATAGAATTAGAGTTTTACTTTTGGTAATTTATATCGTAAAGCTTTTCAATTTTGCATCAAAGATCAACATGGGTTATATAAGTTAATGAAACTAAAAATTTGATGGGAAAAGCAGTAAGGAATTGCATTCAAGCCTTTTCCTTTGTGTAATCCTCCTATAAATCTTCCCAATACAACATGAATAAATACTAAATAAAAATTGAATAAATTACATTGGCGCCATTTCGGTTTCTTTAGTTTGCACTCAATATACAATAAAGGGTGTCGGGGTAATGTGTTTCAAGTAACTAAGAGGGTTTCTGTAGGATTAAAAGAACAGGGGGTTGAGTGGAATTCTAAGAAATCACGGGGGTGTCTGTGATTTGCTCAAATAAATCTGATACGGCTAGCATAATCGGAGCTAAATATGTGCTTAGTAACTGAGAAATAAATTGCATTTAATGTTTTGAGATGTTAGTGGTGAGATCAAAGTGATTTGATTTGGAGGTTTGAATGGGAATCTGTGGGTGATTATTTTCAGGTAAGGAGGGGTGCAGACCGAGCAGAGATATACAGCCTTGCATTCTCTCCTACTGCGCAGTGGCTGGCTGTTTCAAGTGACAAGGGGACCGTTCATGTTTTCAACCTGAAGGTTGATTCTGGACTGATGGGGCATGACAGATCGAACAGTACTTCGGAGGCTAATCCTGCTAACCCTACAGCTGTTTCATCTCTTTCGTTTATTAAAGGTTTGTGCGCCATGAGTTTTTTGTGAATGATGTTTTTTGGAAATTTAGTGTCATGGTTTGTGATTGTGAAAGAACCAGAACAACAATAGTTGCTGTCTTGCAATACAATTGCAATTGCAGCTGCAGTTTTCTCATAATCCTTGATGTTGCTTACAAATGCAGCTGATGCAACTGCAATTGAGGCTTTAGACTGTATTTTAGAACCTTGATCACAACATTACCAAGAAGAGTCTTGAAATTAATAATTTTGTGGTGAAATTTGTTGCTTGTGATTATATAATTTTGTCTGTTTTTACAGGTGTGCTACCTAAGTATTTTAGCTCGGAGTGGTCCGTGGCTCAATTTCGCTTGCAAGAAGGTTTGCAGTATATTGTTGCATTTGGCCATCAAAAGAATACAATTGTAATACTAGGCATGGATGGCAGGTATGTCAGTAGTGCATCATATTTGTGCTCTCTTAAGTTTGTCATGCTCTGCCTTTTTGTGTTCTGTTTTTCGAAATGGGGTAGGAGTGTTGCTTAAGAGATATTAAACATTGAGTATGGTGAAATAATGATTTTAGGACTAGCCTCTAGAGCCTACTTCACATCATCACTGCATTAAACTTTTATTTATGTGTATACCTGTGCACTGTTTTGCTAAAAATTGACCAATGTTGGTGGCTTCATATAACGTTTTATGCTTATGATAGTCTTAAAAACATATAACGTTGTATCCAAAATGAGCACTAGTTCCTTGTTTTCTGGGTTGGTATTTTTCCTGTGAATGGAAATTGTAACTCCAAATTTTATTGAAATTGTTGATGCAGCTTCTACCGATGTCAGTTTGACTCTGCGAGCGGTGGAGAGATGACCCAACTTGAATATTATAATTTCCTAAAGGCAGAAGACACATTCTAGTTGAGTATGGATGCATCATGTATATACTTCAGTGGATCTTGCTTTCAATACTATTTGGATTTTCTGTTCACCTCGTTGTTTGAAACTTTTAAACTGTAAATATGAGTACTGCTAAATCCACTAATGTTGTCCAATTCACTCTGTTGGGTGCTTGTATATATGAACTATTTAACACCTCATTACAAATTAGAATGAATTGTCAGCAGCATTCGCTCCAGATTCACTACAGCCCTTGAAGCTGCTTATCTTCTAATGTTTACATTTGTTTGGTTCTGTTGAATTCGGTCGGATATGTTTGGTCTTTGAACACCGTTTCTTTTGAAGCTTTCGGTAAATGTAAATGAGGAACAAAGGACCCTGTAGCTTTCAATGTTAGGTTTTATTTTGAAATATAATGCATTTGAAAAAAAAAATCACTAATTAATTTCGATCTATTAAAATTATTTTAAATTTTTAATATGACAGGTCCAGGATATATAACATGGTCAGGACATATAACACGTTATCTAACTAAATAAAAAAATATAAAAATTTAATTAAAAATGCCTAAATTTATAAAGAACTTAAATTTTAATTAAACGTTATAGATAAAAATAACGAATATTAATATAGTAAAATTATTTAATTTTAGTTAATAACGTTATAATTTAATTTTGGAAAATGTTTCTATTTAGTGCTTATATCTAGGACCCGTTTATTTTAAAAGTAATTATTGTTTATTTTCCAAAAAAATTATAAAAATATTTTTTTTTAACTTTTTGTAAGATGCATTTTCATGATTAATCTTTTTTGAAAAAAATAAAAAAAAAACATTTTAAGAGTAATTACTTTTAAAAAGGCTAAAAAAATACATTTTAAAAATACATTCCTAAAATTAAAATAAACATTTTAAAAAATAATAGTCATGAAAAAAATGGCTGAATAAATTTTAATCATTAAGTATTATTGACAAGAGAATTTATAAGATTCGAAAAATATTATTATAGATCATTAATCATCTGTAACAGTCTTTAATGAATTTGACATAATTCATTCTTTTATTTCTTTTATAATGGGTTGATTAGATGAATATACACTTAACAGTATTTCTTTTATAATGGGTCCAATTAACATCTGCCACTACCTCATTGCTGTATAAAATTGTGCCAAGTTATATAACATCTATCCATATATTTTGTTAATCTTTAGTTCGTATGTTACTTTGAGTGTTTGATGAGTTCGTAATTAAAAAGTCAGAAAACAAAAGTACAAGTATTTGAAATGTATCTCTCCAATCAAATAGTGACAAAAATATGTAATCAAGTGAGAACTAAATATCATTTTTAAGAAAATGATCACTTTTTTAGTTGTTGTAATTAAAAAAAAAATGAAACTGAAATATATAGAACCTACTAAAACAGACTAAATAAATACATAAATATACAATTATGCCATGAAAATGATAAGAAATAGAAAGTAGATTGAAGCAGGTGTTGAGGAACCTAAACCCTATCTGAATGAATTTGTTTTGACGCATCCAAATCTAACCGAACGTCGATTTCGATTGCATCGGGGAAAGAAGTGATGATCCTAAATTGAATTTTCCTCAATTGAAGGGCAAAGTCCAAGGCCTGGTTCATGGTGGCTCGAGCACCCGCTATTGCTTCAACAAGCTCTGCATTGGTCAAGTAAGTGCTGCAGATTTGGTTCAAAATTCTATCGTGTCGTTCTTGGAATCTCACGGCTCTTTCCTCCGCCGCTTCCAACGCCTCGTTAACCATTTTTAGTTTCTCGGCAGCCAGGTGTTTCCGCTGCCATCTCTTGATGTTTGGGACGCAAAAGAAGAAGGAGGCGGAGAAGCCTATTACCGCGAAAACGATGTGGCCGAACTCCATCATCACCGGTGGTGTTCATGCTTCAACTTCTCCAACACCCATATATGACCATGATGACAATGGAGAGAGACCCCTGTAAGTACCTTGCTTCGCTTTGGAGTTACCACATTTCTTTTCCTCCAATTCATTATCTATTCTCTTTCTCTATGTTTGTGGGGAAATCAAATGAAAATCACATAAATCCATTATCATATTTTTAATTTATTTTTATGGAATTTAGAAAATTGTTTTAATGATTATTAAAATAGATATTTCAAAGTTTTAAGTTAATGGTCTCGTCTCCCCTTACTTCAATAAGATTTTCAAAATTTGATAAAATGTGAAAATAAGTTAATATTAAGATACAAATTTTACAAAGTTATAAAAGAAATGGAATAAAATATGTAGTTAAGTGTTTTAACTTTTAGTATTCTTTTTAATAATTTTAATAATATTTTGTAATATCCTTAAATCAATTATTTGCAATCTTTCAATACTACTTTCACTCCTAAGTTCACTCCTAAGTTGGTGTAAGACGACTAAAAAAGTGTAGTCCTATCTATTCTCATATCAAATAAAATTGTGATAACAAAAACAAACCATAAACAGGATTAATTAATGTAATTTAATTAAAACATAAATTGATCAATATAATTTTATATCACATTATTTTTCATGCACATGTTTATTACATATTTTATCTCGCACACAGAATATTTGATGATATGAAAACATATTTACTTACAAAATAATTTATAAACAAATATGATAATATACTTATTATAACACTAAAAATAATTCCATTGATTTCTTACAATAATTTTTTTATGTGGTCTACAAATTAAAATTTTGAATAACCCTTTTACTTAATTGTTTTATTATTCTAAGATTCCATATCTTAATCATAATTGTTTTCCCGACCTTCTATTAATAATTAATAGAGTGAATTAAATATTCTCTTTAGAGAATGTCACCTTGTTAGCAATTTGGATCATTTATATATATATATATATATATATATATATATATATATATATATATATTTTATATATATAGATGTCAACAATATTCTAATTTGATGAAGAGGTCAAATTAGGAAAATTGAAATTAAGTAAGTAACTGACAACAATTACATAAGGGGTTATGGTCTTCATCTGTGATCACGCTGTGCATTATTCCTGCTCCTTTCTCTCCCTCCCTATCAAGAGAGAAATTCTAGAGGGACCTTAAGGTATTATATAGTTGGAAGACCATGTACCATCTTTCTCCATCTATTATTTCATTGAAAATTGAACTTAGGGTTAGGCGAGGAAATAGTTATACATAGGGGTGGCAATGCGGGCCGATCCGACCCGTTTAGGCCTAGCCCGTCCCGCCCCGCATACTTTATGCGGGCTGAAAACACTAGCCCGCCCCGCATACTCCTTGACCCGTTTTTTTTTTTAATTTTTTATTTATTTTTATGATAAAACTTTCAATGTTTAAAAATTGAGAAACTTTAAGAAGTTCACAAAATTAAGTAAAGACTTTGGAGAATTAGATGATAAATTGATAATTCTACATTTTCATCATATTCATACTATGACATACATAATGTATTCTTTAAATTTTAGCACATTAAAAATTACATAATATTTGTCTTTTTCAGTTATACAAGAATTTGAAACGTTAATGCAAGAGTCCATAAAAGAAGTAATTAATATACACAAGTGAAGTTTTTTTTTTTAATTTTATGCAGGCTTGCGGGTCGGTCCGCGCGGCCCGCGGGCTAGCCCAAACGGGCTGCAAGCCTATGCGGGTCAGGCCCGCGCGGACCTGCGGGCTCACTATCCTGACCCACCCCACGTTTTTTCTGTGGGCCTACGGACCAGGCCCGCGGGCCAGGCCCTAATTGCCATCCCTAGTTATACAACATGCGATAATGTCTTCTTGAACAACTATTTCATTGAAAATTGAACTTAGGCTTTGAATCTCATATCTTGGATTAAGGTTTGTTTGTCAAAGGATATAATTAATACTTAGAGCGCAACTCTTTCTACTTAAATATCACTATAAGAAAATTCTAAAATAATAGCAAATTTTAGTGCTAAGAAATTCTTAGTCACTATAATAACCAATTTATATACAAATTTACAAAATAAAAAATTATTGATTACTAAATTAATCATTATTATAAAATAATTATAATTAATTATTAAATTGATAATTAATTAATTAGAAACTAATTTTTTTATAGCCAAAATATTGGTAACTAATAGTAAGTGATCAATTTATAAATTAATTTCTTTGTTAGTCAAGATTTTAGTAGCTAAATTGTAGAGACTAATTATAAGTTTTTAGTCATGACTATTTTAATAACCAATATTTTTTATTTGATAAATTGGTATCTAAATTAATCTCTTTATTAACTAATAATTTTTTGTTACTAAAATTGATGACCATTCTTCTTCTCAGTTATTCTTGTTGAACGTGAATGTATATATACTCTCCGTGTGAAGGGGAGAGGCTGGCGTCGTTGATTGGTTTAGTGGGTAGTTGGGGGATCGGTGTGGTGGCTTTGCCGTCATTGATGGTGGCTTTGCCACTGTACTAGCTAGAATGTCTTACCGTTGAAGGCGTTGTCTACTTTAAGAACGACGGACTACAAGAGTTGTTGTAATTGGCAAATGCAACCAAGTTTATGAGCGAGATGAGGAGCAAGTTGATGCATTAGGGAAAATTCATCAAAAAGAAAATGGATACCCCAACAAATACTTATGCTCATCAAAAAGAAAATGGAAAATTCATCAAAAAGAAAAATGTACAAAAAAAGATATAGAGTGTTAAGATAGTGCTCCTCAAACTCATTGCAAAATTTTAATCATAAATGTTCATGTTGACACAAGTGAGATAATTTTGAGCGGTGATGAACTATCTTCATTGTTTATCTAAATAGTGAGTAATCATATTATGTAAGGATAATATAAAATGTGGAGGTAGGATAAAGTTTTATTTGGGTCCTATAGTGAGTGTCAAATGTTCTTACTAAGATTCAAAGCGTGGATCTTTGGATATGTGACAAAATCTGAGTGATTTGATGACTCCTGATGAAAGTTCATGAGAATTGAAATACAAAGAAATATCCACTTGCAAAAAAATCTTCGACGCTCAAGCCAATTAAAAAATTTTGATTTACGTGAATGTATGAGTGAATATGAGAGTGTGTTATTCTCTGAATGAATGACATGTATTTATAAAATTTCGAAATCCTTAGGAAATCATAGATAAATGGAAAGATAATAAAAACTTACACATTCATGATAAATTAACAAGATAATGACAATAATATTATTTAACCATATTAACCATATATTACGTTGATATATGATATAGAAGAATATTTATTATACAATTAAACTATTCGACAATGTTTGGTCAAATTCTTTAATATATTGATGGGATTAGGTACATAGATTTGTGATTTAGGGACTCTCCTTCATAAATCTTGGGTTGAATTGGTGAAATGTGTGATGAGAAAAGGTAAATCTCTAAAATCTTATATTTTATTACCCAGCTGAAAAATGTTTTCCACTTTGGAGTGAAAATGAAAACATTGTAAAACATGCGAACATTATGATCCCAATTGAATTTTTGACAGTTACATTTTGATATTGTAATAAGATAGAAGAGGAGCAAAGTGGTATTTGGAAAGTCGTTGTCATAAGATGCTGCCATAGAAATTCAAGAGTATTCTCTTTGTCCACAAAATGTTGATTCTTAGAAAACCAACATACTTTTGGTCAAACTATGTTGATTCTTAAAAAATATTGAATTAAGTTTCTTACATGTCGTTCTTGTCTTTCTCTGTGTCAGGCCTCTGTTTTTCTTGATAGATTAAATAATTATTGTATCTCAAATAGTTATCGTTCTAAAGTTGTTTTTTCTTTTTTGTAAATATTAGTATTTTTATTTAAACATTTATATGTAAAATTTAACTTTTTTTTTCGTTAATTTTCTATGTTCTTAAATACCACTTTTCACGGTTCTATGTCTGTTCATAACATTTTCTACAAACCTTTCTATATTTTATATACTCTTTTTTTAATTTCTCATAATAATAATTTTTTACGATATCTTGTTGTTTGGGGTGGTATTTTGGTGATCTCTTCCATTTACAGTGTTCTTCATAATTTGTCTTTCATTTCATCTTAATCATGATTTATCATGGAATCCGTCCTTGTTAGACCTTGGGTTAACTTTTATAGAATATCATAATTTTTTAAAATTCTATTAATGGTTCTTACAGCTAATTTTGTTTTATTTTTGACTTTATTCATTGTTTTTTTTTATTCTCTAAATATTATGAAACATTACATTTATAGATTTATTTATTTTTCAATAGGAATTATCGTATGACAAACATCACTTCATCTTCTTCTTCTTCTTTTTTTATATATTTTGTAAACATTTATCTTTTCCAACCTTTTCATTTCTTCCTTATATCCTTAGAAAGTTGAAGTACAGTAACGGGTGTTATTGGATTGCGATTTCGAAAAATATGATTACATATGTATTTAAATCATGATCCTCGTACACAATTTATTTTATTATTATTCTCTTTATTTATTTATTTATATATATATATATATATATATATATATATATATATATATATATATATATATATATTGAATTTGATATATATAAATATTCAAATTTTGGTCATTTTTTATAATTTTAAATGAGCTATTTGAATAAAAAATCACTAAAGTGAATTTTGTTGTTTGTAAAAAATATTAAGTGTTTATGTTCATGTATTAATCGACCTAATGGAAATTTAATACTTGATCGGAATGTATGCACACATATCATGATAAATCTGTGATATACTAACACAAAAAATCTTTATAATATCTGTTATTTTTTACTTTTGACGTCTGCAAAAATACCAACATCATATTGGATGACATCAAAATTAACGTCTAAAAGAAAACTTAACGTCAAAATATGGGTGACTGACGTCCCTTAACGTCAGTTCGATCCCTATCCAATGTTCAACTCGAGTCACCTAGATGGAAAAAACGGTTAAAATTGACGTCTGTCATTACATAAACAAACGTCAAAGGACATTGAACAGTACTATAGCCGATGTCCTTTAATGTCTGTCAGTGCAAGAACAAACATCAATTCCCACACCTGAAAAACAAAGTTGTGAATATATATATATATATATATATATATATATATATATATATATATATATATATATATATATATATATATACTCACATACTTTTCTGGTATTTTATTCGATATCGTAAATTTATTAGTTGAACTTTATCATGTATTTTTAACATTACTTTTTCACTACTATGTTTTTAAGTATTTATTTATCATTATCATTATTTATAATTTGATAAATTAATTAGCCCAATGTTTAAAATGGAAAAATTAATTAAAAAGCTATGCTTATTATTAATTTTTAATTTCATTAAATTTCTTTAAATTTTTATAAAGTAAAAAAGAAAGGAAAAAAATTCTAATTAGCCCAATGTTGTCCCAATCCCCTCCCAAACTAATGCATTAGTAGCTGATAAATATCACTTATGTTTTGAGAGTTTTGCTGTTAGTCTGCCACGAGAAGTCCTCAAATCATGTTGCACTTTTCCCTTTCGTTTCCTTTTCCCTGACTTTCTATTCACTCCCATGCTTTGTAGGCGCTGGCGACGGATCTCAGGATCAGCCCAACCCTTTCCCCATTCTGAGAATGAGGAAAATGGTTTCTCAGTTAATTTTCTTGCAAGCAACATATCTGCTTCAGGGTAAACCCAGAAAGCTTCCTCATTCATGGACCTCACAAATTCCGGGAATTTTGCCTGAACATGCCTCTGCAATTGTATGGTGGAAACTGTGAGATCAAATCACACAATTACCAAAGCACATAACTGTATACTGCACATAATACAGCACCTACACAATAAGATAGTCACACTATGGTTTTGGTATTGAAGAGCAAATCAGTGGCACATCTCCATATGAATGCAGAATGCAGAGATATCTTTCTTTCTGGTCAGTCCTTTAAATTTTAAAAACCTCCATAAAAAGAGCTTTCCATGAGTTAAATTATGAATTTTTTTCTTCTAGGATCACCACTTAATTGTATACTTTTTTTTTTTAACATTCAGCGGCAACAAAATTTATGAACAGAGTAAAGCAACTGAGTATACCTTGTCATCTCCTTCTCTGATGTATCCTTTAACTTCCAAAATTCGAGCAAGACCTCTCCACCATAGCATGTCAGTGGTTGAAAACTTTTGAAACTGTATACGGACATTTCTCAAGTGAAAACAAGTCTTGTTTCATGGATTGGCAACAAAAGATAACACCCAATATATATCAAACAGTAAGAAATGAAATGACAATTATAACTAGGTTCACCTGCTGCTTTATTTTTCCAACCAACATCCTAAGATTCGGCCTCTCTCTTTGTCCTCTGTAATTGTACTCAAAATGTATATCATCATCATATGAGTAATCCTTGGAATCCCTACGCCACTGCTAAATTAATATCCATGTCACCTCCTTTTCTTCTATAAGGGAATAAAGAAAATACAACAAATTTGTTCTTCCACAAAACTCTACCTATATTAAAACTATAGATCCTGGAACTCCAAAAAACGAAGCAGTTGTTTAATCAAGTCATCATATTGAAACTTAAACCCAGAGAAATAGACTCATACACAACTTAGGAAGATGTACTCATGTTTTGAAAAAGATGCTTTAAAAATTCGAGACAATTTTGATATAAATTCAAAAGTAAGATGGAATTGATAGCGTAGTTGGTAATTGGAATAAGAATGAAGCTATTCAACATACATTATGGGAACCTATAGTTTGCAGCAAAATACAGGCTTCCTCTTTTAGATTCTGCTTTTTAGGTGGACCATCAATGCACACATCACATCTGCGGGAAAGGAGGTATATGATGAAGGCGATAATATGAAGGGTAACATGCATTAATAACTGATTCAAACATTCTAACTTGCTACAGGTAAATATGGAGACGGGTTAATACCTTGACTACAGAAAGAAGTAAATATGCTGATTCAATTATCAAGATAACTCCATACCATCTATTCTGTTCTAGAATATTTTTTCAGTTCAAGCATGCTGAAACATAATAAAACAGTAAGCATTGAGACCAAACATAACATACAAGTGACATTTCTGATGACTGAAATCCTCTCCAAAGTATTCGACGAGTATCTTTGCTCGACAGCAGGAAGTATTCATTCCATATCTGTAAATATACATTAAGGTTCTGTACTAAATAATAACAATGAAAAAGGCAAAGATGTATTTATCAAAGCAAACCTGAAACAATCAGACAACATAATATATGCTTGTTTTTTCTGATCTTCACTTCTTCGACTAGGCAAAAGTGATGGCTTGCTTGCTAGGTTTGCATACAGAACTGGTTGTTGGCCAAATGTTAGTATTGGAAAAAGGAAAATAAATTATAAGTAACATACCACTTAATTAAACCGAGGGAGTGGTATAAGTTTAAAATGTAAAGAAGAGAGAGAGAAAAAAACAAACATTATAAGGTAAAAATTATATTCTAGTCTAATTTGACATACTGCAATCTGATAATTTCCCATCTCGACCAGCCCGACCAGCTTCTTGGTAGTATGCTTCTAAACTCTGATAAAAATACACATTCACGGTTTTAATTATTTGAGATTTCTAAAAAAAAAAAGACAATTCAGCTAGTGAAAGCATGAACATGGGAGTGCAAAAGAAATACAGATAGAATTCAATTCTATAATTAATTATGGCTGGAAAAGTGTATATGAATAACAAACCTGTGGCCAACCATAGTGGATGATTCTTCTGACATTTGGTTTGTCAATACCCATTCCAAAAGCTATTGTAGCAACAATAACCTGAATGATAAAACACAGACGGATACGTGTTGTTTGGTCAAACTTTTTAAGGTTCCAGGGTGAAGGAAATAATAAACTATGTAGTAAATTCACAAACAGCATAGGAATGAACAAGGGTAAAAACAAATCAGATCTGTGTCATGCTTTCAAGAAATTTAATTCTTCATTTTTTGGGGGGCTTGATTTTACAAGAACTTGAGAAGAAGCAACAATTACAAAGAAATGCCCAACTCAGATGTTTGCCAGGTAGGGCAGGGTTTCAAATACCCAAAGCTGCAAAAAAGATTGTAAAATCATGCCTAAGCAAACATAAGGGGAAGGGGGAAGAAGAGATCCAAACTGGTAAGAACTTAGATTAAAAATGCCATCAAAATCAGACAAACATTCATTAATAAAAGCTATGTGAACAGCACACCACAAATATAAGATGGAATAATGATACATCATAACTGATAATTGGGTATCTCAATTAAAATAACACGTTTTCGTCCCTCTTTAAAGCCCCCTTCCCATCGGACATCTATAATATTTAGTTCAGGCTCCAGATACATACCTCTAAACTATTTTCGTGAAACTCTTTATGAACCTTTCTTAGATGCAATTTGGGAAGCTGGAAAAAGAGATTGAGCACATAAATTAGTTGAAAACCTAATAAAAAACATAAATCTAATGGCGAGAGGTGAATGCGCAGCAAACATTTATTGGATAATAATACAGGCTAACTATTAAGTTTGGTTCCATGAAACCCACAGTAAGCATGCAAGAAGACTTCAAAAGTAAACCAGAAGGAAAATGTCAAAAGAAAAACCAAAGTTATACTGCCTAGTACTTCATGATGTCTTAGAATTTAAGATTCTCTTGTCAACTGACGTGATCAACCTGATAAATTTTAATTCACTAGCATTTAATCAAACAAGATTGAATATAATATATAACCCATACCCCTGCATTATAAGCAGCTGCCTTCACACCAAGCTTGCATAGGTACTTCGCAATTCTTAGAGTTTCTTTTCTGGTAGGTACATATATAATTGTTGGTCCTTGTTCCAAAGGCTCGTTAAGAATTTTTACTCTTCCTTCTGGTTTCTTAGGTGTGTCAGTGTTCTTGGATAATTCCAATTCCTTGTGAGGTAGCACACAGAAGTCATCACGGGTAACTGCATTTACAAAATATGGCAATACATCATTTGATCCAATATTGCTTTTAGTTTATTAACTACATTATTTTGGGATGAAATCAGAGACCCAAAAATAGCAGAAACACTAGTACCATCTAAGTTATCCACACTTTGAAAGGCATCGATATCATTTTCCAGGAATTCAATTGACAGTTCTTTTCCAGTTAAAAAGCCATCAGAGTTTCCTGAGTGCATTATATTAATATCTCTAAAAGCATAATCATCTTGGTTGTCGTCCATGTCATCAGGTGAAACACTGTCTGTATCAGAGATACTACTAGCATCGGAGCTATTAGAAAACTGATCTGAATCATCTGAGATGAAAACCTTTTCATTTTCATCAATATTTTTCTTTCTACCATATACATGAATCAATTCATGAAAATCTTTTGCATAAGAAGCCTGTGATACTCGACTATGTTTTACCTGTAAGATACAACAGTGAATCTTTATGTAACAAGAGATGATATATTCAGAGAAGAATATACAAGTTATATATTAATGAACAAACTTACCATGAATCGTAAGTTAGGTCTAAAAAATGATGTAAGACAAACTTTCGTTTCTTTTGACATGTGCAATGATTTTAAAATGTCTTCTCGTACTCTTTTTGTAGCTGTAGCTGTTAAGGCCATCAGAGGTATATCAAATTTTAGGGATTTTAGCTTGCTTGTACTAAAATTTTCTCTCAGCACAGACAGTCGCCTGAAACAAGAGCAAACATTTTAAAAACAGGTAATACTTATTAAAGTGGACTAAAGACATTCAAGAAATTGTGACATGAGCACCAAACAAAGAACAAAAGAAATATGCACGATAATCAATCAAGATCTTAAATGCAAACCATAAGTTGCATTTAAGATCCTTCAAGACATTCTAATTACACTAATTAATCCAGTTCATCTCCAATAACCATAAAATATAAGGTAATATAGGGGATAAAACGAACCTGTAATCTGGACGAAAATCATGACCCCATTTCGAAACACAGTGTACCTCGTCAATTGCAAATAAAGCAATACCACGACTTTCTGCAAGCTTCTGCAGTGGTTGAATCAATCTACATGGGTTTGCAACGTAGTAACAAAACATTAAAAGATTAAAAGAAACTAAAAAGAATACGGCCTTTTTCGGATAAATTTATCCATAACACTTACATGAGAATGAAATAAGAAGGCAAAAAGAATGCATTGAACTTCTCCACATACTAATATCAACTACCACATCTTAACTTCTGGAGAAGTTAAATGGAAAGAGTTTACATAAAAGTTAAGTGCAAGAGTTGAGTATAGCTTATGTAAGAAGGTTAATTCAATTTCCGGCATTTTCATTTCCTGTAAATGTCTACGAAAAAGTTTATTCAAACATAACCTACGTCTTCTAGGACACAATAAGTTTCAACATCAACTTTTAGTCCTTGAAACTAAGGACAATCTGAAAAAGGCCCCAACCATACCTTAGAACAGTCTCTGGGCAAATATACACTATACTATACAATCCTCTCATCGCTTTCTGTTCAACGGTATTATCTGGTTGCCCGGAGCCAAGAAAGCACGCACTGATCCCATGTCTAGTTAGCTTTAAACACTGGTCATGCATGAGGCTTATCAAGGGCGAAATCACAACCACCACTTTCCCAGACAACAATGCAGGAATCTGAAAGCACAGAGATTTCCCTGTTCCAAAAAACATAATTATGAATAAATGCACAAAGCTACTCTACACTGCAGAGTAAGGCACAAACATTACCGGATCCTGTTGCAGCAAGGACAAGACAGTCTTTATGAGCAACCCAAGCAGAGAGGGCTTCCTTCTGAAAACTCTTCAAGGATGAAAAACCAAAATGCTTTTTCATCAGATTCCTAATCTTCTGCTCCCAATCAGATTCAGCATCCAAATCTTGCGCTTCCAAAGGCTCTAAAAGCACAACGGGATTGGGATTAATTCCCAATTGAGGGAGTTCCTTTTTGTGTTCTTTGACATCGTCATTGGAATGGAAATGGTCGTATATATTGGATTGTCGAACCAAAGACGTGCGCAAAGGTCGTTTTTTGAGAGCATTCCCATTGCGGGCATGCGAATTGGAGGTGTGGGTAGTGGATGCTTCTTCAGTAGTAGAATTGAGAATGTGTTCCACAGCGCTGGGAATAGATGGACCTACTACTTTAATGGCTTCCACTATGCTCGAATACTCGAAACCCATTTCAATCATTTCTGCAATCACTTTGTCCCAACATGTGTTGTTCCCATCCATCGCATTCCTTCCCATAAATTACAACAAGAAAGACAGAACTCCTTTTGTCGTGGTTGGGAACAAAATTCAAAGGGCAGAGAAGAATGCGCGTACCTGAGATGAAAGTGGTGCTGCACTCAATCCCGCCAATTTTTCTTGAGGAAGGTAAATGTTACGATGGAGATTTAATTAATGATTCCCAATTTCGCAATTCAAAAACACACATCATACTTACAAAGGTCCAATTTTTACACCTTTGAATCAAAGAACTACAACCTTGTAACAACAGTGACCAACCCAGGGATAACTATTGTAGGTCAATCATCCAACAACTCACGTGCACCAGAAAATCACAAACTTTCACTACAATCATAAACTCCAACACCATGGCCACACATGCACCTAATGGGTATTTGATAAACAAATATTTAGGGCACTCTTCCCTTAAGGCATGCCCACATTGATGTTTTTACATTCCCCCATTCAATACAATATTTTCTCTCTATTGGAGTGTTTTTCACTTTACAAAATTTTCCCGCAGGATCCTTTTCTTCAAACTTCTCAATATGTTTTTTTTCCTTTCCATGGGAACTCTTTCCTCTTAAATATTTGATAGTAACTTATACACCAAAGGTTGGTCTAATTGCAATCAATCTATTATTCTATATACTGAATTTTTTTTTATGGGGAATAACACTTATCTCTTCTCTTCTCAGGTGAGAATATGTTGAATGATTTTTTTTTCTAGTTTTAAAATAAATATTAATTCTTTTATGTTTTTAATAAAAAACTTACATCTTTTTAAATTTCTAAATAAATATTTATCCCTTTTGGTATTTTTAATCAACAACATTAATTTTCTCAATATTTTAATAAAACATAGTATTGACTAAAATTCAAATAAAAATCATATATTAATAAATTACATTTTAAAATATAAAAATAAGAAGTATTCTATAAACACAAATAAGAAAAAATAATGTAATAATAAAACAAATTTGTAAATGTCACTTTATTAAAAAAAAATAAAAATTAATATGACTTATTAAAAAAAATGAGAAATGTATATATTTATTTAAATAATTTAGAAGATATATGTATTATTTTATTAACATTAAATTATGTTTTTAGTCTACATTTTCTTAGTAAAATATCCATTTAGTCATTTTATTTTTATTTATATCAATTTGATCTATATTTTGGAGAATTTAATACAATCAAAGACCTACCTTTTCGTTAGTGTATCAGTAACAATGTTAAATATGTGTCACATGTCAGTTCTTGAACTTTTTATTTTTTTTATTTTTTTTAAATTAAAAGTTTGTCACGTTTCAAGTTAATATCATGCCATGTAACAATGTCACATATCATTGTTACGTCATGTGTCATTTTTCTCATTTCAATTTGGTCCCTATATTTTTATTTTGTGTCAATTTAATTCAAAACTTTGAAAAATTGTGCAATTTTGTTCTTCTCAAAACTGAAACAAAAAATAATTTTTATATAAATGTTATACCAATAATTTTATTAAATTTGATATTTTGATTCAAATTGATATTTTTATTATATATTTTTAACAAAATTAAGTTTATTTTTATTTGAATTGAACATTCAACTTTATTTAAAATTGTTTTCAATTATATAAACCAGTTAAAATTATTTTAAAATTTTATATTTAAATTTATATAATTGTTATTTTTACATCAACTCAAATATTTATATTGAAATGATTGAACTTTACACATTTTTAAAATATACAATTATTTGAAATATAAATTCAAATTAAAAAACAATATTAAAGTATGATTTAATAAAATATCAATATAATTATTTCATTTTTTTTTCTATAAGCATTGTTTTCTATTAACAATTTTAAAACAATTTTAAATAAATTTTAATGTAAACTATAAATTAAATAAACTTAATCTTGTTAAAAATATTTACTAGAAATATCAATTTTGATAAAAATATTCGTGTACCATAAAAATTAAATTTGATTTTAATTGCAGAGTGACAAAATTACTCAATTTTTACAAAAAATGGAACTAAATTGAAACAAAAATAGAAATAAAGGGATCAAATTGAGAATGAGAAAATAACATTTGACATAATAGTAATGCATGACATTGCATTTGAATCATCACATTGTCACTTTGTCACTGTCACATGACACGTCAACTTGACATATTGCAAATTTTTAATTTTTTTAAAAAATAAATAAATAATTTAAAAAAAAAATCACGCACTGACACGTGAAACTTCTTTAACATTGTTACTACACCACTAATGAAAAATACTTAGATTGCATCAAATTTCTCAGGTAGGAACCAAATTGAGATAAATAAAAATAAAGGGATAAAATCGATATTTTGCTACGAAAATGGAGACAAAAAACATAATTTTACCTTTTATTAAAAACATAAGATAATTACAAATATTTATTTCAGAAGTAAAAGAGATTAAACATAATTTAGAATAACAAGAGAGAGAAAATACAGTTTAAAGCATTTAATAAATTATGCTTATTTTCTGTGGTGTTTGATTGAACATCCTCTTAAGAAGCATATATTTGGTCATTTTTTGGTTTTTGTTCTCACTGATTGGTCCCAACTTTTGTGGAACTTGTTTGTTTCAATAAGAATGATTTTAGCACAATTATTCTTTATGAACAAGAACCATTCTCTCCCAAGCAAGTGGATTTATTAGCAAATCATTTTACATACCGAATCCGACACCAGAGATTTAGTGTACCCCTTTAATGCATTTATCGTTACTTTTTGCTATCATTTCATATTTCCTTTCCAATATGCACTAGAATACAACATAATGAATTCAAACACAACATGCATACTCATTACAACCCTAACAATACAAAATTTAATCAAACATATTGCTAAGTACATGGTGAAGGACCCACAATTTTTGAAAAATCAGAAAAGGAAATGCAGTGGATTGAGAAAGGGTGTAGGAGAAATTATTATATACTCATCTTTGTTTTCGTTTAAAAAAATTGAATAATACTCATGTCTATTAAATAAGTTATTCTCAGTTAAATTCAGAACGAATTTGGATTGTAACCAGAAGGTTCAAGATCTGTGTCGTGCCTGCAAAGAAGTTTGGTTGAGACTAAAAGGTCTACAATATACATTTAAATGTGTATGTTTGTTCTACTATTACATAATTGATTCAAAGAAATGCATGTAAAAGAATATTCAAACATCATCGTAAAAAGCAAACTCATCGTTCTTGTTCATTTGTTTAATTTGTTAATGTCTTCCCTTGATAAAAGAGCATACATCATGATCATGATTCATAGTGTTGAAAATAAAACACGTTGGGACAACACTTTATTATAAATTTAGTTCTCTGTTCATTTCTTAAGAACAGACGAAAAGTGTTAATCAATCGAAGTTTCATATGATTAGGAAAGTCAGTGAATACAAATTCCAAATACTCCAAAACTGCATAAAAACAAAAATAAAGTTACACTCTGTTTAAAATTTTCATTTCCTATGAACACACGAGACAGTGTTTAATTCTAATCTATGATCTATCTAAAGGGAGCATAGCAAGAGGATTTGGACTACGTGGAGCTTTAGACTTTCTAAGTTCTTTACACACATTATCTAACATCCCCAGAAAATCTCTCACAATCACAAATATCCTCAAAGGATTTGCATCTTCTTTGCTCACATCCCCATGAAAATATTCCGTGATTTCTTTCACACGTACCAATACTTTATTTTCATCTCCTCGTAACTCTTTCAAGTTTGCATCAGCATAGTTCAGAAATGACTTCATACACTGCACAAAGTTCATGCTTCTCTCATCTTTATGCAGTTCCTTTTCCACTAGATGTTGCAGCTTTTTCATACCTTCTGATAGATTCGACACAGAACTTGCAAGAACATCCAAATCTATTGTAGCAGTTTTCTTCACGTTGTATAACTCAGTGCTGAGACCAGAAACAAGTTCTAGTCCCATTCTTTTGTAATCTTCTTCCTTCTCTTCCTCAGTTCTGTTCTTACTTCTCTGGCTGATTTTTCCCATAATGCTATCTGAAACTCTTACTCCTTCCGAACGAACAATCTCCTGAACAACAAAATGGAGCAACGTGGTTTTTCCATCAGTTCCCTTAACATCTGCAAGCTTGAGAAGAGCATCTAGTTTAAATGCTCTAGCACCTCCTCTGATTGTTCCAACGTTCATACGGTTACCCGTTTTGAGCACTGCTTCTAGTAGCTTCAAGAACAACCTGCTTGATCGAAGTTCCTTGCATGCTTCCTATAGAAATGGGAAAATGAAAGAATTCATAAAGCTTTCGCTTGCTTTCAAAGGGATGAAAAAACTTCAGTTAACAAAACCAACAAACAATGCTGTCAGATCAAAGTTAGCGTTTTATGTTAACATTTAATGCAACCTTTATTTGGTGCACCTACTCAAAATTCTAATTTTGTTCGAAAATAAGTACTAGAAAAATGTACAGATCGAAATGTAAGTTTTGTCTTTGATGGGTGGTACCTCAAGCATTGAAAATGAGTTCCTGAGGTGAACTACTTCATCGTCAAATGTCTCTCTGAAAAGCATACCTTCTACTCTTTGAAAGGCATAAGGCACATCAAGCATTGCTCTCACGAACCTTTCGGCGGACCCCAATTCATTGATGTCACCTTTATAATTGAAGAGCTTGGATTCTTCTTCCTTGGTGGGTACCATCTTCACTAGTGCCTCTAGTTGGGGTAAAGACAACCCCTTCCCTGATTTTCAAGAAAACAATAAGACCTTCGACAATATTAATATCACCATCAATTTTCTCCAGCATATGGAATAAATGCACATGAATACTCTGATGTTATGAAAATAAAAGTCGGTGTGAGAATTTACTAACAAAATTGATCATTGTTAACGTTGTCACTTGAGTAAGAGATGCTTTATATTAATATTTCCACCATAAGTATACTTACGGTAACATGCGCTTTGGAGTTAGGAACATTTTTAAACAACGATTTTTTCACCTTTTTCACTTTTTCTTCGGCATATTTCATAATTGAGAAGTTATACTTTACCTTGCATTAAGGCCTCGCAGACATGCTCAGCTGTCGCATTCAGAGCTTTTGAGAGTATAGTTATGTTCTGCAGGCGTTTTGGCTCAAGTACGTGCTTGCCTGGGGATGGGGTTTTACTCTTTGTTTCGTCGTTCTTAATTGAATTTTGCAAGTTGTAACCAAAAAGAGACTCGATCATTTCCTCATCCAACCTGAATCAAAATCCATAATGTGCTTAAACTTTAAAAACAAATGAAAATAAAAAACATTGATGCTGGGCTATGTATGAGTGATTAAGTTGGACTTACTCGAATGAGCTTGATCGCAGTTTATCCCAAACCATTGTGCGATTTGGTGCGGCTCTTACTTTGTCCCAGTGAAGTGGTTTTAGTTTTGGCAATGGTGCACCATCTTTACCAAGTGGGGTAAATTGTGGGAGTTGAGATGGTGGAGGAGGTGGGGTTTTGGTATTGTAACTATTGCCTTTGAGAAATGGAGGTGGGCATGGTGGTGGGGGGATGTTGGTAGGAGAATGTGTAGGGTAAGGTTCAGGTGTGGAAGGTAACTCCTTTTCTGGACTTTGATTTGAACCAGAAAAAGTGTCTGAATTTACCGGAGATGATAGATTATTAGATGTTAAAGAAAGTGGGGAATGGGAGGAGACTCTGGAGGAAGAAGTGAGAGAATGCAAAGAAAACAATGGCATTTGCAATGGTGGAGGAGGAGGAGGTGGTGGTGGAGGTGGAGGAGGAGGTGAAGTAAATGTTTTTGAACATTGGTGAGTGGTCTCAATCTCTTGCTTCTCATGTTTTGTACCACTTGATGGTTGGTGAGATTGTGTATTTGGGATTGAGTTGTGTGGTGGAGAGCTAAGAAATTGGTTCAGTAATGAAGTTGAATTTTGACGTGACAGAGAGTTTGTGTCACTAAGATTAGAAGCTGAAGCATTGGAAAGTCTATTATTGGAATGAGAATCAACAAAGGAATGAAAACTTTCATCGTCTGAAGAATGAGAATCTTCAGGGATAATCTTATCCCCATCAGATTCAGCTTCACCTTTTTCTGAGTCTGCATCTTCATGAACAGATGCAATTTCCTTGGTGGAAGAACCGCTAACATTACCATACTCTACACCATCCTTGCAAGTCTTTTTCAAGGTGCAACCGTGTTCCTCAACATCCTCGCCTAAAGCATTAAGATAAAACAGATCTAGTCCAGAGTCTAAACTCACCTTGCTTGATGAACTCTGATAGGTACCTCCACTTCCCTTGCTCTTGCTACACAGTGGCATTGTCCTTTTGGGTTTCTTTTTGTGACTCCAGAATTTCCTCCACAGCAAGAATAATCCACAAGCACCAATCAATGTAGCAACACCAGCAGATACAAGAACAGCTATTAGTATTCTTTTGGCCCTGCCTCTATCTTCATGATGAGTTTGGTGAAGCGGTGGATTCTTGCGATGCCGTGGATGATGAAAATGAGAGTGCACGTGTGGCAGTGGAGAAGGGGAAGGAGAAGGAGAAGGAGAAGGGGTTGAAGCCTGAGCTTCTTCAATGAGTGGTGATGGAGAAGGTGAGGGAGAGAGAAACCCGAAATCACCATTGGAAGGTACTTTGGTGTGAAAACTCTTTAGTCCAAGCAAGGATCTAAACTTGTCCACTATGAAAGCTTGCTTCTTTTCATTCTCATCAAGTCCTGAGATTTTCTTAATCTGCTTTTCATCATTCCCTTCAATGAAAGGTAGGCCATGAAGTTGGAAGCTTCCAACTGCATTGAACAGAGAATCCGCCACAGTAAAAATGTGCGATGACAGAAGCAGCAAAAGGGTGATGATGAAGATCATAGAAAAATGGTCAGAAGCAGAAGCAGAAGCCATTTGTTTTCCTTCTCCCAGCTAAAAGTCATGAAGACATGAATGCATCTTTCCTCTTATAAAAGTTGTTTGCTTCCATTTTATTGCATCATTTTGTGAAGAATTGTGATTTGGGTGATGGTGGTGGTGGTGGTGATGTGTGAGGGAAGATCTGGAACAGTGTCTTTAATGCTACTCCAAGGAACCCCTGAACCTGGCAGTTGTGGTTGTACTGGTCCTTCTTTACTTCCCTGTTCCTACACTCTTATCTCTTCTCCCCATAATCAATTCTACCCTACAAACACAACTGTTAATGCATTGCATACATATACACAACACAGCCAAAGTCTTTTCCTTCCTTCCACTTTGACTTAATTCTTTTGTCTTGTATGCCTTTTTAAGCTGTTTTGTCAGAAAACAAAAGTTATTGGTCTTTTCTCCCGCTCATGCTGATTAAAACATCCAAATATCCACACCCTTTTAGTGTTAAGTTGAGGATTCAAACCCATGTTCTCTTCAGAATTTCAAGTTTGGATAAAACTTTTTAGCACCTAAAAGTCACCTAATCAACACCATGTAAAAGTAGATGGTAGGTCCTGTTTTGTTGGCCCTGCCTAACGCTATGAGACGATTCTATAAGATTTCTCCAACCCATTATTGTTTATTATAAACAAAGAACAGGGTGCCGTAAGGTGGGGACAAATCAAATTTCACTCTATAGTTTAAGTCTGCAAAGTTAATGGCACATAGACTTATAATAGTGACTGAAGTTTTATGTGAGGCTTATTAGTACAGTATAATAAATATAAACGTTTAGATTCACCAAATTAAATATGCTAATTATGCTGACAAACTTTTTCCCATCTTATCACGTGAAGACATGTATGAAGTGGTAAAAGTAGTGTGTTGATTGTTTAATAATGAGATGTTACAGAAAGTGCTGGTTTTCTTCCCACATGATATTGTACTGATTATTCAGTCTCAAGTGTGTTGTTTTAACGCAAGTTACTTATGGCTCCAGTTGCTATTGACATTTTGTGAACAAATTTAGAATAATATATGGAAAAAAAAGAAGGTTTGTGGGGTGATATTAAGAAGCAGACATGTACACGTCTGAATGTCTGATTTAACCTCAAAGAATGGTGTGGTCTTGACAGCTACTTGCAAAACCTGTTATGTGTCGCCTTCCCATCGTTTTTTTTGGCTGACTTGCTGTACCATTTCATCCAGGTAAATCAGATGTACCTGCCTCTATCCCTAATTTCACTTCATTCGTATTTTAAATATATATAATATATTTCACAAAAAAAGGAAAATTTAAGATAGCTTTTATTCTTCTTTATTCTAAAATATACATAATCTTTTTTATTACACTTCATTAGATTCATACTCTTTCTTGTTTTTTAAAAGAATAATGATATTTTAATCTACTTTTAATTTATCACTTTAATTATTCTTAGATCATCATATTATACCACTAAAAAAAATAAAATTAGATAATTGAAAGGTGACTGAAGTGGTGGATTAAAAGTGAGTCAAAAAAAATTAGTCAAAATATCATTATCCTTTTCAAAAATGTTTGGAACTAAAGTCTATGTCATGGGTAGAGCTATCAAAATAGGTCAGAATTTGTGGGTTAACCCGGCCCACCACAAGTTGGAGTCAAGTTGGGTTGAATTTTTTTACAAATTTTAATACGGATTAATTTATAACCCGACTCACCAAAAACTCAGCTCACCCAGGTTGAACTCGTAGTGAGTTAGGTTGACTCACCAACCCACCTTCAAATAAAAGGTCACACAATTTTTTTGTATTTGGGTTGGGTTGGGTTGGTCGTTTTTTTTAGCCAACATATTAGATTGCAAATGCAAACATAGTATTTTTTTATGCATACATGAGTATAGGTTGTTTTCATGGAAGTCAATGAGGTTTTGTTAGAAATTTTATTTCTAACTAATGTGGGTTATACATATTATTTATAACATTTATATTAGTTATTTACGTCTAGTTGGACTCGATAAAAGTGATATAATTTTAATGGATTTTTAGAATACTAATGGTAAAAATTGATATGGAGGGGAAACCATATTTGGTTCGTTAGGGATTAATGGGAATCCTACATGTTTAAGATTAGGAGGATGGTCATGGTCCCCAAGATGTCAAATTAGAAACACAGTCTCTTTGTCTTCTCATCAGTAGATGAATATCCAGTCCTATTGAGGAATATGGTGATTTGGCTGAGGAAGATCATTGCACCAAAAGACTATTCCGCTACAATCTTCGATCAATACCAAGATGGAAACATGTATATTTTAGAACACAAAAGACATTGATAATATGATGCAATGCTTGTTTGTCTTCTATTGATAACAAACAAGATATTGATACACGTTTACATCCGAAGGATGGTCATGGTCGCTATGATGCCAAATTAGAAACATAGCCTCTCTGTCTTTCCATCAACAGAGGGATATCAAGTTTTATTGAGGAATATGGTGATTTGATTGAGAAAGATCATTGTACCAAAAGACTATTCTGCTGCAATCTTTAGCCAATACCAAGATAGAATCATGTATATTTTAAAAATAAGACTTTAAGTGTTTTGGTTCATTGGACAAAACTAATCTCTCTCACAACTCAATATCTCATAGATAAGTTTTTATAAAATGAGTCAAATCTTGTTGTACAAGTTTCTCCCAATGATTACAAAATTGAATTTCAGTTTTATATTTTAAATAATTTTAAAAAATGAAATTGAGAGTAGAAGTTTGTTTCACTTCGAAGAACATTCAAAAGGTCGAATTATCAACTTAAATCGTAAATAAGTATAATCTAAAATTTAAAAGTAAGAATGATTTTATTAAAATATTTTTTTAAATAATTTTATTTCAGAAAAGAAAATATAAAATAGTAAAATTACTTACCTACATGATAATGTAGTTCATTGTCTGTCATTCTTGTTTATGCTCTACTTTTAAGATTTTAAAGTAACCAATAATTGTAATGCTTTTTCATTTTAACAAAAAAGTCATCAAATTTCTTCTTCTTTTTTTTCGATTTTACATTACAATTAACCTATACATAGGTTAATTGATTATAATTTAAATTAAAAGTAATAATATAATCGACATTTGAATAGTAAATCTATCTTAAATTTTGACCATTATAATTAAACACATAAAAAATATTAAAAAATTCAACAGCTAAATTAAATATAAAAATAATCACTTTCGTTTACTTCCCTTTTGAGTAAAACTAAATTTTGAGAGCATTCAAATCCTATTTTTAAACATTTCTGTATGTAAGAAATTAAAAGAACTTATTGAATCCCGTTTGCACCATCAGCCTCCACTGTACATTATAGCAGATAACAACATCTTTGTTGTGATTATCACCAACTAAATACTAAATAGTATGTTTGACCTATTAAATTATTGTTCTTTGCAATATGTATTAAAATAGTGAAAATTAACCATATTATGCTTAACACTTAGTAAACTAATTTATTAAGATTTTTAAGTCATGTATTATAATTTGATTACAGATTTTTTTATCTTTTTTATAGGAATTTTTATCAAGGAGAAGTTATATATGTAACACGAGTTTAACTCATAAGAAACTGACATCATTTCTTATATGATGTTTAACTTTATCATTATTATTTAATGTGATGCTTAAATTTACACTTGCATTATTTTCAAAAATATTTTTTCAAAAGTGAATCTCTTTCATATGATATATTTTCTTTCAAGTGTTGGTGATTAAGACGAATCAATAGGTATAAAAATTTTAACATATCTCTTTATATCAAAGAATCGAACATGAAATTTAATAAAAATCAGATAACAATTGACATGTAAACATGATAACAGGTGATATGATAAATTTAAGTCTCGACTAACATCAACTCTTATGACTGTTACCATACAAAGATAGTAAAATTTACATCTAACTATTAATGACTTAATAAGACTAAGATGTCACATTTATATATTATAATTCGGTGTTGTTATTTTTGGCATGAGATATGTAACAGTATGGAGCATCTCAAAAATCATGTTATTGAAGGTTTTAGATGCAAAGGAATCAAACTTATTGCTTTTGAAATATGTTTTGAAAATAGTTACGATCAGAACAGTGTAACTTTAGATGTGAATTATTGAGAATAAAAGGTAGATGAAGTTGAAGAGTGAAAAAACAGTGAATATATTTATACAAATTAATGTAACAGATGGCAGAAAGAGGAATAAGGGCCCATAATGTGGTGAAGGTTCAAATGATACATAATTGATGGGAAGGAATAAAGAATATCGCATATGCATTGCCACAGACATCAAACAAGAAGACGAAACAAATGAGCAAAACAAAGGAAATGGAAACAGAATCCAATGCAACATTTTGTCAGAAATCAAATTAGAAATTAGTAAACTGTTTCTGTTTTACTATGTCTTCTTCATCCATTTATTATTATTATTATTTAGCCTCCACTATCTATTTTTTAGTTATCCACCACAGTTTTTTTTTTCTGAAATGAACCATAATAAAGTAATGGTAAGTGGATGGAACCATTAAGAAATTTCAACTATGAAATCACCTTATATTAAGTTTTATATTTTATTTAATATATAGTATTCATTATGATAACAAATTTAAATTTAATTATTTTTTTTTTTAATATTCACCCATTAATCAAATAGTCCGATAATAGACCCATTAACATTTTCACAATTTATTGGACCGCGTTTTTATTGACACTTCTGTCAATTGGGCTCTGACTTAATAACTCTATAGGGACTCGCAAATAGATACGAAACACAATGGGCCTTAAGATAGCCAATATGAAATTATATACATTAGAGTGTTGAGCATTTCTTCTTGCACCCCTTTTTTCTTCTTGCATTCCCATAAAATATTTCATCTTTATCTTACCTTGAATAAAAATATATTAAAAATCTTAAGTTTCTTACCTCTTTATTCAGACGGTGTTCCTCTCCACCTTCACAATCTCCATCATCTTCTTCACCCATCACCGTCTTCACGAATTGGTCGATTTAGAATGCAATCCTATAAGAATGTATATCGAATTATCGATATCTGGTACATAATTTTACATTTCAAATTAATTCAATATGTAAATTTACATATTTGATTGGATAATTCGATATAGATTCTCATAACTGATAATACATACCAGATTAACCAATTTAGACGTACAATTTCTTTTATTTTTTTATTCATGACTAAAGTTAGACGTGCAATTTCTTTTATTTTTTTATTCATGACTAAAGTTATTTATAATTGTCGAGATAAAATAACAATTTTAATGAAAAAAATTATCAACAATACTGTTCTAAAGTTATCTGTATATACTAGCAATTACAAGTAATTACAAATATGAAAATAATAATGTGCGTCGGTTTCTATTTCTTAGACTGCATTCTATAGTTGTGTGCATCACTTACATCTATTTATACGCCTTCGGAAAAAAAAGTTATACATGAATGTCTTTTTAAGAAAATATAAACCATTATTTTAAAAATTAGTCATTTTAAAAAGAAGTGTTTGTAAGTTCAGAACTCATATATGATTTGTTGACATATATTAACTTATTTTTAGAATATCTAATTTAGTAGCTTATTCTTTTATGCATTTAAAAATGAAGGTACAAATCTTTTATATGTTTATTCTAATTTTGTATTCAATGTAATATTTTGAAAGGGAAGAGAACATAATTGACATATTTAAGATTTCTATTTTCTCAACATTGGTAACCTTTTATTACAAGCGAAAAATATTTTCTTTAAGATATATTTTAACAGTGTTAGATGTTTTATATTATTACGTAATTCTAAATTGTTATATTTATTGAATTTTATAATAACTAACTTAAATGTCATGTTAATAGTAGCTTTCAATTGGTTAACAGTATAAAACGTTTGGACTAACCAGTGCTACATCTAAATTTCAATGTGCAACAATAACTTAATTTGAATTTTATTTTTCTTCCATCCAAATAAGTATGCGTGGCAAAATAATCAGTCCCATCTATTTAACCCAATTTATTCTTAATATGGTAAAAAAGATTAGATCGAGTTAACTTGTCACAAGAAAGGGACTAGAAAATGTAATCCCTATTGTAACAGGATGAGAGGAGGCAAGAGGTTGACCACTTTTTTTTTTATATCTTTTTATCAAATATTCAATTTTAAAATTTATTTGTATATATACTTAGAAATAAATATTTAAAATATATTTAATTATATAAATATTTTCTAAGTTTTGAATTAATTAATTAATTAATATTTTTAATTTAATAAATTAAATTAATTATTACATTTACATGATAAATTATTCTATTTAGAACTTAATTTGTAAGTATTAATGATTTAAATTATAATAGTATTGTATATTTATATTTTTACAAAAATATAATATAAAAAATTTGATATTTTAAATTAATTTTATGTTAATTTTTAATTAAAAATAAATAAAACAAGTCAGCAAAATAAGGACAGATTGACCCGTCAATTTAAGGGACTAGCGTACCAAAACGGACTAACAGGTTAAAAATTACAACCTAACCTAATCCCTTTTTTGGAGCTGAATGAAGGACTAGTCCAAGGACCACAACCCTAATAACTGGCCCATACAAAAAACTATAAATAGAGGATCAAGGTAAGTTGATAAGGACTTTTAACTCGCATTTATTACATCATTTATTGCTACATCCCGATTAGACTTAAACTGACTTCAACATCGGAGTCTTTTAGATAGGTACCCGATCGTCCGATCAACCGAGCAGAAGAAGAGAAAAGGGATTGAACAGGAGAAAGAACCAAATAGCTAGAGAAGGAGAACATCAAACAAGAAGACTTAAAAACCATTTAAATGTTGGGGATAAATGCTTGGCCCCTATACTCGAAAGATGAGTTATTATTCCAAATGTTTTTTTTCTTCTAAGAATGATGATAGAGAGAACGGAGATAATCTACCGATTGTAGTTTTATTTTTGTCTCACTTTATTAAAATAGTTATACGTATGTGTAAGAGTAAGTGTTTTCATGTAATGTTTGATCGGTACGTAATAATACGAAGACTATATTTAATCTTTAATGAATATATTCAGTTATATTTAATATTTTAAATATTTGTCATTAATTCAATGTGTGTTCCAATTTATATGTATAACTAAAGAAATCTTTGAGAAAAAAACACTAATTAACAACATACTATTTTTAATAACAATTCCACTAGTGTTGTAAAACATATATAAGAAAATTAATTGGAAGAAACTGAAAATTATAGTTGAAATGCATCTTGACCGTTTCTAACGCGCTTTTACGCCGCCTCTTTGAAGGGGTCATTAGTGCTTGTCCTTTTCACAAAAAGTCGAAAAACAAATCTAAATCTAATGATTTCAAGTTCTATCCACATTACCAACACTACCATTAGTGTGTCTTTCGCTTTTTTCTTCTTAACTTCTTAATTTCATCATATCTTCACTTCCAATAACTACAACCCCAAGTGCGTGCTTCGTCTTTCATCATACTCTCTTCTCTTCTTCCCACTTCAACAACCTCTTCAAATCTTTTATAATGTTTCGGACAATATTTCACACATAAAAATGGTTGTTTGCTTTACAAAGAATCATTAGTTTAAACACAAACTGACTAAGACGCAGAGAATGTTGACTTTCCAACATAATACGCGCAAAACTCCTGCTTCTGGATTTTCGTCAAGCTTTCACCTTATCATCCAAATCATTTTTTTTTTTGAGTAATTTTGTCGGGTATTCCTAAACGTTTACCGGCAGATTTATCAACAATGAAATTTGATTAAAATTCATATAAGATGGTTGAAAATCTCACAATAATTAAAAATGAAGTAAAATTATATTATGTAATTAGATGTAAACCATATTTTATAAGTTGATTTTATAAGGTTGAATTAGATTTAAAGTTCACTTATTAAAATGGCACTAAAGTCATTTAAAACCTTGACAATATTTATCGTTTGTTGGATGTATAATGTTATTGGATCAATATTAGATGTCAGAGTCATTTGAAATATATTTTAACAAGATTTATTATTTGTTGGAAATATCATGTCATTTCTATTGAATTACTATCGGACATTAGAGATATTAAAATGGGCTGGACCGGCCCGCCAACCCGTCAAGAAAAGGGCGGGCCGGGTTGAAATTTTCAACCTACCAATCTGCTATAACTCGGCCTACTTAGTCCGCCAATTTAGCGGGCCAAAATGGGCCAGCCCGTCCTGACCCGTCAACCCGTTTTTTTTATTTTTTTAATATTTTTATGTTTAAAATTAAAAATAATTAAAAAATAATAATTTTTATATTATATAAATATATATATATATATAATAGATTTATAAAAAAAAATTAAAAAAGTTAAAAAAAGTTAAAAACAATTAAAAAAAATTAAAAAGAAAAATTAAAAAAAAAAAGAGACAAGCTAACCCGCCCCAAAATGGGACGGGTTACAATATTCAGCCTGTTTATTGGTAGCGAATCAGCCCGACCCAACCCATTTTT